>Ga0214472_10007563_pt1 | contig 11370 bp, 20 predicted proteins | sample RVTome_6_FD_207662 | JGI IMG/M metagenome (GOLD analysis project Ga0214472, IMG submission 207662) | Soil microbial communities from uranium-contaminated site in the Upper Colorado River Basin, Wyoming, United States - RVT140D175 | ecosystem: Environmental > Terrestrial > Soil > Contaminated >...
TTCAAGCGCTTGTTAGACTGCGCGGATTCATATAGTAAGTGCAACACGGTCCCCCAAAGAAAAGGTGACCTGGCAGACGGTAGTCTTCAGTTCTCCACCAAGAGAAAGAAGCCTGCCATGACGTACCGCCAGATCACCTTCGCGGAAAGATACACGCTGGGCCTGCTCCGCCAGGGCGGCCTCGCCCCCGCCGCGATCGCCCGCACGCTCGGGCGGCACCGGAGCACCATTCTGCGCGAGGTCCAGCGCAATCACGCCCGCAGTGACGGCACGTACCGACCGCAGCTCGCCGAGTGGTACGCCCGCGGCCGGCGCTCGCACTCCCGACGCAATCAGCAGTTCTCGGGAGCGGATCTGCAGCGGATCCGCGTCCTGCTCGCCGAGCACTGGAGTCCCGAGCAAGTGGCGGGTCGGCTGCGGCTCGAGGGCCGCCTCCAGATCAGCCACGAGACCATCTACCGCTACATCTGGGCGGACAAGGCGGCCGGGGGGACGCTTTACACCCACCTGCGCGGCGCCCGGAAGCAGCGCCGCAAACGCTACGGCCGCTACGACAGCCGGGGCCGCGTGGCCGGGAAGCGACCCATCACGGCGCGCCCGGCGGTGGTCGAGACCCGGGCCCAGGTCGGGCACTGGGAGGCCGACACCGTGGTGGGCCCGGGGCGCCCGTGCATCCTCAGCTTAGTGGAGCGGAAGACGGGGTATGTGGTGATCGGGCAGCTCCGCGCCCGGACGACCGCGGCGGTGAATCGACGGGCGACGGCACTGATCCGGGCGCAGCGTCACCGGGTGCGGACCATCACCGCGGACAACGGGACGGAGTTCCACGACTACCCCGCGATCGAGCGCGCCACCGGGACTCGGTTCTATTTCGCGACCCCCCACCATGCCTGGGAGCGCGGCACCAACGAGAACACCAACGGCCTGATCCGGCAGTACCTCCCCAAGCGCCGGAGCATGGCGGCCCTCACCCAGCAGGACTGTGATCAGATTGCGGCGACGCTCAACCGCCGGCCGCGGAAGCGGCTCGGCTATCGGACTCCGGAGGAATGCTATGCCCGCTGACCCTCAGTGTTGCACTTCAAAGTTGATATCAAGCAGCATGCCACCGCTTCGCAAGCAGCGTGGGCGCATCCCTTTCGGGAAAGATCACTTCTTCGAACCGGCGCGCGGCGTGGCAGGGTGTCTCCGCGAGGCGAGCCTCAACGAAGGGCAACGTCGTCTCGTCCCAGCAACCCACTTCAAGGCAGTCAGGGATGACTTTGGCGAAATCGACCAAAGTGCCCATTACTGATCGATCGTCAGTTGGAGCGATGCTGACAGGAGTCATGGCGCCGACCTCGGCGCGAATGAGGCGCTCGGCGACGCCCAATCGCCCTAGGCGGTCGGCAACCAACCGAGGCAGGCGTTCCGGTAGCGCTTGCACATCCCGGGCCAACGTGAGGACTGCGAGTAGGGACCTTGCACTAAGGAGGATCAGCAGGGGGCGCCGATCAACGACAAGGCGGTTGACATACCAGTCGCCAAGCGCGGTGTCCGAGACGGCGACCGGGCTCGGCCATGGCGGCAGTGAGCGGAACAGTTTGCGCGTCGGTCTCAGTACCACCATGCTACCTCGGCATGCTGCCTAACGGATCGCGCTTAAGCTGCGGCGCGCTGCAGAAAAAGGTGTCATTCAATATCCTACGCGCGCCGCCAGCTTCAAGCGCTTGTTAGGCAGCGGGCCAAGGCGCTAGTAGCCTAGCAGTCCGAAGACCGCCGCCAGCGCCCAAAGCCCCAGCATGCGACGAAATGCCCGCCAGCTCTGGGCGACGAGAGGACGCCCTTCGGCCGTATAGAGGTCCTCTTGCCACCGCAACGGAACGAAGACGAACGAGGAACGTGATGCGCTTGGCTGCCGAAATGCCTGCATGCGTCGATCAAGGATCCCCATCCGCAAGGCGTAGTACGCCGCGGCGGCGAAGCAAACCCAGAAGAGCAACACAAAGGGTGGTGGGAACATCGCCCCGCTGCCTAACGGATCGCGCTTAAGCTGCGGCGCCGACACCAGCTGGCGCCACGTTGCTCGAGATTACCACGAAGCGCGCGGGCGCACAAACGCAATTCCTCCCAAGCAGGGCGCCGGCAGCTTCAAGCGCTTGTTAGACGGCGCCTCGGCGGCGAACGCCAGTATGAAAATCCGATTGGTAGCGCACAGGTCAAAGGCTCTCGGCGTCTCCGACCATGCGCGAGACGAATACCTGATTCTGCTACGACTCGCAGATTCCCGCTCTGGCACCGCTTGTTCTAGGGGTCTCTCGCTTGTCCAGACCGTCCGAAGAGCTCCTTTGCATTCTTGTTGAGTAGGGCCCATAGACCGTACAGACCAACAGGCGTGCCGAAAGGAAAGGCGGGAAGGAGGAGCACTGCTAATACGATGCCGGGGATCCTTGCCCGAAAGGATCGAACACGATTTCCTACGGTGATGCAAATGGTGGCACTCGCCAGTGCAAGTACTAATTGTGCCGTGGCTTCATCTTCAAACCGGGCGAAGAACAATTGAAGAAAAAGAAGCCAAGCCGCCGCGAGCAGTGCGAGGCCCGCAAGCAAATACAGCATGCGCCCGTAGGCCCTTACCCTCCTGATGGCAACGGTCTGGGCACCGGTCATCGCGACCCGCTCTCGACTTGTCGCTGACATCGGTGATGTGGCGCCGTCTAACGGACCGCGCTTAAGCTGCGGCGCGCTGAAGAAAGATTCATCCCTTAATCTACGCGCGCCGCCAGCTTCAAGCGCTTGTTAGGCGACACGCGCTCATGACTTCCGCCGCCAGCCGCGAGCCATCCCGACACCCAGGAGCAAGCCAGCACCCGCGAGCCCACAGATCAGAACAGGGATTACGGGAGTGTGCAAATTGGTCACGGCGATTGGTGCGGCGACCGCGAATCCAACAATCCCTCCGATGGACGCGCCGCGCCGATCCTCGGGCAGGAGCCACCGTAGCTTGGCCAAACCAGCCACCGCCGCCGCGACGCCGAGGAGGCCTCCGACGATCGCTCCGGCGAAGAGCCCGGGCTTCCCTGCTGCGTTACCGAGGATGGAACCGATGACGGCACCGAGGCCTGCCAACCCCCAGGCAGCGAGGAACGTACGGAAGGGCTTCAAGGGAATTGCCTGCTCCGGAAGTGGCGTGTTCGCCTAACGGATCGCGCTTAAGCCGCAGCGCACTGGTGAAAGATCAAATACCCCTACGTGCGCTGTCAGCTTCAAGCGCTTGTTAGGCAGCCAACCACCGACAGCGAGAATCACCAACGACCTTGCTCTCGCATCCAAAACCCGTACGCGAGCGCGAGGGGTCCCGTGTTGCCCAGAAGCAAGCCACCCCACAACGCCACCGGGGCGGTATCGCCCGTAAGAGCGAAGCTCGCCCCGACAACCACGCCGCCAGCGACATAAACTGCGCCACACCGCAGCGTCAACAGCAACACCCGCCGGCGCCAGGCGCGGTACCAGCTCGCCTCCGCAGTCGCGATCTCCTGCGCACGTCGCGTCTCTTCGGCGATGCGACTCTCTGGTAGAACCAGCAGTGCAGACATTTGGCTGCCTAACGGACCGCGCTTAAGCTGCAGCGCACTGGTGAAAGATCAAATACCCCTACGTGCGCTGTCAGCTTCAAGCGCTTGTTAGGCGGCTCCATTGGCATCCCGCGGCCACATGTAGAAGAACCAGTAGACAGGCATAGCGAGAAGGTTACCAAGCAAGAGGACGACCGCCCAGAGTGCCTTCTTGTCGCTTGGGACTCGATCGGTGTTGAAAAGGTGAACGATGTACAACACCATCAACGCCAGTACGAGCGCCATCGTCAGCATCTGCCATCGAAACATGCTTTGGAAATCTTGCATGAACTGCTCAGGGGGCGCCCCAGATGTTGGGAACGTCGGCATCGCCGACATGAAATGCGCGACGAAATAGACGAAATAGCCCCACGGGACCAGGGTCAGAACGGCTATTGCCAGTGCGAGCGGACGGTTGAGTTTCATCGAATTGGGAGCCGCCTAACGGATCGCGCTTAAGCTGCGGCGCGCTGAAGAAAGATTCATTCCCTAATCTACGCGCGCCGCCAGCTTCAAGCGCTTGTTAGGCGGCGGCGAGAACTGCGCGGCGTACCGTACGCGGGAGCTTGATGAGGACAAAGAACGTCGCAGGGTATAGATAGTCCTCTCCGGACTCATCTATGACGCGGAGTTGTCCGTGTGCAGCCGCATTCCGATCAGGTAGCACTTGATAGATCTTGCGGCGCTCCAAGGAGACCTCGTAACCCTTGTTGCGCAGGCAGAGAGCCAGTTGTCGTCTCTTGGCAGCCATGTTAGTCAAGATAACGCTTGATCTTGATTTCGCACTTACCTACTCCTGTCCCCTCGTACAAATGCAATTCGGCCAGGCGGACAGCCCCATCCGGCAGCTCGACTTGAGCAATGCCCTTGCGTTTCCTCCAGCGCGCCCGTCCATAACGTCGTCGCAGCCGCGCTCGCTCCCGAATGCCGGCACCGACGGCAATCGTTTCGACATCGGTGATTCGGCCAAGGATTCGGAAGTACACCTGCTAACAGTGCCAGCGCTCAACGCGTAGAGCAAGCCGCCGCCTAACGGACCGCGCTTAAGCTGCAGCGCACTGGTGAAAAATCAAATACCCCTACGTGCGCTGTCAGCCTCAAGCGCTTGTTAGGCAGCGACTCGGCCGACATCACACTTCGGACTCCTCGTAAAACGTGATCAGGCTCTGCAAGGCCTCCCGAAGCGCTGGAGGCACTTCGTCGTCTCGAAGGATCTTCCGCGCGACAGCCTGAGCGACCGCGACCCGAGGTTCGAGGCGGGTATATGTGACATAGAGATCGCGAGCGACGCCGTTGTGGAACTGATGGATGGCATCACTGAGTCCGTGGACGTCGAGCTTGCCGGCGTGCCATTCTTGAAACTGCGCTTGAAGCGCGGCGAGCGCGGTGCCTAGCTCCCGCTCGTGCGCGACCCCCGCGAGGCGTCGCAGCTCTTTGCGTTGTGCTTTCCCGAAGGAATCCATATCGGCCACCGTCGCTCGCGTCGCTGCCTAACGGACCGCGCTTAAGCTGCGGCGCCCCAGCCGGCGGGCGCAGTGAGATTCGCAGACGCGCATGATGTACGTTGGGGCACAAACGGAATTCTGCCAAGACCGGGCGCCGCCAGCTTCAAGCGCTTGTTAGGCAGCGGATTCACCGTAACTCGGAGTACGAGCTAAGGAAGCTCGGAGGAGTTCGAAGTTGGTGTCCGAAATCGACATCCCGATGCGGACCCGTCTGATAGAGCTCCCCGCCCGGCGTCTCCACTACACCGTACCAGTTGTAATTCCAAGGCTCCTTGTCCTTTGGATCATAGCGCTCGCTCAGGAGGCGAGCAGCGTGTCGGGCCGTTGTCTGGACCGACGGTATCGTCTCACCGGGGGCAAGCGGGTAGATGAATAAGCGGCGTACCTGATGGGCTTGCTGGGCCCATTCCGGCTGTAAGCTGCCCGCGAGCGGATACGTGCATCCCGACTCGCGGATGGGCCCGAAGATTGGCAAGTCGATTTTGGTCCATTCTCGACTCATAGGCTTCGCTTCGCCGCTGCCTAACGGACCGCGCTTAAGCTGCAGCGCACTGGTGAAAGATCAAATACCCCTACGTGCGCTGACAGCTTCAAGCGCTTGTTAGGCAGCGTGAACGCCAGATCGTAGCTTCGTCGCGCTCACCAAGTGAACACGTTAGCCATGACTACCCAGAGTACGACGATCCCCGCGACGCCCAGCAGGGTGATCCAGGTCCAGCGCACCGCGCGCCGCCGCGCCAGCTCCGGATCCGTCGCGTCGAGGACTCGCATCCAGAAGTACATCGCGAGCCTGAACGCCACCCTTGGGAGCGCGAACACCGCTTCGATTAGTAGTATTGCAATTGATCGGAACACGCTGCCTAACGGATCACGCTTAAGCTGCGGCGCGCTGAAGAAAGATTCATTCCTTAATCTACGCGCGCCGGCAGCTTCAAGCGCTTGTTAGGCGGACGCTCACTCTGACTCACCGTGTTGGGCCGAGCGGACCGCACGTTCGGCAAAGAACCGTCGCCGATGATCCGAGAACTGCTCACCATCGACTCGGCGCTTCGCAAATCCATTGACCTTCCAGGGCTTGCAGAGGAGGCAACCGCCGCGCCGGTTCTTTGGGCGCTTACGCTTGTGATGAGCCATGGTCTTTCACTGAGCGCTTGTCATCGTCCCGCCGACGCCGATTACTCGCACGCTTGGCCTCGACCTTTCGGCCGTAGAACGCGCCCCGGCCTTTCTTGGCACCCGAATGCTCCGTCTTTCTAGCCTTCAAAGCCATAGAGGTGCGTTCCGCCTAACGGATCGCGCTTAAGCTGCGGCGCGCTGAAGAAAGATTCATTCCCTAATCTACGCGCGCCGCCAGCTTCAAGCGCTGGTTAGGCGGCGTCCTCATGGCATCCCGTTGGCGATGTGCCAGCCCGCGCGCACGAGCTTGAGCCCCCGAATGTGATCTGGTCTGCGCTGCACACACAGCCGAGCGGATTCCGAATAGAGCAGAACCACGAAGTCCAGATACGTCGCCGGGCGCAGAATGCTGGCTACCTCCTGCGCACCAGTCTCGAAGGTCTGGTGACCATCGAGGTAACTTTCAACGATCGTGTCCAGCTGCCGAAGCACTGCGTGCCGATCTAGCATGCTGAAACGACGCCGCCTAACGGACCGCGCTTAAGCTGCGGCGCCTAGACTCAGGGTTCACAAACGCAATTCTACCTTACTTGCGCGGGCCCCGACAGCTTCAAGCGCTGGTTAGGCAGCGCAGTCGGTGGAGTTGTCTCTAGCTGCCAATTCGCCGCTCTTCCCGTGCCGCGCTGAGTAAACGCTCTGCGAAATCGAGCCGCTCCTGTGTTTCCGCTAACTCCTGTTGGAGGCCCTGGACACTGCGCTCAACTTCCTCAAGCCGCTCCGTGATGTCGGGCGATGGTAATTCTCGTCGAGTGGCAAACAAACGAGCGACCTTCACCACCGTGAAAGCAGCGATCCCCACTGTTGTAAAGAATGCGGCAAGAAACACAGCAGGGTGCATGCGGCCTTCCTCGTTTTGGCCTGAAACTCGCCTGCGCTGCCTAACGGATCGCGCTTAAGCTGCGGCGCGCTGAAGAAAAAGGTGTCATTCAATATCCTACGCGCGCCGCCAGCTTCAAGCGCTTGTTAGGCAGCGCAGTCAGTGGACCCTTCTCTAGCCGCCAATCCGCCGCTCTTCCCGTGCCTGCGTGAGCATGCGCTCGGCGAAATCGAGCCGTTCCTGTGTTTCCGCGAGCTCACGCTCAAGTGCCTCAAGCCGCGCAGTGACGTCAGTCAATGGTGATGCTGAACGAGTAGCTCGCGCACGAGCGATCTTAGCCGCGACGAAGGCGGTGATCGCCACCACTGGTATGAGTAGGAGAAGCTCCATGTGGTCCTCGTTGACGCCCGAGACTCGTCCTGCGCTGCCTAACGGCTCGCGCTTAAGCTGCGGCGCGCTGGTGAAAGATTCATTCCCTAATCTACGCGCGCCGACAGCTTCAAGCGCTTGTTAGGCAGCGGCCCAGCCCGCAGACGAGACGAGGTAGAACCGTCCAGCGACGCCCAGTTGCCCGAGAAGCGCCAGAACTACCCCGGTAATGGCAACCCCGGCCAATCCAACCAAGGCTGAACGCCACAGCGTAGCACCGAGCGAGTGGCCCCGGCGCCAGAAGATGAAGGAACTCACTGCAAAGACGAGAGACCACCAGAGCCACGGGAGCAACACGACAATGTCCTTCTCGCCGCCCCCCAGCTTGATGTGATCTTCGGCCAAGAGGTAGCCGAAAACTGGCGTGAGTGCGAGCGGGAATAGGCTCACGGCAACGCGGAGGATGTTGTCCAATTCGCCGCTGCCTAACGGACCGCGCTTAAGCTGCGGCGCGCTGAAGAAAGATTCATTCCTTAATCTACGCGCGCCGCCAGCTTCAAGCGCTTGTTAGGCGGCCGCCATGACGGCTCGGCTACGGCGTGGCGGTGACCGCCGCGGGATTTCTCACAAAATCGGCCACCAGATTGGCGACCATGTCGGCGGGGTCAGCAAAGCCCGTGGTGGTCGTCACGTGGCGGCGACCGTTCAGGATCCGCAGGTCCGCAGGTCGCTCCTTTTCCCTGAGCAGGCGGACGAAGCGAGCCCCCTCCTCCAAGATGGAGGGCATGAATCGCTCAGACTCAGCCACCAGCACGAGAAACGGCGGCGCCCCAGGCCCCACCCACAAGGTCGGATTCGCCCGGAGCCGCCAGGCCAGGGAGCCATAAATGCGGCGTTCCCCCTCGTCCCGGGCGAAGGCCCGCTCCAGCTGGCTGTGGCTGACGGCCCTGCCGGCCGTGTCCCAAGGAGCGAGTGTGCACCCCATGGCCACGACGCCAGCGACCGCACCCAGTCGCAGGCCCTGTTCCGCGAGGTAGCTGGCGTCCAGGGCCACGAGTGCTGCCAATAGGCAACCGGAGCTATGCCCGATCAGAAAGATGCGGTCAGGGTCCCCCCCTCGTTCCGAGATCGAGTCCTTCAGCCAATGGACAGCCGCGGCGACATCCTCTGGCATAGCCGGCCAGTGATAGGTAGGCGCGAGGCGGTAATCCATTGTGGCACACAGAATGCCGCGCCTGCTGAGTCCGGGACACACAGGAGCGTACATCGGCGAATCTCGGCGCTCACCCGCTTCCTCAAGAGAACCCCCGTGGATGAAGAGGACCACCGGCATCCGCGTTTCGGCAGCGGGCGCATACAGGTCGAGGTATTGCTCGGACGTGGGGTTGGTCCGATACGGAAGGTTGCGCTCGATACGCTGAGCACCGAGCGGTGCCGAGGAGATCTCGACAGCGAGAAGACCGAGAAAAATCGCGCGAACGCGCCGGATAGTTGTTCCCCCGATCCTCAACGTGTAGATGCTCACTCGCTGCGGCCGCCTAACGGATCGCGCTTAAGCTGCGGCGCGCCGAAGAAAGATTCATTCCTTAATCTACGCGCGCCGCCAGCTTCAAGCGCTTGTTAGGCCGCGCCATGGTGATGCTCACGCCGAACGCTGGAGTGCTTCACCTAATTCGCGCAACGAGGCATATCGATTGGTCGGCACGTACTCAAGACACTTGATGCAGATCGCTTCTAGGTTCTTGGCTACTGACGGATTGATCTGACTCGGCGACACCAGCCGGTGCTCGACAGGGTCGGGCCTCTGCCGTCTGTCCGATGCCAAATCAACGGCAAACGGTGGGTGGCTGGTCAACATGGCGTACAGCAGCGCACCTACGCGATAGACGTCGGTAGCTCTGGTCACCGCTTGAGGTACCCCTAACGCTTCTTCGGGCGCGACAAAATGGGGGTCTGGAATGTGGAGGTGGGCCGGGTGAAGAAACAGCCTCGGTGGCTCAGCAAGAAGGACGTCGCCAGGAGTGAGGCCGCCAACGACCACCCCTGCATCTCGTAGGAAATCCAGCGCTGAGGCGATAACCATCGTGAGCTTTCGCGCCTCAGAGTCGATCAACGGCCCTCTCTGAAGCCTCTGATCAAGGCTTTCGGTTTTATCGAGATACTCGAATGCAACGTACGAATGCCCCTTGACCTCACCGGCCTCGAAGACTCGCAGGATGTTCGGGTGCTCAATACCCATTAAGACGGCTGTGTGAGCCGAGAAGCCACGGTCCCACACTTGCAGCACGACCAGTCTACCGACCTGGGTGGATCGCGCGACATACACAACGGCACCGTTGTAGCCTAGTACGCGGACCGGCTCGTAACCAGGAATCGGTGGGTGTCGTTGCGAAAATGACGACGTCATCGCCCTCAGAGGTTATGGCTTGTTTGCGGTGAGAAAGTCGGTGTCATCAGGCGGCCTAACGGATTGCGCTTAAGCTGCGGCGCGTTGGTGAAAGAGTAGTCATTCAATATCGTACGCGCCGCCAGCTTCAAGCGCTTGTTAGGCCGCCCACGTCTACCATCCAGCCTGAGCCGCCGCTAAGGGATCGGGGATGTACTCCGCGTCACCAAAACCCAGAATTGGATAAAAGATGAACGGTAGAAGCGCCATTCCGATACCAAATAGCACGCTCTTGCCGAATCGACGAGCGACAGCGACCGACACCGGAATGAATGCGACGATGTTCAGGCCTGGAATCAGCAACGCAATTACCCACCAGATCGACATGCACGCGATCTGGACGAGGACGACGACGTTGTAGATCGGGACGAATACGGCCCACCCAGGCTGTCCGGCCTTCGTGAACACAAGAATGATCCCAAACAGCCAGAACGCCCAGAAAACCAGAATGCCTAACCAAATAACCGCTTCCATGACTGTGCGCTCGGTTAAAGGCTCGAAACCGATTGCGTTGGGCGGCCTAACGGATCGCGCTTAAGCTGCGGCGCGCTGGTGAAAGATTCATTCCCTAATCTACGCGCGCCGGCAGCTTCAAGCGCTTGTTAGACGGCCCCACGCATTATCCCAGGATTCGCTTCACGGCGCGACCGATGGTCTCACCGAGGCGGTAACCGCCAGCATGATCTTGCCGCCACGGGATGAGCGGAACCACTGGTCCATCGGGAGCCTTCCGCATCTGGCCCTCAACTTGGACACGAAAGCCGGGCTCCAGGGCCCCGATCGCGCCGAAGGCACGTTCGATGAGCTTTACCGCTGCGGCCGGTGTGTGGATGTCCTCCGCAGCGAGAGCGACCGCGATCGCGCGCGGCTCCCGTCGCTTCGGGGTCAGCTCCAGTTCGTACGAAACAGGTGCATTCTCAAGCGCACGCTGAATGGTTGGAAAATGCTTCTTCGTCGCATCGATGTGTCGCACTCGAAAGACGATCTTGTCGGGCTGGGTGGAGAACCGTTGCCTGCGGAGTTCTACCTCCGCATCAGTCCGCGCGTGCCTCACTACAATGCGCGCACGATCGGCGAGCCATGGTCCCCAGCTGCGCACGTACCCTGCCAAGTCCTGCACTGCAAGATTCTCGTATACGACGGGACGGACGGCCCACAGGTTGAACTGAGCCAGGGCGATGAGCACCGCGACCACGACCAGCACGCCGATAGCGAAGTAGATCAAGGGATCGCGGAAGGTGAAGGGCCGTCTAACGGATCGCGCTTAAGCTGCAGCGCGCTGATGAAAGATTCATTCCCTAATCTACGCGCGCCGCCAGCTTCAAGCGCTTGTTAGGCCGCAGACCGTGAGAAGAGCTTGCGCACATACGCCCGCGCGAGCGTCAGCGGGTGCGTTAAGGCAGTGACGACTCGGCCGAACACGCCGACAGGCTCGTGGTAGAGGCCGACTTGACGCAGGACCCC
>Ga0214472_10007564_pt1 | contig 11368 bp, 6 predicted proteins | sample RVTome_6_FD_207662 | JGI IMG/M metagenome (GOLD analysis project Ga0214472, IMG submission 207662) | Soil microbial communities from uranium-contaminated site in the Upper Colorado River Basin, Wyoming, United States - RVT140D175 | ecosystem: Environmental > Terrestrial > Soil > Contaminated >...
CTGCGCTCTTCAAGGATCTGTTCGACCCGGTCCTCCCAGCCAGGGACTTCGAGGAGCGGCCGTACTTTCCTTGCGACCTTGAGCCGGGACTTCAGCACCTCGACGTCCACATCGAGGAAGACGGTCGTGCCGAGGCGCCGGAGCTCCTTCCAGTTCTCCTCTCGGAGGACGGTGCCGCCTCCTGTAGAGATCACACAGTCCTCGTCTGGAAGGTCTTGCAGCACCCGCGACTCGTGCTGTCGGAAGGCGTCCTCGCCGTAGTGAAGAAAGAGCTGGTGGACCGCGCGTCCTAGCTTGTGCTGGATGAGCTTGTCGGTGTCCTTGAACGGCACTTCCAGGCGCGCAGCGATGATCCGGCCGACGGTCGTCTTGCCGGACCCCATCATGCCGACGAGGACGAGGCTTGCCATATCAAAGAGAAAAGGGGCGGCAGGGTCTTTCACTGCCGCCCCATTTTGTCCGGATACTGGGAATCCGTCTCGGTCTACGCCTATGGCCCGAGGCCGTAGTTGTCCTCATCAACGATCGTCGGAGTGACGAAGATGATGAGTTCGCTGGTCGAGGTGTTGGTGTTCCGTCCTCGGAAGAGCTGCCCAATGATAGGCAGGTCGCTGAGGATCGGAATCCGCGACTCGGAGTAGTTGTCAACCTTGTTCACGAGTCCGCCGAGGGCGATGGTCTCGCCGCTCTTGACCCGTGCAACGACGCTGATCGCCTGCGACAGGATGTCGGGGATCTCCTGGCCGTCGGGACCGCGCTTGAGCTGGCCGAAGCCCTGGAGCTGCGGCGTGAGGAACACGGTGATCGTGTCGTCGTTGTTGATGCGCGGGGTGACGGAGAGGAACGTCGTGGCCGAGACCTGGACCGGGTTCGGCGTGATCACGATTCCGCTCGGGCCGTTCGTGACCTGGTTGATGAAGATCGTCGTCGTCGCGATGTTCGCGATCGTCGCCGTCTGGTTGTTAAGCGTGCGCACGAGCGGCGACGTGACGGTGCGGCCCCAGCCTTCGGTCAGGATGGTGCGCAGTCGCGTCGAGATGTTGCCCGTTGCGTAGTTCAGGAAGATCGGGTCGGCCGCTCGGGCGAACGTGCCCGGTCGGACGCCGGCGAACACGGAACCACGCTGGTAGAACCAGTCAATGCCCAGTGCTCGGTCGAGCGACGTCGAGGTCGTAATGAACTCGACCTTGATGATGACCTGTCGAGGCGCGACGTCGAACTGTGCGATGAGCTGCTCGAGCTCTCGGATCGCTTCGTCCGTGCCGCGAACGATCAGGCTGTTGTCGGTCGGGTCATAGGCGACGCTCGTTATGCCTTGCGGCACGAAGCCCTGTCCGCCGACGAGGCCCGCTGCTGAGCCGGCCTGGCCGCCGCCAAACTGGCCGCCGCCGCCGAACTGGCCGCCGCCGCCCTGGTTGCCGCCGCCGAACTGCCCGCCGCCGCCGAGCTGCCCGCCGCCACCGCCGCCGAGGCCCTGGCCACCGAACGTACCCATCAAGTTGGGGTTCTCGTCAGGGAGGGAGATGCCGTTCGTCGCGGAGAGCTGTGCCGGCTGCGTCTGAGCCATGGGGTGGAAGACGTTGGAGTTCGATGTGCCCACCATGACGAGGGGTGAAGTCGGTATGCGGTCGTTGCCCCGCAGGTACTTCGTGGCCTCTTCGTTCATCAGCTGGATGCTGTCCTTGCCCGAGGCGTTGACCGGGTCAACGAGCATGTCGTAGACGTGCTTCGGGTCGGCCTTCATCAGCTTGATCTTCTGCACCCTCGAGGGCGCCCGGACCGGAAGCTCGACCGGAGGTGGAGCCTTTGCGCCCAATCCGTCCTTGCTGTTCGAGATGATGTAGACGCCGTACTCGTCCACGTGCCACTGGGCGCCTGCCGCTTGGCAGACGTACTCGATGGCCTTCTCAGGTGAGACGTCCATGATGTTCAGGGTAATGAGCCTGAACTCTTGGGTCGTGTCGGCGATGACGAACTTGATGCCCGTCTGGAGTGTCAGTGCGTGCGTCGCGGTATGTAGGTCCGCGTCCTTTAGGTTGATGTCAACGCGCGATGCGTGGCCGTTGCCTTGCGCCGCCGCGGCGCTTCCCAACGCCACGGCGACGGCACACGCAATGAGAGCGCCGACAGATTTCAGTCCATTCAATTTCATCCCAGTATCCTCCTCAGGAAACGTAAAAGTCGGGCCTGCGGGCTCAGCGGCCGAATCCGCCGCCGCCCCGACCGCCGCCGAAGCCGCCGCCGCCGCCGCCGAAGCCGCCGCCGCCGAAGCCGCCGCCGCCGAAGCCGCCACCACCGCCGCCGAAGCCGCCGCCGCTGCCGAAGCCGCCGCCGCCGCCGAAGCCGCCGCTCATGCCGCCGCCGAAGCCGCCGCTCAAGCCGCCGCCGCCGCCGCCGCCGAAGCCGCCGCCGAACTGCAGGGTGGACGATTCAGGCTGCGTACCGATGTCGGCCTGGCCGCTCAAGATGAGCACGATCAGGCTAGGGTCGGCGTGCCGGATGCGGATCTTTCGAATAACGTCGCTCGAACTGCCGCTTGTGCCCGGGTCAGGCGGAACCGGCGGTTCGGGGGTCGGGCGCGGCATGATGTTGTAGATGCCGGCCTCGATGCGGTACGTCGCGCCGACCTGGTTCAGGACGTTGCGCAGCACGGACTCGAACGGCTGGTTCACGAGGTGGACCGTGACGGTGCCCTGGACGCCGTTCTCCACGCTATAGCTGTAGCCAGCGTGCTTGAAAATGATTAGGAGCGCATCCCGGATGTCCGCCTGGTCAAGGTCCAGGCTGGGGATGATCTTTTGGTCCTGGCCATGGGCCGTGCCCACGATCGGCGCTGTCAGCATGCTGCCGACGACGACGAGGCCGAGTACTGCGGTAAATGCCTTTTTCATTGCTTCATTGCCTCTCTACTGTCAAACGGTCTTCGCGACGCTTCGCTACTCCAATTCATCGGATTCTTCGGTGCTAACCACCACCACCCGTGCCGAGGGCAGGGAGCTCGCCACGCGGGTTCCCGGCGGCACCGCCGCCTGCGGCACCAGCTCCGCCCGCGCCGCCGCCCATACCGTCGCCGATCGGGCCGCTCAGGCCGACCGCGAACTCGCGGGGCAGCTTGTTTCCGTCCCTTCGAAGGACGGCCTTTTCCTGGTCAATCGAGACGACGTACCACTCTGTCCCGGGCACGGTCATCCCGGGGCGGATCTCGTACGTTTCCGTCCCGGTGTCGAGCAGGCCGATGACGCCTTGGCCGATGATGACGCCGGCGAGCCGCCATTGCGGCACGGGCTCGATGACGGGCCGGGCCTCTTCGGTCTCGACGTCCGCTTCGATCTCGACGTCGAGCCGGAAGCCGCCAGCCTCATCAAGGAACAGCTCGCTCCGCTGGCTCTGCTCGAATGACCACTCCACCGGGGTCAGCGCCCAAGGGTCTTGGCGCGAGCCGACGTTGGCGGCGATCAGACGGGGGTCGACCGGGGCAGACGCTGGAACGGGCACGCCGCGGTCAGCGCTGAGATTCAACTCAGGTGGCTGAGCCGGGGTCGCCGTCACAGGCCCAAAGGGCTGCTCGTTCTCCTGGCACCCTGCCAGTAGGACAAGAGCCAGTGCACAGAACAGGTAGGGCCGAGCCCTGCGCACGTTTCCAGTCGCCATTCTTCTTTTCACTATACACCTCATTTGAGTCCGATTTCTAGATTGTTCTACGTCTTGAGCCCAATTAGCGTCCCTGTATCCCGCCCTGGGAGGCACCGGTGATGACCGGGGAGGCGAGCTCGCCGGTGGTCCCGCCCGGCGGGAAGCCGACGATCGCCACGTTGTACGTCCCGGTGAGTTGGGGTGACGTGCCTGTTATGGCAAGACCGTCCACGACCGCGAAGTAGTCGGGCATGTCGGACCAGGCCTGGACGTTCCGCGAGATCTGCGCGAAGGTGCCCTGGACGGTCACCGTGCCGAGCTCGAAGAGCACGACCGGGAACGGCAGCCTGGAGTAGTTGAAATAGCTGTTCATGAGCGACTGGGCGTCGTTCGAAGGCCGTTGGACGAACGGGCCGTTGATGACCGTGACGCCCCCGACCTTGACCTGCCGGTTGACGGCCGTCTGGACCTTGTTGCGATAGGCCGGCGCGTTGACGGTGAGCGCAAGCGGGTTTGCTGTCAGGTCAATGAACCCGTTGCCGTTGGCGGACTTTCTGGACGAAGTCTCTCTCCAGATGTCGGCCATTTCTTCGACCCTTGCGACGGCGTTAGCGATCCGTTTCTCCGTATCCGGAATCTTGTCCGCTTCCTTCTGCAGGTTGTCGGCGTAAACGTTGATCATCTCGGCCTCAGTCGAGTCCGGGACATAGAACTGGAAGAAGCCGTAGCTGACGATCGCGAGACCCATGAATATCCCAACTACGAGAAACACCCAACCACTGAGTTTGAACATAATTCTTGCCTCTTACCTGCCTGGCCCCGCTGGAGGGGCGCCGAACCCTTCGTTGCTGGCCGGTTGTCCAATGGCCGCACCCGTGCCTGCGTGCTGGTCGAGCGTAGCGCGCGGGTTCGGGACCTGGAGCTGCCGTCCGGCGATCTGCATGGTCACGCTGACCGTGGACCAATCCGGCATCGCTCCTTTCGGAAAGACGTCCTGGCCAAATCCGCCGACGCCCTGGAACCCTGTCGCGCCGCTGTTCGCGCGCCGGATCATCTCCTGCATCCTCAGTTCAGGGTCGGACGGGAGGTTCGGCTCGCCCGGCTTGATCGTTGTACCGAACTGGTCGTCGGTGTTCAGGTTCGGGACGTACGGGCTGTTGTCGTTGTAGCCGTTGCGGGCGACGCTGACGACACCCGGCATCCGGTAGAGCGCGACCACGAGGTCGGCGTACTGCTTGTGCGTCTGGAGGACGCCTGTCATCTGCACGGTGCAGCTGTCCGGCCCCGAGGGGGCGGCAGACATGCTGTTGATGCGATAGAAGGAAGGGATGTACCCCATGACTTCCCGAAAGAGCCCGACGTACTTGACGTTGTGCTCGGTCATCGCGGTCGTGAGCTTGAGGTTGCGGTCAATGCCGGTGACCCGCTGGATGACCTGGTCGGCCATCTGCGAGTTGCCCATGGCGATCGCGACCTTCGGCCGGAGATCCTTCGCCCGGTCCCTGGCGGCTTCGAGCTTGCCTCGCCCCGTCGTGATGAGGGCCCACGTTGCCGCAACGGCGATGGCGATGATCAAGACCATCACGAAGATCATGGCCTTGGAGCCCTGCGACTTTGCGACGTGCGACGGCAGAAGATTGAGTTTCATGTCGTGTACCTAGAAGCAGACGTGCAGGCCGTTGCCGACCGCGACCGCGAACTCCTCCATGTGACCGCTGTCCACCGAACCGCTCGGTGCCTTGATGTTCTGGCCGAGCCCGCGGAGCGGCTCATACAGCTTGGTGCGGACGCCGGCGGCGCCCTCGATGAATCCGCCGAGGCCCTTGAGCTTGGAACCGCCGCCGGCGAGGAGCACGATGTTGACGTCGCCGCCCTTGCTGCGGAAGTAGTCAATGGAGCGCCGCACTTCGGCGGCGAGCTCGTCGAGGACCGGGGCCATGGCGTTGAAGATCGGGTTGTTGGCGCCAGGAGCCTGCTCGGCCGGTATGGGAGCGGAAGACGCCTCTTCCTCCGTCGAGTCGCCGAACGGGTTGTAAGGAACGAAGGCCTGGGTTCCGGCGTCCACCGGTGCGGCCGCGGTCGTGGCGCCGGCCGGGATTTCGGCCTTGTCCGCCTTCATGCTCTCCGCCTGGTCGAACGGGACCCCCATCGAGCTGGCGATGTTGCGCGTGAACATCTCGCCGCCGAGGGGGACGAGGCGCGGCATGAGGAGCTGGCCGTTGCGATAAATGTTGATCGAAGTCGTCTTGTGCCCGATGTCCACGACGCAGACTGTCTTGTCGTGGAGCTCGGAGTCGTAGCCGAGCTTGAGGGTGCGTGCGATGCCGAGCGGCTCGACGTCAACCGCGGCGACCTTGCGCCCGGCCCTTCTGACCATGCCTACGATGCCCTCGATGGCGGACTGCGGAGAGATGGCCATGACGACGTCCATGCTCTGGGACGCTGCGTCTGCGGGCGGGAAGGCCTTGAAGTCGCTCTGGACGGTCTTTTCGCCGAACGGGATGTTGCGGGTGATCTCCCACTCCATGTGCTGCTCTAGCTCAGAGTCGCTCATGTTCGGCACTTCGAGGGTCCTGACGAGGACGGACCCCTGCCCTGCGACCGAGACCACGACGTCGCCGACGGACGTCCCGGCGGTGTTGCACAGGTCCTTGAGGACGCTGCCGACGGCCTCCATGTCATGGATGCCGACGTGGTCCACCGCGCCTTCCGGCGTCATGGCTTGTGCCAGGGCCGTCACCGTCGGCTGCCCCCCCATCAGCTTGATCTCAGCGACCTTAATGCTCTGGCAACCGATGTCCACTCCGACCGCACTACTAAGTTTTTTTGCCATCGACCGTCCCAAACGCTCAAGAATCAGCGCGCCGACTATGATAGCACCGCGCTGGAGGGGCTGTCAACCAAATCCAAGCTCCCTCATTTGAACTAGACGCAGGCTGAAACGAGGGGCGTTACACAGTTTCACGCCCGGCGGCCTGGAGAGGCCGGCCGGGCGCCCGCATTATTGCGGTTTTGTCAGCTTTAGTTTGGCGGCCTAGGGGTGAACCTGGGCGCCACGGTCTGGAAGAACACGTCCGGCACGCCGGACCTGGTGCTCGTCCAGAACAGCCAGTAGAGGGCCGGCCTTCGGAAGTCCTGCCTGTTGAACGCGCCGTTGAGGGGGTCGAACGAGATGCTCATGCCGGACTCGTTGCCCGCCTGCTCGATCGCCACCGCTTCTTCTCGGAGCTCGACGAGCGGGTCAACCTTGGCCTCGTATTGGATCGGGCCCGTCGGGACGCCGTTCTCGTCAACGCCGTTGTACGTGACGCGGACTCGGCGGTCCTCCATGCCGGCGAGGAAGAACACCCTGCCGGTGGCTGGATCCACCTGATAGAACCGCTCGGAGCCGGGAAGGCCCGCGTTGTCTATCCACTGGACCTGGAACGAGGCGAGGTTGCCGTTTGCCGCGAGCTGGACCGCTGTGGGCAGTTGGATGCCGAAGCGGAAGGTCGCCATGAACGGCCTAGTCGCCTGCGTGCCGTCGCCGCTCGTGCGGACGAACGTCATCACGTGGCGGTCCCAACGCAACAGATCGGTGTCCGCCGGTCGCCCGTTGAACTCGTTGCCCCAGTAGCTTATGTCGCCGAGGAGGTTGCGGGCCGGGTTCGAAGGGTCGCTGAAGATCCCGATGAACCTGTCGTCGAAGACCATGCCGACGGTGCGGTAGTTCGCGCCGGGGCCGGTGCTCACGCGCATATAGTTCGGAGCATAGCGGACGAACAGCCGCAGGCTGCGCGGAACGAGCGCACCACTGAAGCGCACGCTGCCGGTCTTGGTGTCCACGTAGACCTTGCCGCCAAAGTCCGTCGAGTAGATGATCATGCCGGACTCGCGGTCGAACGTCCGCGAAGTCTTGTCCACAACCGAGACGAACCCGCCGTTGACAAGCCGGAAGAGGTCAATGAACTCTTCGGCCGGGTCGAACGGCGCTGCCGGGTTCGGGATGACGAGGTCGTTGCGAGCAAGCCGCCAGACCGCGCCGGGAGCCCAATAGATGCCGCTCGACGTGTCCACTTCGAGCTCGTCTATCCGGGGCCCGAACGGGCGCTGCGGCTGGTCGCCGAGCGGCACGCCGTTGCCGTCCGCCTCAAGGCGGACCATGAAGGCCTCGCTGAAGGCCTTGCCGCGGAGCTTGGCCGTGAAGGCGACGGAGACGAACGCGACGTCGGCGTTTCGCCAGCGTCGGAGAGTCGCGCTCGGCGCTCCTACGGACTCGAAGGCGTTGCCCATGTCGAGGGCGTGCGGAGTCTGCCACGTCGCTCCGTTGAACGACGCGTAGTTGATCCGGCCAAAGCCTGTCGAGCTCGTCGTGTAGAAGACCGTTCCGTTCGAGCCGGTCTGCACGAGGCTCGGCTTGCCCTTGCTCCCAAGCATGTCGTACGGCATCGCGACGGGCGGGCCGTTCTCGCTGACTGCGCCGCTGGTGGCGAAGTTGAGCGAGCTCACGACGACCTGCTCCTGTTGCCTTCTGTCGCCGGCCGCCGTTTGGACGGTCGCGCTGGCCAGGAACGCCATGTACCGGTTCGCGTTGCCCGTGCGGCCAGCGCCGCTCGGGAAGTTGAGCTGGTCGAACCCGCCCGAAGTCGGGAACGTCGGCGCGCCGTACTGGACACTTCCCGGCAGGATCGCTTCGCCGGGGCGCAACGTGAAGATCGCGTTCGCCGGGGCGGTCGGGAAGGCCGTCGGCACGGCCTGGTTGAACCAGCGCGCCGCAGTGGCCTGGCCCCAACCGTTGAAGTCCCCGATCGGGCTGGACGTGTCGCCGGGGACGAGCCCGTTCTGGAACACGAGCGACGAGATGTAAATCCGCCAGGTCGGCTGCAGCGCGGCGTCGCCTTCGAGCTTGACCTTTGGAAGCCAGCTTGGCAGGTTGCCGTTGTCCACACGGTCGGAGACGAACGCTGTGAACAGGTTGCCGTCTGCGCTCCGGAAGGAGCTCGGAGTCATGCTGGCGAACCGGAACGGTTCTCCGCCCGTCACGATGCTCTCCATGTTCGGAGCTGCCTTGGTGGTCGGCAGGCTCGTCATCCTCGACTCGCGAACCGTGAACTTGAGGTTCATCGTCGGATCGGCGAAAGACTCGTCCGATCCGAGCGACGGGAGGTCGGGGCGGCGGTTAGAGCCGAGCCTGTCCTCATATGCATGGATGCGTCGAATGTAGTCGCCGACTGGCGCGCCGATCGGGGTCGTGACTCCGATCTTGGGGTTGCCGATCGGCACGACCGCAGGGTCCATGAGGAAGTTGCCAGAACCGCGGAGGTTCGGATTGAGGCGGCTGCGCGGGTTGACGCTGAGCTGCGTCGGCGCAACGTCGCCTGGCCTTGCCTTTTGAAGGATGTTTCGCGCCTCTGGGTCGGTCGCCGTCAGGCCGGTGGCGCTGAAGCGCGGGTCAAGGTTCGTATAGAGGTGAAGCGCGGCATCGAGCCAAGCCAGCTCGTGCTGCCCCGGAGCGAAGAGCTCGACCGGACGGAAGATGCGGCCGCCTCCTTGGAAGATGTCGTACTCCTTCGCGACGCGGACGTTGAGAAGGTTGACGTTCCCGTCGTTCAAGACCCTGAACTCGTCGAACATCTTCATGTTGCCGCCGGTGTACGTGCTGTTCCACGGGCTGAACAGCGAGGTGAGGTCCCACGGCTGGAGCGGGCCGAAGCCCAGGCCACCGTTGAAACCGCCGCCTGCCGGCAGCGAACCAAGGTCCACCGTCGGCGTTCCGACCGAGAGCCTTTCGTCAACGGCGACGTTGAGCCCAGTGCCGAACGTGCGGAACGGCTCGCTGCCCTGGTTGAAGCCCGGCCGGTCGGAGTCCACGAAAACCGTGTGCGATCCGAAGTACCCGCTGAGGCTGGGCGGCTGGTAACGCGGCACGTTGAGCTGTAGATCGAAGATCGTCGGCTGCATCGTGCGGGCCATCTGCGTGTCGTAGCCGTTCGTCGGGTCGGCTGAGCGGTAGTTCGTGCCCGCAGTGGAAGTAATCGCCGGCGGGGTCAGCGAGACGCCCGAAAAGATCGGGTTCTCGACGAAGCCGAAGGCGTTCTTCGACGCAGCCATGCGGTCGCGCCGGATGTCCGGGTAGTCGAGGCTGGTGTTCGGCACGAACACCGGATAGTCTTCGAACGACGGGTAGGCGACGCCGAAGTTGTCCGTGAGCGGCTTGACCACTCCACCGGTCGGATTGAGCGGCTGGAGCACCCAGGCTATGTCGTCCGGGCCAAGGCGCACGTTCTGCAGTCCGCGGTTGGAGCCGAAGATCAGGTTCAACAGGCTGCGGTCGTAGACGAGCGCGCGGCTGATGCCCTGCGACCCGTGCGGGACTGGGTCACCAAGGGGCGCAGTCAGGCTAGGACGCAACGACGTGACGGGCTGCGGCCCGAGGCCGAGCGCCCCGGTCGGGTCCTGGTCGGTCGCTGTGTTGCCGTTGGTCAGGTTGAGGATGTAGGTGGCGTCGGTCGAGTTTCCGACGCTGCTCACGATCGCTCCCGCGCTGTTCTCAAAGGCCAAAGCGAGCGGGTTGGCGATGTTGTAAGCAAGGGTGACCGCGTTGGACCGCCGGTTGCCGAAGGAAGGCGCGATCGCGCGGATCTGCAGGCTGGCGGGCCCCGGGCGCACGCCGCTGGCACCTGTCGGGAGGATCGGCAGTGCAGTCAGGACGATGTTCTCGGACCCAGCTGGCGGAGACCCGGCGGGGATCGCCCGCGTCTGGATCTGTCGAGCGCGAGAGTTGCGCGCGCCGCCGTTCATCTGGAACTCGAGGAAGTACCCTGCGAGCTGTCCGGCTCCCGTCGGCAGGTCGTAGACGAGGACGTAGAGCGTCTCGCCGAACTCGAAGTTCCGGCGGAGCGCATCCTGGTTCGTCGCTGCAGTCGTAACGTCCGCGTAGGTGAGCGTTCCGTCTTGGAGCCGTTCGAAGAGCATGTCGTAGGCATCCGGCACGAGCAGGACGACTTCACTGTTCGCGACGATGTCGTTCAAGACCTGGCCGGTCGGGTCGTCCACGTCAATATCTGGAATGCCAGGAGGATCGGCGTTCGGCGGAATGATCTGGCCGGTGTCGGGCAGGCCGGGGTCGTGGTTCCACGCGTAGAACGTGCCGTTGCTGTCGCCGGTGTACATCCAACCGTGCGACTCGATCGGGGTCTTGCCGCCGACCGCGACCGAAGAGACCTGGGCATCGCCGTCGAGGGCGTAGCCCCAGACTTGGCGGTTGAGGATTGAGTTCGTGCTGCCGTCAACTAGCATCGAGACGACGCGCCCGTTCGAGAACGGGATCACGACGACAGGGACGTTCCCCTGCAGGACTCCGATGTTGTTGAAGACCGTTTGGTACGTAAAGACGGGCGAACCGGTCGCAGCTACGCCGACCTCGTTCGTCTCCCAGTGGAACGCGCCGTTGTTGGCGTTGAGGGCGACGACGCGGCCAAGGCTGTCGGCGAAGACGAGCGCGTCAATGCCAGCGAACGGCCCACCGCCTGCGATCTGGCCGCCAGGTATGGCGACGGGGCTCGACGTGCCAAAGAGCGGGAACGGGCCTGAGCCTGTGCCCAGCACCGACCACACGAGCGTCCCAGTTGCCTCGCTAACGGCGTACATTCCACCGTTAGTGAGGTTGAAGTCCACACCAGCGCCGAAGTAGACGTTGCCGAACGCGACGACCGGGGCCATCGTGATCGGGCCGACGGGCGTGGCCGCAGCCGCC
>Ga0214472_10007565_pt1 | contig 11366 bp, 9 predicted proteins | sample RVTome_6_FD_207662 | JGI IMG/M metagenome (GOLD analysis project Ga0214472, IMG submission 207662) | Soil microbial communities from uranium-contaminated site in the Upper Colorado River Basin, Wyoming, United States - RVT140D175 | ecosystem: Environmental > Terrestrial > Soil > Contaminated >...
CCCGGGAACGCCGGCATCGACTCGCTGTCCGGAGCCGCGGTTACGGGATCGCTTCCCTTCCCGGGAGGGGATGGGGATGCAGCGGCGCCCGTCAGGTCGCCGGGCGAGGCGTCGGGCGATCTGCTGGTCGATCCGTCGGTCGCGACCCGCGCTGACGCGGGCGGTTCCTGGGCAGCCGATTCCCCCGCGTATTCGACGTCCGAGGCTGGTGCGGCAGGAGGCGCATCGGTTGCCCGAAGATCCGCGCTCGAGTTAGCCTCCGGCGCGCCAACCGAGGCAGCCTGGTAGAAGCCTGTGAACGCACCGGAGGCGCCCACCGCTCCGACCAAGACCAGCCCCGTTCCGACGGCGAAGACCGGCGCCGTGAGGCGTCGGAGCCACCCGGCCAGCCCCGCATCCCGCGAGGCGGGCGCAGGGACCGGAGGAATCAGCCGGAGCGGGCGCGACGGTGCGATGTCCGGCAGTTCGGCGAGCGCGGACCGGAGGGCTGTCAGGTCATCGAGGACGAGGCGGCATCGAGCGCACCCGGCCAGGTGCTCGGTCAGGGCGCCGTCTCGCAGCGCATCGGTCTCACGGTCGGCGTAAGCCGCGAGCCGCTCGTCACGGGGGTGCGAGTCGTTCGGCATGGTCATCGGTCCAGACGCACCTCTGTCACGAACAGTTCCCGGTATTCGGCCATCAACTCGCGCAGACGCATGCGCCCGCGATGGATGCGCGACTTGACCGTTCCGAGCGCGGAGCCTGTGGTGGTGGCCACCTCTCCGTAGTCCATGCCGTAGACGTCGCACAGCACCACCGCCGTGCGCTGGTCCTCGGGCAGGCGTCGGAGCGCGACGTCGAGGCGCCGATACAGCTCTGAACGGCCGGCCTCGTCGGCGGGGTCGGTGACCGTCGTGTCCGGCAGGTCCGGCTCCCCCTCCTCGGCATCGGGGAGGGTGGTCGTCGGCCGACGCTGGGCGCGTCGGAGGATGTCGTAGCTGGCGTTTGCGGTGATGCGCAGCATCCACGAGCGGAAAAGGCCGCCGCGGTATTTGGCCATGGCGTCATAGGCGTGGACGAAGGCATCCTGGGCGGCATCGGCCGCCTGGTCGGGATCACCGAGGAGCCGATAGGCCAGGCCGTAGCATGCCGACTGGTAGTGCTCGATCAGCCGCGTGAAGGCGCCGCGATCCCCCGCCACGGCACGCGCCACCACGGCATCCTCGTCGGGAAGCGGCGCGGTGCGCGCGGTGCGGGAACCCCGAGCGGTGGAGCCGGGGTGGCGGAATGGCAGACGCGCCGGACTCAAAATCCGGTGAGTGAAAGCTCGTGTGGGTTCGACTCCCACCCCCGGCACCAGACGGCAGGCGATCGGATAGGATCTGTCGCGGTCGTCCTGTTCCGAGGTCGGCCGAAAAGGCCGTCGGCGTTCTCACCGCCGACGGCCGCTTGCGTGCTAGGCTCTCGCCCGATGACTGGCGACACCACGGAGTGCTTCAACTGCGGCCATGCCAACCCGGCGTGGGCCCAGGTCTGCCGCTCCTGCGGCGTTGCGATCCAGGCCGAGCCTGTCGATCGCGGCGGACCGCGCGGCATCTTCCCGACCGACCGGCCGTCGCTCATCTCGATCGGGGTCACGATCGGTGCCATCCTCGGCGCCATCGTCATCGGGCTGCTGCTCTCGGGAATCCTCCCGGCTGGCGTGCCTGCCCCGTCCGAGACACCGACGCCGAGCCCATCGGTGAGCCAAGATGCTTCGCCGTCAGAGGAGCCCTCGGTCAGTTCAGAGCCGACCGCGCTGCCGACCGCAGAGCTGAGCGGGACGGTGACCTTTGGCTACGGGATCAACCAGTCGACCAACGAGGTGGTCGACGTGGCAACGACGTTCAGCCCGGGCCAGGTCTTCGCCCACTCGATCAAGCTGGCCGAGCCGTTCGGGGTCGATCGGATCGAGGAAGAGGTGATCCGCGTGGCCGGCGACGGCACGCTGACCGTCGTGCAGGAGCGGACCGATGAGGTCGTGCCGGTGTCGCCCGAGCTGGACATCGTCGGGTTCCAGGTGCAGGCAACCACGCTGGTCCAGCTATGGGGACCCGGGGACTACATCCTTCGCGCCTACCGCGGAGTCGAACTGCTGGCCGAGGGCCGATTCACCCTCACCGAATAGCCGAGCCCGCCCCTAGCCTGGCTCGGCGTCGCGCCCGGCGATCTCCGCCCACGCATCGGCATACAGGCGTGCCCTGACCGGCAGGTAGCCCGGATACGCGACCCGGGCACGCTCAACTTCGGCGGTCTCCAGGGTCACCATCCCGATCCGGTCGGTCGTCTCCAGCAGCACCGCGCCGGCCGGATCAACCGCGATCGATGGACCGCCGATGAGCACGCCATCCTCCGGATCGGGACGGTTCACCGACAGTACGTAGCAGGCGCTCGTGCGCGCATTGCCGCGGAAGACAAGCTTCCAGTGCTGGTAGGTGATCTCCTCGGTTGCCCGCGGGATCAGGATCGCCTCCACCCCCAGCGCGCCGAGCAGGTGCGAGCCCTCCGGGCGCATGGCGTCGCTGCACACCTGGACACCGATCGGCATGCCGAAGGCATCGATTCGCGTCGGCGCCTCCGTGCCCGGGTCATAGTGGCTCGTCTCCCAGAACCCGGGCTCCTCGGGGAGGTGAAGCTTCTCGTAGGTGGCCACCAGTTCGCCTGACCGATCGAAGATGAGCGCGCGGCTTGTGCGTCGTCCGGTCACGGGGTCCGCGTGGATGATGCCGCCAATGAGCCCGATCCCCGCCTCCACCGCGGCGCGGGCCATGATCCGGTGGCGTGGCCCATCCAACGGCTCGGCGTCGTCGGCCCTCGCGACCTTGGTCGAAGGGCTCCACGGGTTGAGCGCGATCTCCGGCAGGACGGCGATGTCGGCTCCGCGCTCGGCGCACTCGGCCAGTCGCTGCGCCAGGCGCACCGCGCCATCGGGCTGCCAGAAGACCTCGGAGACGAGCGCCACCGTCAGGCGGCCGTCGGTGCGGACGGGTGCGTTCATGACGGAGAGCGTACATCGGCGCCCAGAGGGTCGTCGCGGCCAGCGCGGCATCGGACTCGCAGGATTCATGTCGGGCGCACACGGCCGGTCCGCGGACACGTCCGAAGCACCGGCGTGCACTGTGACAGCCGCATCTGGCGGCGCCGGGACCGCCGAAGACCCGCCACGCGGCCCTCATCTGAATCTGGCGATAAGCCGGCAGTCACCGGTCGATACACCTCGCGGAGCAACACTGCATGCATGCGCAGCAATCTGCCCGGCGCTCTGCGCGCGCTTCGGTATCGCCGCGGGTGGCGGCAGGCTGACCTCGGCCGGCGCTCGGGTCTCTCGCGGGATGTCGTTTCGCGAATCGAGCGCGGCGTGCTTCACGGCATCACCTTGGGCTCACTATCGCGACTGGCCGACGCGCTGGATGCCTCCCTGGTTGTCGAGGTGCGCTGGCACGGCGCGGAACTCGATCGGCTCATCGACCGCACCCACGCCGCCCCTCGGAAACGCCGCCGCGGAGCGTCTTGCGCGTGCGGGCTGGATAACCCGGGCCGAAGTGAGCTTCAATCACTACGGGGACCGCGGCCGCTGCGACCTGGTGGCATGGCACTCGCGGACCCGGACGCTGCTCATGGTCGAGGTGAAGTCGCGCATCGGTGATCTCCAGGACACGCTTGGCCGACTCGACACCAAGGCTCGGCTGGGCTCGGTGATTGCCGGTCAGCTCGGCCTCGGCGAGCCGGCCCGTGTTGTGCCCGCGTTCGTCCTCGGCGAGGGCAACGCGAATCGGAGAGTCGTCCTGCGGCACGAAGCCCTGTTCAGGCCGTACGGCGTCCGCGGTCGCGCGGCGCAGGCATGGCTTGGCGCTCCTGTCGGTGCGACGACCGGCCTGCTCTGGTTCGAATCGTCAGATTCAGACAAGGTGCGCACCACGCGGGATGACGCGGCGCGTCGTCACCGCCCTGCAGCTTGAGACACGAATCCGGTGACCCAGGGACGCGCGCAACTCGTCCGCGCAATCCTCACATGAATCTGGCGAGAACCGTGGACACCGCGCCCGCGGTCCTGCCAAGGTAAGAATGTGTCAGGTTCGCGGCAGGGCCGGGCCGAGCGAGGAGCGCTCCTACTGCAACTCGCGCAGGAGCATGCCCACGAAGTAGGACGCGTTGCGAGTCACGTCACCGTAGTCGCCGGGTCGTAAGCTGCCGATCTCGTTGTAGCGGGCCAGGAATCGCTCGGCCGCCTTGCGCCCGTCGCTCTGGCCGAACCCGCTTGATGCCGGCGTGAAGAACGGGCAGTCGAACGCGATACCGACGGTGAATTTCCGGCCGGTGACCGTTTCGAGGGTCGCGCCCTCGCATCGGCGCGCCAGGTCCAGGAGCTCGTCGTAGGTCATGGCACGCGGGGTTCCCTACTCCCCGAGGTACTCGCGGACCAGGTTCTGGAAGTGGTAGACACCGTTCTCGCGCTTCGCGGAGAAGCGACCGGTGTCGTAGGCCCGGGAGCGCAGGCCGCGCTGCACCTGCTCGCAGATGACAATGTCCTCCTGCTGGATCTCGTCGGAGAAGGCGATCGTCTGCTGCATCGACTCCCAGCCCGGCCCGGTGCCCGGATCGGCGAAGAACCACTCGAAGATGGTGAGCGTCCTGTCAGGCCCCAGCGGCAGGATCACGTTCGAGCTCATGTTGTCCTGGTAGATGTTGAACATGGTGTTGGGGAAGAGCCAGTAGTAGAGGGCGTCCTCCTCACCGTCGGCGGTGCGCAGGTAGCGCCTGTCGCGGCCGAGCTCCTCCCCGGGGCGAAGCTCGCGGATCGGGGCGTGCTGCTTGGAGTAGAAGCGGAACTCCTCCACGCGGTAGCTGTCGTAGTCGAGTTCGCGGAAGAGCTGCGGGTGCGCGATCGGCAGGTGATACCCCTCCAGGTAGTTGTCGACGTACACCTTCCAGTTGCACTTGACTTCGTACTCGCGTCGCTCGACGAGCCGCATTCGATCGACGTCGTAACCGGCCGCAGCCACCTCCGCGGGGATGGCACCCATCACCTCGGCGAGGGGTGGCGAGTCGTCGGAGAGGCAGACGAAGACGAACGGGCCCCATCGGTCAACCCGAACCGGGATGAGGCCAAAGTCCTCCTTGCGGAACTCCTCGGTCTCCTCCATCTCGGGGCACGCCCGCAGCGCACCGTCGAGTCCGTAGGTCCAGCCGTGATAGCGGCACTGCAGGCTCTTGCGGTTCCCGCGCGTGAGGGCCACCTGCCCGGCCCGATGACGACAGACGTTGTAGAAGGCGCGCAGCTGCCCGTCGACACCGTGGGTGATGACGATCGGCTCGTCGAGGACGGTGACGGGGACGAAGTCACCGATCCGCTGCAACTCATCGCTGCGTGCCACCAGCTGCCAGGTGCGGCCGAACACGAGCTCCTTCTCGCGCTCCAGGTAGCCGGGGTCGAGGTAGTAGCGCGACGGCAGGGTCGCCGCGCGAGCGAGTGGAATCGGGTCGGCGGGCGGTCGGCGGGCGGTCGTCATGCATCGAGTGTACCGGCCGGAAAGGTGACACCGCGCGGTGTGAAGTGCTACAACAGGCGGAACAGAGGCGCCGCCCGGCCGACGCCACCATGCTTGGAGGAGTTCATGCTCAATCTTCGACGCAGAGCGCCGTTGCTGCTGGCAGCCGGCGCCCTGGTCCTCGCCTCCTGCACCAGCACGGCCAACGTGCCGGCGGTGGTGTGCGTTGGCGCAGCGACCACCTACCTCGACTGGCTCAACGGGGACTTCGAGCCGGATTCACCGGCCGACATCACCGAGCCGTCGGACACCACGGGTGACCTGCTCGAGATCGTCCGCGACCGTGGCGAGCTCATCGTCTCGACTGACCCGAACTACGCGCCGCAGTCGTTCCTCGAGCCCGATGGCGACTTCGTCGGCTTCGACATCGACGTGGCGACCGAGATCGCGGATCGCCTCGGCGTCGGGATCACGTTCGAGACGCCGGACTGGGATGCCATCACGGCGGGCAGTTGGAGCGAGCGCTGGGATATCAGCGTCGGCTCGATGACCATCACCACGCCGCGCAAGGAGATCCTCTCCTTCACCCGGCCGTACTACTTCACTCCCGCCTACCTGGCGGCGAGCACCCGCTCCGGCGTGACCAAGACGTCCGACCTGCCGTTCACCCTGCCCACGGGCGCCGAGGCGACGACCCTGACGACCGATGCGAACTGCGCCGAGGCGATCGAGTCGGGCCGCACCGAATTCGACCTGTGGATCTCGTCGGGGACGACGATCGACGGGGCCATCGCGGCCGGCTCACCGATGGTCAAGATCGGCGAGCCGATCTTCCAGGAGAACCTCGCCGTGGCGATCGACAAGAGCGGGCCGCCGCACGCGGCGCTCCTCTTCGAGATCGACAAGATCATCGGCGAGATGCATGCCGATGGAACCCTCAGGGCGATGAGCGAGGAGTGGTTCGACGGCGAGGATCTGACCACGGATCCGAGCTCGTAGAGGCACCTCCCCGGAGACCCGCTGACAGGACGGGGGCGCGCTGCGCCCCCGTCCTGCTTTTCGGGACCCGCTCATGACCAGCGTCGCACCCACCGCACCAATCCTCGCCGAGATCGAGGCACATCAGCGCCGCGCCCGGCAGCGATTCAGAGCGCAATCGGCCTCGGTATGGGTGGTGCTTATCGGTGGTCTCGGCATCGCCCTGTGGGCGACCGGCAACATCAATGCCGACTTCATCGGCACCTGGGGCCCGTTCATCGTCGAGGGCGCCTGGATCACCATCCTCCTGTCGGTCACCTCAATCATCTTCGCCACTGGCCTGGCGATCCTGGGTGCCATCGGCCGCCTGTCGGACAACGCCTTCATCAACGGAGCGGCGTCGTTGTACGTCTCGCTCGTCCGCGGCACGCCGCTGCTGGTGCAGATCTTCTTCGTCTACTACGCCCTCCCCCAGTTCGGCGTCGCCCTGCCGAGCATCCCGGCGGGGATCATCGCGCTGTCGTTCAACTACGGCGCCTACATGACCGAGATCTTCCGGGCGGGTATCCAGGCCGTCCCACGCGGACAGCGCGAGGCGGCCGAGTCGCTGGGCATGCCGGAGCGCCTGGTGATGCGGAGGATCGTGCTGCCGCAGGCCTTCCGCATCGTCATCCCGGCCATCGGGAATGACTTCGTGGCGATGATCAAGGACTCCGCCCTCGTCTCGACCATCGCGGTCCAGGAACTGCTGTGGCGCGCATCCAAAATCGGCACCCGCCACTTCCGGACGCTTGAGACGCTCCTCATCGCGGCGGTCGTCTACTGGCTGCTGACCATAGTCTTCTCCTACTTCCAGGAGAAGCTGGAACGGCGCATGGCACAGGGTGACCGATGATCGCGGAGCCGACGCTGGCCCCGCACCTCGGCGAGGTGATCGTCGATGCCCGAGGCATCGAGAAGTACTTCGGCGCGCATCACGTCCTGCGCGGGATCGACCTGAAGGTGCGACGCCGCCAGGCAGTCATGCTCATCGGCCGTTCCGGGTCGGGCAAGACGACCCTCCTGCGCTGCCTCAACTTCCTCGAGGAGCCGACCGTCGGCAGCGTCGAGATCGATGGCGTGCGGATCGAGGCCGATCCTCTGCGCGCCAACGCTCGAGGACGCCAGGAGCAGATCCGCCAGATCAGGCTCCGCGCCGGGATGCTCTTTCAGGAGTTCAACCTCTTCCCGCACATGAGCGTGCTGGCCAACCTGATCGAGGCACCGATGCGAGTGCGACGTATTCCGCACAACGAGGCGGTGACCGCGGCCGAGAAGTACCTCGACAAGGTCGGCCTCATCGAGAAGCGCGACGAGTACCCCGATCGGCTATCGGGCGGCCAGAAGCAGCGCGTGGCGATCGCGCGGGCTCTGTGCATGGAACCGAAGGTGCTGATGTTCGATGAGCCGACCAGCGCCCTCGATCCGGAGCTCGTCGGCGAGGTGCTGACCGTCATGGAGGAGCTGGCACACGAGGGCACGACCATGATCGTGGTGACCCACGAGATGCACTTCGCCCGGGAAGCAGCCGATACGGTGATCTACATGGACGAGGGGCAGATCATCGAGGCCGGTCCGCCCGAGCAGGTCCTGGGCGAACCCGCCGATGAGCGAACCCAGCACTTCCTGCGCCGATTCCTCAGCTCATTCCCCGACCGGCAGGGTGCGATTCACGATCGCTGAGGGTCGCGGTCGCGGTCGTCGACATGGTGGCGGTTGCTGTCAGCCACGCACCCCGGCAGTCCTCGGGTTCCGTGGTCGCCGGGCGGCTACAACGGCCAAGATCGAGCGGCGGCGAGGCTCCAGATGGCTGAATCGCCACCCGATGAACGAGCCAGCCAACAATCGCGTGCTCGATGGCCGTTGTAGGCATGCCATGACGATTCGCGTGCCGGCGACGACGATGGGTCGCAGTTAGCGGCGCGGCCCGTAGACGTCGGCCCGTGGCAACCGCGCCCCCTCCGCCTCAGCGCGGACGCGACCGGTCGCCGATCGGAGGGCGACCGGGGTGTCTTTCGGTGTCCCGCCCTCACGGGCGATCAACCAGCGGAGCCCTGCCGCGGCCAATTCAGCGCCTCCGGCCGTGCCCGGCTCCACGAATGGCAGGACCACCATCCTGCGGAGCGCAAGCCGCTCGACCGCCAGCTGGATAGTGGACGGCTCGACGCCGAGCTCGCTCGCCAGCGGGCCGAGGTCGACGACACGGTTCGGCGTGCGTCGGAGTGCGCGCAGGATCGCGGCATCGAGATCGTCGCCGATGGGTGGAACCGAGGCCGCCTTCGCCCGGGTGGCGGGCTTGGCAGCACGGGTCGAGGCTGGCTTCGGCTTGGCGGTCGTCACGGGCGCGAGGATAGCAGCCCGGGGGGACCGGGTCGCGTCTCGGCGCTCTCTGAATGCCGCGGTTCCACCCCATGGATCCAACGATCAAGCACAGCCCGATTTGCGGCGATCTGCGGCGAGGTACAGCTCGAGAGTTGCCCGGGACGGGAACCCAGGCTTCCCGATCGCGGCTGCTTGATCGTTAGACCCGCCGGGCGGAACAGGGCAACGGGTGCGGAACAGGGCAACGGGGCCGCGGAAGCGGGGCCGCGGAAGCGGGGCCGCGTCAGCGGGGCCGCGTCAGCTCTCGAGGCCGCTCCGGCGCAGCTCCACGTTGAGCGACATTCCTGCCGCGCTGCTCAGGTGCGCGCCCAGCTCATCGCTCCATTCGGCACGGTTCGGGAGGCGCACCTGGCGCGTCGCACCCGCGACGGAGATACCGATCACCACGGGGACCGGGCCGGGTCGGCTGCGCAGCGCGGCGGTGAGCGCCTCGATTGCCGGCAGCAGCGCGTCGAGCGGCACGTCGGCGTCAAAGCCGATGGCGATCGTGCCGCTCGCCGCCTCAGGCGCGACCCGCAACGGAACGGCATCCGCTGGAGCCGGCGCATCATCGGTTTCGCGTTCGTCGGCAGTCCCGGCACTCGCGGTCACGCCGGCGGCAACTGGCTGCGGAGACGGGGCCATCGAGACCGGGGCGAGATCGGCTCCGCGCGGACGTACCACGGCACCGGCGGCCGCCGGCGTGCGCGGCGACGCATTCCCGTGGCCGTTCCCGTGGCCGTTCCCATTCCCATTCCTGCCGGTCCAGCCCCCGGGACGGGCGCGAGCCAGCCGGTCGCGCTCTGCGCTGAACGCGGCGGGTCCCGTCCGCACCGCGTCGTCCCAACCGATGACGGTGTCGCACAGGATCTGGGCCGACTCATCGCGCCGATCCACCCGGCCGGTAACGAGCACCACGGCGTCATCGGTCCAGGCGTTGACGGTATCGGTGAAGACCTTGGGGAAGACGACCACCTCGACGCTCCCCTGGAGGTCCTCGATGGTCGCCACCAGCATCGTCGAGCCGGCGCGGGTCACCACGCGCCGCGTCGACTGGATGATCCCGCCGATGGTGACGCGGGCCTGGTCGCTCTCCTCCGCGAGGTCGCCGGTGTAAGCGGTCACGTATTCAGGCAGCACGCCGGCGATATCGCCGAGCGGGTGCTCGGACAGGTACAGGCCCAGCAGTTCCTTCTCCCAGCGGAGCCGCTCCTTGCGCGGGACGTCGTCCTCGGCGGGCGCAGACTCAGCGGACCCGTCCCCCGACACCGCATGCGGCGGCACGACGCTCACCGGCTCGACTGGTGCGGCGAACAGGTCGAAGAGCGTCCCCTGCCCCGCGGCAACGTCACGCTGATGCCGCGAGGCGGACTCGAGGGCGGCATCGAGGCGGTCGAGGAGAGCACCCGGCCCACCCAGCGACACCATCGCGCCGGCCTTGATCAGCGACTCGACCACCCGCTTGTTGACGGTGCGCAGGTCCACCCGGCGACACAGGTCGTCGAGCGAAGCGAAGGGTCCCGCGGCATCCGAGATCTCTCCCCGCCCCTCGCGGCCGGCGATGATCGCCTCGATCGCCCCCTCCCCCACGTTCTTGACCGCGACCATGCCAAAGCGGATCGCCGAGGTGCCATCGGCATCGGTCTCGACGGTGAACGGCGCGCTTGATGCCTGCACGTCCGGCGGACGGACGACGATTCCCAGCCGGCGGCACTCGGCCACCACCGCGGCCACCTTCTCACTGCGCTCGCGGAAGCCGTTGAGCACCGCGGTCATGAACTCGACCGGGTAGTTGGCCTTCAGGTACGCCGTCTGGTAGGCGATCAGGCCGTAGCAGGTGGCGTGCGCCTTGTTGAAGCCGTAGCGGGCGAACGGCTCGAAGGCGGCGAAGACCTGCTCCACGATGCCCGCCGAGATGCCCTTCTTCTTGGCCCCGGCCTTGAACTTGGCCTCGTGCTCGTGAAGGACCGATTCCTTCTTCTTGCGGATGGCGTAGCACAGGTTGTCCGCCTCGGGGCCGGTGTAGTCGGCCATGGCGATCGCGGCGGTCATGATGTCTTCCTGGTAGACAAAGATCCCGTACGTGTCGCGCAGCGCCGGCTCGAGGGACGGGTGCAAGTACGACACCGCCTCCTGCCCGTGTTTGCGGCGGATGTAGGCCGGGATGTTGGCCATCGGTCCGGGGCGGAAAAGCGCGACCATCGCCGCCAGGTCCTTCACCTCGGTCGGCTTGAGCTCCTTGACGTAGCGGCGCATCCCCGACGACTCGAGCTGGAAGATGCCGGTCGTCTCCCCGGTCGAGAGCAGCTCGAACGTCCTGGCATCGTCGAGCGGCAGCGTGTCCACGTCCACCGTCACGCCACGGTGAGTCCGGATCAGGTCGACGGCATCGGCCAGGATGGTCAGGTTGATGAGGCCCAGGAAGTCGAACTTGAGCAGGCCCAGCGTCTCGCAGGCGTGCATCTCGTACTGGGTCATGGT
>Ga0214472_10007566_pt1 | contig 11365 bp, 10 predicted proteins | sample RVTome_6_FD_207662 | JGI IMG/M metagenome (GOLD analysis project Ga0214472, IMG submission 207662) | Soil microbial communities from uranium-contaminated site in the Upper Colorado River Basin, Wyoming, United States - RVT140D175 | ecosystem: Environmental > Terrestrial > Soil > Contaminated >...
CGGCGGCCGGCGTGCTCCTCGGCTCGACGATCTGGGCCTTCCTCGGCTGGCGCGGCTTTCTCCTGCTGCTCGCCTTCTTCGTCCTCGGCACGCTGGCGACCAAGTTCGGCTACGAGCCGAAGGCGAAGGCGAGGCTGGCGCAGGAGAAGGGCGGTCGCCGCGGCGCGCGCAACGCCTTCGCGAAAGCCACGGTGCCGGCGCTGGCCGCGCTGTTCGCGGCGACCACCGGCGAGCCGGTGCTCTTCGCGCTGGCGCTCGCCGGCGCCTTCGCCACCGCCACCGCGGACACCTGCTCTTCCGAGATCGGTCAGGTGATCGGACGCCGCACCTTCCTCATCACCACCCTGCGGGCGGTGCCGCGCGGCACCCAGGGGGCGGTGTCGCTCGAAGGGACGCTGGCGGGCGTCGCCGCCTCGCTCGTGGTCGCCGGGCTCGGCTCCGCCGCCGGCCTCTATCCGGCGGCGGGCGTCGCTGTCGTCGTCGCCGCCGCTCTCGTCGCCACGACGCTCGAATCGCTCGCCGGCGCGACGCTCGAGCGACGCGGCCTCGTCGACAACGACGCCGTCAACTTCCTCAACACGCTCGCCGGCGCGCTCTTCGCCGCCGGGCTCGGACACTGGTTGCTCCTGGGCTCGCGATGAAGAAGCTCGGCCACTACGTGCAGCTCGCGCGGCCATTCACCCTGCTGCCGCCGCTTCTCGGCATCGTCTCGGGCGCGGTCTGCGCCTGGGGCTCGGTGCACAACCCGGACCCCGACCGGGCGCTGACGCTCTCGGTCGTCCTCACCGTCGCACTCGGCTCGCTCTGCGCGGCCTTCCTCAATGCCGCGAACAACGCCATCAATCAGATCTACGACCTCGAGATCGACCGGCTCAACAAGCCGGGACGGCCGCTCGTCACCGGCGCGCTGTCGCTCCGCGAGGCGTGGCGATTGACCTGGGCGATGTACTTCCTCGGCGTCGTTCCGACGTGGCTCGTCGTCGTCTACCCGCACACCGGCTGGCTCGACAAGCTGACGGCGCCGCTCGCCTGGCACGAGACGTTCTTCATTTACGCGGTCGCGCTCGTCTCCACTTTCGTCTACTCGGTCCCCGCGCTCGGCCGCACCAAGGCGCGAGGAATGTGGGCGAACTGGACGATCGCGGTGCCGCGCGGGTGCCTGCTGAAAGTCGCCGGCTGGGCGATGGTGGCGCGCGTCGGCCACTGGGAGCCGTGGGCGATCGGCTCCGTCTTCCTGTTCTTCCTCGTCGGCGCGGCGTCGACCAAGGATTTCGCGGACATCGAAGGCGACCGCGCCGGCGGCTGCAAGACGCTGCCGATCCTGCACGGGCCGAAGAAGGCAGCGTGGATCATCGCGCCGTTCTTCGTCTTCCCCTGGCTGCTCGTGCCGCTCTTCGCCCACCTTCCCGACCCGCAGAACCCGTCGCATCCGATCCTCACCGGCAACGCCTGGGCGTTGACGGCGCTCGGCGCGCTGTTGACCGCGTGGGGCATCTACACCGTCTACCTGATCCTGCGCGACCCCGACGAGCTGACGAAGACCGAGAACCACCCGAGCTGGCGCCATATGTACCTGATGATGATGGCCGCCCAGGTCGGCTTCGCGGTGGCGTACCTGATCCCGCGCTGAGCGGCCGAGCGGGCGATTGTGCTACCATGTGCTCCATGGCGAAGAGGGGCTCCGATCCGAAGCGCGCCGCGGCTCGCGTCGGCGTGCGAGAGCTGCGGCAAAACCTCTCCGTCTACCTCGATCGGGTCAAGGAGGGTGAGCGCCTCGAAGTCACCGAGCACGGCCGGACGGTGGCGCTGCTCGTGCCGCTGCCGCCGGAGCAGGACCCGATCGCACGCCTCGTCGCCGAAGGCAAGATGATTCCGGCGAAGGGGAGCCTCGGCGACTGGCTTCGAGAGAACCCGCCGTTGCCCGCTCTGCCTGGCCAGAAGACGCTGACGGAGATCCTCCTCGAAATGCGTGACGAGGAGGAGTTCTGACCCCTCCGATCGTCTACGTCGACGCCTCCGCCCTCGCCAAGCTCTTTCGTCACGAGCCAGAGAGCGAGGCTCTGACGAGATTCTTCGAAAGCCCGTCGCTGCTCGCCTCGACCTTGATCGTCCGCGTCGAAGTTCTGAGAGCGCTGCGGAGGGCCGACACCGCGGAGGTCTTGCTGTCGAGGGCACGGGCCCTGCTCGACCGGATCAACCTGCGACGCCCGTCGGACGAGATCTTGACTCGCGCCGCAGAGATCACGCCGCGGCCGCTCCGCACTCTCGACGCGATCCATCTCGCGACCGCGCTCGATCTGTCTCCGCCGCCCGACTTCTTCGTCTGCTACGACCTGCGTCTGGCGGAAGCGGCCCGGGCGCACGGACTCGCGGTCGTCGCCCCCGGCCTCGACGAGGTTGACGAGCCGTGAGCGGGACACCCACCGCCCTCGACCTCGCCGCTGAGCTCGGCCACGAGCGGGTGATCGCGATGCACGATCCGGCGACCGGCCTGCGCGCCGTGGTCGCCATCCACTCGTGGGCCCTGGGGCCGGCCGTGGGCGGGACGCGGATGCGCAAGTACGCGCGCTTCGACGACGCGGTCGCCGACGCCCTCGGCCTCTCTCGCGCCATGACCTACAAAGCGGCCTACGCCGGCTTCGCGATGGGAGGCGCCAAGGCGGTCATCGACGCCGACCCGGCGGCGCCCGGCAAGCGCGCGCTCCTCGCCGCCTTCGCTCGCGCGATCGTCGAGCTCGAGGGGCGATTCGTCACCGGCGGCGACATGGGCGTCGACCACGGCGACGTCGAGTTCATGGCATCGATCTCGCGGGCCTTCGAGCACGTGCCCAAGCGTGCGGACGGAGGCGACGGCGCCTTCGGCGGCTGCGGACCGGATGCCTCCGATCTCACCGCCACCGGCGTCGCGGCCGGCATCCGCTCGACCGCGGCGCGGCTCGGCCTCGGAATGGCCGGCCTGAGCGTCGCCGTGCAGGGTCTGGGCGAGGTCGGCGGCCGCCTGGCGCCGCGGCTGGCCGAGGCCGGCGCGCGGCTCGTCGTCGCCGACATCGACGCCGGGCGGGCGCGCGCCGTCGCCCGAGCGACGGGCGCCGACGTCGTCGCGCCGGAGGAGATCCTGGCCGTCGAATGCGACGTGCTCTCCCCGAGCGCCGCGGGCGGCGTCCTGACCGCGGCGTCGATCGAGCGGCTGCGCTGCCGCGCCATCTGCGGTGCGGCGAATATCCCCCTTGCGAGCGCCGAGATCGGCGACGAGCTCCACCGCCGCGGCATCCTCTACACCCCCGACTTCGTCGTCTCGGCCGGCGGCATCCTGTCGCTCCATTTCGAGCGCGGCGAGCTCGATGCCGCGGCCACGGTGGCGCGCGTCGAGCGCATCGGCGACGATCTCGCCGAGCTCTTCACCGCCGCCGAGCGCGAGGGGCTGCCGCCCTTCCGGCTCGCCGAGCGGCGGGTCGACGAGAAGCTCGCCGCCGCCCGCCGCGACGCCGGCTGAGCGCGCCGCGAGAGAATCCCGCGTGTGACCGACGGCATCCGCCGCGCGCTCGTGCGCGCCGAGCCGGGGAGCGACCGCTTCCTCGTCTTCGACGATCCGGTCGAAGCGCTCGTCACGTGCGCGCCGGGCGAGGTGCCCGCGCTGCTCGCGCGCGCCGAGCAGGCCGCCGCCCGAGGCCTCTGGGCGGTCGGCTTCGTCGGCTATGAGGCGGCGCCGGCCTTCGACCCGGCGCTCGTCGCACATCCTCCCGCCGCCGGCCCGGCACCGCTCGCGGCGTTCTCGCTCTTCGCCGCGCCGCGAACGCGGGAAAAACTTTCCATTGAAGGGGAAGCAGAGTTCGGGCGGCGTGCGCCGGGCCTCGCCGAGCCGGATCACGCCGCCGCGATCGCCAGGATCCGCGAGGAGATCGCGGCAGGCGAGACCTACCAGGTGAATCTCGTCTTTCCCTTCGATGGAAGCTTTTCAGGGCGTGCGAGCGACCTCTTCGCACGCCTCGTCGCTCCTCGCGAGGCGCCGTACGCAGCGCTGCTCGAGGGCGATGGCTGGGCGCTGGTCTCGCTTTCCCCCGAGCTCTTCTTCGAGCGCGACGGCGAGCGCGTCGTGATGCGGCCGATGAAGGGGACTCGACCGCGCGGGCGCTTCGGCGAAGAGGACCGGCATCTCGCCGCCGAGCTCGCCGGTAGTGAGAAGGAGCGCGCCGAGAACCTGATGATCGTCGACATGGTGCGCAACGACCTCGGCCGCGTCGCGGCGGCCGGCTCGGTCGCGGTCGAGGAGCGCCTCGCCGTCGAGCGCTACCCGACCGTCTGGCAGATGACCTCGACCGTCGCCGCACGCTCGGCGGCGCGCCTGCCCGAGCTCTTCGCCGCGCTCTTCCCCTGCGCCTCGGTCACCGGCGCGCCCAAGCCGGCGACGATGCGGCTCATCCGCGAGCTCGAGAGCGCGCCGCGCGGCGTCTATTGCGGCGCAGTCGGTTGCGTCGCCCCCGGCGGCCGGGCGCGCTTCGCGGTGGCGATCCGCACCCTCGAGCTCGATCTGCGCGCCGGTCGCTTCCGCTACGGCGTCGGCAGCGGCGTGACCTGGGACTCCGACGCCATTGCGGAGTGGCGCGAGTGCCTCGACAAGGCGCGCGTGCTCGACGGCCCGCCGCCCGAGTTCGAGCTCGTCGAGACGATGCGTTTCCGGCCCGGGCGCGGCATCGAGCTTCTCGACCTCCACTTCGAGCGCCTCGCCGCCTCGGCCGATTTCTTCGAGTTCTCTCTTTCAAGGACAGAGACTTCCATTGAAGGGGGTGTGAGGGCGGAAGTGCTCGGCCGCTGCGCGGAGCTGCCGCCGTGCTCGCACCGCATTCGACTGCTCCTGGCGCGGGACGGCTCGGTGAGAATCGAGGCCTCTCCTTTCTCCGGCGATCGGCGTGCCTGGAGTGTCGCCATCGCCGGGGACCCGATCCCTTCAATGGAAGTCTTTGTTTTTCACAAGACGACCAACAGGACGCTCTACGAGCGGGCGCGCGAGAGCGCGCCCGCAGGAGTGGACGAGGTGCTGCTGGTCAACGAGCACGGCGAGCTCACCGAGGGGACGCGGACGAACCTCTTTGTGCAGACGCGAGGCGGCGAGTGGCTGACGCCGTCGCGCGAGGCGGGGCTCCTCGCCGGCGTCTTCCGCGAGTCGCTCCTGCGCGCGGGCCGCGTGGCCGAGGCGACGCTCCGCCCGCGCGACCTCGTGCGCGCCCACCGCGTGCGCCTGGGCAACGCTCTGCGCGGCTGGATTCCGGTCGCGCTGGACAGCCTCCGCCGTTCTCTCGCAGGATGAGCGCCGGACGCGAGCCGGAGGAGCGACGATGGCGATACGAAGGCTGGAGGTTCCGGGGCCGAAGGCGCAGGCGATCCTGGCGCGCGACGCGGCGCACATCTCGCCGTCGTATCCGCGTGACCGACCGTTCGTCATCGCGCGCGGCAAGGGCTGCGAGGTCTGGGACGTCGACGGCAATCGCTTTCTCGATTTCGCCGCCGGCATCGCCGTCTGCTCGACCGGCCACGGCCATCCCGACGTCGTGCGCGCGATCCAGGTGCAGGCGGAGAAGTTCCTCCACATCTCGTCGGACTATCACCACGAGAAGTGGGTCGAGCTCTCCGAGGCGCTCGACCGCATCGCGCCGTTCGCCGAGGACTCGACCGTCTTTCTCGCCAACTCGGGCGCCGAGGCGGTGGAGGCGGCGATCAAGCTGGCGCGCTACCACACGAAGCGGCCCCGCTTCGTCGGCTTTTATGGCGGCTTCCACGGGCGCACCATGGGGGCGCTCGCCTTCACCTCGTCGAAGATCACGCAGCGCAAGGGGTTCTTCCCGACCATGCCGGGCGTGACGCACGTGCCGTACCCCGACCCCTATCGGCCACGGCTCGCCTTCGATCCGGCGACGAGCGACATCGGCGAGGCGGTCGTCGACTACCTCGAGGAGGTCGTCTTCGTCCACGACGCGCCGCCGGAGGAGATCGCGGCGATCCTCGTCGAGCCGATCCAGGGCGAGGGCGGTTACGTCGTGCCGCCAGCGTCGTTCTTTCCGCGCCTGCGCGAGCTCTGCGATCGCCACGGCATCCTCCTCGTCCTCGACGAGGTGCAGTCGGGGATGGGGCGCACCGGCCAATGGTGGGCGATCGAGCACTGGGGCATCGAGCCCGACATCGTCACGAGCGCCAAGGGGATCGCCTCCGGCGTGCCCCTGGGCGCGATGATCGCGAAGAAATCGGTTGCCACCTGGGGCCCGGGCACGCACGGCAACACCTACGGCGGCAATCCGCTCGCCTGCGCCGCGGCGCTGGCCACGATCGGCGTCATCGAGGGCGGCGCTCTCGACAACGCCGCCGCCGTCGGCGCCTATACCCTCGAGGAGCTCCTGAAGCTCGCCGAGCGCCACCCTGCGATCGGCGAGGTGCGCGGCAAGGGGCTGATGATCGGCGTCGAGCTGGTCAGCGACCGCGACAGCAAGCAGCGTGCGCCGGCGCTGCGCGACGACGTCGTCCAGCTCGCCTTCGAGCACGGCCTGCTCGTGCTCGGCTGCGGCAGGAACACTCTGCGCCTGACGCCGCCCCTCGTCGTCACCCGCGCCGAGGTCGACGAGGCGCTCGCCATCTTCGACGCGGTGCTCGCCCTGGCGGAGGCGAAGCACCGCCGCGGCTGAATCGGCTCTCGCTGCACTCGCCGGCCGCCCGGGCCGGCGTCAGTTGGCTCAGGTGAAACCGGCGCCGCACTGCGGCCGGCCACAGCCGCCGACCGTGTCGGCGAACGACATGGCGCCGGCGTGGCCGGCGGCGAAGGTCGAAAGCTGGCGCTCGACATGGGCGGCGCCGCACTCCGGACAGCGCACGGCATCGGCGCACTCGCCCATGCGCTGCAGCAGCTCGAAGCGGGCGCGGCAGGCGGGGCAGCGGTATTCGTAGAGAGGCATGGCGGGGCGCTCGGCTCGAACCGGATTCTACCGGTCCGCGGGATCGTGCATCACCTCTTGCCGAGGATCAGGCGCGAGCCGCGCTGGCGGGTGAGGTAGGTCCATGCCCACTGGGCGAAGACCAGAACGCGATTGTGGAAGAGGGTGAGAAAGCGGATGTGGACGAACGCCCAGACGAGCCAGGCGACGAAGCCTCCGCTCTTCCACCGCCCCCGCTCGAGCACCGCGAAGTTGCGCCCGACGACCGCGAGGTTGCCCTTGTCGCGGTAGCGAAACGGCGGCGGCACGGGCCTCCCGCCGACGCGGCGAGCGATGACCTCGGCGGAGTAGCTTCCCTGCTGCATCGCCACCTGCGCCACGCCCGGCAGCGGGCGGCCGTCCTGCTCGAGGGCCGCGACGTCGCCGATGACGAAGATCTCCGGCCGTTCCGGCACCGTGAGATCCGGACTCATCCGCACCCGCCCGACGCGGTCGCTCTCGGCGCCCAGCCAGCTCGCCACCGGCGACGGCCGGACGCCGGCGGTCCAGAAGACGTTCTCGGCGGCGATGCCCAGGCCGCCGACGATCACGCCCTCGGCGTCGACGCGCTCGACTGGCTGGCCGACGCGCACCTCGACGCCCATCGCCGAGAGCCGCCGGCGGGCGCTCTCGGCGAGCGCGGCGTCGAAGGTCGGCAGGATGCGCGGGCCGGCCTCGAGCAGCACGATGCGCGTGGCGCGCGGATCGAAGCGCCGGAACTCGTCGGCCAGCGTCTCGCGCGCGAGCTCGGCCAGGGCGCCGGCCATCTCGACGCCGGTCGGGCCGGCGCCGACGAGGACGAAGGTGAGGAGCGCGCGCCGCCGCCCGAGATCGCTTTCGAGCTCGGCGCGCTCGAAGGCGGCGAGCGTGCGGTAGCGCAGCGCCGTGGCGTCGGCGAGCGTCTTCAGCCCGGGCGCGTGGAGGGCGAACTCGTCGTGGCCGAAGTACGAGGGCGAGGCGCCGGTCGCGAGGACGAGGAAGTCGTAGGCGAGCGCGCGCGCCAACGCGCCCGGCGGCGCGAAGTGCACGCTGCGCTCCGCCGCGTCGACGCCGGTCACCTCGCCGAGGAGCACTGTCGCGTTCGCCTGGTCGCGCAGGATCTGGCGGATCGGCGCCGCAATGTTGCCGGGGGCGAGGTGAGCGGTCGCCACCTGGTAGAGGAGGGGCTGGAAGACGTGGTGGTTCTCGCGGTCGAGGAGCGTGACGTCGACGGGCGCTCGCGCCAGGCCTTCGGCGGCAGAGATGCCGCCGAAGCCGCCGCCGACGATCACGACCCGCGGTCGCTCCCCCACGCGCCGTAGCCTTTCACGCCCTACAGGTCGATGCGCTCCATCTCCTCGGCGACGCGCATCCCGGCGGCCTCGATCGCGCGGCGCTCGGCGGTGCCGGGCAGGGCGGCGGGGTTGGTGTGGTTCAAGTGGGTGAAGACGATCTTGCGGCGCGCGTCCTCCGGGAGCTGCGCGAAGCGGGCGAGCGACTCGACCACGAAGGGGTGGGGGATCTCGGCGATGGCGCGGCCGGGGACCTCGCCGTCGGCGAAGAAGGTGGCGTCGAGCAGCGCCACGTCGACGCGGGCGAGACGCGTCTCGATCGACTCCTGCCAGCGCTCCCACTTGTCGATGTCGGGAATGTAGAGGAGCGCGCGATGCGGACCGCGGATCTCGAGGCCGAAGGTATCGGTGTACTCGTCGCGGTGGGGGACGAGGAACGGCGTCACGGCGAGTCCGGGTGCGAGCTCGACGCGCTCGCCGGGGGCGATCGTGCGCGGGACGATCTGGCCGAGCCGCACGAGCTGCTCCCAGGGGCCGTGCGTGGAGAGGAACTCGCTCATTCGCGCCGAGCCGTAGACCGGCACGCGGTCGGCCGAATAGACCTCTCGCCCGAGCTGGGCGAGGCCGAGGTAGTGACCGATGTGGGCGTGGGTCAAGAAGATCCCGTCGAGGATCGGCGGCCGGCCGCTTTCGACGGCTCGCACCGGCGCCAGCGCCTCGGCGCGGTCGAGCTGCGCCGCGAGGTCGGGCGAGGCGTCGACGAGCCAGCGCCCGCCGGAGGCCGGATCGACGACGAGGAGAGAGGCCACGAGCCGGCGGTGCGCGGGATCGCGGCGCGCCGCCTCGTCGGGCGCGGCGCGCCCGCCGAGGTGCGGGATGCCGCCGTCCTGCGCCGTGCCGAGGACGAGGACGTACGGCGCCGGCGCCTTCAGTGTCGCGGCGGGCAGCGCCGTCTCGAGCAGTGAGATCAGCACGAGAACGGAGAACTCGCGTCCGCGGTCAGCCATGGCCGGCGAGCCTACTCCGGCGTCGCCAGGCGGAGCAGCGCACGGCGCAGCTGCGGGTGGGCATCGAAGCGCCGCACGTACTCCGACTCGCGGCGGCCGCCCTTCGCGCGCACGACGCGGACCGCGGCGCGGCGCTCGGCGGCGCTCCAACGCTCGACGTCCGGCACGAGGGCGACGAGCGGGCTCCACCGCCGCCACCACAGCCGCTCGCCAGGGCTCCAGCCGGCGAAGCTGCGCACGCCGAGGCGCGCCGCGGCGGCCGCCGACGCTTCATCGAGCCCGCGCTCGCGGTCGGCGCCGTAGCGCGCCGCCAGGCGCTCGGCGACGCGGCGTCCGACCCGGCCGGGCGAGAGCGCGCCGAGGGCGACGCCCGCCTCGGCGCCGAGGTCGAGGAAGACGTGCTCGGCCGCCAGCCGCGCCAGCGTCGCGCGGCTCGAGCGATGCCCGGGATCCTTCCTCATCGCTGCGAGCTCGCCGCGCAGTACGCGCCGCACGTCGCGGTCGCGCGGGCGGAAGCCGAGCTTGTAGTAGAACCACCAGGCGCCCGAGGCGAGGCCCTCGTCGTTGCCGAAGCCGCCGAGCTGGTAGGGGTCGATCGAGAAGCTCGTGGCGCCGAAGACGGCGCGCGCGGTCGCGACGACGCGCGCGAAGACCGCTGCCGCCTCGGCGTCGCGGTAGGCGTCGAAAACATTGTAGGCGATCTCGGTCGAGCCGAAGAGCGAGGAGAGCAGCACGTAGCCGATCGGCACGCCGTTCTTCAGGGTGAGCGCGCCGTAGACCGACTCGAGCACCAGCCGGCGCTCCGGGATCTGGCCGATGACGGCGAGAGCGAGGCCCTCGCCGTGCTCGACCAGGCGCACGTCGCGCGCGTCGCCCCAGGCGAAGGCGTCGAGGTCGCGACTCCTTGTCACCATCGCGTCGCGCGCCAGCTCGACGTAGAGCGCCCCAGCGCGCGGCGAGAGCTCGCGGATCCGCGGGCGGGCCGCGGCGAGGAAGCGCCCGAGAGCGGGACGGCCGCCAGCGAGCGGTCGGCGCTGAAAGGCGATCCGCGCCACCGGCGCCTTGGCGCGGGTGTGCGACGGAGTCGCCGGCCCGCCCGCGAGCACCATCGCCGGCGAGAGCCGCTCGAAGAGGGTCTCGCGCACGAGCTCGTCGCCGGCGAGTGCCGCGAAGCGGCGGGCGAGGAAGGCGCCGTCGGCCTCGCGCCGCCCCTTGAGCAGCGCGAGCCACTCGCGCGGGCTGCGGCTCTCCTCGTCGACCATCGGCGACTCGGAGTAGGGGAGCAACAGGTGGAGCAGATCCTCGAGCTCGCCCCGCGCCTCCCACGCCGGCCAATCGACACGCAGCCGGTCCGGGTAGCGCTCGGCCAGCCGCACGGCGGTGGCGTAGAAGAACGGGTAGGCGATGTCGCAGCCGGCGATCCCCGAATCGGCGAGCGCGCGGCGGCAGCGGCGCAGGTCGGCGCGGCGGCCGAAGCGGGCGAGCTGGCGCTCGACCGCGGCGAGGAGCTCGGCGTCGTCCGGGTAGGCGCGCCAGAAGACGAGCAGGTCGTGGAGGCGGAGGACGTCGTCGGCCGTGGCGAGCCGGCGGCTGGCGAGCGCGGCGAGCAGGCGCCGCTTGGCGCCGGCCGCCTCGCCGCCGAAGCGCAGGCGCAGCGCTGCGAGCTCCGCGAGCAGCGCGCGCGCGGACGCTCGTCGCCGCCGGCCGCGCGCGCTCACCGGACGATCGGCCTCAGGCGAGCAGCTCTTCGACCGCGGCGCGCTCTTCCCGCAACTCGCGGTCGGTGGCCTCGAGCCGGCCGCGGCTGAACTCGTCGATCTCGAGGCCGAGAACGACCTGGTAGTCGCCGTTCGAGCACACGCACGGGTAGCTGAAGACGACGCCGGGATCGATGCCGTAGCTGCCGTCCGACGGCACCGCCATCGACACCCAATCGTGGTCGCGCGTGCCGAACATCCAGTCGCGCACGTGGTCGATCGCCGCCGAGGCCGCCGAGGCCGCCGACGAGGCGCCGCGCGCCTGGATGACCGCGGCGCCGCGCTGCTGCACGGTGGGGATGAACGTCTCCCGGTACCACGCCGCGTCGACGCGGTCGGTCGCCGGCTGGCCCGCGATCGTGGCGTGCGCGATG
>Ga0214472_10007567_pt1 | contig 11365 bp, 11 predicted proteins | sample RVTome_6_FD_207662 | JGI IMG/M metagenome (GOLD analysis project Ga0214472, IMG submission 207662) | Soil microbial communities from uranium-contaminated site in the Upper Colorado River Basin, Wyoming, United States - RVT140D175 | ecosystem: Environmental > Terrestrial > Soil > Contaminated >...
GGACATGGCGTTATTTATTTTTACCAGGAAGATTCTTAATGGCGAAACAATAGATGTGTTTAATAATGGACAACATAAACGTGATTTTACTTATGTGGATGATATTGTTGAAGGCGTTGTTCGAGTTTCTGATAACATCGCTACCAGTAACCCTGAATGGGATAGTGATAAACCTGATCCTGCAACCAGTAAAGCGCCTTATCGATTATACAATATTGGTAATAACACACCTGTTGAGTTGATGTATTTCATTGAGCTTATTGAGAAGAATCTCAATAAAAAAGCAGATAAAAATTATTTGCCACTTCAACCCGGTGATGTGCCCGAGACCTATGCTAATGTTGATGCGTTAATTGATTATGTTGGTTATTCGCCTTCTACTTCAATTGAATCCGGGATAGAAAATTTTATCAAGTGGTACAAGGAATATTATAAAGTATGAGTGAAGCTATAAGTCGCACAATATCTGTTATCGGTTTGGGCTATGTTGGTTTGCCTGTTGCGGTTGCATTTGGAAAAAATTCTCAGGTTATCGGTTTTGACATTAATCAAAAGAGAATTAATGAACTGATTGATGGAATAGATAAAACAGGCGAAGTTGATTCATCTGAGTTTGGTTTGTCTGACGTTTTATTCACATCAGATTTAAATGAATTGTCGAAAGCGGATTTTCATATTGTTGCAGTTCCAACGCCAATAGATAGTTCTAAAAAACCTGATTTAAAACCGTTGTTATCAGCATCAAAAACAGTAGGCCAGATTTTAAAAAAGGGCGATATTGTTGTATATGAATCTACGGTTTATCCTGGCGCAACGGAAGGTGAATGTGCTGCTGTTTTAGAAGCTGAATCGGGTTTAATTAGTGGCAAAGATTTTTTTCTGGGCTATTCACCGGAACGTATTAATCCCGGTGACAAAAAGCATACCTTCAAAACAATTAAGAAAGTAGTTTCGGCTCAAGATGAAACTACTTTAAATATTGTTGCTGATGTCTATTCATCAGTAGTTGATGCAGGTGTATATAAAGCCGCGTCAATAAAAGTAGCTGAAGCGGCTAAAGTAATTGAAAACACGCAGCGTGATTTAAATATAGCGTTAATGAACGAGCTTGCTGTCTTATTTAAAAAAATGGATATCGATACGCATGATGTACTGGAAGCGGCTGGTACTAAATGGAATTTTTTACCGTTTGAGCCGGGTCTGGTTGGTGGCCATTGTATTGGTGTTGATCCCTATTATTTGACGTATAAATCAATGTCGCTTGGTTATACGCCACAGGTTATTCTTTCAGGAAGAGAGATAAACGATAGCATGGGTAAATATATTGCAGAATCGCTGATTGATAATTTAAGAAAAGGTAGCAAGAAACTTGATGAAGTTGTTATTACAATACTGGGTATCACCTTCAAAGAAAATGTGCCTGATATTCGTAATACAAAAGTTATTGATATAATTAGCGAGCTGAACAATTATCCTGTAACAATTCAGATTTATGATCCGTGCGCTGATAGTATGGATGTGAGAGATGAATATCAGCTTGATTTAATCGAGTTTGATGATTTGGAAAAAGCGGATGCCGTTATTCTTGCTGTTCCACATAAGGAATTTTTAGATCAAGGTTGGAAGCTTATCTCTGAATTATTACAAACAAAAGGCGGGATTGCTTATGACATCAAGAGTACTCTTGATAGAAGTACAACTCCTGAAAATATTAATCTATATCGTTTATAAAACGTATGCTAAATAAGTGTTCCGAATTAGTGTACCTATTAAACCTATCTGTCATGCCGGGCTTGATCCGGCATCCAGTGAAAAAGTCCGCCTGCAAGGCGGTCATTTATGGACTGGATTCCGGCATGCGCCGGAATGACGGCGGTGCGAGTTGTATACTAATTCGGAACACTTATTTAGTTAAGGAAAATATATAAATGAAAGTTACTATGTTGGGTTGCGGTTATGTGGGGCTTGTTTCAGGATCTTGTTTTGCTGAGTTCGGTGCTAGCGTTACCTGTTTTGATGTCGACAAAACGAAAGTTCAAAAATTATTGGAAGGTGGTATTCCAATATACGAGCCGGGTCTTGATGATTTGGTGAAAAAAAATGTTAAGCAAGGACGACTTTCTTTCTCAGATGATTTAAATAACTGTATTTCTGAAGCTGACCTTATTTTTGTTGCAGTTGGTACGCCGACAAGACGAGGAGATGGCCATGCCGATTTAAGTTATGTCTATCAGGCAGTGCAGGATATTGCACCATTCCTGAAAAATTATACGGTGATTGTTGATAAATCGACTGTGCCGGTTGGTACCGCAAGAAATGTTAAACGTATCATTGCCGAAGCAAATCCGGATGCTGATTTTGATGTTGCATCAAATCCTGAGTTTCTACGAGAAGGCGCTGCAATTTCAGATTTCATGCGGCCGGATCGTGTCGTAATTGGTGTTGAAAATGATCGTGCAGAGAATGTGTTAAGAGAATTGTATCGACCGATTAACTTAATCGAGTCGCCAATATTATCAACTGATCTTGAAAGTGCAGAATTAATTAAATATGCGTCGAATGCATTTTTAGCAACAAAGATTAGTTTTATAAATGAGATTTCCGTTCTTTGTGAAGAAGTCGGTGCTGATGTCCATGCTGTTGCAAAAGGCATGGGCTTGGATGGACGCATTGGTCGCAAGTTTTTACATCCGGGACCAGGCTATGGTGGTTCATGTTTCCCAAAGGATACTCAGGCACTGGTGCGTACAGCTCAGGAACATGGAGTATCAAGTCGTATTGTTGAAACAGTTATTGAAGTTAACGAAGCACAAAAAGCAAGAATGATAAAAAAGATTCGCAGTGCACTTGGCGGAAATGAGAATGGTAAAACGATAGCCGTACTGGGCTTAACATTTAAACCCGAAACAGATGATATGCGTGATGCGCCTTCTCTCGCTATATTACCAAAGTTAATTGAGAATGGATGTAAGGTAAACGCACACGATCCTCAAGGTGTTCATGAAGCAAAAACATTGTTACCTTCTGAGGTTCAATATTTTGATGATGTTTATTCCGCTTTAGATAAAGCCGATGCAGTGGTATTAATGACGGAATGGAACATGTATCGGAACCTGGATATGAATGTCATTAAAGAGAAATTAAATCAGCCTGTGTTTATTGATCTGCGTAATGTATATGAACCAAAAGCAATGAAGTCGTTAGGATTTGATTATCATTGTATTGGTCGATAAAAAAAGATTAATGAATAAAGCAACAAATCAAAACACAGTCTGGCATCAACCTTCAGTTCATCGTAAAGATAGAGAAAAGATGAATGGGCATAAAAGCGCTATTATCTGGTTTACGGGATTATCCGGCGCAGGAAAGTCTACATTGGCACATGCTTTAGAAGATCGATTACATAAAAATAAAATTAGAACATTTGTTCTTGATGGAGACAATGTTAGACATGGTCTTTGTAAAGATCTTGGTTTTTCAGATGAAGATAGAACAGAAAATATTCGAAGAATTGGTGAAGTAAGTCTATTAATGATGGAAACTGGTGTGATAGTTTTGACCGCATTTATTTCACCGTTTATTAAAGATAGACAAATTGTCAGGGAGCTAGCGGCTGAAGGTGAATTCATTGAAGTGTATTGCGAAGCTTCATTAGAAGTTTGTGAATCGCGTGATGTAAAAGGCTTATATAAAAAAGCACGTGCAGGTGAAATTCCTGACTTTACCGGTATATCGTCACCTTATGAAGCACCTGAAAATCCCGAACTTATACTAGCAACAAATAAACTATCTATTGAAGAATGTACTGATCAATTGATTAGTTATCTAACAAACAAACACATTTTTTAGATTTCGGTAATAGTCTTTCAACATGAAGTCCTGGTATCTAATCCATTCAAAACCAAAAGAAGAAAAAGTCGCTCAGGAGAATCTTGAACGGCAGGGCTATGAAACTTATCTCCCGCTTATTCTGGGTAGAACGAAAAGGCGAGGCAAAACAATAAAGTCAATTCAACCAATGTTCCCGAGATATCTGTTTATCCATTTGAGTGATCAAACAGACGATTGGGGGCCGATTCGTTCGACATTGGGTGTATCAAGCTTAATTCGGTTTGGGATGATTCCAGCGAAAGTGCCTGATCCTTTAATAAATTCATTAAAACAAAACGAAAATAGTTCAGGAATTCATGAACTTCCGAATAAAACGCTTTCTCCCGGAGATAAATTACTCATAGTTGAAGGGCCGTTTGAGGGCTATGAAGCGACCTTATTTAGCCAAAAATCAGATGATAGGGTCATCGTGCTGTTAAAAATTGCTGAAAATTTCGTAAAAGTTAAGCTAGAACAATCACTTATAGAGCCATTACGCTGATTTTTCAGTTACTACGCTTCTTCTAAATGACACAATCGACAGATCCGAAATGGAAAACAGTAGGAATACTCTTCGGCTTGTCATTGGTCTACATTTAGTTATACTAAGTATAACTAAATGTAGACCAATAATATGCAGCCAATCAAGAAATTAGCTCAGGTGCTGAAGGAACTTGCCGATGAAGAACATTATTTATTTACATTGGCTGATCTGAAGGGGGCGTTACCAAGCCACAATCCGGGAGCGTTCAGAGCAGTGGTGAGCCGGGCAGAAAAGGATGGGTTGCTCCAGCGTGTTTGCCGCGGCTTGTACCTGTATCCCGGAGTCAACTACACCAACGGATTGGTACTCTATCATGCCGCAGCCAGGTTGCGGGCGCATGAATTCAACTATATCAGCCTGGAATCTGCTTTGAGTGATACCGGCGTGATTTCCCAGATCCCTATGAACTGGATCACGTTAATGTCATCGGGACGCAGCCAGATAATGGAATGTGGTGGATTTGGCACGATTGAATTTATCCATACAAAAAAACAACCGGCGGATTTGATTGATCAACTTACCTACGATTCACGCTGTCATCTCTGGCGTGCTTCAGTTGAATTAGCTGTCAGGGATATGAAGGCAGTTCAAAGAAATCTGGACTTGATTGATTGGGAGGTGGTAAGTGAGTTTGTTTGATCGATTAGTCGACCAGGCTTTGAAGAATCAGGCGGGGCTTGGGTCATTACGACCCGTTGTCGAAAAGGAATTACTTCATCACGATATTATCCGGGAAATGGGTGTGGCAGATCTGCTGGGCGAATTGACTTTTATAGGGGGCACATGTCTTCGCGCCTGTTATGGTTCTAACCGTTTAAGTGAGGATCTGGATTTTACCGGAGGCTACGGGTTCAAGCGTGAAATTCTGAATGAATTGGGCGCGACATTGGTCGACAGATTGCAAACCAAATACAACCTGGCTGTCGAAGTCAGCGATCCAATCAGGGATCCCGGTAATGTAGATACCTGGAAACTCAGAGTAGTAACACATCCGGAACAAAAAGATTTGCCCGTGCAAAGGATCAATATTGATATTTGTGCCATCCCCAGTTATGACCGGCGCTTCATGGTTTTGCGCAACTATTACGGTATCGATATGGGGACTGCGGGTCTGATTATTCAGGCACAAAGCCGGGAAGAGATACTGGCAGACAAGATTGTTGCGTTCGCGCTCAGGCCGAACCGGCTCAAGAATAGGGATCTTTGGGATATTGGCTGGCTTAAGCAACAAAATATTGAGTTGCCGCTGGACTTAATTTCCAAAAAGGTTGCAGACCATAAACGCAGCATGCCAGAGCTCCTGGAGTTGCTGGAACAACGGCAAAGTCAGTTGCAGAATAATCCTCATTTACATATAGAGTTTATCCGGGAGATGAAGCGTTTCCTGCCGCCACAAGTTGTTGCAGATACAATTGAAAAAAAACAGTTTTGGGAATATCTGGTCAATGTTGTTGTTATAGAATGTGAAGCTATAGTGCAGACGCTAAAGGATGGTTCTGAATTTACCGGCTTCAAGATGTAAATTACCAGGTAAATCCCCTGAGTTTTTTTGTCATTTCGGGTGAAACGAGAAATCGTTCAATCAACATTAGGTGTATCAAGCTTAATTCGGTTTGGGACATCGCCGGCGAAAGTGCCTGATCCTTTAATAAATTCATTAAAACAAAACGAAAATAGTTCAGGAATTCATGAGCTTCCGAATAAAACGCTTTCTCCCGGAGATAAATTACTCATAGTTGAAGGTCCGTTTGAGGGATACGAAGCGACCTTATTTAGCCAAAAATCAGATGATCGTGTCATCGTGCTGTTAAAAATTTCTGAAAATTTCGTAAAAGTTAAGCTAGAACAATCACTTATAGAGCCATTACGCTAATAACCTTCTCTTAATTACAAAAAGTAAGTTACTTCTTCATTTCTAAAAATCTATAGTTGTTTACACTACATCTTGTAGTTCATTTTATGAACAAGCTGCTATATACTGTTCAAATTATGAACAACCAGCAAAAAGAAGATACAGCAACCCTGGAAATCCTCCAAGCTATTGAAAGCAATGAGGATTTTACTCAGCGTCATCTGGCTGATCAACTTGGTGTTGCTTTAGGATTAGCAAATTCCTATTTAAAACGCTGTGTTCATAAAGGTTTGGTCAAAATTCATCAGGCACCTGCTAACCGATACCTCTATTATCTAACACCAAAAGGTTTTGCAGAAAAAAGTCGCCTTACTACTGAATATCTAAGTAGTTCATTCAATTTTTACCGTAGCGCAAGTGACTCATTAACAGATATCTATACATATTGTATGGGTAAAGAATGGAGAAAAGTATTGTTTTGTGGTGTGTCTGAATTGGCCGAAATAGCATCTATCCGGGCACAAGAACACGGTATTACACATGTTGGAACTTGGGATCCGGAGGAAAGCAAAATTTTTTTTTTAGACCGCCCTGTTTGGAAATCCATATCGAATGTTGAAAATTATGATGCTTGTTTACTTACATCGTTAAACAATGCAGGTGGAATGTTTGAATCGTTGTGTGCACAAGTAGACGGTGAACGAATTCTTACGCCATCAATTCTTGGGATAAGCCGAACTAAAACTAATCATAAGGCGGTCTCTAAATTCTAATGCAACACCTGAGTAATATGTTAAGCAGCATAACCAAAGAGGTGTTGATAGATGAGGAATTTCTAGCGTCTATGTTTAACGGAACGAGAAGTTATCGGCTTATTGGAAGACGCCTTTTGAGGCGCTCAATCAATAGAAACTAGAGGCCGCCTAAGGATTAATTTTATAAGTGATAATAATCGGTTTTTTTGCCAGTGAAACTTAGGTGGCACTGAATGGCGGTAGCGTGGGAAAAGATGATTAAATCAATCAATCTTTTTTTATGTTTGGTTCGATATTGTGTCTTGTTTCATTCGAGTCCACAAATGTTCATTTAATTAAACAATTTTGTATTAGGTTTTAGAAGATTTTAAAGAGTAAATGTTATCAGATGAGTAAAACGCCAATAATAAAAAAAATTTTTTCTTTGCTAACGTTAAAACAAAAAAAAACGTCAGTGGCGCTACTATGTTTAATGTTTATCGGAATGTTTTTAGAAGTTTTAGGAATTGGTTTGGTTGTTCCTGCTCTTGTATTCATGACGCAAAATGATGTAACGCAAAATTACCCTAAAATTGAACCTTTGCTTGTATTCCTAGGTTGGCCATCTAATGAACAGCTAATTATCATCTGTATGTTGGTTATAGCGTGTGTCTATACAATAAAGTCCTGTTTCTTAGCATTTCTTGCCTGGCAGCAGTCACGTTTTGTTTTTTCTCTTCAAGCCAGTATTTCGAAAAGGCTTTTTAAAAATTACTTACATCGACCTTACATATTTCATTTACAAAATAATTCAGCTCAATTAATTCGCAACGCTACTACTGAGGTGAGTGTGCTAACCAATGTTGTTCAATCAACGCTTGTTTTATTAACAGAATCTATTGTTTTAATAGGTTTAATGACGTTATTGATGATTGTTGAACCATACGGAGCAGGTATTATTGTTATTTTTTTTAGCTTAGCGGCCTGGTTTTTTTACAGGCTTACTCGTAAGCATATTTTGCGTTGGGGGAAAATTCGCCAATATCATGAGGGCATGCGTATTCAACATTTACAACAAGGTTTAGGAGCTGTTAAAGATGTTAAGTTGTTGGGGCGTGAAGATGATTTTGTATTTCAATATAATCAGCATAACGAGATTAGTGCAGGTGTTGGTCAGCGGCAAAGTGCTTTTCAGCAATTTCCTCGACAATGGTTAGAATTGTTGGCCATTGCAGGTTTGGTTGCGTTGGTTCTCATTATGATAGGTGTAGGCAAACCTATTGATGCTTTATTGCCAACTCTAGGTGTCTTTGCGGCTGCAGCTTTTCGCTTAATGCCTTCAGTGAATAGGGTTTTGGTGGCGTTGCAAGGGCTTCGTTTTGCAGTTCCCGTCATTAATAACTTACATGGACAATTGAGACAAAATGAGGAAGACTTACAAAGACAGAGCGAAATCGACATTCATTTTAAAGAATCATTGAGTCTGGAACAGGTGAATTTTAAATATCCTGATGTGGAGGCATATGCGCTTCAGGATATTAATATTTGGATTCACCGCGGGACAACCGTTGGTTTTATCGGTGATAGTGGTGCTGGTAAAAGTACATTGGTGGATATTATTTTAGGTTTACTTAAGCCGGTCAGTGGTAGTGTATTGGTGGATGGGCGAAATGTACAAAGCCATATGCGTGGCTGGCAGAATCAGATTGGTTACGTGCCACAATCTATTTATCTTACTGATGAAAGCCTTCGAAGTAATATTGCTTTTGGTCTTTATCAGGAAGAGATCGATGAAGATGCAGTAACTCATGCAATACGTTCAGCACAATTAGAGCAATTTGTTTCTGAACTTCCCGATGGACTGGATACAGTTGTAGGTGAAAGAGGAGTTCGTCTTTCCGGCGGGCAACGTCAACGTATTGGTATAGCCCGAGCTTTATACCATGATCCTGCTGTTTTAGTTTTAGATGAAGCAACAAGTTCACTAGATACTGAAACAGAAAGTGGCGTAATGGAATCAGTGCGCGTCTTACATGGTGAAAAAACAATAATTATCGTCGCCCATCGTTTAAGTACAGTCGAACATTGTGATCGTATTTTTCGTTTGGAGCGCGGAAAGGTAATACAGGAAGGGGAATCAGCTTTTGTGCTTGGAACAGCTACAGCGGTAAATAAATAATATCGAAATTTCCCGAAATAGGATCTGATCTAAGTCATAAATACTTCACAGGACAACAACTTATTATGAAAACAATGAACATAGTGTCTGATAGTTTTTCAGCACATTTGCAAACTGTTGAATCAACTCGCGAAGCACTTTCTGAACAAGTTAATCTGGTGGGTAAAATTTTAGCTGATTGTATTAAAAATGACGGAACCTTATTTTTATGCGGGAATGGCGGTAGTGCTGCTGACAGTCAACATATTGCAGCCGAACTGATTGGTCGTTTTAAAAAAAACAGACGCGCATTACGCTCTATAGCATTATCTACTGATACCTCCGTGTTAACTTGTGTTGCTAATGACTTCTCTTATGATGATATATTCTCTCGACAAATCGAAGGTCTTGGTCGAAAAGGAGATGTATTAGTTGCAATAAGTACCTCAGGTAATAGTGAAAATATTAATCGAGCAATAAAACAAGCAAAAGAACTTGATGTAATGACTATCGCTTTACTAGGTAAAGGAGGGGGGGCAACAAAGGACGTCGCGGATCATGTATTGATTGTACCTTCAGATTCAACTGCAAGAATTCAGGAAATGCATATTCTAATCGGACATATCTTCTGTGAATTGATTGAGCGGGAATTGGGGCTTGACTGATTTCCCCTCACTAGATTCTATTCATACCATTGTTTTTGATTTCGATGGTGTGTTTACTGATAATAAAGTTTGGCTTGATCATGATGGTAATGAATTTGTTTGTTGTGATAGAGGTGATGGTCTTGCTTTTGACTTCATACGATATTTCAAACGAAAAGGATTATTAAAAGCAGAACTTTTCGTGCTATCAAAAGAAACAAATTCTGTTGTGCTCGCAAGAGCTAAAAAACTTAAGCTTGATTGCCATCATGGTGTTAATAATAAACTGAATTTTCTAACAACTTATTTTGTTGAAAAATTACCTGAGAATAAAAATCCGTTTAAAGGTTTAGTTTACTTAGGTAATGACCTTAATGATTTACCGATTATTCGCCGTGCAGGTTTTAGTGTATCCCCTTCCGATGCTCATATGTTGGTGCGAAAAAATTCGCATTTGGTCATGAAAGAAAAAGGGGGAGATGGTTTTGTTCGTAAATTTATAGAGCATTTGCTCAATATTAATAATTTATCACTGGAGGAAATAGATGAACTTATATCTAATTGCTGAAATAGGCATTAACCATAATGGTAGTTTAGACATCGCACGGGAATTAATTGATGCAGCTGCTGACGCCGGTTTTGACGCTGTCAAGTTTCAAAAACGTACGATCGAAAATGTTTATACTAAAGAATTCTTAGATGGCCCGCGTGAAAGCCCATGGGGAACAACACAGCGGGATCAGAAGGAAGGGCTCGAATTCGGTCGCGAAGAATATGAAGAAATTTCACGGTATTGTAAAGATGCAGGGTTGGAATGGTCTGCGTCTTCTTGGGATGTAGATGCTCAGAAATTTATACAAAGTTTTGATGTGGCCTTTAATAAAGTTGCTTCAGCAATGCTCGGACATAAACCATTGTTAAGAGAAATTTGTTCAGAGAAGAAAAAAACATTTATCTCAACTGGTATGGCAACTCAGGAAGAAATAGACGAGGTTGTAGAACTTTTTGAAAAAGGAAATTGTCCATTTGAGCTTATGCATTGTAATAGTACTTATCCAATGAAGCAGGAAGATGCAAACTTACTTTGCATACCTATGTTAAGAGAACGTTATGACTGTAATGTTGGATATTCCGGTCATGAAACTTCATTATTGAAAGTATGTTCTGCAGCTGCTGTTTTAGGGGCAACTTCTTTCGAACGTCATATTACGCTTGACCGAGCAATGTATGGTTCTGATCAGGCCTCATCTATAGAAACTCATGCTCTTAGAGATTTTGTTGCGACAATAAGAAAAATTCCTTTGTTAATGGGAAGTGGTAAAAAAGAAATTACTGATGCTGAATTAGCGGTTCGCGAAAAGCTGCGTATTGATATCGACGAATAAAGTTTAGTATTCATTTAATTTTTTTGTGGGAGAGTTATCAACTAAATATTGATATTATCAATATGTTTAATTTGATACATTTAGCTAATTTCAATAGTACTAATATTGGAAATGGCGCATTAATTCATGGGCTGGAAAGTACTTTACAAGAAGATTTGCCAGTAGATATTAATTGGCA
>Ga0214472_10007568_pt1 | contig 11365 bp, 10 predicted proteins | sample RVTome_6_FD_207662 | JGI IMG/M metagenome (GOLD analysis project Ga0214472, IMG submission 207662) | Soil microbial communities from uranium-contaminated site in the Upper Colorado River Basin, Wyoming, United States - RVT140D175 | ecosystem: Environmental > Terrestrial > Soil > Contaminated >...
GATGATATTGGAATGATTCACGAACGGCGCGCCGCCTCCTTGCGACGCGTTACCGCGCCTGTCCGCGGCCCTGCCCCGTGTCGCCGCCGCCGCCCGCCTGGCCGCGCCGGGTGGCACTGCCGGGCTGCGTGGCGCCGGTCTGGGTCGTGCCGGTCTGGGTCGTGCCGGTCTGGGTCGTGCCGGTCTGGGTCGTGCCGGTCTGGGTCGTGCCGGTCTGGGTCGTGCCGGTCTGGGTCGTGCCGGTCTGGGTCGTGCCGGTCTGCGGGGTGCCGGCACCCGGACTGCCGCCGCGCTCGGAGCTGCCGAGGTTTCCGCCGGACGCATACATCGCGCCCCCGGCCTCGGCCCCGGTTGCGCCCGCCACGCGCAGCCGGTTGTCGACGTCCTTCACGCCCCAGCAGCTGTCGGCCACATCCTCGATCCGGTACTTCATGTGGCGCTCCGGCACCGTCCCTTCGAGGATCACCTCGCCGCCTTTCACGTCGACGGTGACGTCGCTCACGTCGAGCTGGTGATACTGGACGAGGCGCTCGCAGATGAACTCGCGGATGCGCTCGTCCGAGCGCACATAGCCCTTCGGCCCCTTGCGCCCGCGCCCCACGTCACCCTCGAGCGCGGCGCCGTAGACGCCGGCGCGGCCGTGCGCCGGCTCGTGCCAGGCGGGCTCGTTGGTGCGTCCGTAGCCTTCCTCACCGTACGGGTAGGCACGGTGCCCTTCGCCCCACTCGCCGCGGGCACGCGAGGGGGCCGACTCGCCGCGGCCGAAACCACGTGGCCCGCCGCCCTGTTCGTACGAGCCCGGTGCAGTGCCGCCACCGTACCCCTCCTCGCGCTGCCCCCCGCCTTCGCGACCGTAGCCGCCGCCGAACTGGCCGCGCCCGTAAGCCGCTTCGCTCTCCCACGCATAGCCCTCACCGCGCTCGAACCCCTCCTGCTGGCGAAAGCCGCCCGGTCCCCGCTCTTCCGAACCCGGACTGCGCGACTGGCCGTAGGACTCGCGGCTCCCCGCGCCATGCGCCGGATGGCGGCCCTGCTCCGCTGCATACTGCCGCTCCTGAGCGCCCTGGCCGCGGTGCTGCTCCTGCCTGCCGGGCTCGCGCCGCGGCCCGCCTTCGGCGTGGCTGCCGCGCCCGGATTCCCACTCCTCCTGCTCAGGGGAATGCTGGGTATGTCGTTCTCTCATCCTGGTGTCTCCTGGTGTCTCCTGGTGTGGAGCGGCGTCAGTCCGCCCCGACAAAACACGAGCGCTGCGCCGCGTTTGCGGCCTTTCCTCCGTCCCGGGAGATTGGCAATCGGCGTGCCCGCGGGCGCGCGTCGCACGTGCCGCGGCGGGCCGCGCGGCGCGGCGCGACGCGCTGCAAGAATTACAGGGGGGTGTGTATTTCCTCACGCGCCGCGGCGCGGCGCGACTCACGCCCGCTCGCGCTCGGGATCGAGCAGGCGCAAGGCGGTTTCCACGTGACGCGGCAGCACGCGCCGGTGGCGCAAGACCCAGGGCAGCCCGCACAGCGCCACCACGCTCCACGCGCGGCGCGTCTGCCCGCGGGCCTCCGCCAGGCGGCGCCACGTCTCGCGCCAGGCGGCGCCCGGCGGGCGGCGCAGCCACGCGCACCACAGCGCGTTCCTCAGCAGCAGATGGCGGCGCCGGCCGCTGTCGCGGCGCGGCGAGGGGTAGTGGTGCACCACCAGCGCCGGCACATACGCGAGGCGCCAGCCGGCGGCCAGCAGATCGAGCGCGAGCAGGGTCTCCTCGCCGCCGATGAGCAGGCGCGGCTCGTAACCGCCGGCCACGAGAAAGGCGCTGCGCCGCATCACGCAGGCCCCGGCGAGGAAGCCGGCCACTTCGAGCCCCGGCAGCGTGCCCGGGTCGGGACGGCCGCATGCGCCCATGTAGCGGCACGCCACGTCCTCCCCTTGCGTTGCGCCGACCAGCACGCGGGCGGTGACCACCGCCAGCCGCGGGTAGGCGTCGAGCAGCGCGACCGCGTGCGCGAGCGCGCCCGGCGCCCACCACGTGTCGTCGTCGCAGAACGCCACGTAGGGCGTGGCGGCCCGCTGCACGCCGTGATTGCGCCCCGCCGCGCCCAGGTTGCGTGCGAGGCGGACCCACTGCACGGCCGGAAAATGCGCGGCGACGGCCGCCTCGGTGCCGTCCCGGGAGCCGTTGTCGACCACCACGATGGCACCCGCCTCGTGCTCGGCAACGAGCTTGCCGAGGGTGCGCAGGAGCTCCTCCCGGCGCTCGTGGGTGAGCACCACCACGGAGAGGCGCGCCACGAGGGGGCTCGCCGGGCGGGCCGGGCCCTCGGGGGCCTCGGCGCCGCCCGGCGCCGCGTGATCCACCCGCCTCATGCGCAGGCCACCATTCGCGTGGCGAGCCGCCAGTAGCGCTCGCCGCCGAACACGTCCTGGTGGCCAGGGCGCCCCGGGGTGGCCAGCGCGCGCAGCTGCGAGCGGTAACAGCGGACCGCCCGGGACTTGCGCACGGCCGCGCCGGCGGCCTCGCGAAAGCTCGCCGGGCGCGGCAACAGACCCACCCGGCGCAGGCGCGCAATCTTGTCCTGGCACAGCCCGGGCAGACGCCGATAGAGGCGGTCCTCGTAGGCGAACCAGTGCAGCTCGGGATAATCGCCGAGCAACAGCAGCGCCGCCTCGTGGGTGAGATGGTGGTCGGAATGGAACAACCCGAGCGGAAAGAACACCGCGCCGGGCGCGCAGCGCGCGAGCACCCCGTCGAGCTCCCGCGCGATCTCGTCCGGGCGCACGCCCGGGCCATACTGTCGATCGCGAAACTCGAGCCACACCGGCTCCACGCCAAGGACGGCGAGCGCCAGGCGATCCTCGTCGCGGCGCGCCCCGATCACGTCATCGCCGGGACGGAAACCGGATGCGCGATCCCACTCGGTGAGCGGCGCGGCCGGCGCGGGGCGCCCCGCAAAGATCGTCGCGACGGTGGCCACCGGCACACTCGCCAGCAGCCGTCCGCAGGCGAACACCGCGTCGTCGAGGTGGGGCGACAGGACGAGCACCGGGCACCCGGGCACCGGTTCGGTATATGTCTCCATGCTGCCCCCAAAGGGCAATCGGCATGCCCGCCGCCGTGCGGGTGAGTGTTCGTTCGCCGCGCTCAGCCGACGCAGCGCCGCTCGGGCTCCTGCGCAGCTGGTTCGGCGCGGTCGCGGCGGGCCTGCAGCGCAATCGCCTCGATCAGCACACCCACTTCCACGGGCTTGCCCACGCAATCCTGGAAGCCTTCCATCGTGAACTGGCTGCGCTCCATATGGGTCAGCGCGGTGACCGCGATGGCGGGAATGAAGGGGATCCCCTCGAGGGCGCGCACGCGGTTGAGCACGCTGAAACCGTCCTCGTCGGGCATCGCGATGTCGAGCAGCACCACCACCGGCCCGTCCTGCGGTGCCTGCTCGGCCAGCGCCACCAGCAGCTGCTGCCCGGACTCGAAGGTGCGCACGCGCGCCCCGGCATTCGACAGCATGAGGCTGATCACGTCGCGCGCGTCCGGGTCGTCATCGACCGCCAGCACGCTGACCCCGTCCAGACGCGTCGCCTGGGCGGGCTCGCCGAGCACGCCGGGCCGCTCGCTGAGGAGGAGCGCATCGAGGGTGGCCGGCAGATCCACCACGAAGCGCGACCCGCCGCCCGGCCCGGGGCTGGCCGCACGGATCGTGCCCTGGTGCATCTCGACCAGGTGGCGCGCCAGCGCCAGACCGATACCCAGCCCCTGGTAACGGCGCGTGGTCGACGAGTTGGCCTGGCTGAAGCGGTCGAACACATGAGGCAGGAAATCCGGCTCGATGCCCACTCCGGTGTCCGCCACGGACAGCTCGATGCGTTCGCCGGTGCGCTCCAGCACGATGTCGATGCGCCCGCCTTCCGGGGTGAACTTGATCGCGTTCGACAACAGGTTGATGACCACCTGCTGGAGGCGTCCGTGGTCGCCGTCGGTGGCGACCACCGGATAATCGGACATGAAGCGCAGCTCGATGTGCTTGGCAAGCGCGCTCGTGCGCGATACGTCGAGCGCGGCATGGACGACTTCCACCAGGTTAACCGGGCGAAGTTCCAGCACCAGCTTGCCGCTGATGATGCGCGAGGTGTCGAGCAGGTCGTCGATGAGGCGGCTCTGGTGGTCGACGTTGCGGCGGATGGCCTGCGCGGCGCGCGTCACCAGCACCGGCGCGGGCACCGTGGTGCCCGACAGGATGTGGCTCCAGCCCTTGAGGGCGTTGAGCGGCGAGCGCAACTCATGCGACACCACCGCCAGGAACTCGTCCTTGGCGCGGCTGGCGCGCTCGGCCTCGGCGCGCAGGCGGTGCTCGGCCATCAGCAGCTGCTCGAGTTCGCGCTGGATGCGCTTGCGCTCGGTGATGTCGGCCGCGACCCCCACCACGCCGATGATGCGCCCGTCGTCGTCGCGCAGCGGCGACTTGGTGACGAGGAAGGTGCGCGGCCCCCTGGGCGTGCCGAGTGTCTCTTCCACCACCGCCGGCTCGCCCGTATGCACCACCAGCTGGTCGCTCTCGATGATGCGGCGCGTCTCCTCCGAATCGCCGTACAGCTCGACCTTGCTGTGCCCGAGCACCTGCTCCTGGGTGAGGCCCAGCGCGCGCAGGGCGGCCGGGTTGACCATGATGATGCGCCCCTCCACATCCTTGGCGAGGATCGGTTCGGGGGTACTCGTGACGAAGGTCTGCAGCAGCGCGGTGCTCTCGCGCAGCGCCGCCTTGGCGCGCCCCAGCGCCTCGGTGCGCTCGCCCACGCGGCGGTCCAGATCGGCGTAGGCGGCGCGCATCGCGCGTTCGCGTTCGCGCCGCGCGGTGGCGTCGCGCAGCACCAGCACCCCGCCCACCAGTGTCCCGTCCCCATCCAGGATCGGCATCGCGCTGGCATCGACGGCGCGCAGCCCGCCGTCGCGGGTGCGCACTGCCGGCTCGCCGCCCACCGTCGCCACGCGGCAGGCGGTGAATGCGTCGTCGAATGGGGATTCGAGCGGCTCGCGGGTATGTTCGTCGACGAGTTGCACCAGCTCGTCGATCGGGCGCCCGACCACGCCCTCCGCCTTCACCCCGAGCAGCGACTCGGTGGCGCGGTTGACGAGTCCCACCCGCCCGCTGCGGTCGGCGGTGATCACCGCGTCGCCGATGCCGGCGAGCGTCACGTCGAGCCACTCGCGCTGGGTGTCGGCGCGCAGCTCGGCGCGCGAGCGGTGCAGATGCAGATCATCGAGCTTGCGCGAGGCCCACAGCACGAGCATGACGCACGCGATGATCGTGACCGCGGTGAGCATGCCTTCCCCGGCGGCGACGTCGAACCAGCCGCTGCGCCGGCCCAGCGCCTGCGCCCAGCCCACCAGCAGCGGCAGCGCGACCGCGGCCGGCAGCAGGCGGCGCACCACCACCGCGCCCGGCGAGTCGTCGGCCAGGAGCTGCACGACGCGCGCCGCGGGGCGATTGGCGACGAGACTGAAGCTGGCGGCCAGCAAGGCCACCGCCACCGCCGGCGAAATTCCCGCCGGGGCGACCTGCGCATACATCCAGGCGATACGGAAGGTCATGCCCACCAGCGCCATCAGCGCCATGCCGGCGGTGACCGTGGCGAGCCCGTGCATCCAGGCCTGGCCGCGCGGGTCCGGACTGATCGTCGCGGCGAGCGCGGCCGCCAGCATCACATAGGCGAGGGTGGCGGACAGCGGCAGCGCCGCGCTCGCCGCAAGAACCCGGTCCAGCACTTGCGACTGCGCGTCGAGCTCGATGGTGGTGAAGTCGTACACCAGGCCGAGTGCTGCCACCAACACGATCAGCGCGACCGCGCCCCACACGAAGCGGGCTGTCCACGCCCGGCGAGGTCCGCTCAGCACATGCAGGGCGGCGCCGGCCGCCACCAGGATCAGCGCTGCCGCCGGTTCGACAAGCCCGACCGCGCTGTTGGCGCCTCCCAGCGCGACCGCCAGCACCAGCCACGCAGCGTAGCGGGCCCCGCGCTGGAGCCGCGCCGCCCACCGGGTGGGCTCGCTCGTGGCGGTTGCGGTGGCGGAAATGGTGGGTGCGGCCATCTGGGGACCCGGCTAGCGTCGCAGCAGCGTTGACCGGCTCGCTGTGCACCGCGTTCCCGCGCCGGCGCGATGCCATCCGCCCGGGCGCGCGGCGGAGCGGGGCGCACGAACGGTCAGGGGCGGGTCATGCTCCCGGCCGGGCGGCGCGCCGGCCCGCAACCGCGGCCGCACGGCGACGCGGCGGGCGCCGCATGCCGCGCGGTATGGCGGCTCGCTCAATGCGGGCGGCGCGTGAGCAGGCTCAGCAACAAGCCGGCCCCGACGGCCACCCCGACCGAGGCGATGGGATGGCGCCGCACGCAGTCGCGCGTCATCTCTGCCCAGTGATCGCCGGTCGATACCAGCCGCTGCCCCTGGTCGGCGAGCTGGTGGGCCGCCATGGAGGCGGTTTCGGCCGCCCGGTCGACCGCATGGTGCGCCGTGCTCGACAGGCGCTCGATGCCCGCTGCCGCCTTGTCGGCGCCCGCTGCCGCCTTGTCGGCGCTGCCCGCGCCCGTGAAGCCCGGATCCGATATCGTCGTTTGCATGATCAATCTCCTGTAGTTCCGTTCGGGCGGCCGCCGGCCGCGGTGTCGGCTTGCGACACGCGTGGTTGCAAACGATGTGCCCGCCGGGCCTCACCCGGCCGTCCCTTTCCGCTTGGGCCGGCGATCGCGCGTGCGGTCGACGCCCTCGGGCGGCACCACCGCGCCCTCGGTATGCTCCGGATCGCGTCCCGGTCCCGGCACGTCCGACGGCACGCCGCGCCGCTCGGTGTCGATGAGGCCGCGCCGGATGTCGCGCGCGGCCTGGTCGATCACTTCGCGCGGGCCGCCCGGCGCGCTCCGGTCGCCGGCCTGGCCGGCCGGCACTTCGTCGCGTTCGTGGGGCAGCGCCAGATCCGAGGCGGCCGGCTGCTGCGCGTCGCCGCGCTTGGGTGCGGGGGACGCCTTGTCGACGGCGCTATGGCCGGGCATTGCCGGCAGGGTGGATTCGCGGTTCATGGGATGTCCTCCTTGGCAGGGCCCGGACATGGCGCATGCGCATTGCGTGCCCGCCACCGGCGGCGGCCCGTGCGGTAACAGTTGCGTTGCGGCGTGTAAGAATTACCGCGGCAGCGCGCGCCCCCCACGCCGTTCAGTGCGGCGAACGGCCGACGGGCACGCTGCCGTCAACCGGCGGCCCGCGCTCCGCATCCGCGCCCTCCTCGGGGCCGGGCAAGGCATCCTCGAGCACATCGTCCGTCTCGCCCTCGAATTCGGCGTCCGCCTCGCCCTTGCCGGCGTTGTACACGGCCAGGCGGTTGTACAGCGTCTTGAGGCTGATCCCCAGGATCTCCGCCGCCTTGCGCTTGACGTTGCCGCATTCGAGCAGGGTCGCCTCGATGAGGCGCCGGTTCACGTCCTCCAGCGTGCTGCCGATGCGCACCGTCAACAGCGTGCTGGGCGTGCTATGCACGAAAGTCTCGGGCGCGAGCTCGACGTCGATGAGCTCGTCGGCCAGGATGAACGCGCGCTGCACGTAGTTCTTCAGCTCGCGCACGTTACCCGTCCAGCGATGCGCGTACAGCGCCGCAACGGCGGCCTGCGAGAAGCGCTTGGCAGTGCCTTCCTCCTGATTGAGCTCCGCCAGGAAATGCTCGGCGAGCAGTTCGATGTCGGTGCCGCGTTCGCGCAGCAGCGGCAGCGTGATCGGGAACACGTTCAGCCGGTGATACAGGTCCTCGCGCAGGCGCCCGTCCTCCACCGCCTTTTCCGGCGAGCGGTTGGTCGCGGCGATGACGCGCACGTCGGTGGCGATCGGGTCGTTGGTGCCCACCCGCATGAAGGTGCCGCTCTCCAGCACGCGCAGCAGTTTCACCTGCAGCTCGGGCCGCATCTCGGTGACTTCGTCGAGAAACAGCGTGCCGCGGTGGGCGCGCTCGAAGAAGCCGCGATGCTGGCGGTCGGCACCGGTGAAGCTGCCTTTCTCGTGACCGAACAGCTCGCTCTCGATCAGCTGCGGCGACACCGCCCCGCAGTTGAGCGGCAGGAAGGGATGGCGCCGGCGCCGGGAGAGGTCGTGGATCGTCTGCGCCACCACTTCCTTGCCGGTGCCGCTCTCGCCGATCAGCAGCACGCTCGCCGAAGTCGGTGCCACCCGCGCGAGCTGGTCGTACAGCCGGTGCATGACCGGTGAGCTGCCCAGGATGTGGCCGAAGCGCCCGAGCCGGCGCAACTCCTCGCGCAGCTCGCCGATCTCCTCGCGAAAGTGCTCCGGCTTCGGCACCCGTTGCAGGATGCCCCGCAGCCGCTCGACGTCGATCGGCTTGACCAGGTAATCGGTCGCGCCCGCGCGCAACGCCTCGACCGCGCTTTCGACGCTCGCATGGCCGGTGATCACCACCACCTCGGTGGAGTCGCCCGGCTCCAGCTCGTCGATGAGCTCGATGCCCTGCCCGTCGGGCAGCAGCAGATCGGTGAGTACCACGTCGGGACGCGCGCGCGTGAGCTGGATGCGCGCCGCGCGCAGCGAATCGGCGGTGGCGACGGTGAAGCCTTCGCCCTTCACGAATTCGGTCAGCCATTCGATGGCTTCGGGGTCGTCGTCAACCAGCAGGAATTGCGGCATGGGGCTCACCCTCCTTCGTCATCAGGTGCCCCGCCAATGGCAACTGGAATTCTTACCGCCCGGGTGCAAATGTTTCATGCGTGTGGTGCGACCCGAATGGCCGAAGCCGGGTTCCCGCCGATTGCCGGCGCGCGGCAGGCGCCGGGCGGGCGCATCGGCGCTGCGCACCGGGGGGCCGCCCGCGCGGGCCGGTACCGCAAAGTTGTAACAATCCATGTACCGGCCGCTCCCGCCGGCACGGCGCGGCCCCTCACCCATTGACGACACGTCCGCCGTTCGGATGCAGCACTTGGCCGGTCATGTAGCTGGCGCCTTCGGTGGCGAGAAAAACGAAGGACGGCGCCACCTCGTCGGGCTGCCCGGGACGCTTGAGCGGCGTGTTGGCGCCGAATTCGGCGACGTGCTCGGGCGGAAACGTGGACGGGATGAGCGGGGTCCAGATCGGCCCCGGCGCCACCGCGTTCACCATGATCCCGCGCGAGGCGAGCGCCAGCGCCAGCGAGCGGGTGAAGGCCACGATGGCGCCCTTGCTCGCCGCGTAGTCGAGCAGGTGGGCGCTGCCCTGGTAGGCCGTGACGGAGCTCGTGTTGATGATGCGCGCACCCGCCTTCAGGTGCGGCAGCGCCGCCTTGACGCAGTGGAACATGGCGAACACGTTGGTGCGGAAGGTGCGCTCGAGCTGCGCCGCGCTGATGTCGGCGATGCTCTCCTGCGGATGCTGCTCGGCCGCGTTATTCACCAGCACGTCGAGTGCGCCCAGCTCGCGCACCACGCGCTCGATCAGCGCCGCGCACGCCGCCTCGTCGCCCAGGTCGACCGCGACCGACAGCGCGCGCCGCCCGCAGGCCTCGATCGCGGCGCGGGTCTGGCGCGCGTCCTCGCACTCTTCGAGAAACGCGATCGCGACATCGGCGCCTTCCTTGGCGAAGGCGATGGCGGCCGCGCGTCCGATGCCGCTGTCGCCGCCGGTCACGAGCGCCACCTTGCCGCGCAGGCGCCCCGCGCCCACGTAGTGCTCGGCGAACGATTGCGGACGGGGATGCATCTCGCCTTCGCGCCCGGGCTGGCGCGCCTGGTGCTGCGGCGGCATGGTAGCGGGCGAATCCTGCGCACCCTGCGCGTGCTTGGTCGCCATGAAGCGTCTCCTTGGTTGGGCACCGAGCGCGCGGGCAAGACCCGTTCCCGGTGCAGGCGCGGCGCTTGCAAGGTGCCGCAAACGGCGCCCGCCGCGCGGATGCGGGCGCGCCCGTGGAGAGCGACGATGACGGTCGACTGGTCGGAGCTGTTTGCGTTCACCACGGCACCGCTCGAACTGGTGGTGCGCGGCAGTGCCGTGTACCTGTTCCTGTTCGCGGTGTTCCGCAGCGTCTTCAAGCGCGACGTGGGCGCGGTGGGCATGGCCGACATCCTGCTGCTGGTGCTGGTCGCGGACGCGGTGCAGAACGCCATGGCCGGCGACTACCGTTCGATCTCCGACGGTCTCGTGCTGGTGTCGACCATCCTCGGCTGGAACGCCCTGCTCGACTATCTCGCCTACCGCTCGCCGCGCCTGCGGCGCCTGCTGCAGGCGCCCGAGGTCTGCCTGGTGCGCGATGGGCGCATCGTGCACCGCAACCTGCGGCGCGAGTTCATGACCGAGGACGAGCTGATGGGCAAGCTGCGCGAGCACGGCGTCGCGCACGTCACCGAGGTGCGCCGCGCCTACATGGAAAGCGACGGCACGGTGAGCGTGATCCGGCGCGCGTGACGCGTGGCGACGCGTCCGCCGCCACAAGCGGCCTCAGCGTCAAGGCGCGTGGAACTCACTCCGCCCCGAGCGCGCGCCACATCGCGCGGGTGAGCGACTGGCGGGTCGTCGCATAGGCCACCCACGGATCGGCGCGCAGCCCGGCCAGCCGCGCGGGAACGCTCGTCATGTTGAAGTCGGCTGGGCGCAGCGCGGGCGCCAGTTCGTCCCACGCGAGCGGCGTCGACACCGGCGCGCCGGGACGCGCGCGCGCCGTGTAGGCCGCCACCGCGGTGGCCGCGGCGTCGTTGCGCAGGTAATCGAGGAAGATGCGCCCGACGCGCCGCTCCTTGGCCATGTTGGCGGTGAAGCGCTCGGGCAGCACGCGCGCGAGTTGCTCGGCCAGGGCGCGCGAAAAGCGCTTCACCTCATCCCAGCGGTGACGCCGCACGAGCGGCACCACCACGTGCAGGCCCTTGCCGCCGGTGGTCTTGAGAAAGCTCGCGAGGCCCAGTTCGTCGAGCAGTCCGCGCACCAGGCGGGCGCCCTCGACCACCCGCTCCCAGGGCAGATCGGGGGCCGGATCGAGATCGAGGATCATACGATCGGGGCGGTCGGCGCGCGGCAGGGTCGCGCCCCAGGTATGGAACTCGATGACGCCGCGCTGGACCATGCCGATCACCGCCTCGAGGCTGGTCACATACAGATAGCTGCGGCGGCTCGCCGAGGAGCGTTCCCACACGAAGCTCTCCACCCCGGCCGGGCGCTCGTCGCCCATGTGGCGCTGGAAGAAGCACTCCGCGGCGCTGCCGTCCGGGCAGCGCAACAGACTCAGCGGACGGTTCGCCAGCTGCGGCAGCAGCCACGCGCCGACCTGTTCGCAGTAGCGCGCCAGATCCGCCTTGGTCAGCCCGTTGTCGGGCCACACGACGCGCCCGGGGTGGCTGATGGCCACCCCCGCGACCTGCACCGGCCCGCTG
>Ga0214472_10007569_pt1 | contig 11364 bp, 9 predicted proteins | sample RVTome_6_FD_207662 | JGI IMG/M metagenome (GOLD analysis project Ga0214472, IMG submission 207662) | Soil microbial communities from uranium-contaminated site in the Upper Colorado River Basin, Wyoming, United States - RVT140D175 | ecosystem: Environmental > Terrestrial > Soil > Contaminated >...
ACCCTTCCCCCTAACCCCTTGCCCCCTATTCATGACCTATCTCATTACTCAGACCCTTAACGGGCTCTTCTCAGCAGCTCTCCTGTTCCTGATCGCGAGTGGTCTCACCCTCGCCTTCGGCGTCATGAAGATTGTCAACATCGCGCACGGCTCCTTCTACATGCTGGGCGTCTACGTCGCCTATTCCGTGATCCTGCGGACGCAGAGCCTGCTGCTCGGCGCCGTCGTGGCCATGCTCGTCGTCGGCGCGGTGGGCTTCGTCATGCAGCGCTTCTTCCTGCGCCGCTTCGGCAACGACCCGCTGCCGCAGATGATGATGACGATGGGGTTCGCGCTGCTGTTCAGGGATGCGGCGCTGATGATCTGGGGCGGTGACCCGTTCACGCTGCAGTACCCCGCGGCGCTGCGGGGATCGATCGAGGCCGGCGAGGTGGTGTTTCCGTTGTATCGCCTGTTCGTCATTTTCGTCGCGGCGCTCGTCGGCGTCGCGCTCTGGGCCGTGAGCGACAAGACGCTGATCGGCGCGCGCCTGCGCGCCACCGTGGACGACCCGGAAATGGCCTCGGCGACCGGCATCAACGTGGCGCGGCTCTCGGGCCTGGTGTTTGCCGCCGGCGCGGCGCTGGCCGCGTTCGGCGGCGTGATGGGCGGCCCGATCCTGGGCGGCTATGCCGGCATCGATTTCGATCTCCTGCCGCTCGCGTTCGTCGTGGTGATCATCGGCGGCATGGGGAGTCTCAAGGGCGCGCTCGTCGGCAGCATCGTCGTCGGCATGATCGACAACTTCGGCAAGGCGCTCGTCCCGGAGCTGTCGTACTTCACGCTGTTCGCGCCGATGGTGATCGTCCTCGCGCTCAAACCGACCGGATTATATGGTCGCGCTTAGCCGCTGGAGGCTGCCCGCGGTGGCTGTCCTTGGGGCGATCCTCGTCGGGGGGCCTTTGTTTCTCAGCTCGTACTGGGTGGGGCTGCTCACCGAGATCCTGATCCTGGCCATGCTGGCGATGAGCCTCGACATCCTGCTTGGGTACACTGGCCTTCCGTCGCTCGGCCACGCCTCGCTTTTCGGGGTCGCGGCCTATGCCGTGGCCGTGCTCTCGACGAGGTACCAGATGGGATTCTGGACCTGCGTGCTGGGGGGAATCGCCGTCGGCGTCCTGATCAGCGCCGCCATCGGGCTTGTCGTCTCGCACGTCAGGGACGTTTATTTCCTGATGATCACGCTGGCGATTGGCATGGTGCTGTGGGGCCTGAGCTACCGGTGGATACCCATGACCGGCGGAGACAACGGGTTGAGCGGCATTCCGCGGCTCGAACATCACGCCGGCCTGCCGTTCGCGGGACCAAACGCCTTCTACTACGTTGCCCTGGCGGTATTTGCGGCGTCGGCCCTCGCAATCGCGATGCTCGTGCGATCGCCGTTCGGGCTGACGCTGCGCGGGATTCGCGAGAACGAGGGCAGGATGAAGAGCCTGGGCTTCAACACCTGGCTGCACTGTTACCTGAGCTTCATCCTGTCCGGTTTCTTCGCGAGCGTGGCGGGCATCATGTGGGCGTATTACAACGGCTTCGTCAGCCCGACGTATCTCGACCTGACCGCGTCTTCGGAGCTCTTCCTGATGGTGACGCTGGGCGGCCCCGCGACACTCATCGGACCCGCCCTCGGAGCCGGCATCATCGTCCTGTTGAAGAACGTCATGAGTGCTTACACTGCCCGCTGGCTGCTGATCCTCGGTATCGTCTATATCGTGGCGATCATGACCGCCCCGCGTGGAGTGTGGAACCTGGGAGATCGAGGAGCCGGCTGAAGCCGGCCCCTACGGCCGCGGACCGTAAAGGTCCGCGCCGCGTCTGAAGGAAAGGGACAGTGCGGCGCGGGCCTTAACGGCCCGCGAAAGACATGAACAAAATTCGAATCGTCATCATTGCTACCGCACTGGTTGCGGCTGCTGGCTTTGTCGAAGGTCAGGCCACTCGCCCGCCGATCAAGATCGGCTTCATGGTGCCGCTCTCCGGCGCCAACGCGCAGAACGGGCGCGACATCCTCAACGGCTTCGTGATGCTGCTGGAGGAAGCGGGATACCAGGCCGGCGGCCGCCGCATTCAGCTCATCGTCGAAGACGACGAGGGCATTCCCGCCGTCGGGCTGACGAAGGCGCGAAAGCTCGTGGAGCGCGACCAGGTGCACATGATGGGCGGGCCGCTGCTCGCGTCCTCGGCGTACGCGCTCGCGCCGTACATCGACTCGCAGCAGATTCCGATGGTCTACCCGGTGGCCTCGGGCGATGACCTGACGCAGCGCCGGCGCAGCAAATGGATCGTCCGCACCGGATACACCAGCAGTCAGCCCAATCATCCGTTCGGGGAGTACGCGTACCACACGATGAAGCTGCGGCGGGTCGCGACGATCGCGCTCGACTATGCGTTCGGATGGGAATCGGTGGGCGGATTCGAGCGCACCTTCGAGGAACAGGGCGGCCAGATTGCGAAGAAACTGTGGGTGCCGCTGTCGGTCCACGACTTTGCGCCGTACCTCGCGCAGATCTCGCGCGACGTCGACGCCGTCTACGCGCTCTTCTTGGGACGCACGGCGCTGCAGTTCATGCGGCAGTACCAGGAATACGGGCTCAAGGGGCGGGTCCAGCTGATCGGGATGGGCACGACGACCGACGAGCACGTGCTGCCGGCCATGGGCGACGAGGCAATCGGCGTCGTCACGGCGCTCCATTACAGCGGCGCCCTCGACACTCCCGCAAACCGGAAATTCGCCGCCGCCTATCGGGCCCGCTTCAACCGGGTGCCCAGCTACTACTCGGAAAGCATGTACACGGGCGGCAAGTGGCTGCTGGCGGCCATCGAGGCGCTCAACGGCAGTGTGGAAGACCGCGCCGTTCTGCTCGACGCGATCCGGAAGGCCCAGCCCGCCGATCTTCCGCGCGGGCCGGTCACCATCGACGAATACGGCAACCCGGTCGAGAACGTCTACGTGAGGCGGGTCGAGCGCGTGAACGGCGAGCTGCAGAACACCGTCATTGCCACCCTGCCGGCGGTTTCGCAGTTCTGGAAGTACAACCCCGCCGACTACCTGAAGCAGCCGCTCTACGCCCGATGACCGCTCCGTGCCTGGCGCTCGACCATGTCTCGCGGCATTTCGGCGGCCTCAAGGCAGTTGACGGCGTCACGCTCACCCTGCAGCCGGGAGCGCGCCATGCCCTGATCGGGCCGAACGGCGCCGGCAAGACGACGCTCTTCAACGTGATCAGCGGCGAGCTGCCGGCCAGCGAAGGGCGAATCACCCTGTTTGGGACCGACGTCACGCGCATGCCCCCGCATCGGCGCGCGGCCCTCGGCATTGCGCGAACCTTTCAGATCACGAAGCTCTTCACCAACCTGACGGTGCTGGAGAACCTGCTGCTGGCCTGCGAGGCGCTGGACAGCCGCAAGCTCGTCGTGTACCGGGGCGTGGCGTCGTACGCCGACCTCACCAGCCGCGCGGCCGCGCTGGTGGACCGGTTCGGACTATCGGGGCGGACGCACGAGTACGCCCGGAACCTCTCGTATGGCGACCAGCGCAAGCTGGAAGTCGCGCTGTCGATGGCCGGCCGGCCCCGCCTGCTGCTGCTCGACGAGCCGATGGCGGGCCTCTCGGCGGGCGAAAGCCAGTCGATGCACGCGATCCTCGAGAAGATCGATCGATCCATCGCCGTCCTGCTCATCGAGCACGACATGGACATCGCCTTTGCCTTTGCCGAGCGCGTCACCGTGCTCCACCAGGGACGGGTTCTGACGGAAGGCCTTCGCGACGAGGTCAGCGCCAACGCGGCGGTCCAGCAGATCTACCTGGGAACCCATGCTGACGCTCACTGATCTCCACACCTACTACGGCGACAGCCACGTCCTCCAGGGCGTCACGATGAGCGTCGAGAAGGGCACTGTCACTGCCGTGCTGGGTCGGAACGGCGTGGGCAAGACGACGCTGTGCCGGTCGATCGCGGGATTGACGCCGGCGCGCGCGGGCACGGTGGTCTTCAACGGCGAAGACATCACCGCGCTGCCGCCCCACCGGATTTACGAGCGCGGCATCTGTCTCGTCCCGCAGGGCCGGCGGATTTTCTCGTCGCTCACCGTCCACGAGAACCTGGCGATCGCGGCGAAGGGCGATCTGGACGCGGTGCTCTCGGTGTTTCCCCGCCTCGCGGAACGCAGTGGCAACCGCGGCAATGAATTGAGCGGAGGCGAGCAGCAGATGCTGGCCATCGCCCGCGCGCTGGTGGCGCGCCCCTCGCTCCTGATCATGGACGAGCCAACAGAGGGGCTCGCGCCCATGCTCACCGCCGAGGTAGGTCGCATCATCCGGCGCCTCAGGGACGAGGGAACGTCAATTCTCCTGGCGGAGCAGAACGCCGCCTTTGCCGTGAAGCTCGCCGACGTGGCGCACGTCATGAGCAAGGGCAGGGTGGTTTATTCCAGCGATCCGGAGACTTTATGGCGCGATGACGCTATTAAAACGCAGCTTCTTGGTGTCCCACCCGCCCCAGAGCGCCCGGCTGCGCGGCGCGACTTATGAATACCGTTCAGGCATGCTCAAGGTCGAGCTGCACACCCACACCTCCGACGACCCGGCCGACTGGATTCCGTATTCCCCCCACGCGCTGATCGACCGCGCCGCCGCGCTGGGGTACGACGCCCTGGCTATCACGCTGCACGATAAGCAGTTCGATGTCCGCCCGCTGGCCGCCTACGCCGCCGGGCGGGGCATCGTCCTGATTCCGGGCGTGGAGAAAACGATCGAGGGGCGCCACGTCCTGCTCCTGAACTTTCCCGCCGGCGCCGAAGAGGTGGAGTCGTTCGCCGATCTCGCGGAGCTCAGGACGCGGCACCGTGGCCTCGTGGTCGCGCCGCACCCCTTCTTCCCGATGCCGTCCTGTCTGTTCGGAAAGATGGACCGCCACGCCGACCTGTTCGATGCCGTCGAATACAACGCCATGTACACCGGGTCGCTGAACTTCAACCGCGCGGCGGAGCGCTGGGCGCGCCGCCACGGAAAACCGATGGTGGGCAACGGCGATGTCCATCGCCTCGAGCAACTGGGAACGACGTATTCGCTGATTGACGCCGACCGCGACGCGGCATCAATTTGTGAAGCCATCGCTGCGGGGCGGGTGCGGGTGGCCACGCGCCCGGTGTCCTGGTGGACCGCGATCCGCGTCATGACGAGCCTGCTCGTCCCGTTCAGGCGGCGCAGCGAGACTTTCAGTCCTGAATTTTTGAAAACGAATTCGTAAGTCCGGATCGGTCCCGCCAGTCCGTTAAAGCGTCTTCCATTCCCATCAGATTCGCCCGGGTGTGCCGCAGGCGCGCGGCGAACACTCGACTCTTCCATAAGTTACGGGCGCATGTGTCCGCAGCGCACATCCGTAGAACAGTGCGCAGATCCGGGTCCTCTGGCACGGTCCCACCTTTGCCATGTCGCTCCGCCAATCTTCAGAGACCCCCTGGGGAATCCTGGTCGTCGACGACGACCTGGCCACGCTGCGACCGCTGCTCGACCTGCTTCGCAACACCGGTTACAGCGCGGCGGGTGCCCTCCACCTCGATACGGCCGCCAGCCTCGTCCGCGCCATTCCGTTCGACCTGATGATCGCCGGCGTCCGGCCGCGATCGGAGGTCAGCCTGGAGCTGATTCGCCTCGCCCGGGAACAGCAGCCGGGAATGGCCGTCATCGCCATGACCGCCTTTCCCGATGCCGCCGTCGAACAGGAGTGCGCCCGCCTCGGTGTCACATACCTCCTCAAACCGCTGAACCTGCCGCCGTTTCTGAAGATCGTCGCGGAGAAGGTGAGCGACTTGAGCCGGCGGCGGCGGTGGGCGCGCAAGCACATCCTTGGCGGGTTTGCCGCGCGCGTGGGCGGCCACCAGGCGAGAGTGATCGACATGAGCTACGGCGGCTTTCGCCTCGAGATGCCGATGCCGATGGACCACCCGCTGCCGATACCGGTCGAAGTGACCCTGCTGTCGTTCGGCCTGTCGGTGAACGCCACGCTGCTGTGGATGCGCAATTTCCACACGCCGGGCCCCTGGATGAGCGGCGCCGCCCTCCGGGAGGCCGACGAGAGCACGACCCGCGCCTGGCGCACCGTTGTCGACGCGCTCCCGGACTGGATCCGCCCGAATTAAGCAATACTGAGGTGGCTAGGTAGAGCTAGGTTGCTAGGTGGCTGGGGAGTGCTGTACGCCGCCTCACCCACCCAGCTACCAGCCACTCAGCTACCCAATGCTCACTCAGCTTCTCCACGACATTCTCAAGAGCCGCGTGTACGACGTGGCGCGCGAGACGCCGCTCGACCTGGCGCCTCGCCTGTCCCGGCGCCTGTCGAACGAGGTGCTGCTCAAACGCGAAGACCTGCAGCCCGTCTTCAGCTTCAAGCTGCGGGGCGCGTACAACAAGATTGCCCACCTGCGCGAGGAGGAGTGGGCGCGCGGCATCATCACGGCGAGCGCCGGCAACCACTCCCAGGGAGTCGCGTATTCTGCGAAGAAGCTCGGTCTGAAGGCCACGATCGTGATGCCGCAGACGACGCCCCAGATCAAGGTGGATGCGGTCCGGTCCATGGGCGCGACGGTAGAGCTCGCGGGCGACAGCTACTCGGACGCCCAGGCGCACTGCGACGTGCTGGTGAAGGAGACGGGGCTCACCTTTATCCACCCCTTCGACGACCCGCTGGTCATTGCCGGGCAGGGGACGATCGGCGCCGAGATCCTGCGTCACAGCCAGGATCGGCTGTCTGTGGTGTTCGTCCCGATCGGGGGCGGCGGCCTCATTGCCGGGATCGCGGGGTATCTGAAGTCGCTGCGCCCTGACGTGAAGGTGATTGGCGTCGAGCCCTACGAGTCGGACGCGATGTACCGGTCGCTCAAGGCGGGGCGGCGCGTGCGGCTGGACCATGTCGGCATCTTTGCGGATGGCGTGGCCGTCCGCGAGGTCGGCGAGGTGACGTTTCCGATCGTGCAGAAGACGGTGGACGAGATCGTCCGGGTCAGCAACGACGAGATCTGCGCGGCGATCAAGGATGTCTTCGACGACACCCGCACGGTCATGGAGCCGGCGGGCGCGCTGTCGGCGGCCGGCCTCAAGGCCTGGGTGGAGCGCGAAGGCGTGCGCGACCAGTCGCTGGTCGCGGTGCTGAGCGGCGCCAACATGAACTTCGACCGCCTGCGGTTCGTGGCCGAGCGCGCGGAGGTGGGCGAGGCGCGCGAGGCGCTGCTCGCGGTCACCATTCCCGAGCGCGCCGGCGCCTTCCGCGAGTTCTGCGCCGCCATCGGCCGGCGCGTCGTGACTGAATTCAACTACCGGTTGAGCGGCCGCCGGCAGGCGCACATCTTCGTCGGTGTGGCGACGCAGTCGCGGCAGGATGCGGCGTCGCTCGCCTCCATGCTCAACGCCGGCGGCTACGAGACGGTGGACCTCACCGACAACGAGATGGCCAAGCTCCACGTGCGCCACATGGTGGGCGGCCACGCCCCCGAGGTGCGCAACGAGCGCCTCTGCCGCTTCGAGTTTCCCGAGCGCCCGGGCGCACTGACCGAGTTCCTCGACACGCTGGGCGGCCGCTGGAACATCAGCCTGTTCCATTACCGGAACCACGGCGCCGACTTCGGGCGGGTGCTCGCGGGGTTCGAAGTGGAGGAACGTGACCTGCCCGAGTTCCGCGCGTTCCTCGAGGCGCTCGGCTACCCGTACACGCCGGAGCAGGATAACCCCGCTTACTCGTTTTTCCTGGGATAAACGAAAGCAAACACGAAGGCCGCGAAGAGATCGAAGATCACGAATCCCAGAAAATTCTTCGTGTCCTTCGTACCCTTCGTGCCCTTCGTGTTTGTGGTTTAGAACATCAGGCGAATCCCGGCATTGACGCGCCGCGCCGCTGCGGCGGACGTGGGAAGCGCGAAGAACGGCGACGTCAGCACACCGCCGAACCGCTGCGGGTTGACGGCGTTCAGGACGTTGGTCGCGCGCGCGAAGATCTCCAGTCGCGGCGTATCGGCGGCGCGGCCGCCTCCCTGTCGCTGGTTCTGCCCGCCGCGTCCACCGCCGCCGCCTCGCCCCTGGGGCCCGCCTTGCTGGGCCCGGGCCACGTCGGCCGCCGGCGCGCGCCGGAGCGGGCGGGCCCATGTCAGTGTCATATCCAGATTCGTGCTGGAGGCGCCGCGGGCGCTGTTGCGCCCGAGACCGGCCGGCCGCTCGTTGTGCTCGCCGTCGCGGTTCGTATCGAGCCCCGTGGTAATCGTGTAGGGCGAGGCCGACTGCGCCCGCAGGCTGGCATCGAAGCGGAATCCCGCCCACAGGGTGCTGTTGATCGATCCCCGGAGGCGATGCCGGATGTCCTGCCTGGACGGCCCCCACTCGGAGGAGAGGTCCGAGCTGTCCGGCGGCAGCGTCAGCGCGCCGTCGAAGTCGTTCATGACTTCGCCAAGGGTGTACGTCACATTGCCCGACAGCCGCGCCGGCTGATACGTCACCGACAGCCTCGTCTCCAGCGACTGATTGAGCGAGCGGCCGATCGATGCGACCTGCGTGATGCTGCCGACGGACGAGTCGGGCCGCACGCCATTGATCGGGGCATTGATATCGAGGCTGCGGAACAGGTCGCGGCCGGTGCGCCGGGAGTAGGTGGTCCGGACGCGTGCCCACGAGGTGACCGGCTGATCGACGCCGACCGAGAGGCGCCAGTTCGATGGCATCACGAGGCCCGGGCCCAGGCGGATGATGCTCGGCGGCCGCTGTGCGAGCGGGACGCCCTGCGAAAACGCATCCGGGTATCCGGGGCTCGAGATGACGAGGTCGCGCTGCTGCCGGCCATCCACCCGCAGCGTCTGCTCGTACAGCGACGGGTCGAGCAGCGCGTAGTACCTGCCGGCGTTGACGCGGATGGCCGTTCGCCGGTTGCCGAACGGCGTCCAGTTGAAGCCCAGCCGTGGAGCAACGTTCGCCGTGTCGCCCAGGTGCGTCTGCAGATCGTGGCGCGCGCCCAGGTTCAGCATCACGGTGCGATGCACGCGGTAGTTGTCCTGGACGTGCCAGCCGAACTGCGCCATCGAATAGTCGATCGTCGGGCTGCCGACCCGCTGCGTGAAGGTGGTCGGGACCCCCGCCGCGAACGCCTCGAGGCTGGCGAACGTGAACGTGCCGGTGGCATTGCGCTGTTCGTCGGCGCGATAGCTCGTGCCGTTGATCGTGAACCCGGTGGTGACCTGGTGCGCGCGGCCGAGGGTGAACTCGAGCTCGTCTTCAATCTCGATCTCGCGGGAGCGGCTGCCGCCCTGGATCTGCGCGCCGCCAGAGGTGAACGCATCCAGCACGCGGATCGTCGTCTGATCGCTGAAGGCCTGGGTGTCGCTCGTCCGCCATCCGAACTGAAGGCGAAGGTCGTTCACGTAGCGCTGGCGAAACGTCCCGCGATAGCCGGCTCGCAGCCGGCCGTTCCCCTGGTCGCGTGAGTACGCCCGCTCCGGCAGGTCGAACTCGCTGACGCCGAGGTTGCGCTGGTCGTTGTCGTTCACCCGAAGGTCGAGCCGAAGCTCCTGCCCCGGATTGAGGGCGTGCTCGATTTCCGCGGAGACCCCGATTCGCCGTGAAGGCTGCGGGACGAGCGCCGAGAAGACCCCGTCCGGCCTGGCGGCGCGGACCGCCTGCTGCTCGAAGCTCTCAGAGCGATCGATGGTCAGCGAGATGCCGGTCCGGTTCGGGACGAGCGGGCCGCTGATCGTCCAGCCGTACTGCCGGGTCTGTCCCGAGGCTCGCTCGCGGGAGTACGCATTCCGCGCGTTGAGGCGCTCGTCGCGCAAGCCGAAATTGACCCGGTTGCGCCAGCCATCGCTGCCCGGCTGCGTGCGAATCTCGACGCGCGGGCCGTCGCCGCGGCCGTTCGCGCCGCCGTCCCACCGGATCCGGACTTCCGAGATGCGGCCTCCCGGTGGAAGTTCACCCCCCGCGAACCCGTTCACCCGGATGTCGAGATCCGAGCCCACGAGCTGTTCCAGCACCTGCGCGAGTTCGGTAGGGTCGTCGGGGAGCGACTGGAGCTGCTCCGCCGTCAGTGCGGTCGTGAACGGTTCATCGGCCGCTTCCGGGACGACTTCGACCTGTTCTTCGATTCCCGCGATCTGGAGCTCGATTGCGAGGTCGGTGCGGCGCCCGCTCCGGACCACGACATTCGGTCGCTCGAGCGGCGCGAATCCCTGCGTGTCGATGCGGGCGTGATAGGTGCCGGGGACGACCCGGTCGAACACCGCTTCACCGCGGTTCGTGGTGGTCGAGGTGAGGGCCGGGGCGGCGGGGAGCGCCAGCGTCACCGTGGCGCCGGCCACCGGCAGGCCGGTGGCATCGCGCACGGTGACCCGGACGCTGCCTGGATTGGCTGCCAGGGGCGCCTGCGCGGCCGACGAGCTGACCGCTGCCCATAACCAGGCGGCCGCCAGCAGGAACGTGACCCGCATGATGGGAGAATTATGCATCTGTCACATGAACCTCGCATGAAGACTCTCTCAGGGCCCGGACACCAGGCGTTCATGCAAATGGCCCTGGAAGAGGCGCGCCGGGGGCTGGCGTCGGGTGAAGTGCCCATTGGCGCCGTCAGCGTCGTCGAGGGCCGAGTCGTCGCTCGCGCGTTCAACCAACCCATATCCACCTCCGATCCCACCGCCCATGCCGAGATGCTCGTGCTGCGCGACGCGGGGAAGGCGTCCGCGAATTACCGGCTGACCGACGCCACCATCTACGTGACGCTCGAGCCGTGTCTGATGTGCGTCGGCGCCCTGGTGCACGCGCGGGTACGTGAGGTCGTCTACGGCGCCACCGAGCCGAAGACCGGCGCCCTGGTCTCGGCGGTGCGCGGACTCGAGCTGGGCGGCCTCAATCACCGGTTCGCGGTGACCGGCGGCGTCATGGAAGAGGAATGCCGTCAGATCATCCAGGCGTTCTTCAAAGACAGGCGCGGGTGACGTCAGCTGGTCATCCTGACGTCCGAGGGTCAGAGCGACGCGGCCATCAATTCCGCGCAAGGCGAGAAGCAGCAGGTCATCAAGGCGTCGGAAGCGAATCGCCAGCAGCAGATCAACGAAGCCGAAGGGCAGGCACAGGCGATCCTCGCGGTGGCGAGCGACCGAGGCGCGCGGAGCGCGCCAAGAGACACTGGCAACCAGCCACGAGTTCCGCGGGATATCAAGGGCTGAGCCCGTGGCTGGTTAGGAGAGGTACCGAAGTGACCGTAACGGGCCGCCTCGAAGCGTCTTGTCGCCAAGGGTGACTCATCATGGCTTCCATCGACACGCATCGCCGGACCGCCCGACCGAGAGGACGGGGTT
>Ga0214472_10007571_pt1 | contig 11360 bp, 13 predicted proteins | sample RVTome_6_FD_207662 | JGI IMG/M metagenome (GOLD analysis project Ga0214472, IMG submission 207662) | Soil microbial communities from uranium-contaminated site in the Upper Colorado River Basin, Wyoming, United States - RVT140D175 | ecosystem: Environmental > Terrestrial > Soil > Contaminated >...
GCCGCCGGCGCCCGTCATGCTCCCCTTCGACCGGGAGCGGATCGTGCAGCTGCTCACCAACCTCGTCGGGAACGGCCTGAAGTTCACGCCGCGCGGAGGCCAGGTGCGGGTGATGCTCACCGACCAACCCGAGGGCGCCGTGCTCGAGGTGCGTGACTCAGGGCCGGGGATCCTCGCCTCGGAGCTGCCCCACGTCTTCGAGCGCTTCTTCCGAGGCACGAACGTGGGCGATGCCCGCGCGTCCGGGAGTGGGCTGGGGCTCGCCATCGCGCGGTCCATCGTCGAGATGCACGGCGGGCAGATCGAGGTGGCCAGCGCCCTCGGGGAGGGATCGGCGTTCACGGTGCGGCTGCCGCGCATCGCGTCGGTCGCGCAAGGTCAATGAAACTTCACCCCTCGCTGCGCACGCGCACAACGCGGCCGGCGCACGATCGCCGCGACGCCCCGGACCTGGAAGCTGTGAGCACGAACGACCGATGACCGAACGCGACGACCCTGACGCCCAGCCCTCTCATCCCGAGGTCCTGCGCTACGGGCCCCCGCCAAGCCAGCCGACCCGACCGACCTGGGATACCCCCGCGTGGAGCGGCGCCACCGCATCGCGGCCAACGCTGGGGGAGCGACGGGGCCTTGGCGTCGCACCGGTCATCACCATCGCCCTGGTGACGGCGATCGTCTCCGGCTCCCTATCGGCGGTGGCGGTCGCGAATCTGCTGCGACAGGGAACCGGAAGCGTGACCAACGGGCCGACGGGCAGCTCGGTGGGACAGGTGCACATCGACGAGTCGAGCGCGGTGATCACGGCCGTGGCGCGCGTCATGCCCGCCGTGGTCGTCATCGAGTCGACCAGCGGCGGGGGCGTGCTCGGCGGAGCGAACGGGACCGGCTCCGGCTTCATCTTCGACCCGGCTGGCTGGATCCTGACCAACAAGCACGTCGTCGACGGCGCAGACCAGATCACGGTCACGCTGAACGACAGCCGCGTCTTCAGCGGTCGCGTGTACGGGATCGACACGCTCACCGACCTCGCGATCGTGAAGATCGACGCCACCGGCCTCCCTGTCGCCGACCTCGGGTCGAGCGAGGAGCTCGAGCTCGGGCAGCTGGCGATCGCCATCGGCAACCCGCTCGGGAACTTCGAGAACACGGTGACCACCGGCGTCGTCTCCGGGCTTGGCCGCCAGATCCAGGCAGGCGACTCGTCGGGAACCACCTCGGAGCAGCTGAACAACCTGATCCAGACCGATGCCGCCATCAACCCGGGCAACTCCGGCGGGCCGCTCATCAACAGCGCCGGCCAGGTGATCGGCATCAACACCGCGGTCAACCAGGATGCCCAGGGGATCGGCTTCGCGATCCCGATCAGCGTCGCCCGGCCGATCGCGCAGCTGGCGCTGGCCGGCAAGGAGATCGAGCGTCCCTGGATCGGCGTCTACTACAAGCTGGTGGACGCGCAGGTCGCCAAGGACCTCGGCCTGGCGGTCGATCATGGGGTGCTCGTCGACAGGCCCGCCAGCGGGGCGCCGGCAGTTTTCGCGGGCAGCCCGGCGGACGAGGCCGGCCTGCTCGAGGGCGACATCGTGGTGGCGGTCGACGGCCAGACGGTCGACCAGGACCACGACCTCTCGACCCGCATCCTGCCGCACGTCCCCGGCGACACGGTCACGCTGAGCGTGGTGCGCGACGGTCGAACCCTCGAGGTCGCCGTGACGCTGGGAACCCTCCCGGCGACCCCCTAGCGTCGGCGGCGGACCCGCACCTCGACCGCCTCAAAGGCCCCGGGCAACGGGGCCTTCGGCTTGCGGACGCGAACCTCCACGTCGTCCACCGGATGGGCCGCCAGCACCGCGTCGCCGATCGCTCCGGCAAGCGCCTCGAGCAGGTGGAAGGATCGCTCCTCGACGATGCCGCGTGCCAGCTCGAAGAGGGTCGCGTAGTTGACCGTGTCGGCCAGGGCATCGGTCCGGGCCGGCGTCGACAGGTCAAGCCGCAGGACGAGGTCGACCTCGAACGGCTGCGCAGCCGCGCGCTCCTCGGCCGAGACGCCGTGGCGGCCCATGAACTGCATCCCGCGCAGCGTGATCCTGTCGCTCATGGGTGCCACCTCACAATCCCGTCCGCAACGCGCACCGTCTTCATGATCGACTCCACGTCGTGGACGCGCACGATGTCGGCCCCGGCGGCGATCGCCAGCGCGACGCTGGCGGCGGTGCCCTCCACTCGCTCTTCTGGGGGCACTCCACCCAGGAGCTCGCCGATCACCCGCTTGCGGCTCGTGCCGACCAGCAGGGGGAGGCCGCCCAGCGCGGCCTTGAGCTCGGCGAGCCGGTGCAGCAGCTCGATGGAGTGGGCGGGCGTCTTCCCGAATCCGATCCCAGGGTCGACGATCAGCCGCTCCCGCGGCACGCCCGCCCCGACCGCGTCGTCGATCGCGGCACGCAGCCACGAGACCACCTCGTCGAAGAGGCCGCCGGGATACTCGGCACGCTCCTTGTTGTGCATGAGGACCAGGTACGCCCGGCGCTCGGCGGCGGCGGCCACGGTGTCCGGGTCGCGCCTCCCGGCCCAGACGTCGTTGACGATGGTCGCGCCGGCTTCGAGCGCCATCCGCGCGACCGAGCCCTTGGTGGTGTCGATGCTGACCCGCGCCCGATCGCCGAACGCCTCGGCCAGCGCGGCCACGACCGGCACCGCCAGAGCAGCCTCCTCCTCCGCCGACACGGTGGAGTGCTCGCCGTAGAACTGCGCCGGCCGCGACGACTCGGCGCCGACGTCGAGCAGCTGCGCTCCCGCAGCGACGAAGCCGCGCGCCTGGTCGAGCGCCGCGGCCACGATCTCGGCCTCGCTGCGGCCGGGCGTGGCGATGCCGTCGCCGCTGAACGAGTCGGCGGTGACGTTGATGATGCCCATCACCCAGGTCCGCTCGCCCCAACGCAGCTCGATCACGCGTCCTCCTCGGCGCGGAGGATCCCACGCACGGCGCCGACGAGGTAGAGCGACCCGGCCACCACAATCGGCTGGTCGGGCGATGCCCGCAGATCCGCCGCCATCCGGAGCGCGGCCGCAGGGGTCGTCGCGGTCCGCCCCCGGCCACCGACGACGCGCCGCCAGCGCGCGAGGAGCGCCTCGGCAGGGATGGCGGTGATGTCCTCGACCCGCGTGAAGATCGGCCGTGGCTGGAGGGGCGCCAGGGCGCGCATGACGGCCGCGACCCGCTTACCGCGCGTCGCGCCGAAGACCAGCGGGAAGCGGCGCATCCCGAGCTCGCCCAGCGCGCGCGTCAGTGCCCGGGCGCCGGCCGGGTTGTGCGCGCCATCCAGCAGGACCGGCCCGATCGACGTCTCCCGCAGCAGCTCCAGCCTCCCCGGCCAGCGCGAGGCCGCGAATCCCCGGCGAATCGCCTCCTCGTCCAGGTCGAGCCGGATGTCGCGGCGGGCCGCATCCTCGGCCAGCGCATCGAGAAGCGCGAGGGCGACCGCGGCGTTCGCGGCCTGGTGACTCCCCAGCAGCCCCACCTTCAGACCCGTCAACGGTCCGGCGGGGCGAGTTGCGTCGATGACGATCCCGTCCCAGCCGGCCTCGCGCAGGGTGGCGTCGTATGGCTGCCCGGATCCCGCCCGCCGCAGGGAGGAACCGACGGCCGCGGCGCGCGCCAGGATCGGCGCCAGTCCGCGCCCGCGCGCCCCGGTGACGGCCAGGTTGCCCGGCTTGATGATTGCCGCCTTCTCCCCCCCGATGGCGGCCAGGGTCGATCCCAGCAGGCGCTCGTGATCGTGCTGGACGTTCGTGATGACCGCCACCCCGGCGTCGAGGACGTTGGTGGCATCCAGGCGCCCGCCGAGGCCCACCTCCACCAGCGCCAGGTCGATCCCCGCCTCGGCCAGGTGGGCGAAGGCTGCGGCGGTCAGCGCCTCGAACTCGGTCGGTGGTCCGAGACGAGCCTCGACCCGCTCGATCGCAGGGGTGACAGCCTCCAGGGCCGCCGCGAAGCGCTCGCGGCTGATGGGCCGGCCGTCGATGGCGATCCGCTCGCGGTAGCTGACCAGGTGGGGCTTTGGCATGGTGCCGATGCGCAGGCCGGCCTCCTGGAGCGCGCATCGCGCCAGGGCCACGACGCTGCCCTTGCCATTGGTGCCGCCGACGAGCGCTCCCCGAAGCCGTCGCTGCGGGTTGCCGAGCTCGTCGAGGAGCGCCTCGATCCGCGCCAGGCCGAGGCTGACCCCGAAGCGGCCCCGGCTGCGCAGGGCCGCCACTGCCGCCTCGTAGTCCGGCACGACCGAGGTGATCAGGCCCCTTCGTCCTCGTAGAAGACGCAGTCGTGGTACTGCCCGGTCATGCACAGGTCGCTCACGTAGCTCGCGTCGAGGTGGACGCCACCGCGCAGGTCGCATCGGTTCACCACCCCGTCCTGCTTCATCAGCATGCGCAGCACGCCGGGTGAGTCGGTGCCGACCCGCCCCTTTGCGCCATGGGTGAGGTAGAAGTGCGGGCACGAGTGGCGGCGGGGCTTGCCGTAGCCGAGCGGCACGCCGCGCCGCCCGACGTGGACGGTGAGTGGCTCGACGGTCCCGGCGAATCGCTTCTCGGCGATGGCGCAGCGGCCCGGCTCACAGTCAATCTCGTTGTGGCAGCAGGCCCTCGCCGGGCCGACGCCGTCGACCGCCCACAGTTCCCAGCACGGCCGGCGCAGGATAAATGCCGGGCACCGGTACCGGATGGTGAGGGTGCAGTTCTCGACCTCCCAGCACATCGTGCGGCGGTCGCCGGTCGGTCGCTCGGGTGCGAAGGGGTCGGCCACCTGGCGCCGGTCGGGGCTGGTCCGGCGTTCGGTCTTGATGATCACCGGCTGAGTCTAGCGACTGGGAATGCGCGGACGCGCATGCCGACTAGCCGAGAAAGTCGCGAAGTCGCTCCTCCAGCGCCGCCTGCGGCATGTAGCCGACCAGGCGCGCGGCCTCGCGGCCGTCCTTGAAGACGATCATTGTCGGGATGCTGAAGATGCTGTAGCGCATCGCCAGCTGCTGGTTCTCGTCGGTGTTCACCTTGGCCGTGGCGATCTTGTCGGCATGCGCCTCGCCGACCGCCTCGACCACCGGCGAGACGAGGCGGCAGGGACCGCACCACGGTGCCCAGAAGTCGACCAGGACCGGCTTCTCGGCGTTCAGGACCTCTGCCTCGAAAGTGGCGTCGTCGACTGCCATTGGGGCTGTCATGTTCGTGTGTTTCGACCTCCAGGTCGGGATGGACTAGGCGGTGGGGATGCTAGCACCGCCCCGCGATCGCCGGGCGGAGCGCCCTAGACGGAGCCCGACGGCGTCGGTGACGGTGTCGGCGGCTCCGGCGTTGGGCTCGGCGTCGGCACCGGCGTCGGCGATGGGCTGGGTGACGGTGTCGGCCCTTGGGAGAGGACGAGGTCGACCTGGCTCCCGACCCCGACCTCCACGCCGGCGCTCGGATTGGTGCTGATCACCTCGCCGGCCGGCTGGTCGGAAGCCTCGCTGGTGACCCGGCCCAGGGCCAGGCCATTTCGCTCGAGGGTGGCGGCGGCCTCGGCCCGCGTCTGCCCGATCAGGACCGGGACTGCGACCTGCTCCTCTCCGGAGCTGACGACGACCTCAACCCTGTCCCCTTCCTCGATGGGGGTTTCCGCCTCGGGGTTGGTCCGGATGACGCGGTCGACCGGCACTGTATCGCTGGCCTCCGGGTCGAGCTCCACCAGGTCGATATTCAGACGCTCTGCCTCGAGTCGGACGCTGGCGATCGGGTCGCCGACCCAGTCCGGCACCGTCAGCCCCGTCGGCGTTGGCGTGGCAGAGCCACCCGGTCCGAGCCCGCCGATCACCTGGGCTCCCAGGAAGCCGATCGTGCCGAGCAGGATCACGGCCAGCACGGCGAGCAGCCAGATCCACCACGGCTGCCCCTCGTCGCGAGGCTCCGGGTAGCGCTGGATCGGCCGTCCCGGCGGGGCGCCGCGCGAGCCCGCCACACCATCGCCCGGCATCCCGGAGATCGCCGCGCGATCCGACGGCAGGGTGACGCGCGGCGGCACGTAGACGGTGGGCTCGCCGGCGGCCGGCGTGACTGGGGGGACCGCCGCAGCCGCAACCGCGTTGGACGCGTCGGGGTCCTTCTGCCACACGCGGAGCGCCTCGGCGAACGCGCCGGCATCGGGGTAGCGCCTGGCCGGATCGCGCTCCAGCGCGCGCATCACGATGGCGGAGAGGCCCGGCGGGACGGGACCATGCTCGGTGGGCGGGGCAGGGTCCTCGCTCAACCGCTTCAGGGCCACGCCCGCAGCGGAGTCGCCCTCGAACGGGCGACGGCCGGTCAGCATCTCGTAGAGGACGATCCCCAGCGCGTAGACGTCCGACTGGCCGGTCACCTCGTCGCCGCGCGCCTGCTCCGGGCTGAAGTAATGGACCGATCCCAGCGTGGTGCCGGTCACCGTCATCGAGGCCTCGCTCACCGCGCGGGCGATGCCGAAGTCGGTCACCTTCACGTCCTGGTCGATCAGGATGTTGCCGGGCTTCACGTCGCGGTGGACGATCCCGCGCCGGTGCGCCGCCTCCAGGGCGGACGCCACGCCGATCGCGATGCGGACCGCGTCATCGGTCTCCAGCCGCCCGTGCTTGTGCAGGATCGCGGCCAGGTCCTCGCCGTCGACCAGCTGCATGACGATGAACTGCCCACCGGTCTCGGCATCGGTCCCGTAGTCGAAGACCGAGACGATGTTCGGATGCGAGAGCGACCCGGCCGACCGCGCCTCCTGCTTGAAGCGGGCCGCGAAGCCGGGGTCGTTGCCGAACTGGGGCCGCAGCAGCTTGACGGCCACCTCGCGGTCGAGCTGCTCGTCCATGGCGCGCCACAGCGTCGCCATCCCGCCCTCGCCCAGGGGGGCGATGAGCCGATACCGACCGCCGATGAGCCGCCCGATCATCTCCACCGCGGATCAGTCTCGCAGGTCGAGGCTGCGGACATGCGTCCGCACCTCGTCAGCCAGGTCGGACTCGAGCGACATCGCGACGTTCGCCTTCAGCCAGCCGAGACGGGTGCCGGCGTCGTGGCGCACCCCCTCGAACTGGTAGCCGAACACCGGCTGCTCTGCGGTCAGGGCGCGGATGGCGTCGGTGAGCTGGATCTCGCCCCCTGCCCCGCGCTGGGTCGTCTCCAGCTTGTCGAAGATCTTCGGGCTGAGGATGTACCGCCCCAGCACGGCGAGGTCGGAGGGTGCCTCGCCGACCGACGGCTTCTCGACCAGGTCATCGATCTCGACCAGGCGTCCCTCGTGGTGCAGCGGAACCACGATCCCGTAGCGGTCGACGTCGTCGGGCGGCACGCGCTGGACGGCGATCATCGAGCCGCGGTGCGCGTAGTACTGCTCGATCAGCTGCTCGGTCACCGGCTTCCCGCCCGGGTTGAGCATCACGTCGTCGGAGAGGAGGACGGCGAAGGGCTCGTCGCCCACCAGCTCCTTGGCCATCAGCACCGCGTGGCCGAGGCCGAGCTGCTCCTTCTGGTGCACGAACGCGATCGGCCCGATCTCGGAGATGCGCCGCACCGCGCGCAGCATCTCGATGTCACCGCGCTCCTCCAGCCAGCTCTCGAGGCCGGGGGCGGAGTCGAAATGCTCCTCCACCGCGCTGCGGCCGCTGGCGATGACGATGATGATCTGCTCGATCCCCGAGGCGACCGCCTCCTCCACCGCGTACTGGATGATCGGTCGATCGACCAGCGGCATCATCTCCTTGGGGATGGCCTTGGTCGCGGGCAGGAACCGGGTCCCGAAGCCGGCCGCCGGCAGGACGGCCTTTCTGACGCGCACGGTGATCAGGTCTCTCCTTGAGCGGGTTGCCTCTCGGCACAGCGCCGGCGAACCCCAGGCTGCACCGATGTCGGGGGCCTCACGGGGGAAGGAGTATAGCAACGCCGCCCGCCATGCCCCCGAGGCCGCAGGGTCCACAACGCTACAATCGCCAACCGATGATCAAGTCCCTGGTCCGCACCCTCAGGGGCCCGAGCCGCGACCCGCGGATGGCCCTGATCAGCCGTCCGCTGCCACGCGAGCTGCTTGACGAGCAGGTCCTCGCGGCCCTCGAGATCGCCCTCTCCGCCAACCCGAACCCCGATGACCTGGTCGAGACGCTGCCCGCAGCCCTCCGCGAGGTGACCAGCCACGACTACCAGGTTCTTGATCGCTCGGCGAGCGACGTGACCGGCGCCTTCCGCCGGTCGTCGGTGATGATTCGCGACGGCGAGGTGGGGCTCTGGCCCGGCTACGCGGCGCGCGCCTACCCGCTGCTTGCGCCGTCGGCGCACACCGAGCGCACGCGGGCCGCGATCGCCGCCGCCGATGGCTCGCCCGCGGAGGGACCGAGCCCCACCAGCCCGGCCGGCAAGCCGGGATGGGCCCCGCCCCCCGCCGTCCGCCGCGCCGCGGCCGAGGAGCGGATCCCGGCCGAGAGCGAAGGCGAGAGCGCCTAGGTGGGCCGCCAGAACGTCCCGCGCGACCAGTGGCTGGAGATCGGCGCCGAGTGCCCGCACTGCGGCGAGCGGGTCACGGAGGAGATGGTCTACTCCTGGCGCCCGGTGCCGGACGACCCGAAGCTGCTGTTGCTGTACTGCCCCGATTGTGGGGATCGGGTTGAGATCAACCACGTCTGAGTCTGCTCAGCGCGCTCTCGTCACCTCGGACACCCGTTCCTCGATCCTGACGGCCTCACGCCCGGTCGGCGTAATCAGCTCGATGCCAAATGGCAGCAGACCGCGAGCGGGCCAGATCCGAACGGTGCCGTCGGCCCCGAGGCCGGCCTCCAGGAGATAGCGATCGTCGACATACACCGCGCGCCGAAGGATTCCCGCCCGCTGAGCATCTTCCCACGCGACCCATTGCAGCGCGAAGTCGGCATCGAGGTGGAATGAGCCAGGCTCGCGATAGGGGGTCCCCAGGTGTGGGGGACCAAGGGCGACCTCACACAATTCGTGCGCCTGACCGCACGCACCATCGGGCTGATCGATCCGGAACGCCGGCGATCCCTCGCCATCACCCGTGCCGTGCGAGATGCGGTGCAAGACAGCCGGGTCGATGGGACCCTCGACGACGCCGCCCAGGATGTTGCTGGCCGCTCCCTCGTCGAAGAGATGCCACCCGTCGGTCCTCAACTCGGCCGAGGCGATCACCAGCTGCGTGTCGTCGAGATACGCGACCTCCGGATCCCGACCATGCCCGACCCAGATCGCGAAGCGAATGCCGTCTCGATCGTATGCACGCACCATCTGATCCATCTGTGGTGCCCCCAACCGGATTCGAACCGGTGATCTCCACCTTGAAAGGGTGGCGTCCTAGGCCTCTAGACGATGGGGGCGCTGACTGGCCCATCGTAGCAAGGCGCCCGGCCGCGGCATCGGTGTGGGCCCTACAGGTAGAAGAGGATCACCAGGATTGCGGCGCCGGCGAGGGCCAGCGCGGCCAGCAGGATCATGAACCCGCCGCCCAGCGCGATCGCCACCGACATCCCGGTCGACCGGGTGCGGTACGCGCGCTGCGACCAGATCCAGCCCTGGATGAAGAGGAAGACGCCGATGACGACCGCGATCAGCGCCGATGCCAGCATCGCGCCGACCGAGAAGGTGGTGTCGGCGCTGAGGACCGACATCGTCGTGAGGGCAGCCGCGATCAGCAGCCCCACCACCCCGATCACCACGTTGCGCAGGAAGGGGTGCATCGGCTATGGGTCCGAGTAGCGCTCTTCGCGCCACGGGTCGGCCGAGTTCGAGTAGCCGTTGCGCTCCCAGAAGCCGAGCCGATCGTCAACGGTGAACTCGATCGCGCGCAGCCACTTGGCACTCTTCCAGAAGTAGCGCCCCGGCACGATGGCCCGCAGCGGGTAGCCATGATCGGGCTCGAGTGGCTTTCCGTCGTAGTGCCAGGCCAGGATGCACTGCGGATCGAGAGCGACCTCGAGCGGGATGTTGGTCGTGTAGCCGTGCTCGCTGTGCAGGGTCACGTGCCGCGCGCCGCGCGGTTGCGCGACTTCGGCGATGTGCGCGAACGGCACCCCTTCCCATGTGGTGTCGAGCTTCGACCAGCGAGTGACGCAGTGGATATCGAGCGTCACCTCGGCCACCGGCAGCTGGCGGAACTCGGTCCAGTTCAGGGAGAGGGGCGTCTCGACGTCGCCGAAGACGCGGAAGTCCCAGCGCGACAGGTCGGGGTAAGCGGGCACCTGCCCGAAGTGCAGGACCGGAAACTTGTGGGTCAGCACCTGACCCGGCGGGGTGCGGGCCGCGATCGCGGGGTCGTCGGAGACCCGCTGCCAGGCGAAGACCATCCGCGAAGCCTGCATGGCCCGATCTTCCTCGTCAAGGCGACCCGCCCGTAGACTTGCCGCATGCCCTCGAGCCCCTTCGCCGCCTTCGCCACCACCGCCGAGTCGGTCGCCGCCACCACCTCCAAGCTCCGCAAGCGCGACCTGCTGGCCGCCTACCTGCGTGACCTGCCCCCCGGCGACGTCCCGATCGCGGCGACGTTCTTCGCCGGCAGGCCGCTGCCCGGCAACGCCGACAAGCTCGGCCTCGGCTGGGTCCAGCAGAGCCAGGCGCTCGCCGCAGCCAGCGGCGCCGATGAGCAGTCGCTGAACGACGCTTACCTCCGCCACTCCGACTTCGGTGACGCGGCCGCGGAGCTGCTGGAGGGGCGGTCGCCGAGCGGGCCGGCGCTGACCCTGGCGGATCTCGAGGCAGCCTTCGGCGCGATGAGCGAGGCGCCCAGCACCGCGGCGCGGGTCGCGCTGATGACGGATCTCTTCGCTCGCGCCACGCAAGCAGAGGCGCGGTTCGTCGGCCGCATCGCGGCGCGCGAGCTGCGGATCGGGCTGCGCGAGGGGCTGCTGGAAGAGGCGATCGCCGCGGCCTTCGAGCGGCCGATCGCTGCGGTGCGACGGGCGCTGATGCTGGTTGGCGAGCCCGGCGAGGCGGCGCTCCTGGCCCGGGACGATCGTCTCGCCGACGCCGCGCTGCACCTTGGGCGGCCGATCCGCTTCATGCTGGCCACGCCGGTGGCCGACGCACACGAGGTGATGCGCCGCGTGGGCGACGAGGCGTGGATCGAGGACAAGTACGACGGAATCCGGGCTCAGCTGCACCTTGATCCGCCCGTGCCGCCGCGCCTCTTCTCGCGTGACCTGAACGAGATCGGCGGGGCATTCCCGGAGGTCGTCTCCGCGGCGGCGGCGTTCGGGCATCGGCTGGTGATCGACGGGGAGCTGGTCCCGTATCGGGCCGGTTCGGTCCTCGACTTCGCGAGCCTCCAGACGCGCCTGGGGCGGGTCGATCCGAGCGCCGATCTGCTCGATCAGGTTCCG
>Ga0214472_10007572_pt1 | contig 11359 bp, 7 predicted proteins | sample RVTome_6_FD_207662 | JGI IMG/M metagenome (GOLD analysis project Ga0214472, IMG submission 207662) | Soil microbial communities from uranium-contaminated site in the Upper Colorado River Basin, Wyoming, United States - RVT140D175 | ecosystem: Environmental > Terrestrial > Soil > Contaminated >...
CCCTGCCCGCCGACGAAGCGTCCGTCCTCGAACACGCCGACGACGGTCACCTCCGCCTCGAACGTCGAGCCGTCGCTGCGGACGAGGGTCAGCGGCACGTGACGGACGACGTCCGGCTCCGTCGCGATCGCCGCGTAGTTCTCCCGGGCGGTCGGCATCGTGTCGTCGGTCGTGAGGAAGCCGAAGTGACGGCCCACGATCTCCTCGATCGGATAGCCGAAGAGCGCCTCGCCGTTGTCGGCCATGAACGTGAAGACGCCGTCCGCGTCGGCCCGCCAGATGACGTCCGGCGTGGTCTGCACGAGCTGCCGGAAGCGGGCCTCCGAGTCGCGCAGCTCGCGCTCGAGCGTCTCACGCTCGCTCACGTCGCGGGCGACGCCGTTGACCGCGACGAGCTCGCCGTCCTCGGTGAGGCCCACGGCATGGACCTCGAACGGGATGCCGCGCCCATCAGCATGACGGAGCACGAGGCGGACGCGGACGACCTCGCCCGGCGTCGCCCGCACGGCGGCGTCGGCGCCGATGGCGTCGTCCATCGACTCCGGGGCGAGGAAGTCGCCGAAGTGATGACCCACCCAGTCGGCCGGATCCCAGCCGAGGATCTCGCTGGCGCGGTCGCTCATGAAGGTGTAGCGGCCCTCCGGATCGGCCGCCCAGATCAGGTCCGGCGACGACTGGAGCAGGTTCCGGTAGCGCGCCTCCGACGCGCGCAACTCGCGTTCGAGCCGGTCGAGATCGGTCATGTCGCGGACGGAGCCGTTCGCGCCGACGAACCGACCGTCCGCGTCGAGCGCGCCGATCGCGATGAACTCGGCCGGAATCGCCCGCCCGTCGCGGTGGAGCAGCGACAGGCGACCCCGGATCTCCTGGCTGCCCGCGGCCATGCCGGCGGTCCAGTCGATCTCGGCCACATCGCGCGACGACTCGTGGACGAGCGCGCCGAAGTGGCGCCCGATCAGCTCCTCCGGCTTCCAGCCCGTCAGCCGCTCTGCCGTGTCCGACACGAACGACAGGCGTGCGTCGGCGTCGATCGCCCAGACGAGGTCCGGCGAATTCTGGACGAGGTGGCGGTAGCTCGACTCCGATCGCCGCAGGCGTTCGTACAGGCTGGCGTTCGTGATCGCGATCGCGGCATGGTCGGCCAGGACCTGGAGCAGGCCGATCTCCTCGTCGTCGAACACGTGCGGCCGGCGGAACGAGACGGCGAGCGTCCCGATGATCCCCGACTCGGCCGAACGGAGGGGCACGGCGGCCATGCCCCGCAGCCCGAGACGCTCCGCCGTGTCGAGGTCGTCGGGCTCGAGCGGGATGCGCGGATCGGTCCGGTAGTCCTCCGTCCAGATCGGCTCGCCCCGACCGGCGGCCAGCCCGTTGATCCCGCCATCGAGCGGAAAGCGCTGGCCGCGCAGCCACGCCTCGGCGTCCTCGTCGAGGCCGCCGGCGACGACCTCCGGCACGACGAAGCGACCGTCCTCCGAGAGGCGGGTGAGATGGGCGCCGTCGGAACCGCTCAGGCGCCGTGCCTCGTCGACGATCCGGCGGAGCACGTCGTCCGGGTCCCGCAGGACGGCGATCCGGGCGGCGACCTCACGGAGCGACCGCTCCGTCTCGACCCGCCGGGCGAGATCCGTCCGCGAGCGCTGGAGCTCCTCGATGAGGCGCGCGTTCTGGATCGCGATCGCCGCCTGGTCGGCGAGACCACCGAGGATCGCCGCGTCGAGGTCGTCGAAGGCGTCCGCACGCGTGGCGTGAACCTCGATCGCCCCGACCGGGCCGCCCTCGCCGATGATCGGCGCGGCGATGACGGAGCGGACGCCGAACGCCGCGGCAAACGCATCCGCCTCCACGGCGTGAACGTATTCGTGCCGCTCGTAGTCCCCGGTCCGGATGACCCGGCGCTCGTCCACGGCCCGGCCGGCGATGCCCTCGCCGAGTCGGACTGTCGCCGTCGCGACCTCGGCTCGGTCGACCGACGCGAAGATGCCGGTGTCGTACGCCCAGCGCAGGACGCCCTCGCGCGCGTCGATCAGGTCGATGATCGCGCCGTCGCCGCGGAGCAGGCGCGACGCCTCGTTGACGGTCTGCTGGAGCACCGCGTCCGGATCGCGGATGGCCGAGATGTTCGCCGCGATCTGGCGAAGCCCGCGTTCTGCCTCCGCCCGGCGTTCGACCTCCTCGCGGGCCCGTTCGAGCGCCTCGATTAGTCGCGTGTTGGCGATCGTCACGGCAGCCTGGTCGGCCAGGGCGCGCGCGATCGCCCCGTCCTCCGGGCCGAACGCGTCGGCCTCCGACGAGAAGACGGTGATGGCCCCGACCGCCTCTGTGCCGACGACGAGCGGGGCAGCGATGACGGACCGGATGCCGGCCTCGGCCACGAACTGGTCGCGCTCCGGCGTGTGGCGGAATCGGGCGTCCGCGAGGTAGTCGGCCGTCCACTGCACGGCACCGGTCGCCACGGCCAGGCCGGACACGCCGGCGTCCGGATCGAGCTCGATGTCCTGGAGCAGCTTGATCGGGATGTCCGTCGCCGTTTCGGCCGATCCGGTCCAGGTCTGTTCGACACCGGCCGTGCCGACCAGGTCGATCATCCCGCCCTTCGCACGGAGCAGGCGCGTCGCCGCACCGACGACCTGTTCGAGGACCTCGTTCGGATCGCGCATCGCCGTCAGGCGGGCGGCGATCTCGCGCAACGTTCGCTCCGAGTCCGCGCGCCGGGCAACCTCCTCGCGCGAGCGCGCGAGCTCCTCGATGAGTCGCGCGTTGGCGATCGCGATCGCCGCCTGGTCGGCGAGCGAGCGGATGAGCGCGGCGTCGGCGTCGTCGAACGCGTACGGGCGGGTCGAGTAGACCTCGAGGGCACCGAGCGGGCCGGCGTCGGTCGCGACCGGCGCGGCGATGAGCGACCGGAAGCCCGTGGCCGAGAAGAACAGCTCCGACTCCGGCGACGGCGGGAACTGGCTGCGCAGGTCCTCACCGGCGGTCACGACCCGGTCCTCCGCTACGGCGATCCCGGTGGCGCCGACGCCCACGGGCAGCCACAGGTCCGCCAGCTGCTCCGGGGTGAACTTCGTGGACAGCCCGGAGTCGTACGCCCATTGGAGCCGGCCCGAGGCGGGATCGAGCAGGTCGAGGATCGTCCCGTCCGCGCGGACGAGGCGGTTCGCCTCGTCGACGACGTGCTGGAGCAGTTCCGACGGCTCGCGGATCGCCGTCAGCCGGGCGGCGATCTCACGCAGCGCACGCTCCGCCTCCGCCCGCCGAGCGAGCGCCTCGCGCGACTCACCGAGCTCGGCGATGAGGCGCGCGTTCGTGATCGCGATCGCGGCCTCCGTCGCGAGGGCGTCGATGAGCTCGGCATCGGCCGGTCCCCAGGCGTCGACTCGGGTGGTGTATACGGTCAGCGCCCCGAACGCCCCGTCCTCGCCGATCAGCGGCGCGGACATGACCGAGTGAACCCCGACCGCATCGATGTACTGGTCGGCCGTCTCGCCGTGGACGAAGCGGCGATCGCGCAGGTAGTCGCCGGTCCACTGGACGGTGCCCTCGGTGACCGCCTTCCCGGACACGCCCTGGTCGAGCGTCTCGTTGGGATCGCTCGGCCAGACGTCCTCCGTCGGCCGCGATCCGCCGGACTGGTAGGCCCAACGGAGCAGGTTGATGACCGGATCGATGAGGTCGATCCGCGCCCCGTCGCCATCGAGCAGCCGCGCTGCCGCGTCGACGGTCTGCTGGATGACGTCGTCCGGATTGCGGATCGACGAGATCCGGGTGGCGATCTCGCGGAGCTCGTGCTCCACTTCCGCCCGCCGCGCGGCCTCACCGCGCGAACGGTCGAGTTCCGCGATGAGGAGCGCATTCGCCATCGCCGCGGCGGCGTGGTCGGCCAGCGCCCGAACGAGGCCGATCTGGGCGTCGCTGAACGCGTCCGGCCGGGTCGAGAACGTCCCGAGTCCGCCGAACACGCGCTCGCCGTGGACGAGCGGGGCGACGACCATCGAGCGAAGCCCCACCTCGCGGACGAAGCGATCGGGCGCGCTCGCGTGGGTGAACGTGCGGTCTGCCGGGTAGTCCCGCGTGGCGACGACGCGCCGGTCGGCCACCGCCACGCCGAACATCCCCTCGCCGACGGTGAGCCGAAGGCGACGCACCCAGCGCCGGCGCGACAGGTCCGCGATCCCGGCGTCGTGCGCGAAGCGGAGGGTCTGGCCGTCCTCGTCGAGGAGGTAGATCATCGCTCCGTCCGCCTCGAGGAGGGCGGCCGCCTCCTCGACCGCTCCCTTGAGGAGCTGGGCGGTTGCCACCGCGGTGTGCCCGTCGAGGTCGCTCGTTGGCGCGTTGCGCCGGGCGCGAGCCCGTCGTGGCACGGCCGCCTCGCCGGCCGGCGGCATGGCCGCCCTGCCGGCCGGCGGCGCAGCCCGCGGGCGTGCTCGGTTGGTCGTCATGTCGATCGAGCATAGCGCGGCCTCCGCATCGGGCGGCACCGACGTTCCGCCGGACCATCTACGTCATCGTCGAAGGACCTGAAGTTCTCGACCGACACGCTCGTCGCCCCGGCCGGCAAGGCGTTCCAGATCGTGTACGACAACCAGGAGAGCGCCCCGCACAACGTCGCGATCTACGCCGACCAGGGCTACTCGCAGAAGGTGCTCGTCGAGGAACCGTTCAGCGGACCGAAGGTCGTCACGTACAGCGTCCCGGCCCTCGACGCCGGCACCTACTACTTCCGCTGCGACCTGCACACCGACATGAAGGGCACGATCGAGGTCACGTAGCTCGATCGGGACCCGCTCCACTCCCACCCCGCGCGCCCTGCGCCCGGGCCGGCTCGCCGGCCCGGGCGCATCCGATTGGGGCATCATGCACGAGCCACGCATGCCGGGAGGACGCCAGCCGATGCTCGAGATCGACGACCTGACGAAGCGCTACGGACCGGTCGTCGCATTGGACGGCGCGTCGTTCATCGCCCAGCCGGGACGGATTGTCGGGTTCCTCGGTCCCAACGGAGCCGGCAAGACGACGACCATGCGCTGCGTGTTCGGGCTCGTGCGCCCGGAGCGCGGCGAGGTGCGCTGGCGCGGGTCGGTCGTCGATCGCGAGGCGCGCCTGCGGTTCGGCTACATGCCGGAGCAGCGCGGGCTGTATCCGCGGATGCGCGTCCGCGAGCAACTCTCGTACTTCGCCCAGCAGCACGGGCTGTCGGGTCGCGACGCCGACGCGGCTGCCACCCGCTGGCTCGAGCGGATGGGTCTCGGCGACCGCTGGAAGTCGAAGCTCGAGGAGCTTTCGCATGGCAACCAGCAGCGGGTCCAGCTGACCGCCGCGCTCGCCCACGACCCGGAGCTGCTCGTCCTCGACGAGCCGTTCTCCGGGCTCGACCCGCTCGGGACCACGACGATGACGGCGGTCCTCCGCGAGCGCGCCGCGGCCGGCGTCGCGGTGCTGTTCTCGAGTCACCAGCTCGACCTGGTCGAGGACGTATGCGAGGACGTCGTGATCATCGCCCGCGGTCGGATCGTCGCGGCGGGCGAGATCGATGCCCTCAAACGGGCCTCCGGACGGCGCCACCTCGACGTCGAGGTGGCCGGCTCCGGTGGGACGTGGCTCGACGGGCGGGACCACCTGACGGTGCTCGACCGATCCGGCGATCGAATCCGGCTGCTCGTCGACGCGACCGTCGATCTCGATGAGCTGCTCGCCGCGGCGCGCCGGGGCGGAGAGGTGCGCCGCTTCAGCTTCGAGCCGCCGAAGCTCTCCGAGCTGTTCATGGAAGCGGTCGCGGACCCGACGACGAGCCCGTTCGAAACGGAGGCCGCCTGATGCCCCGCTGGCGCAGCATCCTGCTCGTCGCCCGGCGCGAGGTGCTCGAACGCGGCCGCAGCCGCGGCTTCATCCTGTCGATGCTGTTCACGACCGCGATCATCGTCGGCTCGTTCCTCGTGCCGACGCTCCTGTTCGAGGACGACGGCGATCTCGACATCGGGGTCCTCCGGCCGGCCCCCGCGGGGCTCGAAGTGGCGCTGACGGCTTTCGCCGCGCCATTCGGCACACCCCTCGAGATCACGACGTTCGACGATCGCGCTGCCGCGGAGGCCGCCCTCGAGGCGGACGAGGTCGAAGCGGTCGTCGCCGTCCCGGCGGACCTGTCCGGCGCCGGCACGCTGATCGTCAAGGAGGAGGCGGGCGACGCGGTCCGCGCGATCGTGGGCGCCGCCGTCGTGGGCCTGCGGCAGGCCGCGCTGCTCGAGCAGGCCGGGGTGGACCCGGCCGACTACGCCGCGGTCTCGACACCGCCGGCGGTGGATGCCCTCGATCCACAGACCGAGACCGACCGGTCCCAGTTCCTGTTCGCGAACATCGGGGTCGTGCTCATCTTCGTCGGCATCTTCTCGTTCGGGTTCACGGTCCTGACCGGCGTCGTCGAGGAGAAGCAGAGCCGGGTCGTCGAGGTCGTCCTGTCGACCGTCCGCCCGCGCGACCTGCTCATGGGCAAGGTGCTCGGGATCGGCATCCTCGGGCTGGTCCAGCTGGCCATGTTCGTCGTCGCCGGGGTGGGCAGCGCCCTCATCACCGACCGGTTCGAACTACCCCCGACGGCTCCCTCGGCGATCCCGCTCATCGCCCTGTGGTTCATGCTCGGATATACGCTCTACTCGACGGCGCTCGGGTTCCTCGGTGCCCTCGCGACGCGGATCGAGGAGGCCTCGAACGCGTCGACGCCGGTGACCACGGTCGCCATCGTGTCGTACCTCATCGGCCTCTTTGCCGTGACCGACGATCCGACCGGCATCGTCGCCCGGGTCGCCACGTTCGTGCCGCCGTCGGCGCCGATGGTCGTGCCGCTCCGCGCCGCGCTCGGGGCGATCGAGCCGTGGGAGGTCGTCGTGTCCATCGCCATCACGCTCGTCGCGATCTACGGGCTGTTCGTCGTCGGTGGACGGGTCTACTCCGGCGCGGTGCTCCAGACGGCCGGACGGATGAAGCTGCGCGACGCGTGGAGATCCGCCGGGGAGTAGCGGCCAAGTCCGGGCCGCGGCGGTTGGCTACCCCGGCAGGGGCTCGAACAGGCCGGGCGTGCCGCCGGCGTGCCAGAAGACGACCGATTCCCCGTCATGTCGGCCGTCGCGGACGGCGGCGGCGAGGCCGGCCAGGGCCTTCGCCGTGTAGATCGGGTCGACGAGGATCCCCTCCGTGCGCGCGAGGAGGCGGGTCGCCTCGTCCGCCTGTGCGGTCGGCCGACCGTAGCCCTCGCCGAGCTGATCGTCGCGGATCACGATCTCGTCGGCACCGACCGTCGCCCCGGTCGCCGCATCCAGCTCCGCGACGAGCCGCCCGACGACCGGCCGCAGCTCCGCGGCGGGCTGCGCGACCGCGATCCCGTCCACGCGCGTCGCGAAGCCGCCGAGGCGCAGCCCGACGAGCAGCCCCGCCTGGGTTCCGCCGGTCGCCGTCGGCAGCACGACGGTCGCCGGACGGATCCCGGCAACTGCCGCCTGGTCGACCAGCTCGAGCCCGCCGAGCACCTGTCCCATCGCGCCCACCATGCCGGATCCGCCGACCGGGATGACGTACGGCCGCCTCCCGGCCGCACGGAGTCGCGCCGCCGCCGCCTCGATCGCCCGGGCCCGTTCGTCGCGGTCGGCCGATAACGTCACCTCGACCGTCGCGCCGAGCAGGACGTCGAGCCGCTCGTTCGGACCGGGCGGCGAGACCGGAGGCCCGGACAGGACGACGTGGACGGCCAGGCCCGCCCGCGCCCCTGCAGCGGCCGTCAGCCGGCAGTGGTTCGACCAGCGGCGACCCGCGGTGACGAGCGTGTCCGCGCCGTCGGCCAGGGCGGCGCCCACGTGGAACTCGAGGTTGCGCAGCTTGTTGCCACCGAACGCGAGCGGCAGGAGGTCCTCGCGCTTGATCCAGACCTCGGCCCGGCCGCCCAGCGCGGCCGAGAACCGCGGCAGCGGCGAGATCGGCGACGGCCCGTCGAGCAATGCGAAGCGGGGCAGGTCCGGCAGTCGGTCGCGTGGGTCGTCCACGGATGGATCGTAGTCCGGTGCTACCCTCCGCGAGAGCCCATGCCGACGCCGCTCGATCAGCCATCGCCGCACGTGCCCGCGCTCACCCGGCGCCGCTTCCTCGTCCTGTCGGCCGCAGTGACGCTCGCGGCCTGCGGCGACGATCGGCCCAGCCCGTCGGCCTCGGCAGCCCGCAGCCCGGACGAGCCGGCCGGCCCGACGCCGTCACCATCGGCCGCCCCGTCGCGCACGACCGCCGCGCGGACCGACGCGCCGGCCTCTCCATCCCCCACCTCGTCGGTCGTCGGACGGCGCACGCTCTACCGCGACGGCGCGCTCGCCGACGGCCGGTCCGACCGCCTCCGGCTCGGCGTGAGCATCCTCGTCGACGGCGGAACGATCAGCTGGATCCGGCCGAGCGACGACGAGGCGGATCCGGGGCCCGCGGACGGGCTCGAGGTCGTCGACGCCGCCGGCGCGACGTTCGTGCCCGGCATGATCGACGGCCACGCCCACGTCACCCTGCCCGGCGGCGCCCACTGGATCGACCGGATCGCGGACCCTCCAGCGGCGCTCCTCGAGGTGGCAGAGCGGAACGGCCGGCTCCAGACCGCCGCGGGGATCCGCTGGGCGCGCGACGTCGGGGCGCCGTACGTCGACGATCCGGTCGACGGCCGGCGGCGGGCCCTCAGCCTGGGCCTTCGCGACCGCTGGCGCGGCCGGACGGAGTTCCCGCATCTCCGCGCTGCCGGCACGTGGCTCGACAAGGCCGGCACGCTGCCGCCCGCGGCCCACACCGTCGAGGCGCGGACCGCCGACGAGCTGCTCGCCAACGCCGTCGGGCAACTCGACGACGGGGCGGACCTGCTCAAGCTCTACCTCGACGGACCGGATCCGGATGCGAGTCCGTGGTCCGTGGCGGAGATCCGGCGCGTCGTGGACATGGCACACGGCCGCGGCGCGCGGGTGACTGCTCACTCGGGACGGCTGTCCGGCGCCCGGAACGGCGTCCGGGCGGGCGTCGACGCGATCGAGCACGGCTTCCAGCTCGACGCGGACCTCGCCGCGGACATGGCCGGCCGCGGCACGTTCCTCGTGTCGACCCTCGCGGTCATGCGCTCGTGGCAGACGTTCGCGCGGACGACGAGCCTGCCGTTCTTCACCGGCGCGGCCGGCCGGCGGACGATCGCGGAACGTCAGGAGCGGGCGATCGAGAGCGTCCGACTCGCGCATGCGGCCGGGGTGCGGATCGCCACCGGGACGGACGCCGGCGGCGGGTCGCTTCGCGCGAACCAGCTCGCCTGGGAAGTCGAGGAGCTCGTCCGCGCCGGGTTCGAGCCATGGGAGGCGCTCGGCGCGGCGACGTGGCGCGGGGGCGAGCTGCTCGGCGAGGCGGACGCCGGCGTCATCCGCGAGGGCGGCCCGGCCGACTTCTTCCTCGTCCACGGCGATCCGCTTTCGGACCCGGCCGCCCTGTGGCGGGTCTGGCGGGTGGCCTGGGCTCCCTGACCGCGGGTCACCGCGTCGCCCCGGGCGCCGATTGACGCCCCGTTCGGCCGCCTATCATCGATGCCATGGCGCGCAAGGTCACCCCGGCCGACTGGATCGTCGGGACCGGGCAGAACGCGGACATGGAGCGAGCGATCGCCGTCTCGAGGGCGACCGTCGGGTCGGCCGGGCTCTACTCGTCGGTCGTCACGACCCAGCCCGGCGGCAGGACCCGGATCCACCACCACGGCCCGTGCGAGACGTCGATCTACATCCTGTCCGGTCGGGCGCGCTTCACGTGGGGGCCGACCGGCCTCGACGAGACGCTCGACGCGGCGGCCGGCGACTTCGTGTACATCCCGGCCGGCGAGATCCACGTCGAGGAGAATGCGTCGACCGACGACGAGCTCGTCGTCCTGCTGACCCGCAACTGCCCGGATTCGCTCGTCGTGTACGTCGACGGCGGGCCCGACGGAGCCTCCGACACGCCCGCCCCGTGCTGACGCACTGGAACGCCCGAAGCCTCGACGACCTCCTCGCCGAACATCGGCTCGGCGGCGTCCCGGAAGCGCCGTTCCCGAACGACGGCTGGTCCGGCGCGCAGCTCACGCTCCTGCGCCGCGACGCGGAGCGATTCGTCCTCAAGCGGACCTCCTGGGCGACCGACTGGATCGCCCGCGCCACGCGCGACCACAGCCTGCGCGAGGCGTTCGTCGCGACCGGCCAGCTGCCGCTCCCGGACACCGTCGTCGCGCCGTACCTCGGCGCCGCCGCCGACGCCAACGCCGCGGCGATGCTCATGCCGGACCTGTCCGGCCGGCTCTTCTCGTGGGAGCGGCCGGGCGAGGGCGCCGCCGTCACGCCGGATGCACTCAATACGGTCCTGCGGGCGACCGCCCGGCTCCACGCAAGCGCGCCGCCGGCCTCCGCCCCCGGCCCCGGGACCGGCTGGCCGTGGACGCCGCTCCGCGAGCGGTTGGAACTCCTGACCCGAACGGCCGCTCGCCGCTACGCCGGCGCCGGGCTCGCGGTGGGATCCCGCTTCCTCGAGGGCTGGGACGCCTTCGACCGGCTCGCCCCGCCGGCCGCGCGCGACCTCATCGGCGGCCTGTCGACCGACAGCGCGCCGCTCGTCACGGCGCTCGAGCGGCTCCCGTCGGCGCTCTTGCACGGCGACCTCAAGCTCGCCAACGTCGCCGTCCTCGATGACGAGCGGGTGGCGCTCATCGACTGGCAGATGGTCACCGTCGCGCCGGTTGCCGTCGAGCTCGGCTGGCTGCTCGTGTCGAATGCCCCGATCCTGCCGATCGGGCCGGACGAGGTCCTCGCGCGCTACCGCGCAGCCGCCGACGACGCCGGACTCGAGCTCGGCGACTGGGATTCGCAGGTGGACCTCGCGTCCGTCATCGGCCTCCTGCTCCGCGGCTGGCGCAAGGGCCTCGACGCGCTGGCCGGTGGGACGCTCGCCTCCGGAGAGACGGCGGCCGACGACCTGGCCGACTGGTGCGCCCGAGCCGTGGAGGCCGCCGGCCGGCGCCTGTGACGACGCGTCGCGCCTACGACGGCGCAGCGAGGTCCCGCCGCGGGAACACGACCAGCGCGTACACCACGCCGGCGACGATGACCGAGCCGAGGAGCACGGAGTTCGACGCCGCCGCGGTGCCGCTCAGGATGGCCTTGGCCTGGAGGTAGTGGAACAGCGAGAGCGGCTGGAGGAACTCCGCGTCCGGCCAGAGCGACCCGAGGACGTCGAAGAAGTACATCACGACGAGGATGGCCAGCGTCACCCCGAGGGCGGGTGCGAGCCGGTCGGTCGACGCTGAGGCCGCCAGCCCGATCGCGGCGAACGAGCCGAACAGGAG
>Ga0214472_10007573_pt1 | contig 11358 bp, 13 predicted proteins | sample RVTome_6_FD_207662 | JGI IMG/M metagenome (GOLD analysis project Ga0214472, IMG submission 207662) | Soil microbial communities from uranium-contaminated site in the Upper Colorado River Basin, Wyoming, United States - RVT140D175 | ecosystem: Environmental > Terrestrial > Soil > Contaminated >...
CCGGACTCGCCCGGCGCGGCGAGGAACGCCACCTTGATCCCCATGTCGGGGAGGATGCGCGGGTCGAGCTCGTCGAAGCCGATGCGCACCGTCACCGTCGCCTTCTGGCGGTCGGCGGCCGGAATGGTGGTGATGACGCGCGCCGGGATCTCCCACTCCGGATAGGCGTCGAGCCGCGCCGTGACGCGCTGGCCCTCCTGCACGCGCTGGATGTATGCCTCGTTGACGTCGACTTCGATCTCGAGCGAGGACATGTCGACCACCGTCGAGATGCCGGTGCGGGTGAAGCCGCCGCCGGCCGAGATCGGCGAGATCATCTCGCCCGGTTGGGCGTTTTTCGAGATGGCGACGCCGGCGAACGGGGCGCGGATCACCGTGTCGTCGAGCGCCTGGCGCGCCAGCGCCACCTCGCGCTCGGCGGCGCGCGCGAGCTCGCGCTGCGCCTCGATGCGCGCGGCGAGGGCGTCGACCTCGGCCTCGACCGCATCCCGCTCCGACGGCGAGGCGATTCCCTGCGCCACGAGCTCCCGCGACCGCGCTCGACGCAGCTCCGCCTCGCGCCGAAGCGCTTCGCTCTCCACCACCGTCTTCTCGGCCGCCGCGAGCTGCGCCTGCGCGAGACCGAGCCCCAGCCGCGCCTGGCTCGAGTCGAGCCGAGCCAGCACCTGGTCCTTCTCGACGCGCAGGCCCTCCTCGACGAGGACCTCGATGACCTTGCCGGTGACCTTCGACGAGACCGTCGCCTGCCGCCGCGCGGTGACGTAGCCCGAGGCGTTGAGCACTGCGGCCGTTCCCGAGATGCCGCCCGCCGCCGCGACGACGGTCGCCGTGCGCACCGCGACGGCGCCCGGCCGGAGCAGCCAGAGCGCGACGCCCGCCGCGAGGACGAGGATCGCGGCCAGGCCGATCCACGCGCCGCGGCCGCCGCGCGGCGAGCCCGGCTCGTCGTCGCGGTCGATGCGCAAGCTGTCAAGCTTCTGCCTGAGATCGCTGCTCATCGACTCTCCCCGCCCTTCTGCGGACCTACGTTACGCAGGCCGCCGCGCTCCCGCCTAGAGCCTACCGGTGGACCGCCGCCGAGCGCCGGCGAGCGGCGCCCGGTCGGATACGGCATCGATCAGAGCGGATAGATCACCACGCGGCGGAACGGCTCGTCGCCGCGCGAGGTCGAGGCGAGCCCGGCGCGCTCGATCATCTCGTGCTGCAGCCGGCGCACGAAGCTCGCCTGCGGCGCGAGAGAAATTCTGCCACACCGGCCGGCGCAGGTCCGGCTCTCGTATCATTCTCCGATGCGTGCTCGCGCCCGCGCCGCTGCCGCGCTCCCGCTCGTCGCCTGGCTCTTCGCCGCGTCCCCGGCGAGCGCCGGGGAGAGCTTTCACTACCGCTGGAGCCTGCGCGGCTTTCTCGGCACGCTCGCCTCGCTCTTCGTTCCCGGCCAGGGCGAAGGCCTGCTCACCGTCGAGCAGCTGCCGGGCGGGCGCGAGCGAAGCGAGCTGCGGGTGACGTCGACCGAGTCCGACGCCGGCGAGTATTTCGTCTACGGCTCCGAATGGGACCCGGCCGGCCGCCGCACGCTGCGCGCCTGGTCGGACCTGGTCTGGCGCGGCGAGAAGAAGGCGAAGCAGGCCGAGCTCGCCGACGACAACGTGCTCGACATCGTCGCCGCCATCCAGCTGCTGCGCCGCGAGCGCCCGGAGTATGCCCTGCGGCTGGAGATCTGGTCGGATGGACGGCTCTACCCGGTCGTCGTGCTGCCGCGCGAGCGCGAGCGGCGGCGGCTCGCCGGCCGCGAGGTAGAGGCGCGCCACTTCTCGGTGCACGGCGTGTCGCTGCCCGGCCGCCGACTGTGGAAGGGCGAGCTCGACCTGTGGATCGCCGGCGATGTCGTGGCGACGCCGGTCGAGATCGTCGTCGCGCGCCGCGGGGCGCGCGTCCGCCTGCAACTGGTGGAGACGCCGACGCTGGCGCCCGCCGCGCCGAGCGAGGAGCCACCGCCATGAGATCCCTGATCGCGACGTGTCTCACCGTCCTCTTCGCGAGCACCGGAGGCGCGGCCGCCGTAACCCCGCTCGATCCGCCGGCGGGACCCGACGCCTTCGCACCGCAGCTCGTCGCGACCACGGACGGCGTGGCCATGACCTGGCTCGAGAAGGTGGCGGGCGAGGCGACCGGCGCGAGCGAGCATCGCGTGCGCTTCGCCCGGCTCGCCGGCGGCGCCTGGAGCACACCGGTGACGCTCGTCGAGTCCGACGCCCTGTTCGCCAACTGGGCCGACACGCCGGGCGTCGCGGCGGCCGGCGACGGCGCGCTCCTCGCCTGGTGGCTCGAGCGCAACGGCGAGTCGACTTACGCCTACGGCGTGCGCGTCGCGCGCTCGACCGACGGCGGCGCCCACTGGACGCCGCTCGGCTGGCTGCACGACGACGCCTCCCCGAGCGAGCACGGCTTCGTTTCGATGGCGCCCGAGAGCCGCGGCGCCCGCGCTTTCTGGCTCGACGGCCGCGCCACGCTCGCCGGGCGGGCGATGACGCTGCGCACGGCCCGCGTCGACCAGGCGGTGGCCGCGAGCGCGCTCGTCGACGAGGCGGTCTGCGACTGCTGCTCGACCGCGGCGGTCGTGCTCGGCGATGCCGCTCTCGTCGCCTACCGCGACCGCACGGAGGGCGAGATTCGCGACGTGCGCGTCGCCGCCGTCCGCGCCGGCGCCGCGGTGACCTCGTCGCCCGCCGGCGCGGACGGCTGGCGCATCGAGGGCTGCCCGGTCAACGGACCGGCGCTCGCCGCCGGCGGCGGCCGCGTCGCGGTGGCCTGGTTCGGCGCCCCCGGCGATCGCGGCCGCGTCGCCGCCGCGTTCTCCGCCGACGGCGGAGCGACGTTCTCGCCCCCGCTCGTCGTCGATGCCGCCCAGCCGATCGGCCGCGTCGCGCTCGCCGCCCTCGCGGACGGCGATTTCGCCCTCGCCTGGCACGCCCGCGCCGGCGACCACGCCGAGATCCGCATCGTCCGTCTGACCGGCGAGGGCAGTGGCGCGCCGCTCGTCCTCGCCGTCACCGCGGGCGGCCGGCGGAGCGGCTTCGCGCGACTCGCGCCGCTCGCCGACGGCCGCCTGCTCGCCGCCTGGACCGAGGCCGGCGAAGGGCCGACCCGCCTGCGCGCGGCCGCGCTCCGCGCCGACGAGCTGCCGCACCCGTGAGCCTCACAGCCGCGCCGGCGACCGCGCGCTAGACTCGGACCCATGCGGGTCGTTCGCGCCGCCAAGTACGGCTTCTGCGCCGGCGTGCGCATCGCCGACAAGAAGGTCAAGAAGTTCGCCGCCGCCGGCAACCGCGGCGCCATCCTCGGTCAGGTCGTGCACAACGAGCGCGTCGTCGACGAGATGGAGCGGCTCGGCGTGCGCACCGTCGAGTCGATCGACGAGATCGACGAAGGCGCCATCGTCTTTTCCGCGCACGGCGTTCCGGGCTCGTTTCACGAGCGGGCGCGCGCGCGCGGCCTGGCGATCCTCGACACCACCTGCCCGTTCGTCTACGACATCCACGACGAGGCGTCGGTGGCGCTCGCCGAGGGGGCGCACCTCGTCTTCATCGGCGACCCCGGGCACCGCGAGGTGATCGGCTACACGCGCGACCTCGACCCGGCGAGCTACCACGTGCTCACCACCGTCGCCGAGGCCGAGACGATCGACTGGTCGCGCTACCCGCGACTCAAGATCTTCTACCAGACGACGCTCAACTCGGAGGACTACGAGGACCTGGCGCGCTTCCTCGAGTCGCGCGGTGCCGACGTGCGCCGCGCCGACACCATCTGCTACGCCACCAAGGAGAACCAGGAGGCGGCGCACGCGCTCGGCCGCGATCCCGCGATCGACGTCATTCTCGTCATCGGCGGCAAGCGCTCGGCCAACACCCGCCACCTGTGGGAGATCTGCCGGCGTTACAAGCCGAGCCACCTGATCCAGGGCGCCGGGGACCTCGATCCGGCCTGGTTCGAGAGCGCCGGGGCCGTCGGCCTGACCGCCGGTGCCTCGACGCCCGACTACGTGGTCGACGAGGTCGAGCGCGCGCTCGCCGAGCTGCCCTCGCCGGCGTCGGCCTGACCTCGGTGACGCCGCCGCTCGAGCGCCTGCGCGCGGCGGCGGCGGCCGATCCGCGATCGATCGTGCTGCCCGAGAGCGCCGACGAGCGCATCCTGGGCGCGGCGGCGGTCGCCGCGGCGACGGGGCTCTGCCGGCCGCTTCTCCTCGGCGAGCGCGAGCTCGTGCGCGAGCGTGCGGCGGCCCTCGGTATCGCTCCTCCGGGCGAGACGATCGACCCCGCCCGCGACCCGCGCTGCGAGGAGGCGCGCCGGGAGCTCGCGCGGCGGCTCGCCGCGCGCGGCCTGGCCGCGGCGGAGCGCGCGCGCCGTCTCGCCGACCCCCTGCATCTCGCCGCCGCGCTGGTCGCCACGGGCGCCGCCGATGCCGCCGTCATGGGCGCCGCTTCGACCACCGCCGAGACGCTGCGCGCGGCCCTCGCCGCGGTCGGGCCGCGCCCCGGCCTCGAGCTCGTCTCCTCGTGCTTCCTGATGACGCTCGCCGACGGCCGCGGCGTGGTCTACAGCGATTGCGCGGTGGTGCCCGCTCCGGACGCCGACGCGCTCGCCGAGATCGCCATCGCCGCCGCGGCTTCCTGCCGCACGCTGCTCGGCGAGGCGCCGCGGGTGGCGCTGCTCTCCTTCTCGACCCACGGCAGCGCCCGCCACCCGGACGTCGACAAGGTGCGCCGGGCGGTCGAGCGGCTCGCCGCGCGCCGCGTCGATTTCGCCTTCGACGGCGAGCTGCAGGCCGACGCGGCGCTCGTCGCCGAGGTCGCCTCCCGCAAGGCGCCGGCGAGCGCGGTCGCCGGCCGCGCCAATGTCCTCGTCTTCCCCGATCTCGACGCCGGCAACATCGCGTATAAGCTCACCGAACGCCTCGCCCACGCCCGCGCCACCGGGCCGCTGCTGCAGGGGCTCGCGCGCCCGATCCACGACCTCTCGCGCGGCTGCTCGGTCGACGACGTGCTCGACGTGATGGCGGTGGCGGCGGTCGAGGCCCGGGGGGCCGCGGCGAAGGAGGGCGCATGAGAGTCCTGGTCATCGGCAACGGCGGCCGCGAGCACGCGCTCGTCTGGAAGCTCGCCCAGAGCCCGGAGCTCGGCGAGCTCTTCTGCGCTCCCGGCAATCCCGGCATCGCGCGACACGCCGACTGCGTGCCGATCGGTGCCGACGAGATCCACGCCCTCGCCGACTTCGCGCAGGAGGCGCGGATCGACCTCACTGTCGTCGGACCCGAGCTGCCGCTCACCCTCGGCATCGTCGACGAGTTCCAGGAGCGCGGCCTCGCGATCTTCGGTCCGTCGCGCGCCGCCGCCGAGCTCGAGGGCAGCAAGGCCTTCGCCAAGAGCTTCCTCGCCCGCCACGGGATCCCCACCGCCGCCTTCCACCTGGCGCGCAGCCGCGACGAGGCCGAGCGCGCGGCGCGCGAGCTCGGCCTGCCGGTCGTGCTCAAGGCCGACGGGCTCGCCGCCGGCAAGGGCGTCGTCGTCGCCTTGGACGCCGCCGAGCTCGAGGCGGGCCTCGCCGCGATGTTCGACGAGCGCCGCTACGGCGCCGCCGCCGACGTCGTCGTGGTCGAGGAGTTCCTCGCCGGCGAGGAGGTGTCGCTGCTGGCGCTGGTCGACGGCAAGCACCTCCTGCCCTTCGCCTCCGCGCGCGACTACAAGCGCCTGCTCGACGGCGACCGCGGGCCCAATACCGGCGGCATGGGCGCGCACACCCCGTCGGGGGTGCTCGACGCGCGGAGCGCCGCCGAAACACTCGAGAACATCCTGCGTCCGACCGTCGAGGCGCTCGACGAGGAGGGACGGACCTTCGTCGGCGTGCTCTACGCCGGACTCATGCTGACCGACGACGGCGCCAAGGTGCTCGAGTTCAACGCGCGCATGGGCGATCCCGAGGCGCAGGCGCTCCTGCTGCGGCTCGAGGACGATCTCCTGCCGATCCTGGCGGCGGGCGCGGCGGGCAACTTCGGCGTCTCGCGGCTGCACTTCCGCAAGGAGGCGGCGGCGGTCGTCGTGCTCGCCAACCGCGGCTATCCCGAGCGGCCGACGCGCGGCGAGACGATCGAGGGTCTCGACGCCGCCGCGGCGGTGGCCGGAGTCGAGCTCTTCCACGCCGGCACCTCGGCGGTCGACGGCCGCATCGTGGCGAGCGGCGGGCGCGTGCTCGACGTCGGCGCCACCGGGCCCGACCTCGCCAGCGCGCTGCGCGCCGCCTACGACGCCGCGGCGGAGATCCGCTGGCCCTCGAAGGTGCTGCGCACCGACATCGGCCGGCGGCTCCTCGAACGGGTCGAGCCCGGCGACGAGACCGGCAGCTTCGACGCGCGACGGCTGCGACTGCGGCCCTGAGGCGGCCGCGCCCCGCCGTCTCGATTGACAGGGCGGAATCGCGGCGGGAGAATCGCCGCCAGCGCCCCTGCTCCGGGAGCATTCCCTTCCAGTCGCGCGCGCGACGCCGGCAAGCGGTGTGCATAGCGATCGGACGCGAGGGCCCGAAACGATCATGTCCGGGTGTGGCGGTTGCTCTTTCCGCGGTGCTTCGACGGTGGTGGAGTCCACCTACGTCGGGGTGCGCTTCGCCGCCGAGACGAACCTGACGCTGTGCGCGACCGACGGGCGCCTCTTCGCGAGCGGTGACCGCGTCGTCGTCGACCTCGGCGGCGAGCCGGCCTTCGGACGCGTCGAGAAGTCTCCGATGCCGGTCTTCAAGCCGTGCCAGAAGGCGGGCGCCAAGAAGATCCTGCGCCCGGGCAACGACGACGACCAGGCGGCGCACGACCGCAAGCTCGAACGCGAGCAGGCGGCGAAGCTCTTCGTGCAAGACCGCGCGCGCTCGCTGGGGCTCGAGATGCGCATCTCGCTCGTCGACTTCGCGCTCTCCGGTAAGCGCGCCACGGTCTACTTCACCGCCGAGCACCGCGTCGACTTCCGCCAGCTCGTGCGCGAGACCTCGCAGCGCTTCGGCGCCCGCGTCCACATGCAGCAGGTCGGCGCCCGCGACGAGGCCGGCCTGATCGGCGGCATCGGCGTCTGCGGCCGAACGCTCTGTTGCTCGACCTGGTTGAAGGACTTCAAGCCGATCTCGATCGCGATGGCAAAGCGCCAGAACCTGTCGCTCAATCCGTCGAAGATCTCCGGCCAGTGCGGGCGCCTGCTCTGCTGCCTCGCCTACGAGGACGACCAGTACAAGGGGAGCGGCAAGAAGCCGTCCAAGCGGCCGCTCGAGGTGGTGCCGTGAGCCAGCGTAAGCTGATCCGCCCCGACGTCGGCGACGCCCGCAAGACCGAGGGTCCGCGCGGCGTGCGCCGCAAGGCTTCGCCCCCCGAGCAGACCAACGCCGAGGAGTTCTACTACCTCAAGCAGATGCAGGCGCGCACGCCCATGGTGCTGCGCCTGGTCAACGGCGAGGAGCTGCGCGGCTGGGTCGAGTGGTACGACAAGGGCGCGATCAAGTTCCACCGCCACGACGAGCCGAACCTTCTCGTCCCCAAGAGCTCGATCCTCTACCTGTTCAAGGAGGAGGAGCTCAAGCGGCGGCCGAAGAAGGTCGTTTCGGCCGGCGTCCCCGGCCAGGCCGGACCGCGCCCGGCCGAGCGCGAAGACGTCGCCGACGACGGCGCCGACAGCGGCGCGGACGACTGAGCGGCAGCTCGCGCTTGCGCCGCCGCATCCTCGCCTTCACGCAGGGCGACCCGGCAGGAATCGGGCCCGAGGTGGTGCTGCGGGCGCTGGCGGCACGCGCGCCGGCGCCGGAGCTCGTGCCACTCGTCGTCGCCGAGCGCGCCGCGCTCGAGGCGGTGCGGCCCCTCCTCGCCGGCTTCGACTTCGATCGACTCACCGAAGTCTCCTCCCCGGAGCGCGGAGCGCTCCTGTCTCTTCCAGACCACTCGGTTGCGCTCGTCGATCCGGTCGCCGCGCCGCGCGAGATCGAGTTCGGCGAGCCGACGGCCGCCGACGCCCACGGCGCGATCGCCGCGCTCGACGCCGGCATCGACCTCGCCCGCCGCGGCGTCGCCGACGCCCTCGTCACCGCGCCGGTGTCGAAGGCGGCGATCGCGCGCCACGCCCAACCCGGCTTCGTCGGGCACACGGACTACCTCGCCCGGGTCTTCGGGCTCGAACGCTACGGCCGCGACTATCTGATGGCGTTCCTCGCGCCGCAGCTCCAGGTGGCGCTGCTCTCGGTGCACGAGCCGCTGGCGCGCGCCGTCGACCGGGTGACGACCGGTGCCATCGTCGACGCCGCGCTGTGCCTCGAACGACACGCCGGCGGGCGCTTGGCGATCGCGGGCTTGAATCCCCACGCCGGCGAGGGGGGCCTGCTCGGCACCGAGGACGAGGAGATCGTGCGTCCGGCCGTCGCCCGCGCCCGCGAGCTCGGCGTCGACGCGCACGGCCCGGAGAGCGCCGACTCGCTCTTCTCGCGCGCCGCGCGCGGCGAGTTCGACTGGGTGCTCGCCCTCTACCACGACCAGGGCCTGATCGCGGTCAAGACCGCGGCCTTCGGCGAGGCCACCAACTGGTCCATCGGCCTGCCCATCCTCCGCACCTCGGTCGACCACGGCACCGCCTACTCGATCGCCGGCTCCGGCGCCGCCGACGCGAGCCCGATGTCCGCCGTCATCGAAACCACCCTCGAGCTCCTCGACGGCACGCTCCCCCGCAAACGCACGCGCTGAAGCGCGCCACCCTCGCTCAGCCGCTGCCGGTCGAGCCGAAGCCGCCGTCGCCGCGGGCGGTCGCGGTGAGCGCGGCGCGCTCCTCGAAGCGCGCAGCCGCGACCGGGGCGACGACGAGCTGCGCGATGCGGTCGCCGCGGCGGAGGCGGAAGGGACGCGGCGAGAGGTTGACGAGCGCGACCTGGATCTCGCCGCGATAGTCCGCGTCGATCGTGCCCGGCGTGTTCGGGAGCGTCACGCCGTGGCGCACGGCGAGACCGCTGCGCGGCCGCACCTGGCCCTCGAAGCCCGCGGGGATCGCGACGCGGAGCCCGGTCGGCACCAGGCGGCGCTCGCCGGCGGGGATCCAGAGCTCGTCGGCGACGGCGGCGCGCAGGTCGGCGCCGGCGCTCCCCGCGGTGGCGTAGGCGGGCAGCGGCAGCCCTTCGCCGTGCGGCAACCGCTCGATCTCGACCACGGGGCCTGCCGGAGTCGTCTCCTTCATCCGACTTCCCGGCTCCCGCCGCGGGCCGGCGGGCGGTCTGGTTTTTCCCCCACCGGCGCCTCTTCGGCCGGCGCCGTTCCGGAGGGTGCGCTGCCCGCGGCGGGCACCGGCGCGCCCTCGCCCGGCGCGCCCCCGGGCGGCGAGTAAGGGAACGGCCGGCCGATCGTCGCATAGTCGGCGCGGCGCGGCAGGCCATCCGGCGCGAGCGCGCCGGTCGCCGCGACCAGCTGCTCGACGGTGAACTCCCAGTCGCCGAAATCCTTCCGGTCGAAGAAATCGCGATAGGCCTCGCCGCGCATCTTCGAGCGCACGCCGTGGATCGGCCCGGCGACGCCCGGGCCCGACCTTGGCCCGGCCGCGACGCCGCCGAGGCCACCGGCCGCCACCAGGCCGCGCGAGCCCTCTTCCGCCTCGTCCTCGGCGGGCGGCGCGCCGACCAGCTCGCCGGTGGCCGGATCGACCGGCAGCACCTCTCCACCGGGCACTTCGACGAGCACCGCCCAGCCGGGATCGTCGCCACGCGCGAATGGGTTGCGCCACAGCCGGCGGATCGAGCGCGGCTCGAGCTCGACGAGCTCGGCGAGGGTGTTGGGGAGACGGCCGAAGCGGCGCTGGAAGACGCGGATCGCCTCGGCGTACTGCAGGCCGCGGGCGACGAGCTCGGCCTCCCTCGCGCGCTGGGCGCGCGAGGCCCAGTGCGGCAGCGCGGCGCCGAGCGCGATGCCGAGAACCGCGAGAATCCCGACGAGGAGAGCCAGCGTATAGCCGGCTTCGCCCGCGCGCCGGGGGCTACCAGTCGCCATACTTCGAGCCGTCGATCGCCACACCCTCGAAGCCCGAGCGTACGTCGAGGATGCCGGGCCCCTGCGACGGATCCTCGGGCAGCGTCTCGAAGCCGCCGAAGTCACCCTCCTCGCCTTCCTCCTGGTAGACGAGGATCCAGGTCGTGCTCGACTTGGTGAACGGATCTGTCGGCACCACGCGCAGGTACTTCGCGACCAGCTCGTCGAGGCTCGCCGGGTAGCGCCCCTGGTCGGCGTAGTGCTGCTCGAGCGACTCGCGGATCTCGCGCAAGTTGGTCTTGAGCACCGCCTCCTTTGCCCGCTTCGGCAGGAGCAGGAGGTTGGGGATGGCGATCGCCGCCAGGATGCCGATCATCGTCACGACGATGATCAGCTCGAGCAGCGTGAAGCCGCGCTCGCCCCGGCGCCTCACCACGTCGCGTACTCCGTGCCGTCGAGGCCGCGAGCAGGGGAGAGCGAGTAGACGTCGTAGACGTTCTCGCCGCCCCAGCTCGTCGCGTCGGGATCGTCTTGGTAGCTGCGCAGGCCCCACTCGGTCTCACCGGTCATCGGGTCGGCTGGAATGCGGCGCAGGAAGCGGATCCGCTTGTCCACCTGGCCGACGACGGCGATTCCGTCGACCAGCTCCGCGAGCTCGGTCGGATAGCCGTCAGTTCCCTGCTCGACCTCGAGCAGGCCGGCGTCGGCCCAGCGCTTGTGCTCGTCGATGGCGCCGCGCAGCTGGCGCAGCGCGGCGCGCAGCTCCGTCTCCTTCGTCACCAGCCGGGCGTAGCGGGCCGTGGGCAGCGCGAGCGCGGTCAGGATGCCGACGACGGCGACGACGACGATGAGCTCCGCCAGGGTGAAGCCGGCGGCGCCGGCGCGGCGGCTCATGGCGCCGGCGGCTCGACCTCGCCCCCGGCGCGCGGCGCGCGCTCGCCGGCCGCCCGCACCTCGACGGCGGCGTCGGCCGTCGCGACGCCGGCGACCTCGAGCAGGCCGGGATCGAGCACGCGGCGGGCGGCGAAGCGCAGGCTGGTCGTGCCCCGGGCGAGCGCCCGGAAGGTGATGCGGGCGACCGTGCCGCGGCCGGCGACGCCCGGGAACTGGCCCAGGCGGCTGGCGCCGAGGACGAGCGTGCCCGGCGTCGAGCTGTCCGCCATCACCTCGGCGGCGCCGGCGGCGCCGAGGAAATCCCCGGCGTCGACGCCCTCGACGGCGAGCACGGCGGGGTCGAAGGCGATCGTCGCCGGCAGGTGCGAGACCGGGATGCGCGTGTCGACGACGAGATCGACCGTGAAGAGGTCGCCCGCCGCGAGACTGGTCACCGCCGG
>Ga0214472_10007574_pt1 | contig 11358 bp, 12 predicted proteins | sample RVTome_6_FD_207662 | JGI IMG/M metagenome (GOLD analysis project Ga0214472, IMG submission 207662) | Soil microbial communities from uranium-contaminated site in the Upper Colorado River Basin, Wyoming, United States - RVT140D175 | ecosystem: Environmental > Terrestrial > Soil > Contaminated >...
CAAGGCGTGCGACCTGCGACCGCAATTTCTGGGTAATCTGGTACGTGAAACCGTGACCGCTTTGCAGGAAAGGCTCGAGCAGGTACGGGAAGCCTTCGAGGCACGCTACGGCGCCTATCCGGCGCTGCAAGGCATCGAAAAAGTGGTCACCACACAGTGCCGGCATAGCGAGATGCGGTAGCGGGATCAGGGCGATCAAAGCACGCGGAATGGCTTTTCTTTTGAGGTTTGAGCACCGTAACAAAGCGCCATTCATGCCTGGCGCTTTATTCGAGATGGCTATGTCATGCCAGCGAGTTCTAGTAGACTAGCCAACCATGGAATCGACCCTCGCTGCTGATAATAAAAACAATAAACAGGCAGGTGCTAGCACCGTCGAACCGGCACCGGTCAAGCATACGCCCATGATGCAACAATATTTGCGCATCAAGGCCGACCATCCCGATACTCTGCTGTTTTACCGCATGGGGGATTTCTACGAGCTGTTTTTCGACGACGCGCGCAAGGCGGCGAAGCTGCTCGATATCACCCTCACCGCGCGCGGCCAGTCGGGCGGCAAGCCGATACCGATGGCGGGCGTGCCGCACCACGCGGCGGAAAACTATCTCGCCAGACTGATCCGTCTCGGTGAATCGGTGGCGATCTGCGAACAGACCAGCGACCCGGCGACGTCCAAAGGCCCGGTCGATCGCGCGGTGCAGCGTATCGTCACTCCCGGTACGGTGACCGATGATTCCCTGCTCGAAGATCGCCGCGATAATTTGCTGGTCGCGGTGCACCACGCCGGCTCTATTTATGGCATCGCCAGCCTGGACATCAGCGGCGGGCGCTTCAGTGTGCTCGAACTCGGCTCCAGCGAACGCCTGCTCGCCGAACTGCAACGCCTCAACCCGGCCGAGCTGCTCTATGCCGAAGATGCAGCCCAGCTGGAAAAACTGCTGCAAGGCTTCGCCACACCGGCACATCGCCAGCCACCGTGGTGGTTCGAAACCGAGAGCGCGCAGCGTATGCTCAGTGAACAGTTTGGCACCCGCGACCTCGCCGGTTTCGGCTGTGATCACATGTCGGCTGCGATCATGGCCGCCGGCTGTCTGCTGCAATACGCGCGCGACACCCAGCGCAGTGCCCTGCCGCACATCAGCGCCCTGCATGTCGAAAATATCGACACCAGCGTGGTGCTCGATGCCGCCAGCCGACGCAATCTGGAAATCGAATTCAATCTTTCCGGCGGCACGGAAAATACTTTGTGCGCGGTGCTCGACCAGACCACCACAGCGATGGGCAGCCGCTGTTTACGCCGCTGGTTGCACCAGCCGCTGCGCGACCGCGAGATACTGCAGCAACGCCATCTCGCCATCGGTGAATTGATCGGCTCTGGCCACTACCGCGATCTGCAGCAAAGCCTGAACCATATGGGCGATATCGAACGCATCATGACCCGGGTCGCGCTGCGCTCGGCGCGGCCGCGTGACCTCGATACCCTGCGCCTGTCCCTGCAGCTGCTGCCTGAAATTCAGCAGGTGCTGGGTCTCAGCCACGCGCCATTACTAACAGCCCTGGCGAAGCGCATCAGCCAGCACCCCGACACAGTTGCGCTGTTGCAGTCTGCGATCCGTGAAAACCCGCCGGTACTGATCCGCGATGGCGGCGTGATCGCAGATGGTTACGACGCCGAACTCGACGAGCTGCGCGCGCTCAGCCAGCACGCGGATAACTTTCTCATCGAACTGGAACAGCGCGAACGCGAACGCACCGGCATCAAAACTCTGAAGGTGAGTTATAACCGGGTACACGGTTTTTATATCGAAGTCAGCCGCACGCAATCTGACAAACTGCCCGAGGATTATGTCCGCCGCCAGACCCTGAAAGGCGCCGAGCGTTATATCACCGCCGAGCTCAAGAGCTACGAAGATAAAGTATTGAGTGCGCGCGAACGTTCGCTGGCGCTGGAAAAATCACTCTACGATGCGCTGCTCGAAAGCCTGGCGCAAAGTCTCGCAGTCTTGCAGGACTGCGCCCGCGCTCTCGCCGAACTCGACAGCCTCGCCTGTCTCGCCGAGCGCGCCGATCACCTCGATTATTGCTGCCCCGAACTCAGCGATAAACCCGGGATACATATTAAAGAAGGACGCCACCCCGTGGTCGAACAGGTACGCGAAGAAGTCTTTATCGCCAACGACACCCTGCTCAGCGACAGCAAGCGCATGAACATCATCACCGGCCCCAATATGGGCGGCAAGTCTACCTATATGCGGCAAAGCGCATTGATCGTCCTGCTCGCCTGTATCGGCAGCTATGTGCCGGCAAAGCGAGCCGTGATCGGGCCGATCGACCGGATTTTTACCCGCATCGGCGCGGCCGACGATCTTGCCTCCGGCCGTTCGACTTTCATGGTGGAAATGACCGAGGCGGCGAATATTCTCAACAATGCCAGCGAACACAGCCTGGTACTGATGGATGAAATCGGCCGCGGCACCAGCACCTTCGACGGGCTCTCCCTGGCCTGGGCCTGCGCCCACCATCTGGCACAGAAAAACCGTTCTTATTGTCTGTTCGCGACACATTATTTCGAACTCACCGCGCTGCCGGATGAAATCGCCGGCATTGCCAATGTCCACATCGACGCGGTCGAGCACGGCGAACGCATCGTGTTTTTGCACAGTGTCAAACCCGGGCCGGCGAACCAGAGCTATGGCCTGCAGGTGGCGCAGCTCGCCGGCGTTCCCACCAGGGCGATCGAGCTGGCGCGCAAGAAACTGGTCGAACTGGAACAACAGAGCGTGACCAGCCACCACACCACCGGTCAGTTTGAAATGTTCAGTGACCGGATTCATCCCGTGCTGGAGCGCATCCAGGAACTCGATGTCGACGCCCTGACACCGAAACAGGCGCACGACCTGCTCTACCAGCTGAAAAAAGACAGCCGCAAGTGATGGCGCGCTTTGACTGACGTGATAATGTAGCGCCATGCAATTTTCCACCATCGGTATCATTGTCAAACCCGAAGCCGCGGTCGTCAGAGACACGCTCTCGCGCCTGATCGCCTATCTTAATAACAAACAGATCAAGGTTCTGCTCGACGAAAGCGCGCGCGGCATCTGCAAGGGAACAGACAAAACCCTGCCACGCAGCGAACTCGCTCGACAAAGTGATCTGGTAATTACTATTGGTGGTGACGGCACCATACTCAATGCCGCGCGCTCTATTGCCGACGAAGACGTTCCCCTGGTCGGCATCAACATCGGCCGCCTCGGATTTCTTGCCGATATCTCGCCGGATGATTTTGAAACTGCGCTGGATAAAATTCTCAATGGCGAGTATCTCAAAGCGGAACGCTTCATGCTCAGCGCCAGCGTGCTACGCGATGGCAAAGTTTTATTCAGTTCCGATGCGCTCAACGATGTTGTCATGCACGTGCGCGATGTTGCGCGCATGATTGATTTTGAAACCCGCGTCAATGGCAAATTTGTTAATCATCAACGCGCCGACGGTCTGATCGTCGCCACGCCGACTGGCTCGACCGCATATGCCCTCTCCAGCGGCGGGCCGATCCTGCACGCCGGGCTGCAGGCGATTGCCCTGGTACCGATCTGTCCGCACACTTTGAGCAACCGGCCGCTGGTGGTCAAAGCCGATTCAGTCATAGAAATCATCGTCGGTGATAACCCGCACGCGATCGCACAGATTACCTGTGACGGCCAGACCTCGCATGATGTTGCCCACGGTGATGTGATCAAAATTCAGCGTAAGGAAAAATCGCTGACTTTACTGCATCCACCCGGCCATAGTTATTTTGAAATTCTGCGTGCCAAACTGCACTGGAACGTACACAGTTAAACGCTATGCTGACTCACCTGACCATTCGCCATTACGCCATCATCGATCAGCTCGAGCTGGATTTTAATAATGGCCTGACCGCGCTCACCGGTGAAACCGGTGCTGGAAAATCTATTTTACTCGGCGCCCTGGGCCTGGTACTGGGTGATCGCGCCGATTCAGACAGCATCAAACAGGGCGCCGATCATGCCGAGATCGTGGCCGAATTTGCCATCGAGAAACTCAACAATGTCAGTGTCTGGCTGGTGGAAAACGAGCTCAATGCTGATGACGAGTGTATTCTACGCAGGCGCATCACCAACGATGGCCGTTCACGCGCGTATATCAACAGCACCCCGGTAACACTGCAACTGCTGCGCGAACTCGGTGAAATGCTGATCGACATTCATGGCCAGCACGAACACCAGTCACTGATGAAGCCCGTGGTCCAGCGCCAGTTGCTCGACGATTTTGCCGGCCACCGCGAACTCATGGAAAGCGTCAGCAATGTATATGTTGAGCTCAAACTGGCAGAAGAACAGCTTGAGCATTTGCAACACAGTAATAATGAAAACAACCACCGCATGGATCTGCTGCGTTTCCAGACCCAGGAACTCGATGCCCTGGCGCTGCATGAAAATGAAGTTAAAGAACTCAACGAGCAGCACGCGCGCCTCGCCAATGCCGAGCGCCTGACCAGCACCACCCAGCAGGCACTGGACATATTGCAGCACAACGATGAAATCAATATTCAGTCGGCGCTGGCACGGGTACTATCGAACATGCAGCAGCTCTCTGAACTGGACGAAAGCCTGACACCAGTGAGCGAGTTATTGAACGATGCCCTCGCCCAGGTTGAAGAATGCATCAGCCAGTTACAGCATTACGCCGATTCACTCGATCTCGATGGCAGCGAACTCGCTGATGTCGAACAGCGCTTGCAGGCGATTCACGATATCGCGCGCAAGCACCGTGTCGATCCGGAATTTCTGAACGAATTGCACACCCAGCTCGCACAGGAACTGAACGATCTCGATCACGCCGATGAGCGCCTGGAAGAACTGCAGAAAAAATATACTGACCTGGGCAGGCGCTATCAGGCGGCTGCAGAAAAACTCAGTGCCAGCCGCAAAACCTTTGCAGCAAAACTGGATAAAAAAATCAGCCAGGCGATGCAGACCCTGGGCATGCGCGGTGGCAAATTTGAGATCCGTGTTGCCACCTCCGCTAACAAAACATCCGCACACGGAATCGACGCGATAGAATTTAATGTTACAGCGAACCCGGGCCAGCCCTGCAAGGCCCTTGCGCGTGTCGCCTCGGGTGGCGAACTGGCACGCATCAGCCTGGCAATCCAGATGATCACTGCCAGCCACAGCAAGATTCATAGTTTGATATTCGATGAAGTCGACAGTGGTGTTGGAGGCGGTATTGCGGAAATCGTCGGCCAGCATCTGCGCGCGCTGGGCAGCAGCAATCAGGTACTGTGTATTACCCACTTGCCACAGGTGGCCTCCCAGGCACACCAGCATTTGCGAGTACATAAACTCAGCCGCGGCAAAACCACCACGACCCAGGTGGATGTGCTGGATAGCAAACAACGAGTGGAAGAAATTGCGCGTATGCTGAGTGGCGTAGAAATCACCCAGCAATCACTGGCTCACGCCGAAGAAATGATCAGCCGTGCAGCCACGGCCAGAGACTAACAATAGTTCGGCTGCAACTACAGGATCAACACCTGCAGCCTTTAATGCTCGGAGACCAGACTTGTTTAACGACCAGGGTTAGCCGTTAAACCGTATCAGCAAGGAACCACGTCCTCAGCCTGAAAACCTTTTTCGCCCTTGATAACGCTGAACTCGACCTGCTGGCCGTCATTCAGCGTGCGGTAACCCTCACCGCGGATCTGGTTGAAATGAACGAAAACATCTTCCCCATCTTTTCTTTCAATAAATCCAAACCCTTTGGAATTATTGAACCATTTGACCGTACCGGTTTCACGCTCTGCCATTACAGCTCCACACATATCATTTAATGGAGGCAACATTCTATATCAGCATTTGTCAGTAACACAACGAAAGATTGTTACAAAACAATACATTAGAATATTAATGGACAGTGAATTATTAAACATACAATCCAGCTGCAAAAAAACCCGCCCAGCGACGAGCGGGTTGTTTTTATACTGGTGCAGGCCTGACTAGATGCGCGCTCCGGTCTGTGCGCTTGCGATGCGTGACAGCAGTTCTGTCGGCTGACTCAGCCCGGTGAACAGTTCATCGTAGTGGACCTGCATCCAGCCGGCAAACTCAGCCCGGTCTTCCTTGCCCAGCATGTAGGCCAGAGCATCCAGGTTCTCGCCCTTACCATTCGCAGCTTCCTGCTGGATAGCAGCAATGCGGGTATCGACGAAGCGGTTCAGGCTGACATCAGGCGTTACTGTATCCAGAGTATCGCTGGTACTGGAAGTGAAATCGGTAATGGTACAGCCACTGAGCAACAATGCGCCTGCCGCCAGTACAGCGCTGGTAAACGGGATAGCCTTTGCTTTGAATTTCATCTCGATCTCCGAAGGACGATTACACTATGTTCAGTTATTTACCCTGGTGATTCTAGACCTAAATACAGGTGAGTGTGACATTGGCGGGCAACGGCCTCAGGTTTTTTCACCTATGCTGAGGCGGTGTCCATCAGGATCGCTGAGGTCGAATTCGCGCATCTGGTATTCAGTGTTTCTTATTTCTCCGGGCACAAAGCCGCGCGCCTGGAGAAAATGATGCAGACCCGCGATATCGTCGGTATATAAATAAAGACGTGAATGATCAGGTTTGCTATTTTTTTCTGGCGCCTGCTTTTCGAGCATCAGAAAGCACTGTCCCGAAGCAAGATAGACCCATTCTATTTCAGCTGCAGAGCGTCGTTGCCTGATGATCACAAACTGGAGTGCGGACTGGTAAAATTCCAGACAGGCTTCGAGCCTGCTGCAACTGAGTACCAGCACGCTGCCCGTCAGTCGCATCGATGTGACCTGTGCTAGTAACGGATCAGGGCCGAGCCCCAGGTGAAACCACCACCAAAGGCTTCGAGCAATAATATTTCACCGCGTTTGATACGGCCATCGCGCACCGCCACATCCAGCGCCAGCGGCACCGAAGCCGCTGAAGTATTGCCGTGCTTGTTGACCGTGATCACCACGTGATCAGTGCTCAGACCAAGTTTCTTTGCCGTGGCATTGATGATGCGCATATTGGCCTGGTGTGGCACCAGCCAGTCGACATCCGATTTTTTTAGCTGGTTCGCCGCGAGGGTTTCATCGACAATCCGGCCCAGGGTATTGACTGCCATCTTGAAGACTTCATTACCTTTCATGGTGATACCGCCATTGCCTTCGAGCAACTGGCTAGATTTTGTCGACACACCATAATTGACTGTCAGCAAACTTTCGTAACTGCCATCGGCGTGCAGATGTGAAGACATGACGCCCGGTTCTTCGCTCGCTTCCAGCACCACCGCCCCCGCACCATCGCCAAACAGCACACAGGTATCACGGTCGGTCCAGTCGACAATACGCGACAGGGTTTCAGCGCCGACGATCAGTGCGCATTTTGTCGTACCTGCACGAAAGAAGCGGTCAGCAATACCGAGCGCATAAACGAAACCGGTGCACACCGCCTGGACATCGAAGGCAGCGCAACCATGAATATCGAGGCGTTGCTGTAGCAGGCAGGCGGTACTGGGAAAAACCCGGTCTGGTGTGGTTGTGGCAACAATGATCAGATCTATATCAGATGCTTTTTTGCCTGCAGCTTCCAGCGCACGGCGCGCAGCATGTTCGGCCAGGTCGACAGTAAATTCATCATCAGCAGCAACATGGCGTTCTTCGATGCCAGTGCGATCACGGATCCATTCGTCACTGGTGTCCACCATTTTTTCCAGATCATGGTTGGTGAGAATTTTTTCGGGTAAATAACTTCCAGTCCCGGTAATTTTTGAATAACTCAAACCACCTGCTCCAGTATGGGTTCCATGCGCTCGCGAATATGCTGCGGCACGGATTTGCGAATTTCTAACAGCGCGATTTCAATCGCTTTTGTATAAGCAAAAACATCTGCACTGCCATGGCTTTTGATCACGATTCCCTGCAGACCCAGCATACTGGCGCCGTTGTAGGCACGCGGATCGATGCGTTTACGTAAGGCATTGAGCACCGGCATGGCAATCAGGCCGATGAGTTTGTTGCGCCAGCTGCGATTGAATTCATCGCGCATGAAGTGGCTGATCATTTTCGCCACGCCTTCAGATGTTTTCAGCGAGATATTGCCGACAAAACCATCGCAGACGACAACATCTACGCTGCCATTATAAATATCATCGCCTTCGACAAAACCGATGTAATTGATCGGGGCGTTCTGCAACAGGACATCGGCCTGTTTGGTGAGCGCATTACCCTTCATCGATTCTTTGCCGATATTCAGCAAACCGACACGCGGACGCTCGACATTATCAATCGCTTCAGCGAGCACCGAACCCATGATGGCAAACTGGAACAGATGGTCGGCGTTACAGTCTACATTGGCACCCAGGTCCAGCATATGGGTGTGGCCTGTGACCGAAGGAATGGTGGTACTGATCGCGGGGCGATCGATTCCCGGCAATGTTTTGAGCACAAACTTGGCCGTGCCCATCAATGCGCCGGTATTGCCAGCACTGACCACGGCCTGGGCGATGCCTTCCTGGAGCAGATTGATAGCCACACGCATGGATGAATCTTTTTTCTTGCGGATCGCCAGCCCAGGTTCATCGTGCATTTCGACTACTTCAGAAGCGTGCCGCAGTTCGAGGCGCTGGCCAAATGAAATACCGTGCTGGCGAGCGCAGGCTTCTATCCTGTCCCGATCACCGACCAGAATGATATGCACGTCATCGCGCGCTTTTACCACCTGCGCTGCCGCAGGTAGCACCACATCAGGGCCAAAATCACCGCCCATTGCGTCGAGCGCAATGGTCGCCAGCTCAGTCATCAAGACTGCCCTGCATGGTTACGAGAGCAGTCTTACGACTACTCCTCAAATGCGTCACCTGTCTCTATCACTTTACGGCCTTTGTAAAAACCATCAGGTGTGACATGGTGACGGAGATGCGTTTCTCCAGAAGTCGAATCAACGGAAAGAGCTTTTCCAGTCAGCGCATCGTGTGAACGACGCATATCGCGTCTGGAACGTGTTTTCCTGCTTTTTTGTACGGCCACGGATTTCTCCTAAATAAAATTTATAAAGCTAATAAAATTAGTTTTTGTCAGACATCAATTTTTTTAAAACCGCAAACGGACTTGATGCCATCTTGTCCGCCTCCCGGCGTTTGTTCTGTTGCCGAAGATAATCGGAACATTCTTCTGCATGCGCATTCACCTGCGGCAGCGATAACAGCAGCTCATCTTCGACCAGGTCGAGCATGGACTGCTCTTCGTCCACTACCATCAGCGGTTCCATATCATCCGGCAACGAATCCATTTCATCTTCACTGCGAACAAAGCCGAACAAAAAACTGCCTTCAACATGCTGTATCATGGGCTGCGCACAACGCTGACAGATCATATCCAGATCGGTACTGATCTCAGCTTTAAAATACGCAATACCAGAACGCTCGCCAAACTTCAGTATGGCGTGCACCTTACCCTGGTCTGTGTTGAGGACTGGTTTCAGACGCTCGAACCTGGCGACAGGCCAGTCGCCTTCAAAACTGCGGTCTCGTTCAGCACAGCGGATAAAATTGGCAGTTTCAGACAGTTCGCGCTGCATAATCGGCGGATTCTAATGCAAAATGCATTACGTGTATATATGCTTACAATTCAACAAGTTCCGGCGAGGGGCTAAAACCACCAGAAATCAGCCCATACTGCCTCCGGATTATTTAGTAAACTCATTGAAAGCTATAAGATTATCGCCTTTTTCATCACAGGAAATCTGGTTATGCAGCTGGTGCTCGCCTCCACCTCCCCTTATCGAAAAGCACTGCTCGAACGCCTGAAACTGGATTTTGTCTGTGCCCAGCCCGATACCGACGAGACACCTCGGGAAAATGAAACGGTGGCACAGATGGTGGTCAGACTGGCAGAAGCCAAGGCCAGAGCGGTGGCTGATGATTTCCCCGATGCCCTGATTATCGGCTCCGATCAGAGCGCGGTGCTAAATGGTCAGATCCTGACCAAACCGGGTAATTATGAGAACGCCAGCCAGCAGTTGCAGCGGGCTTCGGGACAGAGCATCATCTTCCAGACCGGGCTGTGTTTGCTGAATACCCGTAGCGGCTCGGTGCAGACTGCCTGTGTTCCCTTCACGGTGGTGTTTCGCGAGCTCAGTGCCCGCATGATCGAACAATATCTAAAAAAGGAAGAGCCTTATAACTGCGTCGGCAGTTTCAGGTCAGAAGGTCTGGGTATTGCCCTGTTCGAACGTTTTGCAGGCGATGACCCCAATGCGCTGATCGGCCTGCCACTGATCAAACTGATCCAGTTTCTCAGCAATGAAGGCCAGGAAATACTTGCCTGACCCAGTCTGCCAATGAACGCAAATAAACGCGAATAAAAACTAATGAGGTCACTGCTGTCCCGTTAACTTTACTTCCGTCATGCCGGCGCACAAACAAAACATCTGTGTTCACTAGCGGACTAACAGCTTAGTATTATTTGCACCAGAATTACATCAGGCCATTGGTTTCTGTCACTGGGCACTCGACTTCCAGTAATTCATACAACTCGGTATCACTGGTATCATAGCCTTCAGCTTTTGCGATGGTTTCATAAAAGCGGCGTTTTTCATGCATGATTCTTTCGATATCAACTTCAGTCAACATGGGTATCTCCTGTGGATAATGTACAGCTGACTTTATAGCCGTTGAATATGACAGGAATGTTGCAGGTTAATGAAGAATCAGTGAAACCAGAGGCTGAAACAGACTTATTTGCGTTGTTTTAGCAGCAGGCTATTACCCGCCTTCTCGACTTTTAGTTTGCCGAGAAAAGACATGCCAAGCAAAATAGGCCCTGGGTGGTTGCCGTCAATAACGATGGCATCAACATTCCTCTGTTTGATTTTTCCAAGACTTACTGATTTGAGCTGTACACGGTAAGCTTTTTCATAACCTGACGCAGTGCTCACGCCGGACGGTTCGCCATTGAGGCGATAGCGTATGCCCAGTTGCTTTGCCTGTGCCCGATTCATGGTCACCAGGGTGGCGCCGGTATCGAGCAGAAAACGTACTGTGTGAGAGTTGATAGTTCCGACTGCTTCGAACATACCCTGATCATCGCTGTAGAATTTCTCTTCGACATCTGCAGGCACCTTATAATCAAGGCCGATCGCAGCGCCCAGATGATATTCATCAGTCTTGTTATCGACTTTTAAAATAACACTATCTGTAGAAATAGACACCAGGGTGATACCTTCAGGACTGGTCTCACCAATGGCCAAGATTCGGTTCCGTCCGTCAATATTGATAACCGCTTTACCAGAAAACATCCCCTGTAACTGGATTTTTTCGATG
>Ga0214472_10007575_pt1 | contig 11357 bp, 14 predicted proteins | sample RVTome_6_FD_207662 | JGI IMG/M metagenome (GOLD analysis project Ga0214472, IMG submission 207662) | Soil microbial communities from uranium-contaminated site in the Upper Colorado River Basin, Wyoming, United States - RVT140D175 | ecosystem: Environmental > Terrestrial > Soil > Contaminated >...
GTGGCCCGTACACTCGCCGCGCTTCCCTATGTACGACGCCGCGGGCTGGCGCGCCATCGAAATCTGTCACAAGCAACCGGTAGGACAGTGACACAATCAGAGCAGTGGAGGACAGAGTGACATCACTCGTCGACCGGCCAGGGACCCTGCACACCCCACCACACAGCGCCGAGGCCGAGGAGTCGGTGCTCGGCGCCGTCCTCCTTTCCTCCGACGCTGCCAACGTGGCGCTCGAGAAGCTGCGCCCCGAGGACTTCTACCGGCCGGTCCACCAGGCGATCTTCGAGGCGGTCTCCTCGCTGTTCGACGCCAACGAGCCCATCGATGCGGTCACCGTTTCCGAGGCCTTGCGGCGCACCGAGATGCTCGAGCGCATCGGCGGCCTCGGCTATCTCACCCATCTGATCGACGCAGTCCCGGCGACGTCGAACATCGACCACTATGTCTCGATCGTCGAGGAGCACGCCTTGCGACGCAGGCTGATGCGCGTCGGCGGCGAGGTCTCGACGTTCGCGACGACGATGGACGAGCCCATCACCGAGGTGCTCGACAGATCGGAGCAGGCCGTGTTCGCGGTGTCGGAGCGCCGGGTGGGCGACGGCCTGGCCCCCATCGATCCGCTTCTCGGGCCTGCCATCGAGCTCGCCGAGGAGCTGAACCGAAAGGGAAACGAGGTCACGGGCTTGTCAACGGGTTTTCGCGACCTCGATCGCAAGCTGGCCGGCCTGCACCCGACGAACCTGGTGATCGTGGCGGCCAGGCCCGGCATGGGGAAGTCGACGATCGCCCTCAACATCGCACAGAACGTGGCCATCACGGACGAGCCGGTCGCCATCTTCACGCTGGAGATGAGCCGCGAGGAAGTGGTGACGCGCATGCTCTGCTCCCTCGGCAGGATCGATTCGCAGAAGCTGCGGACGGGGCGGCTCAACGAGTCGGATTTCACGAAGATGTCGAACGCTGCGAGCGTCCTCTACAAGAAGCCGATCTACGTCGATGACTCGCCGTCGCTCACGGTCACCGAGATCAGGGCGAAATGCCGGCGGATGCGACGCAGGCCGGGCCTGTCGCTCGTCGTCGTCGACTATCTCCAGCTCATGCAGGCGTCGGGAGGCGAGAACCGCCAACAGGAGATCGCAACCATCAGCCGCGGGCTCAAGCACCTCGCCAGGGAGCTGAACGTACCGATCATCGCCGCCTCCCAGCTCAACCGGGCCTTGGAGGCGAGGGAGGACAAGCGGCCTCGGCTCGGCGACTTGCGAGAGAGCGGGTCGATCGAGCAGGACGCCGACGTCGTCATGTTCATCTACCGCCACGAGTACTACTACCCCGAGGCGCAGGAGACGAAGGGGATCGCCGAGGTGAACATCGCCAAGCATCGCCAGGGCGCAGTGGGTCGAGTCGAGATGACCTTCCTCCCCGAGTTCACCCTCTTCGCCGACATGGGACGCGACGCATCGGTCGCCGTTTAGCAGCGCGCCGTCGGGCTCCCCTGTCGGAGAGCGCCTTTCGCACCCGGTCCCCCGGAGTGCCGTCGCCACGCCTCGTGCGTCGATGACTGAGGCCCTCGTGGCGTCTCCCAGGCCGGCCGGCCGCTCATCCGGCCACGCCGGGGAGGCCGGCCGGTCGGGCGGCGTGCTCCACCGAGCGCCGGGCGAAGCCGACTCGTGAGCCTCGACGCCTTGACGCTGGTGCTCGCCTCGGCCGTGCTGCACGCGTCGTGGAACCTGGTCGTGAAGGCAAGCAGCGATCGCCTCGTCGCGGCGTTCGCCCAGGTCACCATGGGTGCACTCGCCTTCGCCCCGTTCTTGCTCTTCGTCGACGTGCCCTGGGAGGCGTGGCCCTGGTTCGTGGCGTCGTCGCTCGTCCACCTGGCGTACGGGCTCACCCTCGTCGGCGCGTACGAGCGAGCCGACCTGTCACTCGTCTACCCGGTGGCTCGCGGTGCGGCGCCGGTCCTCGTCACGGTGCTCGCCGCTCTGGTGCTGGACGACGTGCCGAGTGCGGCCGGCCTGGTCGCCATCGCCTTCGTGATCTCAGGTGTCCTGTTCGTCGCTCAGGGCTCCTCCCGGTCCGGAGGCATGCGATGGGCGCTCGCCACCGGGGCCCTCATCGCCACGTACACGCTCATCGACGCCTCGGCGGTGCGGAGGCTCGACTCGGCATTCGGTTACACGGTGTGCGTCTTCTTGGGCAACGCGGCCGTCTACGTGCCGACGATCCTCCGCCTCCGGGGTGCCCGGCTCGTGCGAAGCGCCCTGCGTCGCGAGGGCGGGCGCCACCTCGCTGCTGGAACGGCCTCGGCGTTGGCGTACGTGCTCGTGCTGGCTGCCGCCCGGCTGGCGCCGCTCGGCCTCGTCGCCGCCTTCCGAGAGACGTCTGTGGTCTTCGGGGCGCTGGGCGCCTGGCTCCTCTTGGGTGAGCACCACGCCAGACGCCGGCTCCTCGGAGCGGTGCTGATCGCCGCAGGGCTCGCCGTGCTCGTCGGTGCCGGCTGACCGCGCCGGGAGCTCAGATCGGCCGCTTTCGGAACGGGCGAGGAACGTCACCTGAACATCTGCGGAACAATGCCGTGGAGCCGACGACAGATCGACCTCGGTCTGCTTGGTTGCGGAGTGGGCTACTCGACCGAAAGGACCACTCGTGAAACCAACCACTCGCGCCGGCGCCTTGCTGGCGCTCGCACTCGTCGCGGCCGGGTGCGGAGGCGACTCCACACCGTCCACCACCGCGCCAGAAGCCACCACGGTGGCGACGACTACGTCGCCGTCCGCCACGGAGCAGATGGAGGAGATGGGCGACGTGCTCGAGGTTGCGGAGGCCGAGGGCGACCTCGGGACGTTCCTCGAAGCGCTCGGGGCGGCAGGGATCATGGAGGACTTCCACGGTGAGGGCCCGTTCACGATCTTCGCGCCGAGCGATGCCGCATTCGAGACCTACCTCGCAGATGCCGGCATGTCGATGGAAGAGGCGTTCGCCGGCGCCGAGATGCTCCAATCGGTCCTCGGCTACCACGTCGTGGCCGCAATGGACGACGCCGAGATGGTCATGGGGATGGCGGGCGATTCGTTCACGACGCTGACGGGCGCGACGCTCGACGTCACCGTCGACGGCGAGACCGTGATGGTCGGGGACGCAACGATCGACCGCTACGACATCGAAGCCTCGAACGGGGTCATCCACGTCATCGACAAGGTGCTGAGCCCACCGGAAGCGTGACCGTGAACGAGCCGGGGGGACCGCAACGTGTCCCTCCGGTTCGACACACCCCCGACCGGGAATGACGCCGTCGCGCACCGCAGCCTGTCGGCGCTTCGCGGGATCCTTGCGGGACCCGGCCCGCCTCTAGGCGGGGATGACGTCGAGGGTGATCTGGAACTCGATGTCGGCATGCGGCTTCAACGTCACCTCGTGGATGCCGATCTCCTTGATCGGCGACCGGACCGCAACGATCGCCCGATCGATCTCGACACCGGTGAACTTGCGGATCGCCTCGGCGACGTCGGCGGACCCGATCGATCCGAACAGTCGGCCTTCGTCGCTGGCGCGCGCCGCAACGACCACGCGTGAGCCGATGAGGGCCGTCGCCAGGTTCTCGGCATCCTCCTTGACCTTGCGCTCATTCTCCTCGCGAGCGCGCCGCATCGCCTCGGCCTGGCGCACAGCCCCGTCCGTCGCCTTGACGGCGAGGCTCCTCGGTACGAGGTAGTTGCGGGCGTAGCCGTCCGAGACGTCGACGATGTCGCCCTTCAGGCCGAGGCTCGACACGTCCTTCGTGAGTATGACCCTCATCGGCTATCCCCGATTCTGGATGTACGGCAGGAGCGCCATCTCCCTGGCGTTCTTGACCGCCTGGGCGACACGTCGCTGGTGGATCGAGCACGCCCCCGTCACCCGGCGGGAGCGGATCTTGCCCCTGTCCGACATGTACTTGCGGAGCAGGGCGACGTCCTTGTAGTCGATCGTGATGCTCTTGTCCTCACAGAACTGGCAGGTCCGGCGCTTGCGCCGGATGTCGGGGCCGCCGGGACGGCGCCTCTTCTGCCGCTTGTCGTTCACCATGGATTTCCTCCTGGTCGGCTCAGAACGGGGCCTCGTCCGGGCCATAGTCTTCTCGTCCGACCGGAGCGGCCGGCGTCGAGTAGTCACCGCCGCCGGCGCGCGGAGTCTTCGTGACGGCCGCGGTCGCCCAGCGGATGGAGGGCCCGATGTCGAAGATGTTGACGTCGATCGTCGACCGCTTCTCACCGTCCTGGGTCTCCCAGCTACGCTGCTCGAGACGGCCGGTGACGATGACTCGCATGCCCTTCTGGAGGGATTCGGCGACGTTCTCCGCCATGTCGCGCCAGCACGTGCCGCTGAAGAAGCTCGTCTCCTCCTGCCACTGGTTGTCGCGGTCCTGGTAGCGGCGACTGACGGCGAACCGCACCTTCGTCATGGCGACGCCCGATGGTGTGAAGCGAAGCTCCGGGTCGTCGACGAGGTTCCCGATCAGTGTCACGCTGTTGGTGCTCATCTCTGCTCTCTCTCTGGCTGCCCGCTCGCCACTGCTGCGAGTCTGCACGCGGGGTACGACAGGATCCGCCTCAGCTCCCGTCGCGTCGAATGATCTTGTGCCGCACGATGAAGTCGGCGAGGGAAAGTGCCCTGTCGATCTTGGCGACGAGATCGACATCGCCCGAGAACTCGATCACCGAGTAGTAACCCTCGTTGATGTGGTCGATCTCGTAGGCGAACCTGCGCTTCCCCCAGAAGTCCGTCTTGGCGACGCTGCCTTCTTCGTTGAGCGTGGACTCGACCTCGCCAATGCTGTTCCTGACGTCCGGTTCGGCCAGCTCGGGCCGGTGGATCATCATGAGTTCATAGCTGCGCACGGCAGCACCTCCTGTGGACATCCGTGAGACGGAAGGCCCCCGATCTGCCTCGGGAGCAGGGGTGGATTGGGTTCAGGAGTGTACCCCATCGGCGGGGTCGCCCGTCCTGCGTACACCACTGCGGACGGCGTCATGGCACGAGGAGGACGTCGCCGTCCTCGAGCCAGGCGAGATCCCCCGCCTCCGTCTCGAGCGCGAACTGGAACTCGCCCTCCGGCGAGTAGCTCGGGCAGTTGTCACCGGCGTCACAGGGCTCCATCTCGAGCTTGGTGACGAGGCGCCCCCCGGCGTCGAAGAAGGCGATGTCGAGGGGGATCAGGGTGTCCTTCATCCAGAACGATCCGAAGCGCTCCTCGGCGTAGACGAACAGCATGCCGTCCACGTCGAGGAGGTCTTCGACGAACATCAGACCCCGGGTTCGTTCGGTCGGACTGTCGGCGACGGCGACGAGGGGCAGGGTGCGCTCCCCGATCGTCAGGGCGACGTAGGTGAGTCGATCGATCTGCGACGGGATGTCGGCCGCGCCGGTGGTGGACGACGGCGCCTCCGTCGGCGCGGCCGTCGTCGTCGGAGCCGCTGCCGGGGTTGTTGCCGGGGACGGCGTCGATGCGACCGGCCGGGATCCGTCGTCGGACGATCCGCAGGCAGCCACGATCAGGGCGACGACCAGGAGGTGGCGCATCCACCGAAGCTACCAACCCGGCGGCGGACCGTTAGCCGGGGCTACTTCTCCATCGCCTCGTCCGCCATGAGCTCGTCGGCGGTTCCGAAGGCGCTCTCCGTGAGCTCGCGAAGGACCGCCGCCGACTCAGCCGGCATGTGATACGTCTCCGCCTCCCCGGGGAAGGCGCCGCTCTGCACGTCCTCGAACCAGCGCGCCAGCGCCTCGACGGCGGTGTCGGCCAGGCCGGCGTACTGCCGCACGAACTTCGGCAGGTAGTCGCCGCCGCCGAGGCCCACGACGTCGTGAAAGACGAGCACCTGTCCGTCGCAAGACGCCCCCGCTCCGATTCCGATCGTCGGCACGTCGACCTCACGCGTGACGATCTCAGCGAGCACGTCCGGGACGCCTTCGAGGACGATCGAGAAGACCCCTGCGTCGGCGAGCGCTTTGGCGTCGGATATCAGCTCGTATGCCGCGTCGGCCTCCCGCCCCTGCACCCGCATTCCTCCCATGGCGTGCACGGACTGGGGCGTGAGCCCGATGTGGCCCTGCACAGGGATCTCCGCATCGAGGATCGCCTTGATCACGACGGCGCGCTTGGCGCCGCCCTCGAGCTTCACCGCGGCGGCTCCACCCTCTCGGATCATCCTGGCGGCGTTCGTGACGGCATCTTCGGATGTCGTGTGGTAGCTGAGCCAGGGCATGTCGGCGACGACTAGGGCCTGGGGTTCGGCACGCATCACGGCCGCAGTGTGGTGAACGATCTCGTCGACGGTGACGCCGAGCGTGTCGGGCCTGCCGAGCACCACGTTGCCGACGGAGTCGCCGACGAGGATGACGTCTGCGCCTGCTCGGTCGGCGATCCGCGCCGTCGGGTAGTCGTAGGCGGTGACCATCCTGATCTTGTCGCGGCCCTTGCGGGCACGGATCATCGGAACGGTGGTCTTGTCCGGCATGTCGCTTCCTCTCTCCCCACCCGCAGGGTTGGGGGAACGCCGCTCTCGGATGGCTGCGGAGACCTCCCGCTGCGTCGTCGGCCGCCCCCGCTGAGGTCGCCCGCGACGGACGGCCGTCCGCGCTTTCACAAGTATCGCATCGTTCGGGGCGGGCGGGGGCGGATGCTCCCCGGTTCTCATCGGGCGCTACATTCGCGCCCATGGCTCGCAAGGACATCACCATGACGGAGGAGGAGATCAGCCGCTTCCTCGATGCGGACCGCACGCTCCAGGTCGCCAGCGTCGGCAGGGACGGGTATCCGCATCTGGCCCCGATGTGGTACGTCGTCGACGACGGGAGAGTGGTGTTCCGCTCGTTCACGAAGTCGCAGAAGATCGTCAACCTCACCCGCAACCCCAAGGTCACGGTGCTCGTCGAGGAAGGCGAGGCGTACTCCGACCTGCGGGGAGTGACGATCGAAGGCGACGCCCGCCTGGTGACGGACAGGGCCTACGTGCTCGAGGTCTACGGCCGGCTGGCCGCTCGCTACCCGATGATGGACGACCAGCCCGTCGAGCTCGACGCCGAGACGCTCGAGGCGACGTGGGGCCGGTACGCCGAGAAGAACACTGCCGTCATCGTGGAGCCGCGCAGGGTCGTCAGTTGGGACCATCGCAAGCTGGCGGGCGGCTACTGAGCCGTTGCCCCGTCAGCCGCCGGGCACCGGGATAGGGTTGCCGTTGCAGTCGAGGCCTTCTCCGGGACGGTAGGTGGCGAACACCGCGTCGTCGATGACGGAACCGTCGGGGGCGGTGCGCTGCCGGAACGTGTTGACCCTGGTGCAGCGAGACACCCTGCCGGACTGCTGCCCCGTCTGCTCGACCTCGAAGTACGGCGTCGAGTAGAGCTGCACGGTGATCGAGGCGCTCGTGTAGCTGGTCCATACGAGCATCGAGTACGGCGTGTTGTTGACGACTGCGAGGTCCGGCTGGGGGAAGTTGAGCGTCGCCTCCCTCCCGTAGGGGTATCGGGAGATGTAGATCGAGTGCGACTGGTACGAGTCGAAGTCGAGACCTGCGAAGAACGAAGCGTTGAACATAGTCGTGGCGAACTGGGAGATGCCGCCCCCGACGTCCTCGGTGAAATGCCCTCGCTCGATGACGCCCGCCGAGACGAAGCCCTTCGCCCTGGTCCGCGGACCGACGAACTCGTTGACCGAGAAGCGCTCCCCCGGGTCGATCACCTGACCGCGGACGAGATCGGCGATCCTGTGGATGTTCGTCACGCGAGACTCGCAGCAGGCGTGGCGCGTCGTGAACTCGCCGATGACCTCTTCGACGCCCATGGCCTCGACTCGCCCGATGCCGCCATCCTCCTCGACGAGCCTCGTCGGCAGGTCGGCGATCCCTCCCCTCTCGGCCGTCTTTCTCACGATGTCGGTGACACCAGGCCCGCAGCACATTCGGGCAGGCTCGCCGAGCGTGTACTGCACCTCCCCGTCGACGATGTCGAAGATCGGGTCGGGTAGCGGGTCGGCCAGGTCGGCGAGGAGCGACTCGATGCCGGGCTCGACACGCTCGGAATCGAAGAGGGGGACCAGGCCGGAATCCGTCGTCGACCCGTCGATCCAGCTGCGCACGACATCGGCGCTGATGAAGGCGATGCGGTCGCCGACCTTGGCGGGGATGCGCCTCGTCAGCGCCTTGGCTTCGGCGAGAGCAGATTCGAGCTGTGCTTGCGACACCTGGGTCGGCACGACGGTCGACTCGACAGTGAGAGCGTACGGCGGCGGGCCGGCGGCGACGGCCCCCTCGAGCGCCGCCACGACGTCGCCGGCCTCGACGACTGCCCCGTCGATCGCATCTTGGACCTCGAAGCCTCCGGTGGTCCCGGTGAAGGCCGGCTCGACCGGCTCCCGCACGATCCGGCCCTCGTCCCAGTCGACCAGGGCGTCCATCGCGTTCGGGTCGACCGCATACATGAGGTCGACTTGGCGATCCTCGCGAAAGCCCGCCAACCATGAGGAGAACTGGTCGAAGACGCTGCCCGTCCGCCCGATGGACATGGCCTCCGACTTCACGGCGTCGGCGTCGATGTACACCCCGGCAGCCCGGGTCGTCGTCTCGAGCGAGTACCCGGGCGCCGCCACGGTGAGCGGGACGACGTCGAGCCCCCCCTGGAGGGCACGCATCAGCTGGTCGAGGTCGGACTCGCCGAACCCGGACACATCGTGCCCCGCCACCGTGACGCCCGCCACGATCTCGTCGGCCGAGGCGATCCTGTACCCGACGAACACGGCGACTACCGCAAACAGGAGAGCGAAGACGATGGCGAGCACCCACACCGAGAGGCCGATCCAGCCACGCAAACCGGCGACGGTCAGGCCTCTTGTCTCCGCTGCCCCCCTGACCTCCACTTGACCACCCCTAGCCGATGCTCAACAGCTCGATCTCGAACGTCAAAGCCTGGCCGGCGAGCGGGTGGTTGGCGTCGATGAGCACGGCGTCACCGTCGATCTCCGCCACGACCACGGTCTGGCCGTCCGAGGTGGAGAGCTGGTCGCCGACTTGCGCACCTTCGGGCACCTGGTCGATGCCGACCTCGATCAGCAGCGCGTCGTCCCGTTCGCCGTATGCGTCGCCGGCCGCGATCCGCACCGACTTCAGGTCACCCACCGCCATACCGCGCACCGCCTGGTCGAAGCCGGGGATCATCTGACCCGACCCGACGGTGAACGTCAACGGGGTGCCGCCATCACGGGACGAGTCGAACTGCTCGCCGTCGTCGAGGGTGCCCACGTAGTGAACCGACACGACGTCGCCCTCCCCGGCCACTGCGCCGGGATTGGTCGCCGCAGCCGTCGTGGTCGGCGCGTCCGTCGTCGCCGGACCGGCGGTCGTCGTGGCTACATCGCTCCCGCCGCACGCCGTCGCGATGGCGAGCAAGAGGACGGCTGCCGGCATCGATCTCAAGGGAGTGCTCCATCCGATGGCATGTCTCTGGTGGCTTCGGCCGTCACCGCCGCCTCGGTCGATCCTCGCCCCCAACGAACCCGGCCCGGTGCTTGCCCTCAGCCCACCTCGGCATGGAGTGTAGGAGGGGGTCGGAGGTACACCCATCACTCAGAACTGGTCGCGCAACCACTTGATGTCGGCTGCGTGGTCTCCGGCGTCGCCTGGTGTCTCGACGACCACGGGGGCGCCGGCGTCGCGCACGAAGTCGATCAGCAGCTCGGGCGGGATCTCGCCGTGACCGAGGTTGGCGTGCCTGTCGCGGCGCGAGTTGTGTGGATCTCGGGAGTCGTTGCAGTGGATGAGGTCGACCCGGCCGGTCAACCCCCGAACGAGGCCGACTCCCGCCGCCAGGTCATCGCCGCCCGCCCAGACGTGGCACGTGTCGAGGCAGATGCCGACGTTGAGGTCGCCGATCTCGTCCCACAACGGGCCGTAGTTGGCGAGCTCTCTGACGACGGCGTTGCCTCCGCCGGCGGTGTCCTCGATGAGGATCGGAATGGGGCTTTCGATCGTCTCGAGAGCTTTTCTCCAGCGCTCGAAGCCGACGGCGACCGCCTCGTCGTCGCCGACGTGCCCTCCGTGCACGATCACGCCCGCCGCGCCGATCGTCTCGGCCGCCTCGACGGCCTGTGCGAGGTTCTTCCTGCTCGGGATCCGGATGCGATTGTTGGGCGAAGCCACGTTCATCAGGTACGGAGCATGGACGTATATCGGCAGCGGCGAGGCACGTAGCTCGTCTGCGTCCGGTCGTGGGCTCGGCTTCTTCCAGCCCTGCGGGTCGGAGAGGAAGAGCTGGATGAGGTCGGCTCCCCTCTCCTCCGCCTCGGCGAGAGGATGGGCCCCGCCCGTGTGCGCTCCGATGAGCATCTCAATCTCCCCCTTGCTGCTCGGGAGGATCGCCCGGCTCGCGGCGACTCCCGACGAGCCGTGCGAGGGCGAGGTTGCAGTGCACCGCGACCTCCTCGGCCGGCACATCCCAGGCGTCGGCGTCGACGTGGAGGACGCTGCCATCCCACTCTGCGGCCCACGGGTCGGGAGGGTACATGGCAGGGTCGGCGACCTCGATGAGCAGCTGCCTGCCCGGAACGCGCCCATCGTCGTCCTCGGAGCCCGACCTCACCGAGAGGACCTCGCTCCACGGGATGCGAACGCCGCGGCTCGGCCCGGCGATCCTCAGGTAGAGCGCGTCGTCGCTCAGCTCGACGACAGGTGCCCGCCTGAAGAGCCCGACGATGCCGACGAAGAGGAGCGGCACACCGACGACCACGAAGAGGCTCGACCAGAGGATGTCTTGGCGGCGCTCGACGATCCCCCGAGTCGTCAGGCCGCCGTCGTCCCCTACGGTCGGCGCCGATGAGAGGACGTGCCACCAGAGGATGTCGAGAGCCGTGACGATGAGGACCACTCCGGCGAAGCCGATGAGGAACTGGCGGATGGGTGACCGCTCGACGGTGAGCTGAACGCTCATGCGACTCCGAGGTCTCCGGGGACCACGACGGCATGGAAGGGGATGCCGAGGTCGCGCATGGCGCGGCGTGCCGCCCCCCCGCTCCTGTCGACGACGACGATCGCCTGGGCGACGTCGATTCCCTCGGACGCCAGCACCTTCGCCGACTCGACGAGTGACGCGCCGGTCGTCGTCGTGTCGTCGACGATCGCCGCGACGTCGGCGTGCGTCACCGGACCGACGACCCGACCGCCGACGCCGTGGGCCTTCTCCTCCTTGCGGATCGAGAAGGACTTGAGTCCGGGCGAGACGATCGCCGTGGCGATCGCCACCGGGTCGGCACCCATCGTCAGCCCTCCGACCGCGGTGACGCGGTCGCTGAGGATCGAGGCCACGCACGAGCCGACGAGCCGGCCGCCGTC
>Ga0214472_10007576_pt1 | contig 11356 bp, 10 predicted proteins | sample RVTome_6_FD_207662 | JGI IMG/M metagenome (GOLD analysis project Ga0214472, IMG submission 207662) | Soil microbial communities from uranium-contaminated site in the Upper Colorado River Basin, Wyoming, United States - RVT140D175 | ecosystem: Environmental > Terrestrial > Soil > Contaminated >...
GTGGCGGGCTTTTGGCGACCGTGTCGCCATTCGATGGTGATGGGGGATTGCCCGACTTGGCGCCACGACTGGTCGAGGGCGAAGTTACCGAGCAGCGTTGTGGTTTTCCACCGCTGGATTTGGTGGTGTTGGTAGCGCCGGCGGTGAGCCTCGGCGGCGAGATATCCGGTGGCGGCGGCCTGGGCGGCCACATAGTCGGGTGGCTCTCCGTGTTCTGACTGGTAGCGGTGCGAGAAGTGGGCTCCGGCAGGGCCAATCTGGGGGGTGGTGGCGTCAGAGATCCATTGCACAGGACCGACTATCCCGTCGGCTGCCGGTCCCAGCCGCTTTCCGAACTCGAGTAGGCCGGCAGCCACGCAGCCGAGCAGGCCTGGCCCGGGCCCTGCGCGGATCTGTTCGACGACGGCGAGATCCTCGGTGAAGCTGCCGACAATTAGGACCGCGGCCTCGGTCAATGACTCGGCGGTCGTCCACTCCGCAAGATTCACCTGTCGAACAGCGAGACCCAGCTCTTCTGCCCGTTGTCGGGCTCCAGAGACCACTGCGGAGGCGAAGCCGCCCCTCCCGTGGGCAAACACCACCCGCGATAACCCTCTGCGACGGGCGAGTTCCACCGCCCCCCGGAAGTAGGTCGAAGCCGGAGCCGGAACGGGCACCACGAGAGGGTTCGTCAAGTCGTCGGCGGAACCGCCGTGGTTCCAGAGCAAGGCTCCCTGCTGGGAGACGATAGGCACTACCTGACGGACCAGGCCACTTCCGTAGGGACCGAGTAGCAGGTCGACCTGACCGCCGAGCCAGCGCCGGTAGGCGTTGCAGGCGGTGGTGGCGGAGCCGGCGTCGTCGACGACCTGCAATTGGATCTGATCCGTCGACGCCCACAGTTCGAGGCCGCGGGCAGCCTGGCGTCCCTGTAACGCGAGCGGGCCGGTGAGGCTGACGGTGGCGGCTGCGGTCACCATCGCCGTTTTTGGCATAGCCTGCTCCCTGGATCCGCGGTCTGATGATTGGGTAGAGATCTGTTGGACCACTTGGAGCGGAGGCGAGATGACGACGTACCCACGGACCGCGGCCGACGCCATCCACTATTCCACCAAGCACGGTACCCCAGCCGCGCACCCTAAACGGCTGGTGAGCTACCCAAGGCTCGACCCTGGCAACGCACCGACGCCGTTCAAGAAGTATCGGGACCTCCCGGTCACACCTCTGTCTCGGGAGCTGGTCGGCTCGACCCTGCCGGCGGTGAGCGCGCTGTCCGGCGAGCGAGGCGACCCGTCACCGCTGGACGCGTCTCTGGTGGCGACCCTTCTCTATCTCACGGCCGGAGTCACGCGGACAACGGCCCGATCGGGTGGAGGGCGGGTTTTCTTCCGGGCTGCAATGTCGGCGGGGAACCTCCATCCAGTCGAGGTGTACGTCATCGCTGCACCGGGTCTGGATGGGATACCCGCCGGAGTGCACCATTTCGCTCCTCTGGAATTCGGACTGACGGAACTCCGGCGGGGGGACTTCCGGGCCGGGCTGTCGGTCAGGGCGCCTGTCGTGTTGGTGCTCACCGGTCTCGTCTGGCGCACCGCCTGGAAATACGGCGAGCGGGGCTGGCGTCACCTCTACTGGGACGCCGGCACCATGCTGGCCAACTTGGTAGCTGCTGCTGACGCCCACGGCCTTGACGTCGGCATCCTCAGCGGGTTCGCCGACGAGACAGTTTCTCGGTTGGTCGGCATCGATGGGCTGGATGAAGTTCCGCTCGCCGTTGTGACGCTGGGGTACCAATCTGCCGACGTCGAGGTTGGACTGATCTCAGACCACGATCCCGCAAACCTTTCGCTCGATGTCGCTCCGGTGGCGCCCCGCCCGATCCGCCTACCACTGCTGGTCGACGCTCAGGCGGAAAGCACCCTCACCGCCGCCGACGTCACCCACTGGCGCCAGGCGGCCAATGCCGTGAGCTTCGAGATGCCGGCCCACATCGATACGCCGGCCTCAGCTCCCCAAGAGCCCATCGAAGCCGTCATCCTGCGTCGGGGATCCACACGGGTCATGCGCCCCGATCCGGTAGCCCACAATGCGCTGGCCTGGCCGTTGGCCGCGGCCACCAGACCGGTCCCCCTGGACGCGGCTCCGCGTGGCACCCTGCTCGAGCACTATGTGAACGTCCATGCCGTAGACGGTGTACGACCCGGCGCCTACCGATTGGAGCACGGCAGGCTGAAGTTCATCGCCGCCGACGACCCGCCGCGGGAGATGGGCAAAAGGCTGTGCCTCGACCAGCCCCTCGGCGGCGACTCGGCGTACACCGTGTTCCACAACGCGGCGCTTGACCCGATCCTCGACGTCCTCGGCTCTCGCGGCTATCGAGCGGCTCAACTCGAAGCAGGGATCGTCTCCGGCCGTCTCGCTCTCGCCGCATTCGCCCTGAGCCTGGGTGCGACCGGGCTCACCTTCATCGACGATCTCGTGTCCCGCTACTTCGACACGGCCACATCACCCATGCTGGTCACCTCCGTCGGTGTGCCAGACACACCCCCAGCTCCAGCCGGTCGGCCCGGCCAACCGGTAACCCTCAGCCGATACGACCAACTGATGGACCGCGCCTCGCTCCACTTCCAACGGTCCCGCCGCGGTCGCTGACAGTCATGGGTTATCTGTCAGCTCATCGGAGTCACCCCTGTCACCGGCTCGAACTGGCCGGTAGGGTTGGTGCCCGATGACCGGTCCCCGACGAGATCGACCGGCGGCCATCGAGTCGATCAGCGCGGTGACGCTGGCCACCCACGTCATGGCCCGCTCGGTCGAGTTCTACACGTCTTTGGGCTTCGAGCTGCGCCACGGCGGCCCGGAAGCCGGGTTCTCGAGCTTCGCAGTGGGGAATGGCTACCTCAACCTGATCGCCCAGCCCGCCGAGGGTCCCCTGTCGTGGTGGGGGCGAGTGATCCTCTACGTGTCCGACGTCGACGCCCTCTACGACCACGCGCTCCGACTGGGCCTGTCGCCACAGGCGCCGCCCCGCGACGGCGTATGGGGCGAGCGGTACTTCCACCTGACCGACCCCGACGGCCACGAGCTCAGCTTCGCCCGACGTCTGCCGCGGGGCGATCCCGGTTCGGGGGTGATTCGCTAGAAGGAGGCTCGCCGTGGGGCCAGCGCTTCTTGTCGGTCTTGCCCCCGGCGATCTTTCGGTCGCAGTAGGCCCGTTCCGGCGTGTCCGGTCTGGTGGCACAGGCAGCGGCCAACCGGGGGGCGGATCCAAACCCTCCCTAGAGATGGACCACGGGGCACGTCAGGGTGCGGGTGACTCCCTCGACGGCTTGGATTTTGGTAACGACAAGCTTCCCGAGAGCATCAACGTCTGCGGCCTCCACTCGCACAATCACGTCGTAAGGGCCGGTAAGGACGTCGGCGGTGCCAACGCCGGGGATACGGCCTAGCTCCGCGGCTACCTGTGGCGGTTTCCCGATCTCGGTTTGGATGAGAACGTAAGCTTCGATCACTGCTTCTCCCCAAGGCTTTCTCCGGGTTCAACCGTAGTCCCGCAGACGACAAGACGGCAGGGAAGAAGCCCCAGGCGGCACACAGGCCTGATGGAGCAGCACCCGCCAAGGCGTTCGCCAGGCTCGCCCAGCGCACAGCCACCCGCTCATAACAACGCTCAAGAACGACCGAATTGCTTGGCCGCACCCGCCCTTAACCGGCATTAGGCGCTACCGGCCGGCCAGGCCGTGGCAGTGTTTGTCTTGAGGCCCGACCCGCACGGGCATCGCTCATTCCGACCGACCTTGGGGCCGGTCTGCCGCTGACGAACCATCACCTTCGACGCCATCTCGATCCGCTGCTCGCTGATCTGGAGCTCCGCTTCCTGATGCCGGAGCCGGACGGTCCATCCCCGGAGGCGTTCTTCTGCCGCCCCGACATTGTGCTCTCGGGCGGCAACCTGCCGCTCGCGGGCGGAGAGCTGTTCTTCGGCTTGGTCCGCCATAACGGCAACCCTCTCGCCGTTGCCTTCGCCAAGCGCGTTCACTAGCTCGTGTTCGATAAGGGCGACGATGGCTCGGCCCATCGAGATGCCGGCTGCGTCGCAGTAACGCTTCCACGTCGACCACTGCGCCTCAGTCACCGGCACCCTCACCATCCGAAACGTCTCGTCCTGATCGAGCCGGGCCAGCAGCCTGCGGTCGATCCTCGCCAGCGTGCCCCGGTCGAGATCCATCACCACCTCACATGTCTACATGTAGACACGAAGCAACTTGTTGCATGTGCGTGTGTCTTTCGAGGGAGTCGGTACGCAATGGGCGTGAGCTTCACGGTGCATCAGCTCCGGATCGTGTCAGCGGCGAAGATCGTGTCTCGCTTCGATGTTTGGGTGGTTGGCCGATAGCTTGTCGCTCGAATGTGTCTTGTCGGCTGCGCAGTCTCAAGGTCTCCGCCTGCCAACTTGATCCATGTGGCGGCGCATCCGAGTCAGCATGGGATTCGACCCAGCCGAGCACCGTTACGACAGGCCTCCCCGCCCGCTCCCCCACCGCAGGTGTGCACTCGTCTGTAGATCTCGAGCCGACGTCGTGGGTGGGGGGTCACGCGGTCTCGGTTGTTGGTTGGACCTGGGTTCAGTGTCCAAGACGCTGAGTTGGTCCGCGATGCGGTCTTGGCACTTCCGGCTTCGACAGCTCGTCGTTGAACGCTGGGGATGGTCGATCCGGGTGAACGCGCCGCGCAATCACCTGTGGCATCGGGTGGTCGAACGCGGACGCATGGAGGTTCGATGTCACTCATCAACCCTGGGGGTAGCCGGCCACCCTCACCACGACCGTCGGCAAGACCCTCACCAAAGCCTCTCACCGGCGGTCGATAAGTCATCGCAGTGAAGAAGACCAGATCACCCTCCCAAACCACTCCCAAACCGCTCCCAGGAACCCTCCCCGACCCCTCTGACCAGGCCCGATACGGCATTCTCCGTGTCGACGACAGCGGACCCGTCAGACCCGCCAGCCGGACGTCGGCCCAAGCCGATCACGGTATGAGAGGGGTAATGGGAGTGAGTTGAGAGGGTGCCCACCCATCATCACGGGCATGGAACACGACAACCGGCTCATCACCATCGAAGAGCTCCCCGACTATCTCGGAGCGCCGGTAGCCACCCTCTACCAGTGGCGGTACCGAAAAGAAGTAACTGAAAGCGATTCTGAGATCGTGTTGAAAGGGTCCAGTCGCAGGATCAAGGCATGGAAGCCCTAGATCGTCTGCTCACCGTCGAGGAGCTCGCCGAGTACCTCGGTGTGCCGGTGGCCACCATCTATGCATGGCGCTACCGACGCGAAGGCCCATTGGGGTTTCGGGTCGGTAAACACCTCCGCTTCCGATGGCGCGACGTCGCCGAGTGGATCGAACATCAACTCCAGGATGTCAGCCGCTGAGCAGGTGTCAGCACCGACCTGTACGTTGAGACCGGCACGACGATCGTTCGATCCCGACCAAGAGCTACGGCAACGAATGGCCGGCCGGATGACGAAGGAGGCGTGGATGGCGCACATAAAGGACCGAGGGAAGAATCTCGAGCGACGGTGACAGGCCCGGTACCGCGATCCAGATGGCCATGAGAAGTCGAGAACCTTCACCAGGAAGGTGGACGCGCAACGATGGCTAGACCATGTGACAGCCGATCTGGTGACCGGCCGTTATGTGGGACCCTCGGGCCGGAATGGTCACACTGGCTGACTTCGCCGCACAGTGGCTCGAATCGCAAACCTTCGACGCTTCCACCCGGGAGACGATGGAGTCGCGTGTTCGAACTCACATCCTGCCGACGATCGGGGACATGGAGCTACGCCACCTGAAACCGTCCACAGTCCAGGCCTGGGTACGGAGCCGTCAGGCCGAAGTGGCACCCTCCTACTGTCGGCTGCTGCTGTCCAACCTGTCGACGATTCTCTCCGCGGCGGTGGAGGACGGGCTGATCCCGTCGAACCCTTGCGTCGTGTCATCGGTGAAGGCTCCTCGGGTGGACTGGCGCCGTGTGGTGCCCTGGTCTGTTGAGACGGCCCAGAGAGTCGTTGAAGGCCATCCGGCCGAGTTTCGGGCCGCTCCGGTGCTCGGCCTCGGTTGTGGACTCAGGCAGGGTGAGATCTTCGGTCTCACCGTCGACAACATCGACTTCCTGCGCCGGGTGGTCTATGTCCGTCGGCAACTGCGCCTCGTCGAGAATCAGACCGTGTTCGCCCCACCGAAGGGCGGCCGGGAGCGTGAGGTTCCCCTGCCCGACGTCGTTTCGGTGGCCCTGGCAGAGCATGTACGCCGATACGGGACGGCGGAGGTCGTGTTGCCATGGCGCGAGCCGGGCGGCGAAGCGGTCTCGGGCAAGCTGTTGTTCACCAACCGGGACCGAGGGCCGCTCACCCGGGCCTACTTCACTCACAACGCATGGAACCCGGCTTTGGCAGCGGCCGGGATCGAGCGGAGCCGGGGGACGGGGATGCACGCTCTCCGTCACCATTACGCCTCAGTGCTCCTCGATGGCGGGGTGTCCATCCGGGCGGTGTCCGAGTACCTGGGCCACCACGACCCGGGCTTCACTTTGCGTACCTACGCCCATCTGATGCCCGAATCCGAGGACCGGGCCCGGGACGCCATTGATGCTGCTCATGGTGCTCCCGCGGAACCTGTGCGGAACGCCGAAGACGCAGAAGGGTAACGCCCCTGGTCAGAGGGTTGTGAAGGCGCCTACCCGCCGATGTAGGACATCTCGACGGGGACGGAAAGACGAGCCGTGTTCGAGGATCGGATCTCGGAGTAACGGTCGTCGCGTTTGGCCCAAATCTCGTCGATGGCCTGCCCGAGATCCCCCCCTGACCGGATGACATCTCGAAGACTCGTGCCGGAAGAGGCGAAAAGACATGTGTACAGCATGCCTTCCGCCGAGATCCTGGCCCGTGTGCAGGCCCCGCAGAAAGGCTTGGTCACCGATGCGATCACCCCCACTTCACCCTGACCGTCCATATATCGGAATCGGTTGGCCACCTCGCCCGGGTAGTTGGGCGGTATCGCCTCGAGCGGGAACTCGGCATCGATAGCCATGACCATCTCGTCGGCAGGCACGATATCGTCCAGACGCCACCCGTTGGTGTTGCCCACATCCATGTACTCGATGAACCTGACGATGTGGCCCGTGCCCCGGAAGTGCCGGGCCATGTCCAACACCGCATGCTCGTTGACCCCCCTCCTGATCACCGCGTTGACCTTGATCGGCCCGAGCCCCGCGCCCGCTGCCACCTCAATCGCCTCCAGGACACTCGACACGGGGTACCCAACGTCGTTCATCCTCTCGAAGGTGGCGTCATCCATGGCGTCGAGGCTCACGGTCACCCGATGAAGCCCCGCTCCGGCCAATGCGGGTGCCTTGCGCGCCAGGAGGGAGGCGTTGGTGGTGAGCGTGAGGTCGGTGACCCCCTCGACACCGGCGATGAGGGCGATCAGCTCCTCGACATTCTTCCTGAGCAGTGGCTCCCCACCGGTGATTCGCACCTTGTTGACTCCCCGGGCGACGAACTGACGTACCACCACCACGATCTCCTCGAAAGTGAGGAGCTGGTCACGAGGGAGAAACTCGTGATCCGGGCCGAAGACCTCCTTGGGCATGCAGTACGTGCAGCGAAAGTTGCACCGGTCCGTCACCGAGATGCGCAGGTCCCGCAGCGGGCGGTCGAAGAGGTCGGTGGCGACTGTCATCGGGTGACAACACTATGCAGGAACGGGGACAATCGATTGGCGGTCACACCCATGCAGTCCGAACCGCGGGGCCCGACCACTCGATCCAAATGTTGGGTCGTGTGGCCCACAAAGCCGCGAGGCACATCTGTCGATGATTTGATCATGACTCTCAACCATCGCACGACACGCCGCAGCCCCGGCCGATGCAGACACGCCTCGACGAGCGAGACGCGAATCGCTGGGCTGAGACGCACCTTGTGCAACGCCTGCGGTCAGATCACCCTGGTCAATCTCAGTGATGTTGCCGCCGCCAACAGGGCTCAGGCGGCAGCCGACGCCGTCGCCTGATCTCGCCATGCCCTGATCCACGCCCCAAGACCAATCGGCAGGACCAGGAGGGGCACGACGAACCCGACAAAGGGCAGATACCACACGACGCCGACGACGATCGACCCGGCAAGGACCGACCCGTAGAGATCGAGACGTCTGAGGAGGACTCCTCCCAACCACCCCACCGCCGGTGCACCGGCGACAAACGAGACCGCCAAGGCGATCCCCACCAGGGCCAGGATCACGGGGACCAGCACCGCCAACAGGGGAAATGCCGCCGCGGCCGGCGCAAGGACGAGGATCGAGCCGGTGACGACGATCATCAGAAGTGGCGAGAAGATCACGAGCGCTCCCAACAACCAGTTTCTGATCGGCCGCTTTCCGACGTTGTTGATCGCCTCCTGGGTGCGGCGGGGCCATCCCAGGGCGGCCAGCAATGCGGCAACGGAGAGGAACAGGACGATCAAGAACCGTCCCAGGACCGTGAGCGCTCTGATCCGAACGTTGGGAGGCAGCGGTGTCTTGGCCACGACTGCACCATCGACACCGGCCATCTCCAGGCCCTCGATGTCGTTCTTCGATCGATAGCCGAGGTCACCTCCGACAGTCAAGCTGTCGACCACGTTCAGGCGACTCACCGATACATCGACGTCGCCTTCCACCCTTCCGGCCAGTTGGAGAGTCTTCTGGCTGCCGTTCAGGTCCTGGGCGATCGTCCCGAGAGCGTCGGCCGACCACGCCCAGAGAAGTGCATCTCCGCCGATTGCCGATGTCGGCGAGAGGGTGGCATCGACCACGGCAGCCACCACGTCGCCATTCACCGTCCCGCTCACCGCGAAGTCGTTGGCCGAGACGCGCAGATTCCCCTCCACCAAGCCGTTGACGGTCACCCTTGGAGCCACGGCCAACACAGACCCGGTCACGGTGCCGTCGATGACGACGTCCTCGCCGGCGAAAGCGACCAGGTCTCCATCGAGGGTGCCTTCGACCACGACTCTGACCGCTCCGGCGTAGAGGTCGTCCGGGAAGACATCGTCGCCCTGGATGATCACGAACTCCGAGTTGGACGTCTCGGCCGCGACGACGGGTGTGGCTGCCGCGACCAGGAGAACGCCGGCCAGGATGGTGAGGACCAGTCTCCTAGAGAGGTAGGGCATCGGCGGCCAGGTCGAGAAGGGACCCGGGCAGGATCCCCCACAGGAGCGTGGCGACGACCGCGACGATCAGGACCAACCGGATCGGGCCGGGCACCGTCACTCCTGCAACGTCGCTCTCATCCATGTACATGACCACGATTATCCGCAGGTAGAAGGCAAACGCGATCACCGACGCCACGACGGCTACAACTACGAGCCACTGGAATCCGCCGCTCCAGGCCTGTGCGAACACCCCGAACTTGGCGATGAACCCCGAAGTCACCGGTAAGCCGGCCATCCCGAGCAGGAGAACGGTGAACGAGGCAGCGAGCAACGGGCTACGCCGGGAGAGACCCCGGTAAGTGTCGATCGGCGACTCCGAGTTGTCGGCACCGCTCACCGCCGCCACGACGGCGAACGCCCCTACGAGCTGTAGCGCATAGACGACGAGATAGAAGACGACACTCGACGAGGACCCGCCGACGATCCCGGTCATGATGAACCCGGCGTGGGCCACACCCGAATAGGCGAGCATGCGACGCACGTCCCCCTGGACCAGGGCGAGCATCGAGCCGACCAGCATCGACAGCGAGGCGATCCCGGCCACGATTGGGAGCCAGTTCGCCTCGAACGACCCCAACCCGGTCAGGAGTATCCGGGTTATGGCGATGAATCCCGCCACTTTGGCCATGGCCGCCATGTACCCGACGACTCCCGCCGGTGCACCCTGGTACACATCGGGCGCCCATGAGTGGAACGGCGCCGCCGAGACCTTGAATCCGAGGCCCACCACGACCAGGCCGAGCCCGATCAAGATCACCGCGGGAGAGAGGACGATGTTCTGGCTCAGGAACCGACGCATGGCCAGAATCTCGAACTGTCCGGTGCCGGCGTAGAGCAGGGCGACTCCGTAGACGAAGATCGCAGAAGCGAACGACCCGAGCAGGAAGTACTTGATCGCCGCCTCGTCCGAGCGTGCCCTCTCCCGTGACATACCGGCGAGCACATAGAGGGCGATCGAGCCCACCTCGAGCCCGAGGAACATCATCACCAGGTTGTTGGAGGCAACCATGATCGAGAACCCGGTGGTCGCCAGGAGGACCAGTGCGATGGCCTCTGCCCCGCGACGGCCCAGCCCCTCGATGTACCGCCAGCCTGCAAGAAGCCCGACCGCAGTCACCGCCAGGAGGGCGAGCCGGCCCAACACGGCGAATCCGTCCATCACGACCAGACCTGAGAAAACGATAAGGCCCTCGGGCAGGTTGGCGCTGACGGCGTCCCCGACCTCGGACCATTGCACCACGGTGAATGCGGCAGCAAAGACCACGGCACCCGCGGCGATCGTCCCCAGCACGCTGACATGGGGCCTCCACTGCACCTCGACCAGGAGGACCAGGGCTGCCCCCGCCGCCAGCATCACGTCGGGGAGGATGGCGATCCAACTGATGGCCGGTGTGTCGATCATCCCTGGTCACCCACCACGAAGACATCGCCAAGCCGACCTGGCTCGGCGACCTGGTAATCGGTGCTCGCCTCGATGTGATCGAGGACAGCCTCTGTCGACGGGGCGATCTTGTCCAACAAGACGTTGGGATAGAGGCCGATCACCAAGACCAGGGCAGCGATTGGAGCGAGCAAGGAGACCTCCCTCACCGAGAGATCGGAGAGCACCTTGTTCTCCTCTCTCTCGGGAACGCCGGTGAACACGCGCTCGTATGCCCAGAGCAGATAGATCGCGGCGAGGATGACGCCGGCCGCGGCGATGATGGCGAGGACGGGAAGGCTGGTGAAGCTGCCGATCAGGATCAGGAACTCGCCCACGAACCCGTTCAGGCCGGGCAGGCCAATGGAGGCGAAGATCATGAAGAGAAAGAAGCCGGCGTATATGGGCATCACCTTGCGGAGGCCGCCGAGCTCGGAGATCTGCTTGGTGTGCCTGCGTTCGTAGATCATCCCCACCAGGAGAAAGAGGGCGCCCGTCGTGAGCCCGTGATTGACGTTCTGGATCACTGCCCCTTGCAGGCCGCCCGAGGTGAGGGCGAAGGTGCCGAGGACTATGAAACCGAGGTGGCTCACCGATGAGTAGGCAACGAGCTTTTTCAGGTCGGGTTGGACGATGGCCACGACCGCGCCGTAGATGATCCCGATCACGGCGAGGACTCCCATGATCCAGATCGCATCCACCGACG
>Ga0214472_10007578_pt1 | contig 11355 bp, 9 predicted proteins | sample RVTome_6_FD_207662 | JGI IMG/M metagenome (GOLD analysis project Ga0214472, IMG submission 207662) | Soil microbial communities from uranium-contaminated site in the Upper Colorado River Basin, Wyoming, United States - RVT140D175 | ecosystem: Environmental > Terrestrial > Soil > Contaminated >...
GCTCAGGCGCGGCGCCTGTTCCACCGCGGCGTTGACGACCACGCGGCGGCCCCTCCAGGCGGCATCGACCCCCTCGCCGACTCCGTCGACCCGCGCGACGGCGTCGCAGCCGGAAATGTGCGGATAGGCGAGCTCCACTCCAGGGATGCCCATGCCGACCCACAGATCCATCCTATTGAGAGCGGTGAATTCGCTGCGCAGGAGGACTTCGCCGCGGCCCGGCGCGCCGGGCTCGGGCCAATCCTCGACGCAACAGATATTGGGGCTCACCGGCCCCTTCGGAGCCTGTCGTTCGATGAGAATCGCGCGCATGCGAAGAACTTATCCCCGATTGGCCGTTTCGTCGCGGCGGAATGCGGGATAGCATCCTCCCCATGGAATCAGCTTCGGGAGAGCCCAGGCACACGGGGCGTTTCTGGTCGGCCTTCGCGTCGATCTTCCTTTTCGCCCTCGTCGTCCGGGCCGTACATCTGCTCGGCCTCCGAGATCTCGAGTTCTTCCAGCTGCTCGGGCTCGACGCAGCCCACTACCACCGTTGGGCACAGCAGCTCTTGGCGGGGAACGCTGCGGCGGAGCCGTATTTTCAGGGCCCGCTCTATCCCTACTTTCTGGCCGCCATCTATCGCGTCGGCGGCGTTCATGTCTTCGCCGTGCAGGTGATTCAGTTCGTCCTCGGCGGCGCGACGGCCGCGCTGAGCTTCGCCATCGGCGACCGCCTCTTCTCGCGCGGCATCGGCATCGCGGCGGGCGCCCTCATGGCCGTCCTGCCGACGGCCATCTTTCTCGAGGCTCATCTCATTCCGGCCAGCCTGTTGAGCTTCGTCGTCACGCTGGCGCTGTGGACTCTTCTCGTCGCCGTCGAGCGAAAGCAGGCCATCGCGTTCGCGGCAGCGGGCACGCTCTTCGGCATCGCGGCGCTGGGCCGCGGCACCATTCTCGTGGCGGCGGCGATCGGACTGCTCCTCCTGCTGGCACAGGCGCTGCGCCGGCGTGACCGCACGCGCATGCTTCACTGCGCCCTGTTCGCGATCGGGCTGACGCTGAGCATTCTGCCCGTCAGCCTTCGCAATCTCCGCGTCGGCGGCGAGTTCGTGCTCATCAGCAACAACGGCGGCATCAACTACTACATCGCCAATCACGACGGAGCGTCTGGGCTCTACCAGGAAATCGCCGGCGTTCACTTCTTCCAGGACGGCGTGCCCCACGACGGGCTCAGCCGCCGCGTCGCCATGGATCGCGCCGAACGTCAGCTTTCGCATGCGGAGGCCTCCACCTACTGGCTTTCCGAAGGCCTGCGCTTCAACCGGGAGCAACCGCTCACGACGCTGGGACTCTATGGCAAGAAACTCGGCTATCTCATCGGCGACTACGAAATCCCGCAGATCGAGAACTTCGACTGGGCCAAGCGGGAATCGAAGCTGCTGCGACTCTCGCCGTTTCGCTTCGGCCTCCTGATCGCACTCGCTTCCATCGGCATCCTGATCGGGGCGCGCGGCGGAGGCTTGCCCCGACTCGCAACGGGAGCACTGCTGGCCTACACGCTGGCGATTCTGCCCTTCTTCATCACGGCGCGATTTCGTGCGCCGATGCTTCCGACCCTGTGCGTCTTCGCCGTGGCCGGCATCGCAGCGCTGTGGAAGGGCAGCCGCCGCGCCCCCCGCACTCTGCTGGCGGGAATGTTCGTCGTGCTGGCACTGCTCTCCTTTCGCGTCAAACCCGTGGAGCTGCAGAAGGCCTCGGATCAACTCCTGAGCTATTCGCGTGGCGTCGTCGCCATGCAGGCGGGCGATTTTCTCACAGCGTCTCAACAATTTCGTCAGGGCGTGAGCGAGAATCCCGGCCATGTGCCCTCTGTCGCCAATCTCGCGTTCTGTCTGGATCAGCTCGGTCAACGCGCCGAGGCAATTCCCATGTACGGCCGGGTGTTGGAATTGGAACCCGAGAACGACCGCATTCTCGAGCCGTTCGCGCGCGCCCTCTTGGCCGAGCGACAGATGGAGCAGGCTCAACGCATCCTCTTGGCCCTAGTCCGCGTACAACCTCAGAACTGGTGGGGCCACGCGGCGCTCGGCGATCTCGCCCGGGAGCAATCCCGCTTCGCTGACGCGCTACGCCACTGGGAACATGTTGCGACCGCCGCCCCACCCGGCCAATACCAACAACTTGCGCAGGAACGCGTCGCCGAACTGCGCGCCGCGCAATAGGCAAAGACGCCATCCGTCCCTTCCGAGGAGCCATCCATGATTCGCCGTCTTTCGTTTTTGCTGTTGAGTCTCCTGTTCTGCTTCGCCGCCGGCGCCCAGAATCAGCCGAATCCGTGCGAGGCAGACGCTCGATATCATCAGTTCGATTTTTGGCTCGGTGAGTGGGAGGTCTTCTCCGCCGATGGAAAGAAACAGGGTGAGAATTCGATCACTGCCGCGGAGAGCGAATGCATGCTGCTCGAACAGTGGACCAGCTCCCAAGGCGGGACGGGTCAGAGCTACAACTTCCTCGACCCCCACAGCGGAGAGTGGAATCAGGTCTGGATCAGCAAGGGCTCGATCATCCGGATTTCTGGAGGACTCGAAGGCGAGGCCATGACGCTCGTCGGAGAGATCGTCTACTACGCCAGCGGCCAACGAGCCCGCTTCCGGGGGAGATGGACCCCCAAGGAGGACGGGACGGTGGAGCAGTTCTTCGAGCAGTACGACTCCGAGAAGGCGGCGTGGAACACCTGGTTTCTCGGGATCTATCAGAGGAAGAGCGGCGAATAGGGTCCGCATCTCCCTTTTGGGCCCTTGCGGGGGGCCATTTCTCGGCTATCATAGGTAACCTAATGGTTACCTATTCAGAAGATCAACTCGACCGCATCTTCGGCGCGCTCGCCGACCGGACCCGCCGGGCGTTGCTTCGAGCCATCGGCGAGGCACCGCGTTCGGTGAAGGAGCTGGCGGCGCCATTCGAGATGTCGCGCCCTGCAGTCTCCAAGCATCTGAAGGTTCTGGAAACCGCGGGCCTGATCCGCCGCGATCGCGACGGCCGCTTTCATCGCAGCCGTCCACGCCGTGGGGGTTTCCGCGCCGCCACGCGATGGCTGGCGGAGGTCGAGATCTTCTGGGAGAGCCAGCTGGATCGATTCCAAGAACTCGTGGAGTCGTCACCAACCAAGAACGAAGAAAACTAAGGAGGGCCCCATGAGTGCCACTTCACCGAGACCAGAGCTGCAAGCGCGGATCCAGCGCGTCATCGACGCACCGCGTGACAAGGTATTCGCCACGTGGACGAAGCGAGAACATGTCGAGAAATGGTGGCTGCCCGACGGCTTCAGCGATCCGAAGATCGAGATCGACATGCGCGTCGGCGGCAAATATCGCTACGCGATGACGCCACCGGGGGGCGAGCGCTTCTGCGTGAAGGGCAAGTTCCTCGAGATCAGCGCGCCGATGCGCCTCGTCTACACATGGCTGTGGGAGGGCTTGCCGCCCGAAATGACGATCGACGAGACCCAGGTGACAGTCGAGTTCCAAGAGCTCGGCGGAAAGACCCGCATCACGATCGAGCACACTGGCTTCGAGACGGCGGAGATGGCGGCCAAGCACGACGAGGGCTGGAACTCCTGCCTCGATCGCCTGGTCAAGGGCATGTAGCCTGACTCAAGAACAACTCGGCAAAACGGACGACGTCGAGGATGTTCTCGACGTCGTCCCCGTTGAAATCAACCTGGAAGTCGTAGCTGCCGTTGAGGAAGAGATTGGCGAAACCGCCAGGCACGGTGACCAGATCGGCCAGGTCGACGGCGAGATCGGCGTTCAGATCGGCACTGGCGACGGTGATGTCCAGAGGCGGACTGACGATGGGATCCAGCGGTAATCCCGCGAGATAGACCTGAAGTCCGTTCGCCGTCCACCCGCCACCGGCTACGGCGCTGTCGATGGTCGTCGTGCCGGTACCGTCGGTGTTGCCCGATGCATAGCTGCCAGCTCGGCACAGGCTCAGCTCGGCCCCTCCCACCGTATCGAACAAGAAGATGTCCTGGAACGGATACCCGGGGATCGGAAATCCGAAGGAATCGAGGACGACGACGGTGACGGTCAGGCCTCGCTCCGCGAGGGTCGGACCGCTGCGATCGGGGGCGAACTCGATCTTGCCGGCCGCGGATGTTGCGTAGCTGGGGCCTGGCTCGGGAATGCCGCCGGCGAGCGCGCCGCTCGCGAGCGAGAAGAAGAACAGGAAGCTGATGGTCGTGCGCTGCCGAGACATCTCGACTCCCTTTCCAAGGGACAACTCGCGACGGACAAGAACTCGTGCGCGAAGCGGGTCACTTCTAGATTGTTTTCCCTGCCGTCGCAGTCGAAGTCATCGAACTGGTCATAGCTGTCGTTGAGGCAGAGATGGGCGCAGCCGCCGGGAACGGCCGTGAGATCCCCCAGATCGACATCGGGATCCGCGCCGACGACGCTGCATCCTACCACAGATGAGACCGGCGGCGGGCCCAGTGCCGTATCGGCCTCAGAGTCTGCTCAGGAACTCGCGACTGCGTCCCCACGCCAACTCTGACGCGTTCGCGTCGAAGACCTCGGGACGCGCCTCGTTGAAAAACGCGTGTTGCGCCTCGTAGCGATGGAGTTCGTAGTTCACTCCCGCGGACACCCAGGCTGCCTCCAGAGCGGCGACGGCATCGGGCGTGCACCAATCGTCCTGGGTCGCGAAGTGGGCCAGAATCGGGCAGCGGATCTTGGCCGGGTCCGCCAGCTCGGCGGGCGGGATTCCATAGAAGCACACCGCGCCGGCCAGACCGTCGATGCGGACGGCTCCGGCGATCGTCAAGGCGCCGCCCATGCAGAAGCCAAGAACCGCGACGCGATCATGAGTCCGGGCGAGATAGTTCACCGCGCCGGCGAGATCCTGATGCGTGGCGTCGGGCCAGTCGAGATCGCCCATGAAGTGTTTCGCCTCGTCGGCATCGCTGGCGAGCCGGCCGCGGTAGAGATCGGGGACGAGAGCGCTGTGGCCCGCGTCGGCGAGGCGCTGCGCGACATTCTCCATCTGCTGGTTGATGCCCCACCACTCCTGAATGACGACGACGGCGCAGTTGTCCGTCGAGTTCGCCTCGACCAGAAACCCCGGCGCCGTGGCGTCGTCGGGACGCGTAAATCTCATGTTCGCTGCCATGATCGGTCTCCCAGTTGAGGGGTCAGAATCAATCGAATTCGATGTTGATCCCGTCTCCTTCGCCGCTGTCGTCGAGACGCGGCAGCAGATCCAAGAAATAGGTGGCAAAGGTCGTCGGCCACGCGCCGCGAAGTTCGTCGAGGCGCGGCTCCAGCGCCTCGAGTTGCCACGGCTGGAGGCGGCCCTTCAAATTCGAGAGTTTATGTGGACGATCGTCCAGGACGGATTCCAGGCTCGCGAGCCATGCTTCCTGACGCGCGTCGAGCTGATCCAACGCACGCAACTCTCGGCGTTGATTGCCGAGCAGCGTGAAGGTGCGCCGTTCCACTTCTTCCTCGAAGCCGTCGACCACCTCCAGCATCTTTTCCCGGCCCTCGTTCCTGCGGCCGGTCGTGATTTCATCGGCGTCCGAGCGCGGAGCTTCGAAGTCGGCGGCCCCGTAGCGAACGAGAGCCGTCAGATACACGCATTCGCCCCGCGTCAGTCCGGTGCTGAGAAGGAGTGAGTCTGCGACTCCGGTGATCTCAACGCTGGCACGGGCTACGTCGAGGCCGCCACTCACGATGGCTCGGAGCTTCCGAAACTTGTTCGCTCTTCCCAGCGATTCGTCTGAGTCGAGCAGCGCCTGGAGCTCGGCCGCGCCGGACCGAGACCGGCGTTGCAGCGTGCGCTGGAAGGTCACGTAGCGGTCCAGCATCTCGGGCGAGATGGAGCCGTCCAGCGGCATAATCTCAGAATCGAACTCCCCATCGCGCGCCACGAGCTGCTGTTCGACGGCGTCGAGCCGCTTCATGTCGGGGAAGGAGTCCTTGAGCTTCTTGATCACATAGAACGAACCACCGACGCCAATCAACAGGAGCAACGCCAGGAAGATGGCGCAACCAATCAGGATCTTCTTCATCTCTCGATCTCGCTTCTCGCCGGGTCTGGACGCAATGGGTGTACAGGGCGCGGGTCCCAGGATAGCGCTCAGCGCCTGGTTCACCAAGAAACTCATCACGCGGGCTGGCGTAGAAAGGTGGCCTCAGGGCTCACGTGTCGAGTCTTGTCTCTCGCCCCTGGTTGGTCCATCATGGACGCGGCCAAAGACTCAGAAACGGGGAAATATGAATCTCGCACTCGCAGCCCTGGCGGTCGTTCTCTTGGGAGCTAGCACATCACCGGAGGAGCATCTGCGCGAGGTCGAGGAATGGCATGCCGGGCGGATCGAGCGACTCAGGAGTCCCACCGGTTGGCTGAGCCTCGTCGGGCTGATGCGTCTCTCTGAAGGTTCGAACACGCTGGGCTCGGCCGAAGACGCACAGTTGCGTCTGCCGGACTCTGCGCCAGCGCATGTCGGCACGATCATCCTGCAAGACAGGCAGGTGCGGCTCGAGGGAGCGAAGGGAGCAGTCCTGGTCGATGGGAAGCCCGCCGGCGATGTCGTCGTCCTCAATCCCGACGCCAGCGATCGCGGAGAGAGCACGACGATCTGTGATCTCGGCAGCCTCCAGTTCTTCGTGATCGACCGCCCGGGTGGGTTCCTGCTGCGCGTCAAGGACGCCGAAGCACCGCTTCTCAAGAACTTCGACGGAAAGATCGAACGCTGGCCTGTCGACCAACGCTGGCAGATCCACGCGCAGTGGATCCCGTACGACCCGCCGAAGGTCCTGACCATCGCCAATGAAATCGGTTTTACCGAAGAAGAGACGCTCGAAGGCTATCTGCGCTTTCGAATCGACGACACGGAGTACACCATCGACCCGCTGCGCGTGGGTGACGAGCTCTTCATCATCTTCGCCGACGAGACCAGCGGGGTGGAGAGCTATGGCGCCGGACGATACTTCTACACGGATCTGCCCGACGAGGAAGGCGCGGTGATCATGGACTTCAACAAGGCGTACAACATGCCCTGTGTATTCACGTCCTTCGCGACCTGCTCGCTGCCGCCTCGCGGCAACCGCCTGCCGATCAAGGCGACCGCCGGCGAAAAGATGTGGCAGGGAGAAAAGAACTGACGGTTATCGCCGCTGCCACACTTCGATGTCCCTGCGCTGACTCTGAAAGCCGGCCTTGAGTTCGAAGGGCGACGTCTCGTCCTGCAGCCACGGGCGGACGTCTTCCGGATTCACGCGCCCGCTCTCCCCGGAGCTTCCGTGGCCGATCAAGAGAACATCGATGCCGTCGCGCTCGAGCTGAGCGAACCATCGGTCTCGCCCGCCGACGATTGGCACCGCCGAGCGGACCTCATGCGTCAAGCGCGGTCCAACGAAGGGGTAACGTCGCTGTGTCATGGCGTACCCCAGCCGTTGCTCCGGCCGGAGATAGCGTAGGACGTATTCGTAGGCGCTTCCGTAGAGCTGCAGCCGGCTGTCGTGCCGTCGCAACCTCCCGTCATGGCTATACACGGCGAAGAGCAAGACGATCGATGCGCCGAGCAGCGGCGCCAAGCGCAGCGAACGCTGAGAGGTCCAACACGAGAGCAGCGCCAACACCGTCGCGGCGACCAGAATCTCGTAGCGCGGGGCGATGATCTCGATGACGCCCCAGCCGCTGCTCAAGAAGATGGCAGTGATCGCCAGGCGACTTCCCCAACGGCCAAAGCTCGTCAATGCGTGGGCGACGAAGGGCGCCAGGAGTGCCACGGCGAGAAACGCGAAACGCGTGTTCGTCGTCATCCACGCCGTCAACCGATAGTCGCTCGCGCCGTTGTCCGCGCTGTAGGGCGTATTCCAATAGATGGCGAAGGCGAGGAGCCAGGCTGCGAGACTCCACAGCAGCACGGGCCTGCGAGCGAAGCCGGACTTTCGCCCTGCGTCGGCGACGGTGAAGAGTGCCGCCCCCACCCCGATCCACCATGCCGGGCCGAAGCTGGCATGGAGCGCCGAGGCGAGGATCGACAGATGCGCGCCGTTTCCGAATTCGAAGAGGCGCGCCAGGCTGCCGCGGTAGGCCTCAGCCGCGGTGAGCTCCCCTGCGAAGAGTGTCCAGGGACCGACGGCTACCTTCAGTGAGCCGAGGGGGTTTGCCGTCGTGAGCATGTTGTGCGCGTACCAGAACAGGCCGACGAACAGTGCGACGGGCGGGAGCAGCAGCGATGGAAGATCGCGCGGACGCGCGGGATGGGGCGGCCACGATGGCCGCCGCCACGCCAACAGCAATGCGGCGCCGCCGAGGAAGTAGGCCCAAGCGCTCATCTTCACGGCGAGCAGCAGCCCGCAACTTGCCAGCAGAGGGAGAGGCCACCCCCTGATCTCGCGGCGCGGAAAGCCGGCAAAGAACAGGGCCGACAACGCCAACGCCGCGACCGCGAGATCTGGCTGAATCGCGGCAATGCGGCGCAAGATCTCCGGCGAAGTCAGCATGAGCAGGCTCGCCGCCACCGACAGTTCCCGCGATGCACCGAGCCTGCGGCTGAGTCCGAAGCTGGCGAGGAGCAGGATGCACCAAGCGACGAGATTCGGCAGCGCGATCAGCGCGTCGTCGTGCAGCAGCAACATGCTGGCCGCACCATGCGCCTCCCAACCGAACGCGTAGAAGGCGACCTGTCCGAATTCGGCACGATGCGTCAGACCGTGCCCTCGGACCCAGTCGGCCATGATGGGGAGATGATAGGCAAGGGCGTCGAAGTTCGACGGCGCCTCGACGAGGCTGGTCCAGAGCCGCGTGACCACGACGATGACCGCAGCGGAAAGGAGAAGCGCACCGCCAACGCGCAGGGCTTTGATCGAATCGAACCAGAGCCGGCATTGCGTGCGGAGCTCCGCGTCGGCCCGCAGCCGCCAGACTCCCAGCACCAGCATGGCCGCGCCGCAGGTCAACAGGGGGACGGCGTGGAACAGCCCCAGCGCCAGAAGAAGCTGAAGGACGAACGACTGCAGGCAGAGCCCCACGACGAGGACGGCGAGAAGCGTCTCCCCCAAGCCGCGGCCGCGCCCGGCGCAGAGCAAGGCCAGAGGCCATGGTGCGAGGACCCAGAAGAGCCAGAGCGAGAACTCGAGCAGGTGATCCGGCCAGCCCAATCGCAGGCTGACCCCGTTCGCGATGGCTCCGTCGTCTTCCACCAGTGTGCCGTGTTCCCAGCGGCCACTGTAGTGAAGCGTGCTGTCGTCGTAGCTCCAGTACTGCCACTCGCCGTGGGGTTGATCCGCCAGGTAGGCACCGTCGCGGATCTTCCGGCCAGCCTCGTCGCGCGCGATCCAGTTGCCCGTGCGTTTCCCGGCTTCGTTGCGCCCCTCCCACCAGAGGGACCCATCGGAGTGGTAGGAGCGATACTCTCCGCTTCCCGACCTGAACTCACACTCTGCGAGTAGCGAGCCGTCGGCGCGGTACCAGCGCCACGGGCCCTGCTCTCGGCCGTGCCGATACGCACCGTCGCTCTCGATCTGGCCGCCCGCGTGAAAGGCCCGCGCCGGGCCGTCGAAAACGTAGTCTCCGTGAATGGTGCGCACGCTGACCGCCCGCTTCTTCGGCGAGCCGTCGGGCCAATTGTCCATGTAGACGATGGGCTCGGCCCAGCGCGCGTACAGCCAGGGTGCCAGGAGGATGGCGCCGGCGAACAGCAACGCTGCTCTCATGCTCTCCTCAGTCGAATTCGAGCTTCAGGCCCGCCCACAGACTGCGCCCCGGCTCGGGAAGCCCCGGTTGGGACAGCAGCCGGGCGTCGAAGACATTTCGCAGCCGCAGGAACAACTCGCTCTGCGGCAGGGAAAGCGGAGCCCATAGCTACGAGACGCGCACGTTCCACGAAATCTGCGCGGCCAGGCGCGCAAGGCCGTCGCTCGCCACCGGGTCGGCCGCATGCCGTGCGCCGAGACTCAGATTCTCGAGACGCAGTCGCCAGCCGCTGGCATGGGAGTAGGAGACGTAGCTGGTCGTCAGGAACTCCGGCCGGTCTTCGGCGCGGCGATCGTAGGAACCGTCCTCTTTCACGCGCGCGTTCATGAAGACAAGTCTGCTGGCCACCGTAAAACCGCGCAGCGGCGGCGACCAATTGAGGGAGGCTTCGCTGCCCAGCGTTCGGAGTTGACCCACGTTCGCCCGCCGAAAGAGAGAGGGATCGTTCAGCGAGACCATGCGCTCGATGGCGCCGTCGATCCAGGACGCAAAGACACCGCCGCTCAGCTCGAGGCGGGAGTTCGCCCAGCGTGCATCCAGCTCGGCCAGGGTCTGCTCCTCCGGTTCCAGATCTGGATTGAGTTCGAAGCGGCCGAGCGCTTCCGAGAAGCTCTCGCGCAGGGACGGAAAGCGCGAGCGCTGGCTGAGCCGCGCCTCGACCTGCCCCGACCTGAAGCCGCGCCGCAGGGCCACGAGCCCGACGGGCGCCTCGGTGTCGCGTCCTTCCCGGCCTTGTCCCCCCGTCTCGGGCGTCGCCGCGCGTTCATAGCCGCCACCCAGGCGGAAGCGCCAGTGTTCGGCGAGGGGCTCGGTCCACTCGGCGGCGAAACTGCCGAGCAGCTGCGCGTAGCGTTCTTCGTCGCCGCCGATGACCAGGGTCTCGCGGTGATTCGTCCAACGTCCGCTGGCCGCCCATTCGATGGAGCGAGAATTCATCCACTGCCGGCGCAGGGCGAGTCGCGCGCTGTGCGTGAGATCGTCATCGACCTCGTAGTCGTCGCCCGGAGTCGGTTGCGGATCCGAATAGCTCGCGTCACCGAATTCCCTGATCTCCTGATGGAAGATGTCGGCCGCGTAGCTGCCGCCGAATCTCCAACGTTGATCCTCGTTCAGATGAACGTGACCGCTGAAACCGGCCAACAAGCGCCGCGTCTCGGGATACCTCCAGAAGCAGGCGTCTGTCAAATGTCCTTCGGGCGCCACGCCCTTCTCGCCGTCGCTCCATTGCACGGTGCCTCGCACTTCGCCGGAGCGGGGGAGGACGCGCCGTAAGCTGACGAGCGCTGCGCTTTGCCGGCGCGCGCTGTTCAGGCGTGTGCGGCGATCCGGGTCCTGGTGAAGCAGCCCGTTCGTCTCCGCCGGCAACAGAAAGCCGTCGCTGCGGCGATGACTCAGCGCCACGAGGCCGTCCCAGCGGAGGCTGGCGCTCGCGAAGAGATGGGCGACCCGCGCCTCCCAGGCGTCGGCTTCCCCGGCGGCCAGGCCGAGGCGGCTCGCGTGCCCCGGACGCCCCAGGCGCTGCGTCTTTAGATCGACCCGCCCGGCCAGCGCGTGCGGGCCATCGGCGACGCTGCGGATGCCACGCCGCGCCTCGATTCCACCCAC
>Ga0214472_10007579_pt1 | contig 11355 bp, 6 predicted proteins | sample RVTome_6_FD_207662 | JGI IMG/M metagenome (GOLD analysis project Ga0214472, IMG submission 207662) | Soil microbial communities from uranium-contaminated site in the Upper Colorado River Basin, Wyoming, United States - RVT140D175 | ecosystem: Environmental > Terrestrial > Soil > Contaminated >...
GAGGCCCAGGCGCACCCGGGGATTGGCGCCCCCGACGGTGGGATAGCGCTGCTCGATCACGCGAGGGGTCGCCGGCTCGATGTCGACGAACGTCGAGACCGCGACCGCCGACTCGTCGGTGCGCAGGAAAGCGACGGCGCTCGAGTCCGGTGCCCAGAGGATGCCGTTCTCGACGTGGTCGAAGATCTCCTCCCAGTAGAGCCAGGAGAGACGACCGTTCCGGACGGTGTCGGACCCGTCGCGGGTCAGCCGCGTCTCCGCCCTCTCGCCCAGATCGAGCAGCCAGAGGTCGTTCCCGCGCACGAAGGCGACCTTGCCGCCGTCGGGCGAGAGCCGTGGCTCCGACTCCGCGGTCTCGGTGCGGGTGAGCCGTTCGAACTTCGAGTCGGTGAAGCGGAGCACGAAGAGATCGCCGCCGAAGACGTAGGCGCCGAGCCGCCCGGCGCGGTCGAGGCTCTCGGGCCAGTCGAGGGAGTCGGGAGCGTCCGCCTCGCCGAGCTCCTGGCGGAGGCTGGCGAGTGCGGCGCCGGCGTCGAGAGCGGCGGAGCGCGCTGCCGACTCGGGGTCGACCCGCTCGAAGGTCCGCTCGGCGCCGCGTGGCCGCGCGTCGAGCAGCAGCACGATGCCATCCGAGGTCCAGGTGGCCGCCGTCGGTCGGGCGAAGCCCTCGGCCTCGTCGCTGAAGATCCAGTCGATCGTGACCCCGGGTGGTGTCGCTGGGGCCGAAGGTCGGGCCGGCTCCGCGGCGACGAGCGCGGGCGACGCCAGCAGTGAGGCCAGCAGCAGGGACGGTGGGCGCATCGCAGGAACCTCCGCGCAGCATGATAGACGTTTGCCGTCGGGGACGCGGAGGGGGCGACCGGCGTGCTGTGTGCTACTCGACCGTCTCCGACGAGCGTCCGATGCCCCGGGGATCGTCCGGCGCGAGGCGGTTGGAGTGCTCGACCGTCGGCGGACCCGGTCGGGCCCAGGGCTGCGGGACGTGACGGCTGCCGTCGGGCGGGAGCACGAGGCCACCCTCAATCGTGACCCGCAGTCCCCGGGGCTGCTCGGCCTCGAAACGCAGCGTCCAGCCGCTCTGGCGGCAGATCTCGGCGGTGATCGCGAGGCCCAACCCGCTGCCCCCCGGGGCGCGCTGCCGCGCGCGGCCCGAGCGGAAGGTCCGCTCGGTGAGGCGTACCAGATCGGGCGGGGCCACTCCCGGCCCGTCGTCGACGACGGTGACGCAGAACCGGTCGTCGCCCGCCGCTTCGAGGACCACCGCCACGTTGGACCCGGCCTCGCTGTGGGTCACGGCGTTGTGCGCCACGTTGGCAAGGGCCTGTTCCGTCCAGACCGGGTGCCCCCGGGCGAGAAGGGCCCGAGGAGGAACCGCGCCCTCGAGGCTCACCCCCCGGTGTCGGCCGAGGAGGGCGAAGCGAGCCACCACCCTCTCGACGACGTCGTTCAGCACGGTCACCGCTTCGCCGTCGGGGGGCTCGTCGCCCTGGGTCAGCTGCGTGAGAAGGCGCAGGTTCTCGGTGAGCTGCGCGGTGTAGACGAGGTCGGTCAGGGCACGGCGAATCGTCTCCGTCGCGTCCTTTCGCTTCGCAAGACGGGCCGCCAGCTCGAGGGAGATCAGGGCCGAGCTCAGGGGCGTCCGAAAGTCGTGAGCCACGTCGCCGAGCCGACGCTCGAGCTGTTTCTGCCGCTCCCGCAGCAGAGCCGATTCGGTGAGGACGCGCCGGTGGGTGCGATCCAGTATCGTCGCGAGGCGGCCGATCTCGTCGTCCGCGTGGTCGGGGACGGGCTCGTATCCCCCAGGGGAGCCCAGGGCGGCGGCTGCGCGCCGCAGTCTCGACAGGCGGGAGAGAAGGGGCCGTACCACCACCAGGGTGGAGACAGCCATCGTGGCGCCGATGGTCACGAGGGTGAGGGTGACGAGAAGCAGGAGGCCTCGAACGCTCGAGCCCCGGGCCGCCTGCCAGCTGAGTTGGAAGAGGCTGCACGGCCCGGCTGGCGCCACCCGTCTGAGGACGATGCCCCCCCACCGGGCCTCCCCACCCCAGAAAAGGCGGCCGGGGAGGTCGTCACCCTCGAGCAACCTCTCCCGGAGGAGTGGATCGAGGGGTGGGCTCTGGGCGTTTTCGGACCGCAGGGTCGACGCGTCGTAGGCGTCGAGGCGGCCCACCCGGCGGGTCTTACTCCACGTCGGCGGGGAGAGCAGGCACGGTCCGACGTTGTCGGCCGCCACGGAGCGGGTGTAGCGACCCACCCCGTCGAGGATCTCGCGGATCATGAAGTGGGTGAGCGCTCCTGCAATCAGCATGGTGCTCGTGACGGCGGCCGCTCCCGTGGCGAGGACGATTCGCGGAACGAGCCGCCGCCACGGGTGCCAATGCCGCGGGACGGCAAGCTCCGGTTTGGAAGTGGACCCCGGCGCTGGCACTCTATCTTGCACCTCCGCGTCCTCGCGGAAGATCAGGGTCCGTGCGACGCGAGCGGCCGGCGCGCGATCGATGGCAGAGTCGGCCGCATCAGCGCGGTCGCCCGGAACCGGGACGTCCGGGGCGGAGACATCCGGTGCGGAGACGCGGTCCCCCTCGAGCGTCTGGCAGCGCCCGTGTGGCCGCCGGGGCTCGACCCGCATCCGCCAGCCGTTGCGCCGGCAGATCTCGGCGGTCAGAGAAGACCCGGACCCGCCTCCGAGCGCGTCGCGCCCCCGGGCGAAGTCTCTGCCTGTCTCCTCCGCAGTTTGATCCCCGGACCGCGCCGTCGTCTCGGTGGGGCCATCGTCGACGACGGTGAGGCGAAACTCCGCCGTCCCCTCGGCCTCGAGGAGGATGGCCACGTGACCCCCTTCGAGGCCCCGGCTCACCGCGGAGTGGATGAGGTTCGCTACGGCGCGCTCGGCCCACACGAGCGGCCCCCGGGCGAACAAGGGCTGCGAGGGCGTCGCGCACTCCACCTCGATCCCGCGATGCTTTCCCAGCAACGACGAGCGCGCGACGGCCCGCTCCACGACCGCGCAAAGGTCGGCGGGGGGCTCGAAGGCTGCGGGCGTGTCCGAGACATCGAGGTGGGCCGCCAGCCGGAGATTGTCGGTCAGCTCGGACGTGTAGCTGACGTCGGTGAGCGCGCTCCGGATCAGGTGTTTCGTGCTCGCGAGCTCGGCCTGGGCGCTCGCCTCCTCGAGGGCGATCTGGATCGCGGTCAGCGGGGTGCGCAGGTCGTGGCAGACGTCCTCGAGGTGTGCGAGGAGAACGTGCTCGCGGCTGCGAAGGCGTGACGACTCGGCCCGTATTCTTCGGTGGGCGCGGTCGAGGACCCGGCCCAGCTCCCCGACGTCGTCGGTCTCCGGGTCCTGATCCGCGACGTAGCCGGCATCCTCACCGACGTGCTCGGCGCCGGTGCAGAGCCGGGCGAGCCTTCTCACGAGGGGCCGCACGACGGCGGCGACGGAGAGAACCACCGTCCCCGCAAGGGTGAGGACGGTGATCCCGAAGACGAGCAGGAGCAGGCGGAGCCGTGACCCCGGGGGCGCGTACCAGTGCAGCTCGAACAGGCTGCACGGCCCATCCGGAGCGATCTTCATCAAGGCGGCTCCGCCCAGCGCTCCGCTCCAGCTCCAGTCGACGCGGGCCGGCACTCTTTCTCCCGCCTCGAGACGCTCGAGGAGAGCGGGGTCGGGAGGCCGGGCGGTCGGGTTGGCCGAGCGCAGGGTGGAGGCGTCGTAGGCGTCGAATCGACCGATGTCGCGCCGGCGCCCGAAGGTCTCGGGGGAGCTCCGGCACGGAGAGACGTTGTCCTGGACGACATCCTCGGTGTAGCGCTCGACCTGGACACGGATCTCGTTTGCGAAGAAGCGGATCCAGAAGGTCCCGGCCAAGCCGACGCTCAGTGTCGCGGCCAGGCTCGTCGCGATCAGGATCCGCGGGGTGAGCCGCCGCCACAGCCGTCGACTGGACGCTCGAGCCAAGTCGCCCGGCTCAGTCGCCGTCCTCGGCCGCGTCGAAGCGGTACCCGATCCCCCACACCGTCGCGATGGGACGCGCTCCCCGCGGTCCGAGCTTCCGTCGGATGCGGGCGATGTGGCTGTCGACGGTCCGGTCGTCGCGATCGCCGAGGAGAGGCAGTGCGTCCTGCGCGAGCTGCCGGCGGGTCACCGCCCGGCCTCGGTGCTCGATCAGGTAGGCGAGCAGGTCGTACTCGTGCTGCGTGAGGGATGCCGTCTCGCCGGCGACGGTCGCAGTCCTCCCCTCGAGGTCGACGGTCACGTCTTCCCACGAGACGCAGCGTGGAGGAGAGGCCTTGTCCGCGAGTCGCGTGCGGATTCGGGCCACGAGCTCCTCGATCCAGAAGGGCTTGGGCACGTAGTCCACCGCCCCGAGGCGGAAAGCCTCGAGGCGGTCTTCCAGGTCCGTCCGGGCGGTGAGAACGATGACGGGGGTCGTGAGATGTCCCTTCCACGAGCGGAGCACGTCGAGGCCGCTGCAGTCGGGCAGCATGAGATCGAGCACGATCACGTCGAACCGCTCGGCGAGCCCCTTCGAGTAGCCCTCGTCTCCCTTGGCGGCGACCACGACCCGGAAGCTCGCCGCCTCGAGTCCTCTCCGGAGACCGGAGCTGATGGAGGGATCGTCTTCGACGACCAGGATCGATCGTCGTCTCTCGCCCGATGCCTCCATACCCCTCCTCGTCCTCGTCGGCGGCCGAGCCCCGACGAAGATGCCCGAGTATAGCCGAGCCGATTTCGACGCTCGGGCGCGATCGTCCCCGGCTTCGTGCATTGAAGCGCCTGGATGTGGAGCGGATGTGGAGACGCGTCTCTCCTTTTGATGTGCCTGAGTGACGGCGGAGTCAGTCCGTCGCCTCCTCCTGGACACTAGCAGCCCGTGGCGAAAGTCAGACCGCGCCCGTGCCGGATCTGTTCCGCCAGCTCTGCGTTGCCAAACCTTGAAATACTCCCGGTATTCCTGCGGTTCGGCGCCTTGATCTGAGGAAAAATCTCTCGCCCTCGCTCGCGGAGCACTTCCACCACGGGCTGCTAGACGTGCGCGACGGCGCCGGGGACCGCAGACAGGCAGACGGGCCAGCCGGCCAGGGAGATGTTGGCGAATTACGCCGCGCACCTCTCGTCGAGCGTGATCGCGGCTACCCGACTACCGCAAAACGAGTACTCCCACCGCGATGGGCCCTCGAATCTGGGCGCTTGTCTCCACAGATTCTCCACAATCTTTCGGTTCAATGCCGGTGTCACAAGACAGACGCGCAAGCGGGCGACGGACCGCACCGCTCTTCAGGCCCAGAAATGAATGGCAGTCGGAAGGTGCGGCTCCATGTCGACGGCGAGGAGCTGTGCCGCTCGAGACGCACGGCGGAGACGGCCGAGTGGAGGACGGACTTCGAAGGGCGGCTGGACACCCGCGGGCAGCGGCGGCGAGCTCGCTTGCGGGCTTCGACTAGTCACGAGCCTCTATGCCTCGACCTCGACCACCGGTCGTGAGGCCCAAGTCAGGAGGACCCATGAGCCCCCGAGAAGACGGAAGTCACCGTTGGGAATCCAGTCACCGAATCGCCCGGCGGGCGAGGGCGTTCGGCCTCGGCACCCTGGGCGCTCTCGTGCTGGGGACGGCGTTGTCGTCGCTCCCGCAGACGGAGGCGCAGTCGATGTGCACATTCCCTCCGCCCGGCGACTGCACACCTCGATCCGGCGACTGTGCCTGCTTCCTCTCGGAGAAGTCTCCCTGCGACGGTGACGACGTTCTCGTGGGCGCGGCGATCGACAAGCAGTGGGAGATGAAGAACTGCGGCACGACGACCTGGAATTGGGATGCCGACTATGAGGTATGGCGGCTGCTTCTCTCCGATGACGACGGGAGTCTCGCCGTGCCGGACATCCTGCCCGGTCCTTCGGGCACGACCGCGCCCGGCCAGAGCGCCTGGGTGACTCTCGATGCGACGGCCCCCTCGACGCCGGGTCATCAGCGACGGACCTTTCGCATCACGCATCGGAACGTCAGTGGACCGGGCGACAACCGCCCCTTCGGTGAGGAGTTCTGGATCGACATCGACGTCGTCCCCAACCCCACACCGACGCCGACCCCGGGGCCCACGCCCACTCCCACGCCCACCCCGACCCCCACCCCGACACCCTCGCCGGTACTGTCCCTCGACCTCACGGTGACCCCGGGGAGCGTCGGCCGCAACGACGAGGGCTGGCCCACGCCCAACCCGGTGGTGGTGACGGTCACCGCGGGATGTCCTCCAGGGCCGACCTGCAGCGGACCCCTCGACATCCACGTCGGCACCGCCCTCGGGCCGCGCTTCTACGTGCTGGGAACGGACGGCACTGAGGGATGCCGCGTCCAGACCGACGAGCCGAGCACCCCGTTCTCCGCGAGCATCCTCGACATCGAGGACTGCCCGGCTTCGATCGCCGGGGGATCGTCGAAGACCTACCGGGCTCGACTCTGGATGCAGCCGTCGTCTTCGGCATTCCTGTTCATGGCCACGGGCTGGCAGGGGCTCTCCGACAGCCGAACCCTGAACGTGGAGCCTGCTCGGATCCATCCCGTCATTTTCGTCCACGGCATCATGGGCTCCATGCCTCCCCAGGATCTGTTCATCACGAACGCCGACCAGGCCCGGCGGCTCGACCCCTTCGTCGGCTCCTACCGTCCTCTGCTCGAGAACTTCGAGAAGATGGGGTACGAGTGGAACAAGACGCTCTTCGCCGTCGCCTACGACTGGCGGAATCCGAATCAGGTTTCAGGAGACTTCCTGCGACGCTCGCTCGCCACCGCCATCTCCCGCTCCACGGGGTGGGGGATGGTGGAAGAGGACGGAACCGCCGACCTCGTGGTGCACAGCATGGGGGGGCTCGTCTCGCGCGCCTACATCCAGGGTGACGCCTACAACGACGACGTGCGCAAGGCGGTGTTCATCGCCTCGCCGCACAAGGGATTCCCCTTCGACTACCGCACGTGGGAAGGAGGCACGTGGGCCGACTACGTCTACGCGGCCCCGCTGCCGTCGGGGTCGGGTGTCCTCTTCACGCCGCTGCTGGACCGGATCATCTGGCCCACGCTCGTCGCCAAGAAGTTCCAGCCCGGTCCCGCTGACCTCGCCGGCTGCAACTTCATCTCGATCTCTTCCGACGAGGACGGCCTGCCCGCGCCTCCCGAGTCCGGCCTCGTGTTCGTCTACACGCCCGAGCCACGCGGGTTCTACGTGTGCGCCCAGTCCCACGTCTACTCCTGGACGCACCACCCGAGCCGAGGCATCGGGTCGTTGCCCCAGATGCTGCCCACTCTCGACATGCCGGTCTACCTCGTCGACTCGAACCGCCGCCATTACCCCCACGGGCGCCCCGTCAACCCGCTGCTCGACGATCTCAACGCGCGCATCGGCGACCTGGAAGCGCGGCTTGGCGCCGAGAACATCTTCGTCATCTACGGCGACGGCGCTCCGATCACCGACTGGACCTACGTCGTCGGGCCACCCTCCAGCCTGCTCTGGGCGCAGGGGACCGTCGTGTCGGTTGAGGAGAACCCGCGGGGAGACGACCTCATCCCCGTCCCCAGCACCACCCTTCGTCAAAGCGGTCTCCTGCCCGGCCTGCCCGCGGGGAACGAGGTGGGGGTGAACGCGGCACCCGGCTGCGGGCCCGTGGGATGCACGAGCGGTCGCCACGTCCCGATCGTGTATCAGCGGGCGACCCAAGCCGACCTCGTTCCGTCCTTCCTGGCCGGCCTCACCCTGCCCTTCGACACGTCCTACTCGCCCCCGTGGATCATCCCCGACGAGCTCTTCGAGCTGCTCACGGTCATGGGCGGCTGTCCGGTCGACGTGATGATCACCGACCCGCTCGGCCGACGGCTGGGATACGACCCCGCGTCGGGCAACGTGTGGTGGGAGATCCCCAATGCCGTCCTCACGACGCCCGGCGTCGAGCCGCCGATCCTGATGATCGCGAACCCGGTGCCCGGCACGTACTCCCTGACCGCCGCCGGCTACGGCGACGGGCCGTACAGCCTGCGCGTCGACCGCACCGGGGAGCTGGTGGCGCCGATCGTCGTGCTCGGGGAGGAGACCGCCCCCGGCGACAGGGACGTCTTCTTCGTCGACGTCCCTGCCAACGGGCCGCCCGAGGCCGAGGCCGGCCCCGACCAGACGCTGTCGGCGGGAGAGGACTGCCTCGGGCGAGCGGTGCTCGACGGCACGGGCTCGAGCGATCCCGACGGCGATGCCCTCCGATACACATGGGCCGGCCCCTTCGGCACCGCGAGCGGACCGAATCCCGTGGTCGGCCTCCCCCTCGGCGCCCATGTGGTGACCCTCACCGTCGACGACGGCAAGGGCCAGGCCGACGTCGACACCCTGCTCGTCACCGTCGAGGACACGACACCTCCCACGATCCTTGCCCCCGCGCCCATCGTGGCCGAGCAGACGAGCCGCGACGGGACGCCGGTGACGATTCCGCCGCCCCAGGTCCTTGACAACTGCAGCGACGTCACCGTCACCCACGACGCTCCGGCGGTGTTTCCCCTCGGGAGGACCACCGTCACGTTTACCGCCGTGGACGCGGCGGGAAACGTCGCGACGGCCACCACGACCGTCACCGTGCGGGACACGACGCCGCCCGTCCTCTTCGACGTTCCCCCTCCGGTCCGGGTGGAGCAGCTCGGCCGCGATGGGACTCCGGTGACGCTCCCGCTTCCTTCGGCGTCCGACATTTGCGACGCCGCCCCGGTGGTGACGAGCGACGCGCCCGCCGTCTTCCCCCTGGGGAAGACGACGGTGACGTTCACCGCCACCGACGCTTCGGGAAACCGCGGCACCGCCACGACTACGGTCGAGGTGATCGACACGATTCCCCCCGTCATCTCCTCGTTGAGCGTTTCGCCCTCCGAGCTGTGGCCACCCAACCACAAGATGGTCACGGTGCGCGCGACCGTCTCCGTGCACGACATCTGCGACGCGCGTCCCGACTGCGCGATCGTCGCCGTGACCAGCAACGAGCCGGCGAGCGGTCAGGGAAAGGGTGATGCGTCGCCGGACTGGATCCTCGGCGGGGGCCTCACCGCGCAGCTGCGGGCGGAGCGCTACGGGAAGGGATCGGGTCGCCGCTACACCCTGAAGGTCCGGTGCACCGACGACTCGGGGAACAGCGCCTACCGGACGGTCGTGGTCACGGTTCCCCACGACCGCGGGCATTGAGACACGCGCGGCCACCCGGGTCGGGGCGCCGCCGCGTCGCTCTCACGGCGGCCCTCGGCCCCGCTCTGCTGTGCTTGGTGACGGGGCTTGCTTCGTCTGGCGCCGCGGCCGCGGAGGAAGGCGCCTGGAGCGAGACCTTCGACGAGGGCGCCCTCGACCCCACCCGCTGGATCGCCACGCTCGACGGTGACTTCCGTGAGCACGCGGTGGACGTCGTAGACATCTCCCCGCTCGGCGCCCACGACTTCCGTCTCCGGCTGCGCGCGGACACGCGGGGGACGCGGGACGACACCGTCAAGTTCCTCGGAGCGAGAACGGTCCCCGCCTTTCCCATGGCCGAGGGGACGCGGATCGCGGTGACCGTGGACTGGAACGGCCAGGCCAACGGGAGCTACCTGACGGCGGCGGTGATCCTCACCCCGGAGGCCACGCGCGGGAACCCCCTGCGGGGACGGGACTGGTTCAAGGTCGAGTACGTGGGCGTCCCTCCCGGGCAGAACGCACGGCTGATCGTTGGTCAGCGAGTCGAGGGGCGGGAGCGGACGCTCTACGACGAGGGATGGCCGGAGACGAACCGAAGCGGACGCAGGATCGGGGTGCAGGAGCTGCTCCTCGTCTTGCGCCGATCATCCTTCGAGGTCTGGGAGAACGGAGCCCGTCTCTTCGAGGCGCGCGACACGTCCCTGGGATTCGAGAGCGCCCACCTGCACCTCCAGCTCTCGAGCCACAGCAACTACCCCCCGCGCGAGATCCTCTTCGACGACTTTCGCTTGAGCGCGCTTCCCTGATGGGTTGGGTGACGCGCTTCCGTCGCCGCTGAGGGCGGTGCGCCGGCGCGTTTCGCGCCGACGCGGCTCGCGCGCGTCCGAGCCGTGCCGACCGACCGACTGGCGCCGAGGCCGGGCTCGCTGGTGGGAAGCACGGTGCGAGCGCGCGTGTCTCTCGCTCTGCCGGCGCCGAGTGGCCGCGGGGGAACGACTCGCTCTGTTTCCTCGAAGAGCGAGCGGGCCGGAGTAGAATCGACGAAACCTCCGGAGGACCAGTGCCGCTCGCGCCGGGCGTTCACCTCGGACCCTACGAGATCCTGTCGCCTCTGGGCGCGGGCGGCATGGGCGCGGTCTACGTCGCCGAGGACACGCGCCTCGAGCGCCAGGTGGCCCTGAAGGTCCTGCACCGGGAAGCGGCGGGAGACGGCGATCGCCTCCGTCGATTCGTGCGGGAAGCGAAGGCGGCGTCGGCGCTCAATCACCCCAATATCCTCACCGTCCACGAGATCGGGTATTTCGAGGACCTGCACTTCATTGCCACGGAGCTCATCCGGGGACAGACGCTGCGCGAGCGGATGAGCGCCGTGACGCTGACGCTGCGAGACACCCTGGAGATCGCCCTCCAGGTGGCCGCCGCCCTCAACGCCGCGCACGAAGCCGGCATTGTCCATCGCGACATCAAGCCCGAGAACGTGATGATCCGCCACGACGGCATCGTCAAGGTCCTGGACTTCGGCCTGGCGAAGCTGGTCGACCGCTCCGGTCGAGCCGGAGGCAAAGACGGACGTGCGGCGGCTCACCGAGGCGGGAATGATGCTCGGCACCGTCGCCTACATGTCGCCCGAGCAGGCCCGCGGCAGCGAGCTCGACGCGCGCACGGACCTCTTCAGCCTCGGTGTCGTGCTGTACGAGATGCTCACGGGCCGCCAGCCGTTCACGGGGGAGACCGCCAGCCACATCATCGTCGCCATCCTGGAGAAGGAGCCCCCGCCGCTGTCGCAGTCCGTCGGAGAGATGCCGGCCGAGGTCGAGCGAATCCTCGTCCAGGCGCTGGCCAAGCGTCCGGGCGAACGCTACCAGAGTGCGCAAGCCCTGCAGGCGGACCTGGCCAGGGTGAGAAAGCAGCTCGAGGAGGCCGGGAAGGGGGCGTCCCGTCGCCGGCTCCGCCGCGCCCGGCCGCGCAAGCCGCGGCGGCGGCCGCGAAGAGCAACACGATCGCGGTGCTGCCCTTCACGAACATGAGCGCCGACGCCGACAACGAGTACTTCTGCGACGGTCTGGCCGAAGAGCTGCTCAACGCTCTGACGAAGATCGACGAGCTGAAGGTGGCGGCTCGCACGTGCGCGTTCTCCTTCAAGGGCAGGAGCACGAACATCAGCGAGATCGG
>Ga0214472_10007580_pt1 | contig 11355 bp, 6 predicted proteins | sample RVTome_6_FD_207662 | JGI IMG/M metagenome (GOLD analysis project Ga0214472, IMG submission 207662) | Soil microbial communities from uranium-contaminated site in the Upper Colorado River Basin, Wyoming, United States - RVT140D175 | ecosystem: Environmental > Terrestrial > Soil > Contaminated >...
CGGCCCTGCTGAGGCTCCTGGGTGCGAAGCGCCGAACGCGACGCCGAGCTGCGACGCACGGGGATCCTCGACGCCGGCGACACCGTCGGCGCCTCCTTGAACTGCGCCAGCCTGCGCTCGGGCGCCTGCCGACTGCGCACGAGCGGCCGGACCCCGATGTCGCCGGGCGCGCGCGACACGACCTCGTAGCGTGGGAGGGCGCGGGCGGGGCGGGCCACCACCACGTGCGTGCCCGAGTAGCGATACGAGGGATAGAAGTACGGATCGTCCCAGATCACGACCCGGTAGGACGTGCACACCGCGCTATACGGGTTCCAGGCGGCGTAGGACCGCTGCGCGTGGCAGTCGTAGCAGAGGAATCGCGGATACGAGTAGGTGTTGCCCACGTGGTACGTGAGGAAGTCGAGCCCGTAGGGCACCACCTCCCAATCCGGCACGATCTCCGCGACGTAGTCGTCGATCGCGACGTAGGGGTCCTCGTAGACGACGCCGCCGACGGCCCCCAGGTCCCAACCCGTGCGCGCATCGTACGCGAAGGCGGAGAAGTCGAGCGGCTCCGAGGACGCGACCATGAAGTAGTATCCGACCCCCGGATCGTCCGCGACGGGCCAGACCGGGGAGCCGGGAAACAGCAGCCGGTAGTCGCGTCCGCCCTGCACGGGCGCGATGGCGCCCGGATGCTGCGGGAAGACCATCGAGACCAGGCCGTCCGTGTCGATGCGGAAGATCGCCGCGTGGGCGTCCTCGCTCGTGCGGTAGTAGACGCGCACCTGATCGCCCCTCTGGAGCACGGGCTCCTCGCCCCTGTCGAGCCAGACGCGGGCCTCGAGCGAGGGCTGCTCCTCCTGGGCCTGGGCGCCCGCGCCGGACGCGGCGGCGGCACCGAGGAGGAGCGAGGTCATGAAGGGCGTCGAACGACGCATGGCTCTCCGGGCTGTGCGAATGGCGTCCCATGGTGTCGCAACGCGCATGCCAGGCCCGCAGCGGGGCGAATACGGGACGTTCGAAGCGAAGTCGTCCACGAGCGAGGACACCTGGCCCGGCCGAGGGACCCCCTCATGGGACACGGCCGTTGAGCCCTTCCGAACGCACCGGTAGCTTCCGCCTCCCCATGAACGACACCAGGAACGCGGCACGCAGCCGCTCGCGCCTCGACCTCGTCGACCCGGCGACGCTCTCTCAGCTCGGTGGCATCGAGTTCATCGCGCGTGAGGTCGTCCAGGGCTTCATCATGGGGCTGCACCGATCCCCACACCGGGGCTTCTCGGCCGAGTTCGCCGAGCTGCGCGCGTACCAGGCGGGCGACGATCTGCGCTACATCGACTGGCGCATGTACGGGCGGTCGGACCGCTATTACGTGAAGCAGTTCGAGGAGGAGACGAACCTCCGCGCCTACCTCCTCCTCGACATGAGCGAGTCGATGGGGTGGAGCTCGGATCCGGGCACGCTGCCCACCAAGCTCTGGTACGCGAAGCACCTCGCCGCTTCGCTGGCGCTCATCCTCCTGCGCCAGGGAGACGCCGTCGGGCTGGCCGCCTTCCACAACCGCGTCGTCGACCGCCTGCACGCGCGGGGCGGCCGCCGCCAGTGGTACGAGCTCCTGCGGCGCCTCCAGCGGATCGAGGCGGAAGGGGGGACCTCGGCAGAGGGCGCGCTGCGCGACCTCGCGGTGCGGCTCGACCGGCAGGGGCTGGTGGTGCTCCTCTCCGACCTCCTCGTCGCACGCGACGAGACGCTGACGGCGCTCAAGTTCCTGCGCCACCGCGGGCACGAGGTGCTCGTCTTCCACCTCCTCGATCCGGGCGAGCGGGAGCTCCCCGCGGCCTCCGAGGCGCGCTTCTTCGATCCCGAGACGGACGAGGAACTCCTCGTGAGCGTGGCCGACATCCGAGGCGAGTACCGAGAGGCCGTGCGCAGCGCGCTCGACGAGTGGAAGCGCGACCTCCGTCCACACGGGATCGACTACGAGGTCATCGACACCGACCGCCCGCTCTCGCTCGCGCTCCGCGCGTACCTGCGGAAGCGGGAGCGCCTCGGATGAGCTGATGGGCGCGCTCAACCCGCTCTTCCTCCTCGCGGCCGTGGCCGCCGCCGTGCCGATCCTCCTGCATCTCTTCCAGCGGCAGGAGACCCGGCGGTTCCGCTTCCCGGCGCTCCGCTACCTGGAGCGCACCGAGCGGGAGCACGCGCGGGAGATCCGCCTCCGACAGCTCCTGCTTCTCCTCACGCGGATCGCTGTGTTGCTGCTCGTGGTGGGGGCCGGCGCCCGTCTGATCTTCGCGGGCAGGGGCGGAGCGCACTCGCCCACCGCGGTCGCGATCGTTCTGGACAACTCGCTGAGCAGCGGGCTGGTGGTCGGGGAGACGCGCGTGCTCGACGAATTGAAATCACTCGCCCTCCAAACGCTCGACGGCGCATCGGCGGACGATCGCTTCTGGGTGATTCGGGCTGGCGAGCCCTGGCTCCCGGCAATCTCGGGCAGCACCGTGGAGGCGCGAACCGCCGTGACCGAGACCGCCACCAGCGCCGCCGCCGGGGACCTGACGGCCGCGCTCACGCGCGCCGCGGAGCTCCTGCGCACCTCGGAGCACGAGGAGCGCGAGATCCACCTCGTCTCCGATCTTCAGCGGACCGCGTTCGAGCGACCCGGGGCCGAGCCCGCCGGGGACATCCCCGTGGTAGTGTGGGCGCCGGACGTCGACCTCGTCGACAATCGCGCGCTCGAGGCCCTGCTCGTGGGCGGGGGCCTCCCGCCCGTCGAGGGACAGCGCGCGGAGCTGACGGTGCGCGCCCGCGACACGGGCCCGGATACGACGCGCTTTCCCATCCGTCTGGTTCTCGACGAGCGTATCCAGGGGGCCGGCGTGCTCTCGTCGGGAGCAGAGACGGTGATCCCGCTGCCGGCCGCCGGCTCGGGGTGGGTCCAGGGCTATGTGGACGCGGACCCCGATGCGCTTCGCGCCGACGATCGTCGCTACTTCGCCTACCGGTCGCGGCGCGCGCCGACGGTGGCCGTCACCGGCTCGCCGCCGCTCTTCGTCTCCGAGGCCGTGGGCGTGCTGGAGCGATCCTCGCGCTTGCGAGCGTCGGCGCCCGCGCAGGCGGAGCTCCTCGTCGCCCAGGACGGCGTCGATCTCGAGCGCCGGGGAGCGAGCACGGCGGCGCTCGTGATCCCGCCCGAGGACCTCACGGTGCTCCCCGCGCTGAACCGCCGTCTCGCCGACGCCGGCATCCCGTGGCGTTACGAGCCTCGCGCAGGGACCGGAGAGGCGGGGCTCGCCGGCGAGTCGCTGCCCGAAGCGCTCGTGGGAGTGCGCGTCCTCCGTTGGCTCGCTCTCGCGAGGTCGGTGGGGGGCGGCGCGGGTTCGCGCACGCTCGCCGAAGTGGCCGGCGAGCCCTGGGCCGTGGAGGGTGCGGATGCCTCCGGACGACGCTACATCCTGGTCGCGTCGCCGCTCGTCGCGTCGGCAAGCACGCTCCCGGTCTCGGCCGGCATGGTGCGCTTGATCGACTGGGCCGCGACCCAGTGGGCCGGATCGGGAAGCGCGCCGGACTACGAGGCGGGCACGTACCTCTCCGCACCCGTGGGCGCGACGCACGTGCGCTTCCCGTCGAGGCGGGAGATGGAGATCGACGGCACGCGGACGGTTAGGGGAACGAGCGAAGCCGGACTCTACACCTTCCTCGCCGCCGACACGGTGGCCTCCGTGGTGGCGCTGAACCCCCCGACCCCCGAGTCCGACCTCGCGCGCCTCGAGCGGCGCGACTTCCGCTCGGCGATCGGCACGGAGGTCACGGCGGTGGAGCAGGCCGACGCCTGGGCACGCTCGGTGTACCGGAGCCGGGTCGGGCCCGAGATCTGGCGCCCGCTCCTCCTCGCGGCGCTCCTCCTTCTCTTCGCGGAGTCCTTTCTGGCGACCTCCGGCCGCGGGCGCGCGCCCGGACAGAAGCGCCAGCCCACTCCCGCGTAGGCGTCCATGGCATTCTCCAACCTCGTGCTCGACGCGGTCGGGTCGTGCGACGGCGTCGAGGCGACTGCGGCAAGGCTGCCCGCGCCAGGACAGCGCTCGGCGCTCGGGGGCGCCGTCGGTTCGTTGGGCTCCGCCGTTGTCGCGGCGCTCCACCGCGCGAGCCCCGGGCGCGTCCTCATCGCCGTCGCCGAGACGCCCCAGGCGGCGGTCGCCGCGCAGGCGGACATGGAGGCGGTCCTCGACCGCGAGGGCGAATCGTACCTCTACCCACAGAAGGAAGCGCTTCCGTACGAGGAGAGCGAGCCGCACCTGGAGATCGGCGGCCTGCGCGTCGAGGCCGTCGAGGCGCTCTTCTCCGGGCGCGTTCGCCTGCTCGTGACGACGGGGCGCGCGCTCCAGGAGCGCGTCCCGCTGCCGGCGCGGCTCGCCGAGCTCCGCAAGACGTTCAGCGTCGGCGACCGCCTCGACTTCTCCTCCCTCGCCAAAGCCCTCGAGGAGCAGGGCTTCGAGCGAGTACCCCTCGTAGAGGAGGTCGGGCAGTTCGCGGTGCGCGGTGGCATCCTCGACGTCTTCTCGGTGGCGGCGGGCGACCCCGTGCGCATCGAGTTCTGGGGCGACGAGATCGTCTCCATCCGCCTCTTCGACGTGCTCGACCAGCGCTCGTCGAGCGAGGTGAGCGAGACGCACGTCCTGCCGACGGACTTCCGCCGCGATGCGACCGACGCCGACGAGCACGTCTCCCGGTCGCTCGTGGAGCTGCTCCCGGGCGACGCGGTCGTCGTCCGCCTGGGCGACTGGGATCTCGACGCCGACTTCGAGCGCACCTGGGCGCGGGTCACCGCGCTCTACGACAGCCTCGTGGAGTCGGGCGCCGAGGCGGCCACTCCGGACTCCCTGTTCGTCCCGCCCGAGCAGATGGGCGCGCTCCTCGGCGCCCTCCCGCGCCTCGACGTGCTGTCCGGGGCGGTCCCTCCGCCGCACCCCACGCTCGACGCCGGGCCCCCGCCGTCGATCGATCGGGACATGCAGAAGCTCGAAGCATACCTCCGAGCGGGCACCGCCACCGGCAAGGACACGCTCCTCCTCTGCGACAACGACGGGCAGCTGGCCCGCCTCGAAGAGATCCTCGGCGGAACGGCGCGTATCCCTCCCGGAACCCGGCTCGGGATCGGCACGCTCGCGGCAGGCTTCGAGCTCGAGTCGAGCGACCCGCCGCTCCGCGTACTGAACGACCACGAGATCTTCCGTCGCCCCCGTCGCGTGCGCCGGAGCCGCCGCTTTCGCGGCGCCGTCGCGCTCGAGAGCCTCGCTCAGCTCACCCCGGGGGACTACGTCGTCCACATGGATCACGGAGTCGGCCGCTTCGTGGGTCTCGAGCACATCCAGGTCGCCGGCGAGGAGATGGAGGCGCTCGCCATCGAGTACGAGGGCGCGGAGATCCTGCGGGTCCCGGTCTACCGCCTCGACCTCGTGGAGCGCTGGGTGGGGGAGTCGGACGACGCCAAGCCGCCCAGGCTCCACCGCATCGGCGGCAAGCGGTGGAAGAACCTCAAGAAGAAGACGGAGAAGGGCATCGAGGAGATGACCGTCGAGCTCCTCGAGCTCTACGCGCGGCGCCAGACCGCCGAGGGGTTCGCCTATCCGCCGGACACGCGCTGGCAGATGGAGATGGAGTCGGCCTTCCTCTACGACGACACGCCGGACCAGCGGCAGGCGGCCGAAGACGTCAAGCGCGACATGGAGTCGAAGCGTCCCATGGACAGGCTGCTCTGCGGTGACGTCGGCTACGGCAAGACGGAGGTCGCGATCCGGGCGGCGTTCAAGGCCGCGCAGGACGGCAAGCAGGTCGCCGTGCTCGCCCCCACGACGATCCTCGTCGAGCAGCACAGGCACACGTTCGCGGAACGACTGGCCGACTATCCCGTGCGCGTGGGAGCCCTGAGCCGGTTTCGCACGCCGAAGGAGACGCGGAAGTTGCTCGCGGACCTCGCCGAGGGGAACGTCGACATCATCATCGGCACGCACCGCCTCCTGTCGAGCGACGTCCTCTTCAAGGACCTGGGCCTGCTCATCGTCGACGAGGAGCAGCGCTTCGGTGTGAAGCACAAGGAGCGGCTCAAGCAGATGCGCGCCCACGTAGACGTGCTGTCGCTCACCGCGACGCCGATCCCGCGTACGCTCTACTTGTCGCTCTCGGGTATCCGCGATCTCTCCCTCATCCGAACCCCGCCCCGGGACCGGATGCCGATCTTCACGAACGTGCTGCCGTGGTCCGACCAGCTCCTCTCCGACGCGCTCCACCGTGAGCTCGACCGCGGAGGCCAGACGTTCTTCCTGCACAATCGGCTCGATACGATCTACACGGTCGCAGAGGAGGTGCGCGGGCTCGTGGCGGAGGCTCGCGTCGAGGTTGCGCACGGGCAGATGAACGTGAGGGATCTCGACGAGGTGATGCGTGCGTTCGTCGACGGCGAGGTCGACGTGCTCGTTTGCTCCTCGATCATCGAGAACGGCCTCGACGTGCCCAATGCGAACACGCTCATCGTGGACCGGGCCGACAGGTTCGGCCTGGCGCAGCTCTATCAGATCCGTGGGCGCGTGGGCCGCTCGGACCGGCGCGCATACTGCTACCTGATCGTGCCGGAGGGGGTGAGCGAGGACGCCGAGCGGCGGCTGCGGGTGCTGGAGCACTACACCGAGCTCGGATCGGGCTACTCGGTGGCGCTGCGGGACCTCGAGCTCCGCGGCGCGGGCAACCTGCTCGGCGCCGATCAGTCGGGCTTCGCCCAGCAGATCGGCCTGGATGCCTACATGCGGCTGCTGCGGAAGACGGTCGATCGCATCCAGCGGGGCGAAGAGGCCGTGGACTGGCCCGATCCCGAGGTCTCTCTCGCCGGCGCGGCCTATTTGCCGGACGCATACGTTCCCGATTCGAGCCAGAAGCTGCATCTTTACAGGCGTCTCTCCAAGGCGAGCGGGCTGACCGAGATCGATTCGCTGAAGCTCGAGCTCACGGACCGGTTCGGGCGGCCGCCCGTCGAGGTGGAGCGATTGCTCGACGCGGCCGCGCTACGCGTCCTGGGAAAAGCCGTGGGCGCCGAGCGCATCTTCGTCCGGGGCCGCGTCGCGCGGGTGACCTTCCGGCGGGATGTCGTGCCGAAGCTCGTCGTGTTGGAGGGACCGCTCAGGCAGCGGCGGGCCCGGATCGACGTCCTGCGGGTACAACCGCTGTCCGTCGGCCTCGAGCAGGAGGGCTCGGAGCCGATCGCGGAGACGCTGACCGTGGCGCTGGCGGCGCTGCGCTCCGCGAAGTCCGCAGCCGCCTGAACCTCGAGGAGTCGATGAGCAAGACGATGACGCGCTTCGCCGCCCTCGCCGTGACGGCCGTGACGGTCGCCCTGGGGGCCTGCACCGACGACGCCGCGGACGCGAACCTCGTGGCCCGTGCCGGCGGCTATCGCCTCACGGTGGACGACGTGGTGGAGCTGCTCCAGGACGAGGAGTCGCTCCCCCCGCAGGCGAGCGTCGTGGAGTCGCTCGCGGAGCTCTGGATCGATTACACGCTGCTCGCCCATGCGGTGGCCGACGACACCACGTTCAGCGATCTCGACTTCCGTCCGTACGTCAGGCAGGAGATCGAGCGTGAGATGGTGTTCCAGCTCCGCGACTCGGTGATTCAGGTGGACACGTTCATCACGCCCGAGGAGCTCCAGGACCTCTACGCGTCCGAGGCGCCCGAAGTGGAGCTGCGGGCCCGACACATCATGCTCACGCTCCCCTTCGAGCCGACCGCCGCGCAGCGGGACAGCGTTAGCGCGGTCCTCGAGGGACTCCGTGAGCGCATCGTGGCGGGCGCAGGCTTCGAGGACCTCGCTCGGCAGTACAGTCAGGACCGTGGAAGCGCCCAGGCCGGTGGCGACCTCGGCTTCTTCGCGCGGGGCGAGCTCGTCCAGCCGTTCGAGGACGCCGTGCTCGCGCTCGAGCCGGGGGAGCTCAGCCCCGTGGTGCAAACCCCGATGGGCATACATCTGATCCGCCTCGAGGAGCGACGGGTTCAGGACTTCGAGGAGATCGCCCCGGCCTTCCGTGCCCGCGTCCAGGCGCAGCGCACCGCAACCGCCGAGTCCACGTTCGTCGCCGCGCTCGAGGGGCGCTCGCCCCCCGAGGTCGCCGAGGGCGCGCTCGCCGTGACCCGTGAGCTCGCCAGGAATCCGGGCACCGGCCTCTCGGGGCGCGCCGCGCGGCGGCCGCTGGTTAACTGGGAAGGCGGCACCTACGAAGTGGGCGAGCTCCAGGAGCTGCTCCAGTACGAGCAGACTGCGATGCGCGACCAGATCGTCGCCGGCACGGACGAGGAGCTGGAGACGTTCCTGCTCTCCCTCGCGCGCCGGAAGATGCTCGTCGCCGAGGCGAGTCGCTCGGGGCTCGAGCCCGATAGGGCCCGGGTGGACTCGCTCGCGACCGTCGTGCGCGATCAGCTGCTCACCGCCGCGCGCGCTCTCGGACTCATGAGGTTGGACCAGGCACCCGGAGAAGACCGGCGCGTGGCGATCCGTAGGGCCGTGCGCCAGGCGCTCGCGGACAACCTCGCCGGTGCAACCCGCATCGTCCCGCTCGGCCTTGTCGGCTTCCAGCTCCGTAACGGCATGCCCATCGCGATCTCCGGCGCCGGGGTGGGACGCTCGCTCCTGCGCATCGCGGAGGTGCGCGCGGCGCGGCAGCCGTCACCGCTCGAGGAGAGTCTGGACGCAGGCGCTGCGGCGGGCGCTGGGCAGGCCCCCGACACCGCCGGTCCCTGACGGGCCGTGGTCACCGTGCGACGCTTCCGAAACAGGAACCCCTGCCCCGACGGCGGTTTACGAGATCCCATGCCGAAGACCACGCGCCTGTTCGTCGTTCTCGCCGCCGCGCTGACCACGGTTCCCCTCGCGCGACCCGCGCAGGCACAGGGGATCCTGGGCGACGACCTCGTCGACCGGGTCATCGCGGTCGTGGGCGATTCCGTCGTGCTGCAGTCGCAAGTTCAGGAGGAGATCCAGCGTCTCCTGCTCTCCGACCCCGACCTCCCGCGGGCCGACAGCCCGGAATATCCCGAGTTCTTCAACGACATCCTGGACACCTGGGTCGACCGCATGCTCGTGGTACAGGCGGCGGGCAGGGACACGCTCATCCGAGCGGACGAGGCCACGATCGACAGGCAGGTCTCCGAGCGCATCGATGGGCTCGCGAGCCAGTTCGGAGGGCAGCCCGCGCTCCAACAGGCGCTGGCGAGCGAGGGGTGGACGCTCGCCGAGTATCGGGACAACCTCCGCCACGACGCGCGTCAGCTGCAGATCTTCCAGATGTTCTTCCAGAGCAGGATGCGCGACGCCCGACCGGTGGAGGTCTCGGAGCAAGAGCTGCTCCAACGCTTCCAGGAAGCGAGCGGCCAGCTGCAACAGCGTCCGCGGACGATCACGTTCCGCCAGGTCGTGATCGCTCCCGAGGCCAACGACAGCGCGAAGGCGCTCGCGCGCGCCGAAGCGGAGGCGCTGCTCGAGCGCGTCCAGGCCGGAGAGGACTTCGCCGACCTGGCGCGGGAGCACTCGGACGACGTGGGGACGGCATCCCTGGGCGGCGACCTGGGGTGGTTCCGGCGCGGTCAGATGGTGCCCGAGTTCGAGAACGCGGCTTTCGCGCTGGGGGCGGGACGCGTGAGCGGGGTCGTCGAGTCCGTCTTCGGCTACCACATCATCAAGGTCGACCGGGTCCGGGGGCGCAGCGAGGTCCAGGCGCGCCACATCCTCGTCGTCCCGGAGTCGGGCCCCGCCGACATCGAGGCCGCGCGCGCCCTCGCGGGTGCCGTGGCGGACCGTGCTCGCGCGGGCGAGTCGATGACCGCTCTATTCGACGAGTACTCGGACCCCCTCGCACCGGACTCGCTGACCGTGGCCTTCGAGCAGCTCGGGGAGTTCCCCGCCTCGTACAGCGCGCTCAACAGCGCCTCCACCGGCGACCTCGTGGGCCCGCTCGAGTACCAGCCGGGAAGCGGCCAGCCGGGCGATCTGCGCTTCGCGGTGATCAAGGTGCTCGAGGTGCGCGAGGCGGGCGCCTATACGTTCGAGGACCTCCGCCCGACCATCGCCAGCCAGATCCAGGAGGAGAAGCGGCGTCAGAGGATCCTCGAGGAGCTGCGCGCAAAGACCTACATCGACATTCGCATGTAGTGTCCGGGCCTCACGTCGCCGTTACGCTCGGTGATCCCCGCGGGATCGGGCCGGAGGTGGCGCTGCGCGCGATCGAAGCCTTCGGGGGAGAGACGGACACGACGGTCGTCGTCGTGACGCCGGCCGGGACGTTCACCCGCCAGGAGCTCGAAGGCGCGCTCGGCGCCTACGTCCTGTCGCGCGACGCCAGCGACGCCGAGGCCGGCGCGGCTTCCGTGGCGTCGATCGAGCGCGCGGTGGAAGGCGCGCTCGATGGGCGGTTCAACGCCATCGTCACGGGCCCGGTCCACAAGCCGTCGCTGCACGCCGCCGGGTGGCACGTGCCGGGCCAGACGGAGATGCTCGGCCGACTCGCCGCGTCGGAGCGCGTCGGCATGCTGATGGCCGCCGAGCGGACACGGCTCGGAGGGGCGCTGCGCGTGCTACTCGCCACTACGCACCTCCCGCTCCGCGACGTGCCCGGCAGGCTCGATCAGCGACTCCTGGTCGAGCAGACGGAGCTCCTCGACCGCTCCCTCCGTGACGATTGGAAAGTCGAGCGCCCCCGGCTCGCGCTCTGCGCGCTCAACCCCCACGCCTCCGACGGCGGGCTCTTCGGGACCGAGGAGGCTGACACGCTCACTCCGGCGGTCGCGCTTCTGCGGGCGCGGGGCGTCGACGTCGAGGGCCCGATTCCGGCCGACACCGTCTTCGCGCGCGCGCTCGCAAGCGAGTTCGACGCCGTCGTCGCGCCGTACCACGACGTCGGCATGGCGGCGTTCAAGACCGTCTCGTTCGGCACCGGAGTGAACGTCACCCTCGGCCTTCCCTTCGTGCGCACGTCGCCCGACCACGGCACCGCCTTCGGGCTCGTGGGGAGCGACCGCGCCGACGCGTCCTCCATGTCGGAGGCCCTTTCGCTCGCTAGCCGTCTCGCGCGGGCGCGCTTTGACACATATTCCGCCCGTGTCTAATCTTCCCTTCCGGAGCCAGGTCGTGCCTCGTCCCAGCAGCCCTGTCCGGTGATCAAGCTGACCAACGTGTCGAAGGAGTATCCCCGTCGCGGATACGCTTTGCGGGATGTCTCCTTCCACCTGAAGAAGGGCGAGTTCGCCTTCATCACCGGTCACTCCGGGTCCGGTAAGACGACCACCATGCGCCTGGTCCACATGGCCGAGCGGCCGACCATGGGCGAGGTC
>Ga0214472_10007581_pt1 | contig 11354 bp, 5 predicted proteins | sample RVTome_6_FD_207662 | JGI IMG/M metagenome (GOLD analysis project Ga0214472, IMG submission 207662) | Soil microbial communities from uranium-contaminated site in the Upper Colorado River Basin, Wyoming, United States - RVT140D175 | ecosystem: Environmental > Terrestrial > Soil > Contaminated >...
AGATGAAATCGGTAATGGGCGCCTCAAAGGCCCTGGAGGAACTGGCCAAACTCATGCCCTCCGACGCCCATAAACTCATGCCCGACGGCAGCGTGAAAGACGTGCCTCTCGGCGAACTGGCGGTAGATGACAACGTCCTGATCAAGCCCGGTGAGAAGATTCCTGCGGACGGTGTCATCGTTGCGGGCGAGAGCTCGGTCAATGAGGCGATGCTCACCGGGGAATCAACCCCGGTCACCAAGAAGACCGACGGAAAAGTCATCGGCGGCTCTATCAACGGCGAAGGCTCGCTGACCATCGAGGTCAAAGGCACCGGCAAGGATTCGTTTCTGTCGCAGGTCATCGACTTGGTCAAACAGGCCCAGGAAAGCAAATCGAAGACTCAGGATCTCGCCAACACCGCGGCGCTGTGGCTTACCATCGTTGCCCTGGGGGGCGGGGTGATCACCTTCTTGATCTGGCAGGTTATCGCGGGCCAGGAGTTCGCGTTCGCCATCGAACGCACCGTCACCGTCATGGTCATCGCCTGCCCGCATGCCCTGGGTCTTGCCGTGCCGCTGGTGGTAGCCGTCTCCACGGCACTGGCTGCGACAAACGGCTTGCTCATTCGCAATCGCGGCGCTTTCGAGGGCGCCCGGAAACTGCAAGCCATCATTTTTGATAAGACCGGCACGCTGACCGAGGGTCGCTTTGGCGTGACCGACACCTTGGTGCTTTCGCAGGACATCAACGAAGAAACGCTGCACAAATACGCCGCCTCCGTGGACGCGAATTCCGAACATCCCATTGCCAAGGCGATCGCCGCTGCTTCGGAACAGAAGCTGCCCGTCGAAAACTTTCAAAGCATTCCGGGCAAAGGTGCCGAAGGCAGGGTCGAGGGCAGAGAGGTCAAGGTGGTTAGCCCGGGCTTCTTGCGCGAACAGAACATCGACCTCAGCGACCAGCGTGTCGAGCCCCTGCAAGCCCAGGGCAAGACGGTCGTGTTTGTCCTCGTTGACGGGCAGTTGCAAGGCGCGATTGCCCTGGCCGACATCGTCCGGCCCGAGGCGAAGCAAGCCATCGCTGCCCTTAAAGCATTAAACATCCGCTGCATGATGCTCACCGGCGATAACAAAGCGACGGCCAAATGGGTCTCGGACCAAGTTGGACTGGATGAGTACTTCGCCGAAGTCCTGCCCCAGGACAAAGCCGCCAAAGTGAAAGAGGTCCAATCCCGGGGCGTGTTGGTGGCTATGACTGGCGACGGTGTGAACGATGCCCCGGCGCTGGCACAGGCTGATGTGGGTATCGCCATTGGCGCCGGTTCGGATGTGGCGGTGGAAACCGCCGACGTGATTCTGGTGCGGAGCAATCCATTGGACGTCGTGGCCATCGTGCAGCTTTCTCGCGCCACGTATCGGAAGATGATTCAGAACCTGCTCTGGGCCACGGGCTACAATGTCGTCGCCATTCCACTGGCGGCCGGAGCGCTTTACGCCTGGGGCGTGCTGCTTACGCCTGCGCTGGGCGCGGTGTTGATGTCGGCGAGCACGGTGATTGTGGCCATCAACGCACGACTGCTGAGACTGAAGGCCGAGCCTCAGCCGGAAGCCAAGGCCGAGCCTGAACCTGAAGCCAAAGCTGAGGCCAAACCTGAAGCTAAAAAATGACCAATCTGTTGAGGAGTGGGAGCAAGAGTTTCTGTCCAGGCCCGCCGGTGCGAAGCCGAAGGACAAGTCCAAAGGAGGCCAGATGAAAGTCGTCATCACACTCTCCCCGCGGGACTACGACGCGGTGCTGTTCGATCTCGATGGGGTGCTGACCAGGACGGCGAGCGTGCATGCCGCGGCCTGGAAAAAGCTGTTCGACCGTTTTCTCGAGCAGCGCGCTACCCAGGCAGGCGAGCCGTTCATCCCCTTTGATATCGATGCTGACTACCCGCGCTACGTCGACGGCAAGCCGCGTTACGACGGCGTGGCAGCCTTCCTCGAGTCACGCGGCATCGCCTTGCCGTTAGGTACACCCGAAGACGGCCCCGACGTGCAAAGCGTGCGCGCGCTGGGCAATCTGAAGGACCGGTATTTCCTGCAACACCTGGAGCAGCACGGCGTCGAGCCCTATGAAGCGTCGATCGCCCTGGTGCGCGAACTCCGGGCGCAGGAGATCAAGACCGCCGTCGTGTCCTCCAGCAACAACTGCGCGGCGGTGCTCGAGGCAGTGGGTATCGCGCGGCTGTTCGACACGCGCGTGGACGGGACGGACATCACCCGCCTCGAGCTCCAGGGCAAGCCGGCACCGGATGCTTTTCTGGAGGCGGCACGCCGCCTCGGCGTGGAACCATCGCGTGCCGTCGTCGTGGAGGACGCGATCGCCGGCGTCGAGGCCGGACACTCCGGGCATTTCGGCTGCGTCATCGGCGTCGATCGCCGCGGGCAGGCGCAGGCGCTGCGCGATGCCGGCGCCGATGTCGTGGTGACCGAGCTGGCGCAGGTCCGGGTGGCGGTGGAACCGCCATCCGCGTGGTCACTGGTGTTTGAGGGCTTCGACCCGGCGCAAGAGGGCATCCGCGAAGCCTTGTGCACCCTGGGGAATGGCTATGTCGCGACGCGCGGTGCCGCCGCCGGGGCGCAGGCGGATGACATGCACTATCCGGGGACCTACCTCGCCGGCGGCTACAACCGGTTGCGCACCGACATCGCCGGCCGCGTGGTCGAGAACGAGGATCTCGTGAATTTCCCCAACTGGCTCGCGCTCGAGTTTCGCATCGCCGAGCAGGACTGGTTCGATGCCCGAACCGTCAAGCTCCTGTCATACCGCCAGGAACTCGATTTGCGGCACGGCATGCGGTTGCGCAGTATCCGCTTCGAGGACGGCCAGGGGCGGCGCAGTACGCTCGAGGAGCGCTGCCTGGTCTCGATGGGCGGCATGCATCTGGGCGCACTGGAACTGACGCTGACCGCCGACAACTGGTCGGCAGGCGTCACGGTGCGCTCGGCGATCGACGGGCGCGTCGTCAACGCGGGCGCGAAGCTGTACCGCAAATTCAACAACACGCATCTGGAGCCGCTGGCAGGCAATGTGGTTGGCGAGGACGGCGTGTACCTGCTGGTGCGCACCTGCCAGTCGAACATTCATGTCGCGCAGGCGGCGCGAACGCGGGTGTTCCTCGACGGACAGCTGCTCGAGGTTCGGCGCCGGGTCATCGAGGAACCGGGATACATCGGGCAGGAACTCACAGTCGACGTCAAGCAAGGCGGGACGCTGGTGCTGGAGAAGCTGGCCTCTTTCTATACCTCGCGCGACCACGCCATTTCCGAGTGCGGGCTGGAGGCGCGCAAGGCGATCGCGCGCGCGAGTCGCTTCGATGCCGTGATGGCGGACCATGCGCTCGCCTGGAGGCACCTGTGGCGACGCTTCGACGTGCATATCCGGCCGGCCAATCCCGGCTTCAAGTTGAACGTTCCGATGCTGCTGCGGTTGCACATGTTTCACCTGCTACAGGCCGTATCGCCCAACTCCATCGGACTCGATATCGGTGTGCCGGCGCGGGGTTGGACCGGGGAGGCGTATCAGGGCCATGTCTTCTGGGATGAACTGTTCATCTTCCCGTTTTTCAATTATCGCATGCCCGAAATCACCCGATCGCTTCTGATGTACCGCTACCGGCGCCTGGGCGAGGCGCGCGTCGCCGCCGCCGCCGCCGGGTACAAGGGCGCAATGTTTCCCTGGCAGAGCGGCAGCGATGGTCAGGAGGAGACCCAGGCGCTCAACCTGAATCCGCGCTCGAAGCGCTGGGTGCCTGACAACTCCTACTTGCAGCGCCACGTCGGCAGTGCCATCGCCCATAACGTCTGGCAGTACTTCCAGGTCACGCATGATGTCGAGTTTCTGCATGCCTACGGCGCGGAGCTGATCCTCGACATCGCCTGCTTCTGGTCGAGCCTCGCGAGCTTCAATGACGTACGCGGGCGCTACGAGATCCGCGGCGTGATGGGTCCCGACGAGTTTCACGACGCCTATCCGGATGCCGCAACGCCCGGTCTCAACAACAACGCCTATACCAACATCATGGCCGTGTGGGTGCTGTGCCGGGCGCTGGAGGTGCTCGATCTGCTGTCCGACGTGCGTCGCGCCGAGCTCATGACGCGGCTTGGCTTGTCGGCAGAGGAGATCGAGCGCTGGGGCGATATCAGTCGCAGGATGGTTGTGCCGTTCCATGACGACGCGATTATCAGCCAGTTCGAGGGCTACGAAACATTGCGTGAGCTCGATTGGGAGGACTACCGGACCCGGTACGGCAATATTCAGCGTCTCGACCTCATCCTTGAGATGGAGAACGACAGCGCCAACCGTTACAAGCTCTCGAAACAGGCAGACGTGCTGATGTTGTTCTACTTGTTTTCCGCCGAGGAAATCGGTGAATTGTTCGAGCGTCTGGGCTATCCGTTCGAATACGAGACCATTCCGCGAAACGTCGCCTACTATGCTGGCCGCTCGTCTCACGGCTCCACGCTGTGCCGTGTGGTGTATGCCTGGGTGCTGGCGCGTTCCGACCGGCCGCGCGCCATGGACTTCTTCGCGGAAGCGCTGCAGAGCGACGTGAGCGATGTCCAGCAGGGCACTACCGCGGAGGGCGTCCACCTCGGCGCCATGGCGGGAACGGTCGATCTGGTGCAGCGCGTCTCGACGGGTATCGAAGTAAGAGGCGATGTGCTGCGGCTCAATCCGGAATTGCCACGGGAGATGGAGCGCCTCGACATGCGCATCCGCTACCGCGGGCATTCACTCGATCTGCGGCTGACGCGCGACGCGCTCACAGTCCGCGGGCGAGATGGTGCGGCGCCGCCGATTTCCTTGTGCGTCGACGGTCAGGACTGCGAATTCGTCAGCGGTACGACCCGTGTGTTTCGATTGAACGACGAGGCAAAGGAGAATTGAAACATGAAGACAAAAACACTTTCCCCGGACCTGCTCCACAAGATGGATGCCTACTGGCGCGCCGCCAACTATCTGTCGGTCGGCCAGATTTTCCTCTACGACAATCCGCTGTTAAAGCGGCCGCTGACGCTGGCGGATGTGAAGCACATGCTGCTGGGACACTGGGGCACGACCCCCGGGCAGAACTTCATCTACGCGCACTTGAACCGGGTGATCAAAGAATACGACCTCGACATGATTTACGTCTCCGGTCCCGGCCACGGCGGCCCGGCGGTCGTGGGCAACACGTATCTCGAGGGCACGTACAGCGAGATCTACCCCGACATCAGCCAGGACGAGGCCGGGCTGCAGAAGCTCTTTCTGCAGTTTTCGTTTCCCGGAGGCATTCCCAGCCACGCCTCACCGGAGTGCCCGGGCTCGATCCACGAGGGCGGCGAACTGGGCTATTCGCTCAGCCATGCGTTCGGCGCGGTGTTCGACAATCCTGATTTAATCGTCGCCTGCGTCGTCGGCGATGGCGAGGCGGAGACGGGGTCGCTGGCCACGGCGTGGCATTCCAACAAGTTTCTCGATCCGGCCACCGACGGCGCGGTGCTGCCGATTCTACATCTCAACGGCTACAAGATTGCCAACCCGACCCTGCTCGCGCGCATTACCCGCGAGGAACTGGAGCAGTTGCTGCGCGGCTACGGCTGGACACCGTACGTCGTCGAGGGTCACGAGCCCGAGCTGATGCATGAGGCCATGGCCACCACGCTCGACACGGCGGTGGAGCAGATCAAAAATATCCAGCAGGACGCCCGTGTCCACGGCAACGTCGCGCGGCCGCGCTGGCCGATGATCGTCCTCAATTCACCCAAGGGTTGGACGGGGCCGAAGGTGGTGGATGGCCTGCAGGTGGAAGGCACCTTCCGGGCGCACCAGGTGCCGCTCCACCCGGCCACCCATCCCGAACACCTCAAGCTGTTGGAAGACTGGCTGAGGAGCTACCGGCCCGAGGAACTCTTCGATGCGCAGGGTCGCCTGCAAGCGGCACTGGCCGACCTTGCACCCCAGGGCGAACGACGCATGGGCGCCAATCCCCACGCCAACGGCGGCATGCTGCTGCGCGACCTGCACATGCCGGACTTCCGCGACTACGCGGTCGACGTGCCCGCGCCGGGAGTGCGTGGCATCGGCGACACGCATGTGCTCGGGCCTTTCCTGCGCGATGTGGCGAAACTCAACCAGGAACAGCGCAATTTCCGGGTCTTTGGCCCTGACGAGACGCTCTCCAACGGCCTGGAAGCCCTCTTTGAGGTGACCCAACGCCAATGGGATGCCGCGACCGTGCCGAACGATGAATTTCTGGCGCCTACCGGACGCGTCATGGAAATGCTCAGCGAGCACCAATGCGAGGGCTGGCTCGAGGGCTACCTGCTCACCGGGCGGCATGGACTCTTCAACTGCTACGAGGCGTTCATCCATATCATCGATTCGATGTTCAACCAGCACGCCAAGTGGCTAAAGGTCACCGCGCACCTGCCGTGGCGGCGCAAGATCGCCTCGCTCAACTACCTGTTGGCGTCGCATGTCTGGCGCCAGGATCACAATGGCTTCACGCATCAGGATCCCGGTTTCATCGACCACGTCGTCAACAAAAAGGCCGATGTCGTGCGGGTTTATCTTCCGCCGGACGCCAACTGCCTGCTGTCGGTAATGGACCACTGCCTGCGCAGCCGCCATTACGTCAACGTGGTGATCGCGGGCAAGCACCCGGCGCCGCAGTGGCTGCCGATGGATGACGCCGTCAAGCACTGCGCCGAGGGCATTGGCATCTGGCCGTGGGCCAGCAACGACCATGGCGTTGCACCCGACGTGGTCATGGTCTGCTGTGGCGACGTGCCCACGCTGGAGACGCTCGCCGCCGTCTCCATCATGCGCGAGCATCTGCCCGAGCTGAAAATCCGCGTGGTCAATGTCGTCGACCTGATGAAGCTGCAGCCGCCAAGCGAGCACCCGCACGGGCTCTCCGACATGAATTTCGATGCGCTGTTCACCCAGGACAAGCCGGTGATCTTCGCCTTCCACGCCTACCCGTGGTTGATCCACCGGCTGACCTACCGCCGCACCAACCACGGCAACATCCACGTCCGCGGCTACAAGGAAGAGGGCACCATTACCACGCCCTTCGATATGACAGTGCTGAACGATCTGGACCGCTTCCACCTGGTGATGGACACCATCGACCGCTTGCCGCAGACGGGCGAGAAGGGCATCTACCTGAAGCAGCAGCTCCAGGAAAAGCTGATCGAACACAAGCAATACATCAACCAGTACGGCCAGGACCTGCCGGAAATCCGCAATTGGAAATGGAGCGACTCCAAATGAAAGCACAAGCGCTTATCGACACCGCGAGGACGCTGGTTGCCGGCGATAAGGGCCTGCTGGCGATGGAAAGGATATCAGCATGACAACCGCTTCAAGTCTCGATCCCACGCAATTGGATCAACTGGCGATCAACACGGTTCGTTTTCTGTCCGTAGACGCCATTGAAAAGGCCAACAGCGGCCACCCCGGTCTACCGCTGGGCGCTGCGCCGATGGCCTATGTATTGTGGACGCGATTCCTTCAGCATAATCCAGTCAATCCACGGTGGTTCAATCGAGACCGCTTCGTCCTGTCGGCGGGACACGGTTCGATGTTGCTTTACAGCTTATTGCATCTGACGGGCTACGATTTGCCGCTGGAACAAATCAAACAATTCCGCCAGTGGGGCAGCATGACGCCTGGTCATCCCGAACGCGGGCTGACCCCTGGCGTGGAAACCACCACCGGCCCGCTCGGCCAGGGATTTGGCAATGGCGTGGGCCTGGCCATCGCCGAGGCTTCTCTCGCGGCGCGCTACAATCGCCCGGGGTTCGAGATCATCGATCATGTCACTTACGGATTGGTCAGCGATGGTGATCTCATGGAAGGCGTGGCCGCCGAAGCCGCTTCGCTGGCGGGCCACCTGAAACTCGGCAAGCTGATCTATCTATACGACGACAACCGCATCACACTCGCGGCCTCGACGCAGCTCACCTTCACCGAAGACCACACCAAACGGTTCGCGGCATATGGCTGGCACACGCAGTCGGTGGAAGACGGCAACGATCTGGACGCTATCGACCGTGCCATCCGCGCTGCTCTCCAGGAAACCGAACGTCCCTCGCTGCTCCTGGTGCGGACGCACATTGGTTATGGGTCACCGCACAAGCAGGATACCTTTGCGGCGCACGGCTCGCCGCTGGGCGAGGCAGAGGTGAAGCTGACGAAACAGCATCTGGGGTGGCCCGTCGAGCCGCCGTTTCTCGTGCCTAAGGAAGCCGAGCAACACTTTCGCCAGGCCATCGACCGTGGACGTGGTGCCGACGCCGAATGGCACGCGAAGTTTACCGCCTACGAGCAACAGTTTCCGGAACTTGCCCGCGAACTGCGGCAGCTTATCAACGGAGAATTGCCTCAGGGTTGGGAGGCGACCGTTCCGCCATTCCCCAGTGACGCCAAGGGCATGGCCACCCGCGTCGCCTCGGGCAAGGTGTTGAATGCCCTCACATCGAAACTGCCCGGCCTGATCGGCGGCTCGGCCGATTTGAGTCCCTCCACGCATACTGAACTGAATGAGGCGGGCAATTTCGAGAGCTCGGCGATGGCGGTGGGCGATCTGCAAGGTGCGGCCGGCGGCGGCTGGAGTTATGCGGGCCGCAATCTGCAATTTGGCGTGCGCGAGCACGGTATGGGGGCAATCTTGAATGGGTTAGCGGCGCATGGCGGCCTCATCCCGTTCGGCGCCACCTTTTTGACCTTTTCGGATTACCTGCGCCCGGCGATTCGGCTCGCCGCCTTGATGGAGATGCAGGTGGTCTATGTGTTCACGCATGACAGCATCGGCATGGGCGAGGACGGCCCCACGCATCAATCGGTGGAGCAGGTCGCGAGTTTGCGAGCGATTCCCCGGCTCATCGTCATCCGCCCCGGTGACGCCAACGAGACGGCCGTGGCCTGGCGCGTGGCGATGGAGACGCGAGACCGGCCGGTAGCACTGGTTCTGACGCGGCAAGATGTGCCGACGCTCGACCGGAAGCAATTTGCATCGGCGGAGGGTTTGCGTCGCGGGGCCTACATTCTGGCCGAGGCGCCCCAAGCCAAACCGCGCTTGATCCTGATCGCGAGCGGATCGGAAGTCGGCCTGATCGTGACCGCGCGACAGCAGTTAGAGGAGCAGAGAATTCCCGTGCGCCTCGTTTCCATGCCGAGTTGGGAATTGTTTGAGGCCCAATCTCAAGCGTATCGCGACGCAGTGTTGCCGCCATCGGTTCCGGCGCGGCTCGCGGTCGAGGCCGGGGTGACCCAAGGTTGGCAGCGCTACGTTGGTGACCGGGGCGAGGTGATCGGTGTGGATCGTTTTGGTGCTTCGGCACCGGGGCCAATCGTGATGCGCGAATACGGATTCAGTGTGGAGAATGTGTGTCAACGAGCGCTGGTCTTGCTTGCAAGGAAAGAGGTCTGATTCCATGACCGTGTTGCCAAAGACGCCGAAACGCATCGGGGTCGCCGCCGACCACGGAGGTTATGACCTGAAGGAACACCTGGGCAGGAGGTTGCGCGAAGCCGGCTACGACATCATTGACTTTGGCGACGGCCAGCCGACGTCGGACGATGATTATCCGGATTTTGTTGTGCCTTTGGCCCGTGCCGTCGCGCGTAGGGAGGTGGATCGCGGCGTGGCCATCTGCGGCAGTGGCGTCGGTGCGTGCATCGTCGCCAACAAGGTGCCTGGCGTGCGGGCGTGCCTGATCCATGAAACTTTTTCAGCGCATCAGGGGGTCGAGGACGACGACCTGAACGTGATCTGCCTGGGCGGCCTTGTGGTCGGCCAGGCGCTCGCCTGGGAACTGGTCAACACATTTCTCGCGGCGCGATTCAGCGGCGCTGAGCGTCATCGTCGCCGTCTGGCCAAGGTGGCGGAACTGGAAAACAAAGAAACAAGATCATGAAAAACAATCCTCTACCCTAAGGCATGTGGCGATGCGTCAATCAAGACGGACTCATACTCCCTGGCCCCTTAGCGTGCTCCCTGAACGCTGGCGCACATGGTTGGGATTAGAGCCCAATATCGCGGTCCTGTTTACCACACTCCTGGTGGTGGGCATGGGCGAGAACCTCTGGAGCCGGTTTATGCCCCGGTACCTCGAGCTACTGGGCGCGAGTGCCTGGGGAGTCGCCTGCTACGGCACCTTGCAGGACCTGCTCAGGGCCATCTACCGCTATCCGGGTGGCTGGATCACCGACCGTTGTGGCCAACGTCTGGCTCTGACGCTGTTTGCCGCCTTGGCGATGGTGGGGTACGGGGTGTATCTCATCAGTCCGAGTTGGATGTGGATCCTCATCGGGGTGGTGTTTGTCAGAGCGTGGGGGAGTTTGACCCTGCCGGCGGTCTTCACGACGATTGCGGAGAACCTCCCCAAAGGCGGTCGTGCCATCGGTTTTGGGCTTCAGTCCATTCTGAATCGGTTGCCGGTGGTGCTCGCCCCGCCGCTCGGTGGTGTGCTGATCGCAGGCTTTGGTATGGCTGGCGGCATGCGCCTGGGGTTCGGCATCACCATCGTGCTGACGCTGCTGGCTCTTGTTTTGATCCGACGCTCCTTTGTCGAAGACGGTACGGCGCCTCAGGAACAGACACGCTTCCGCGACGTCTGGCAGGACATGGATGGCCACCTCAAACGGTTGCTGCTTGCCGATATACTGGCACGTGGGGCAGCAGGCTTGTCGTATGTCTTCATTGTGCTCTATGTCCTGAATGTGCTGGGGTTTTCGGCGGTGCAGTTTGGGCTCCTGACCAGTGTGCAGATGCTCGTGGCGATACTGATCGATATTCCCGCGGCCAAACACGCCGACTGCTGTCCGCGCAAGCCCCTCATCCTAGGGACCCTGGCTTGTTTTGCGCTCTTCCCGCTGATACTGGTCCACGCGACCAGCTTTGTCTGGATCGTGAGCGCTTTTGTGCTCGCCGGCCTCCGAGAGATAGGAGAACCCGCGCGCAAGGCGAGCATTGTCGACCTTGCTGCTGAGGCCACGCGTGGACGGGTGGTGGGTATGTATTACCTGATCCTCGGCTTGGCGGTTTTTCCCGCCTCGTTGGTCGGTGGCTGGCTCTGGGCGCTCAATCCGCAGTGGCCATTTTATCTGGCAGGCGTGATCGGCAGCGCCGGCTTCCTGGTCTATGCGGTATGGGGACCAGGGGCCAAGGTGTTACCGCCCTCAGCACGGCATGCCGCATAGTACCCCATGCGTAGCGTCCCGTGGTTATGTCTGGACGCTCAATTTATCGCGGTTTGTAGCGGCCTAAAACCTCAATCATGACCTGAGAATCTCCGATCTCATTCTTAACCGAACCCGTGATCACAGGAGACACT
>Ga0214472_10007582_pt1 | contig 11354 bp, 9 predicted proteins | sample RVTome_6_FD_207662 | JGI IMG/M metagenome (GOLD analysis project Ga0214472, IMG submission 207662) | Soil microbial communities from uranium-contaminated site in the Upper Colorado River Basin, Wyoming, United States - RVT140D175 | ecosystem: Environmental > Terrestrial > Soil > Contaminated >...
TAAATGACGATGTTGACACCGACGCGGAAGGCCAGATCGCGCTGCCGCAGATTGTCCGGCACAATGGGATAGAGAAATTCACCCCGGTTGGTCATGGCCCAGGCGCCGGCGAAATCGTTTCCCGTCACCATGATCGGCGAGACGCCGTCGCCGGCGCGCACCGGACGGTCGTCGCGTTCGGACGCCTGAAGCCGCTCGACCCAAAGCGGTCCGTTGGGCCAGCGTCCGGGAAATTCCTGCAGCAGATAGAACGCTTTGGTCAGGACGTGATCGGCCGGTACCGGTTCGAGCGGCGGGACATCCAATTGCAGCAGAATTTCGCGCAGGCGCTGTCCTTCGGGCGTTACCGACCCTGTTGTCAGGCGGCCGCCGGCGAACTGATCGGCGGTGTCGAAGACCACCGTGCCACCGTTTTTCATGAAACTGTCGAGCCGTGCGAGGCCCTGGGCGCTGGGGGCGGCGGCGTCGGCGGTGACCGGCCAGTACAAAAGCGGGAAGAACGCCAATTCGTCTTCGTCGAGATTGATACCGATAGGCGGGCTCGGCTCCAGGGCGGTGCGCTCGGCCAGATAGAGCGACAGGCCGGAAAGTCCGTTGCGGGCCTTGTCGTCGACCTTGGCGCTGCCGGTCAGCACATAGGCGAGCCGGGTCCGCAGGGCCGATTCGAGCGAAAATTCGTCTTTGTTTTCGGCTTGCTGCGCCTGGGCGCCGCTGCCGCTCAGAGCCGCGAGGAAGACGGATCCGGCCAACAATGCGATGGCGTGAAGTGCGGATTTGGGCACGTTCAGGCGCGGCAGGCCGCGCAAGCTTATCATGATGATCGTATCCGCCAATAGCAGGAACAGCGCGGCCAGGAAGAGCCATTTCTTCAGTTTGACCGGTTCGATCGCGGCATAGGTTCGCATGTCGGCCCGGTCCGCGATCGCGGTCGAGTCGAGCGCGGCCGGCGCGGCGCCGCCGTGAAACAGATTGAGCGCGCGAAACCCCTCTTCCGTGCCGTAAAGGCCCGGCGGGTGATCGGCATTGGCGGTCAGATTCGCCAACTGGCTTTCGAATATCCCCTTGGCGTCGCGCGTCGGCGCGCCGACGGCGCCGAAACCGTCCAGCAGTCGCATCGGCGGCAGGGACGCCTCCGCAATGGCCTGCGCTCGATCGGTTCCGGTCGTGGTGCGGGTGGCCGCGTTGGAAAAGGCCACGATCTTGCGCAGCATTTCGACGAATGTTCCCGACAGGGGCAGGTTCGACCAGGTGGTGTCCGCGGTTACGTGAAACAGCACGATCCAGCCGCGTCCGGACCGGTTCGCCGTCACCAGCGGCGTTCCGTCCGCAAGGCTCGCCCAGGTCTTGTCGGGAAGATCGGCATCAGGTTCGGCCAATACCTGGCGGGTGACGGAAATGTCGTCGCCGGGCTGAATGCCGGAAAACGGTGTACCGGCGGAGAACTGGCCGATCGGCTGCGGCTCCTCCCAGGACAGCGTGCCGCCCAGGGTTCGCTCGCCGGTGCGCAGGCGCACCGGTAAAAGCCCGGAAGCGCCGTCGGCCAGACGCGGCCCGGCAAACCGCACCAGCAATCCGCCGTCTTCGACCCATTTGGTCAACCGGGCGGAGCCCTCGCCGACAATCGTGCCGATATCGGCCAGGATGATGACGGAAACGTTCTGATCGATCAATTCCTTGGCCGCAATTCCGATTTCCGGGGCTTTCGGGGTGCGGATATCGGCAAACGGGATGAGCGCCTGCGACAGGTAATGCAGTGGCGAGAGCAGAGGTTGGGCGAAGTCGAAGGAAGAGCCGGCCAACAGCCCGACGGTGCGGCGCCGCCAGCGCTCGTCCAAAAAGAAAATCTCACCGGCATCGGCCTTGTCCGATACTTCCAGACGGGCGATATCGTTGCGCAATTCGATCGGCAGTTCGAAACTGGCTTCCGTTTCCAGGCCGTCCGCCTCGAAGTCGAACGCGGCCTTCCCGATCGGCCGGCCCTTCTCGTCGAAGGCAGTGACAAGGCCGGATTCCCCCAGTCCGGACTTTGTCCTGGCAAGTTTCGCCACCAGCCGGTCCGCGTCGTTGCGGGTATCGACAAGGGCGCGGGCGCCGCCGGCGGCGGGTTCGAAATAGATCAGGTCTGCGGTGTCCGGAAGGCCGGAAAGGGCTTGCATGAACCGCGCATCGTCCGAGCCGGCAACGCCGTCGCCGAGCCAGATTACCTCGGACGCATTTGCGCCGAATTCGGCGAGCCCGGCGGCCAGGGCGCTGCGGTCGGGAACCCATGGCCGGGGTGCGAGCGCCCGCAGGCGGTCGCGGGCGTCGGCGGCGGATCCGGGGACGAAATTCTGCGCTGCTCCGTCGGCCGTCGCCACCAGCGCCACGGCGCGGTCATTGCGTTCTGCCTGATCGATCAGCCCGCTTGCCATTGCGATCTTTTCATTCCAATGGCGGGCCGAGCCCCAGCCATTATCGATCATCAGGGCCATGCGGCCTTGCGTGACGGTGCTTTGCTCAAGCGGACGCCAGACCGGCCCGGCAAGCGCGAAAATGACCAGCGCGGCCAAAAGCAGCCGCAACAGGGTTAGCCACCACGGGGTCTTGGCCGGGGTTTCCTTCTGGTCCGCATTGTCGAGCAAAAGCCGCGTCGGCGGGAAAACGACTTCCCGCGGGTGTGGCGGAATAAGCCGCAGCAGCAGCCAGATCGCCAACAGGGAAGCGAGGCCGAACAGCACTGCCGGCGCGGTGAAGGCGAGCGGGAAAAATCCCATCAGCGTCGCGCCTCCCCGATCAATCCGCGCGGCCGCGCCCGGCCGGTGCCTTCGGGCTCCGACGCCGACAGGCGGCTATACAGCGCCAGAAGCGGCTCGGATGCCGGTCGGTCCGTATGATGGGTCAAGAGGGTCCAGCCCAATCGGTCGACGAACAGCCGCAGCCGTTCGCGGCGTTCACGCATGCGTTCGAAATACTGTTCGCGCCAGGACTCCGCGCGGCCGGCGGTCAGCTTCATGCCGGATTCCGGATCGATGAATTCCGTGCGGCCGGCGAAGGGAAACGCCTCTTCTATCGGATCGAGAACCTGAACGAGATGCCCGCGTGCGCCGGATTCGGCCAACCCGTCGAGCCAGGCGGTCAGGTCGGTGATCGGATCGAGGAAATCGCCCATGACGATCACTTCGGAGAATTCCCGCACCATATGGGTTTGCGGCCAGGCGGATGCGTCCTTGGCATGCAACAGGGCTTCGGAAATCAGTTCCGCGGCGTTGCGGCCGGAAATCGGCCGCGACAGGCCGAGCACGCCGACCCGTTCGCCGCCCCGGGCCAGCAGATCCGCCAGGGAAAACATCAGCACCAGGGATCGCTCCCGCTTGGTCACCGGGGACAGATGCGATTTGAAATTCATGGAACGGGACAGGTCCGCCCAAAGCCACGCGGTATGGGCGGCTTCCCATTCCTGTTCGCGGATATACAGATGGTCGTCCTTGGCCGAGCGGCGCCAGTCCACGCCATGGGCGGTTTCGCCGCTGACGAAGGGCCGGAACTGCCAGAAGGTTTCCCCGGGGCCGCTGCGTCTTCGGCCATGCCATCCCGCGGCCACGGTATTTGCGATGCGCTGCGCCTCGACCAGAAGATCGGGCAGGGATTTCGCCAGGGCGATGCCTTCATTGAGGAGTGTCGGCCACGATGCGTCTGTCTTCTTTGGGCGGGTGCCAAGTGCCATAATAGTGCCTGTATGCCTTTCGCGGTCAGCCGAGTTTCGCCTTGACCGCGGCAATGACGTCGTGGACCGTTTTGCCGTCCGCCCGGGCGGCGAAGGTCAGCGCCATACGGTGTTGCAGGACCGGTCCGGCCAGGGCGAGAACGTCATCGACGCTGGGCGCGAGCCGCCCGTCGATCAGCGCGCGGGCTCGTACGGCCAGCATCAGTGCCTGGCTGGCGCGCGGACCGGCGCCCCAGGCGATCAGCCGGGAAAGGTCGGCGCCGGCATCGCCCGGCCGCGTCGCCCGGACAAGTTCGAGGATCGCTTCGACGACCGCATCGCCGACCGGCAGGCGGCGCACAAGTAGTTGCAGTGCGGCGAGTTCCTTGCTGTCCAGGATGGTTTCGGCTTCGGCGTCGTCCGTTCCCGTGGTTTCGATGAGAATTTGACGCTCCGCATCCAGATCCGGATAATCCACGTCGATCTGCATGATGAAGCGGTCCAATTGCGCTTCGGGCAGGGGATAGGTGCCTTCCTGCTCCAGGGGATTCTGCGTGGCCAGCACGTGGAACGGCCGCAGCATGTCGTGCCGCGCGCCGGTGATCGTCACGTGATATTCCTGCATGGCCTGCAACAGGGCGGACTGGGTCCGCGGGCTGGCGCGGTTGATTTCGTCGGCCATCAGCAATTGGGTGAAAACCGGACCTTTGATGAAGCGGAACGACCGGGCTCCGTCAGGACTTTGGTCGAGAACTTCGCTGCCCAGAATGTCGGAAGGCATCAGGTCTGGCGTGAACTGGATGCGGTTGGTGGAAATGCCCAGCACAGTGCCCATCGTTTCGACCAATTTGGTCTTGGCCAGACCGGGAACGCCGACAAGCAAACCGTGTCCGCCGGCAAGAATGGTGATGAACGCCTTGTCGATCACGGCTTCCTGGCCGAAAATCACCGTCTTGATTGAATCGCGCGCCGCGCCGATCCGCTCCACCGCCTTTTCGGCCTGGGCAACGATTGCCGAATCGGATTGTTCATCGGTGCGATCAATTACTGTCATTGCCAATATCCTGTTTTATGCCGGTTTTTGTGCCGGTGTCGGTGCGCGCTGGCCCGTCATCACAGCACGCTCCGGCGTCGCAATCGGCGATCGTATGCCTGCCCTTTGCGGGGATTAAATCACATTTTCTCACGATTCGGCTTTTTTCGCTGGTATTAGGTTCCGTATCCCTATGATTTGTTGCCCGGCAGGACCAATTTGCGGAAACCGGTGCAACGAGGGACGGCGAACAGGTGAAGACGATGCATAAGGGGCAGGACGAGAAGCGGCCGGTCTCGGGAGGACTCGAAGCCCTGATCGCGCGCGCCGACGGAGTGGGCGGCGACAAACCCCCGGTTCATAAATGGAATCCGCCCGATTGCGGCATGATCGACATGCGGATCGCCTCCGATGGCCTGTGGTATTATATGGGTACGCCGATCGGCCGGGAGGCGTTGGTCCGGCTGTTCGCCTCTGTGCTGCGCAAGGATGATGACGCCTATGTGCTTGTCACGCCTGTTGAAAAGGTGGGGATTGTCGTCGACGACGCCCCTTTCGTCGCAGTGGATATGCAGGTGTGCCGGGAAAACGACCGACAATATCTGACATTGCGCACGAATGTGGGCGATATCGTGACGGTGGACGGCGCCCACCCGTTGCGCTTCGAGGATGAGAATCAGACGGAGGGATTGAAGCCCTATGTGCTGGTCCGGGACCGGCTGGAAGCCAAACTCGCCCGCCCGCTGCTCTACGAACTGGCCGAGATCGGCGTGGTTGAAAAATGCGACGAGGGTCCCTATTTCGGCGTGTGGAGCGCAGGCATTTTCTTTCCGATGGTGCCGGAGAGCGAGATCGCGGAATTTATGGAATGAACCCAGCTGATTCCCGATTCCTTGCCGGTTTCGATGTGGACAGCGTGCGGCGACGTGGCGGCCGGTTGCGGCCGCTTACGGACGACGTGCTGGCGCAATCCACTGAAATGGGGGATTTTCTTCTCAATCCGGGCCTTGCCGGGGATCTGCGATCCGGCAAGCCGCGCGACGCCGCCGTTCTGGTTCCCATCGTCAAACGCGATCGGGAAGTGACGGTGATTCTGACGCGACGCACCGAAAACCTGCCGTCCCATGCCGGGCAGATCGCCTTTCCCGGCGGCAAGATCGATCCGCAGGACGACGGTCCCGCCTCGGCCTCCCTGCGCGAAGCGGAAGAGGAAATCGGCCTTTCGGCCGAGGCCGTCGTTCTGCTCGGCTTCGGCGACACCTATGTGACCGGGTCCGGATATCGGATCGTGCCCGTGGTCGGACTGGTGGATCCGCAGGCGTCGGTGAAAGCCAACCCGCACGAAGTCGCGGAAATCTTCGAAGTGCCGCTGTCTTTTTTGATGAATGCGGCGAATCATCATCAGGGCCGCCGCACATGGCAGGGCCATGAACGCAAATTCTATGTTATGCCCTATTATCAGCACTACATCTGGGGCGTTACGGCCGGGATTGTGCGAACCCTCTACGAACGGATGTATGGCGGATAAATGCGCGTTATTTTGATGAATCTCTTGTTTTTTCTGCTGCCGTTCCTGGGCTACGCGGGCTATCTGATCATTCGCAAGGGCCGGATCGACGCGGAAGAGGCGTTGAACAGCAAAGCGTTTTACTGGCTTGTTGCGGCGGGAGCGCTCAGCATGGTCGTCGGTCTCGTCGCGCTCGCTACCTTCGATATCGGAACGCCCAGTGCGGTCTACGAGCCGGCGAAGTATGAAGACGGCGTGTTGAAGCCCGGCTATTTTCACGATGCGACCAAGCCGGACGCGCCGGCCGGCAAGCAATAGGCCGCCGCGAACCGCCGGGCATCGCGCCGGGCCATCGCACCAGGCCATCGCACGGGGAGGGGCGTCCCCCCGCCCGGCGACAGTCAGTTGATCGGTGCGACTTCATGGATCCTGTTCCCGGTTTCAAAATATCCGGCCCATGGCTTGCCGAGCCCGAAACGCAGCGCGCGCTTGCGGTGTTGAACCGGGATGCCGAAGAAGCCCGCATCGTCGGCGGCGCGGTGCGCAATGCCGTGCTGCAGCGTCCGATCGCCGATGTCGATATCGCGACCACGGCTTTGCCGCGCGAAGCCATGCGGCGGCTGCGAAACGCCGGTTTCAAAGTGATCCCCACGGGGATCAAGCACGGCACGATCCTGGCGGTGGCCGCCGGCGGCGGCCTTGAAATCACCACCTTGCGGGAAGATCTGGTAACCGACGGACGGCACGCGGTGGTCGCATTCGGCCGGTCCTGGCTGAAGGACGCTTCGCGGCGCGACTTCACCATGAACGCGCTGTATTGCGATGCGGACGGCACCGTCTATGATCCGGTCGGCGGTTTGACCGATTGTCTGGAAAACAGGGTCCGGTTTATCGGTGACCCGGACAAGCGGCTTGCCGAGGACACTCTTCGCCTGCTGCGGTTTTTCCGGTTCTTTGCCGCCTATGGCGCTGGAGAGCCGGATCCGGCGGGGCTTGCGGCGTGCATCCGTGCGCGCCATGGCATGACACGGATCTCGGCGGAACGGATTGCGCAGGAAACGCGCAAACTGCTGCTGGCAGGCGGTGCGGTGGCGGCCTGCCGGGCTTTTGCTGCCAGCGGTCTGGCGCAGCCGGTTTTCGCCTCGGCGCCGAACACCGCGGTTTTCTCGAACCTTTTGGCCTTGTCGGCGGATTCAGCCACGCCCTACCGGTTTGAAACCGCGCTGGCGGCGTTTTTGGGCCATGGGCCGGACGATGCGGACAAGCTGAGCGACCGGTTGAAACTGTCGAATGCGGAGCGGAAATTCCTCGGCGCAATCTGCCGGATCGGTTATGGCGCATGGCATGGCGACCTCCCGGAGGAAGCCGAATTGCGGCATGTCGTGGTCGATTACGGCAAGCAGGCCGCCGAGCAGGCGCTGATGCTGGCGGCGGCGCGCTCGCGGTCGCGCGGCGCCGACCGCCTGGCGGGGCTGTTGCAATTCCTCCGGACTTTCGACCCGCCGGACTTTCCCTTGCGGGGCCAGGACCTGATCGATCAGGGCTTGAGCGCCGGGCCGGAATTCGGTGCCCTGCTCAAACGGGCCGAAGCCTTGTGGCGGCGGGAGGACTACGCCATGAGCCGGTCGGAGCTGCTGCTGCACATTCGGCGATGGGCCGCAGAAGACCGGCAGAAGCGGTAAGTCCCGTGCTGGGCCGGTTGCGGCGCAGGTCCGCGCCCTAAGGCCATTTCACGATCGGCGGCATGGAGGACAGAATCGAATCCACATTGCCGCCGGTTTTCAGGCCGAAAATCGTGCCGCGGTCATAAAGCAGATTGAATTCCACGTAGCGGCCGCGGCGCACCAATTGCTCTTCGCGCTCCGCCTCGGTCCAGGTCTTGCCGGCATTGGCGCGCACCAGGCGCGGGTAGATATCGAGAAAGCTCCTTCCGACATCCTGGGTAAAGGCGAAATCCGCGTCCCAATCGCCGGAATTCAGGTAGTCGTAGAAAATGCCGCCGATGCCGCGCATCTCGTTGCGGTGCTTCAGAAAGAAATATTCGTCGCACCAGGTCTTGTATTCCTGGTAATCGGCGACCGCGTGCCGGCCGCAGCAGGTTTCGAACACTTGGTGAAAGGCCTGGCTATCCGGGTCGGTCTGGTTTCTCCTGGCGTCGAGGACCGGGGTCAGATCGGCGCCGCCGCCGAACCATTGCCGGCTGGTGACGACCATGCGGGTATTCATGTGCACCGCGGGGATATTCGGGCTGTGCAAGTGGGCGATCAGGGAAATGCCCGAGGCCCAGAAGCGCGGGTCTTCCTCCGCCCCGGGAATCTGACTGCGGAATTCCGGAGAAAATTCGCCGAACACGCTTGAGACGTGAACGCCGACCTTTTCGAATACCCGGCCTTTCATCAGGCTCATGACACCGCCGCCGCCGTCGCCGCCTTCAGGATCCCGCCGCTTCCAGGGCGTGCGCTCGAAACGGCCCGGCGCGGCCGGTGAACCGGCATGATCGAATTCGTCCTCGATCGCTTCGAAGGCGGCGCATAGGGCGTCACGCAGTTCGGAGAACCAGCGGGCTGCGGTTTGTTTCTTGCCGTCGAGATCGACCGGCAACGGGTGGGCGGGCAGGGGCTTTTTCATTTTCGTCTCACTTCTTTGCCGCCGGGTTCATGGGGCGATGTGTCATCGGAACGGGGGAAAATCAACCGAAATATCCCGATCCTCGCTCGACCAGGCTGCGACGCGGCCGGTTGACCATGGTTCATTCCCCGAGCCGTTGATGCGGGTCAAGGGCGGTCGATCATGCGTCGAGTCCGGCCAATTGGCGCAGGGCTTCTCCCGCCACCATCGCCGCGGCCAGGGCCATGTTGAGCGAGCGGGCGCCGGCGCGCATGGGAATGACGATGCGCGCGGCGGCGCTGTCGTGGACTGAGTCCGGGACGCCGGCGGATTCGCGCCCGAGCAGGAGGATGTCGTCCTTTTGAAATCGAAAATCCGTATAGGGGAGGTCGGATCGGGTGGTCAGCAGCACGATGCGCCCGGCGCCGGCCGCCGAACTTCGGCGAAAGGCGTCCCAGGAGACATGCAGCGACATGTTGGCCTGATCGAGATAATCCATGCCCGCCCGGCGCAGGGCCTTGTCGCTGAGCGTGAAACCCGCCGGTCCGATAATGTCGAGCGAAATATCGAGACAGGCGCCCAGACGCAGCAAAGTTCCGGTATTTTGCGGGATATCTGGTTGATAAAGCGCGATCCGAATCATTTTTGGCGCGTCCCGCTTGTGGTTGTCTTGAACACAGGAATTATTGCGTATATGCCGTTATCGCCTCTGCCGCGATTTCAATTGCGACATTCGGTCCGCCCGGCAATGGGTTCTATGGACTTGTCGAAGTCGGAATGCAAAAAGGCTGTGAGCTTTTCGCGTGTCCTCCCATCGCAGTTTGCGGCGAACGCGCACAGAATTGAAGCGGTCCGGCGGTTCGGCCGGCCGGATCGTGCTGGAACAAGAAATTGAAAGGGTTTTTGCCGTGGCAGAAGCATCTACAACCGAACCCGCCCGCCGCGACTTTCTCATCCTGGCGACCGGAGCGATGGGCGCGGTCGGCGCCGCCGGACTTGTCTGGCCCTTTATTTCGCAGATGAATCCGGACGCTTCGGCCCTGGCGCTGGCCTCTGTCGAAGTGAATGTCTCGTCGCTGGAACCCGGTCAGAGCATGAAGGTCAAGTGGCGCGGCAAGTCGGTCTTTGTGCGCTACCGCACCGAAAAGGAAATCGCGGACGCGCTCGCCGTCCCGGTCAACGAACTGCCCGATACGGATGCGCGCAACCAAAATCTGCCCGGTGGCGCGGAAGCGACCGACGAAAACCGTTCGGTGCCCGGGCGCGAAGCCTGGCTCGTCATGCTCGGTGTCTGCACCCATCTGGGATGCGTGCCGATCGCCGACGAAGGGAATAACGGCGATTACGGCGGCTGGTTCTGCCCCTGTCACGGATCCCACTACGACACCGCGGGCCGCATTCGCAAAGGCCCTGCTCCCGAAAACCTGCACATCCCGCACTACGAGTTCCTCTCCGAGGACTTGTTGAAGATCGGCTGATTGAGGGACGCGAGAAAACATCATGTCTGGACATTCTACCTACGTGCCGCAAACCGGGATCGAAAAATGGATCGACCGGCGCCTGCCCATCATCCGCTTCATGCATGCGGAAACCTCCGGCTTTCCCTGTCCGAAAAACCTCAATTATTTCTGGACGTTCGGGGCGATCCTGAGCTTCATGCTGGTCTGCCAGATCCTCACCGGCATCGTGCTGGTCATGCATTACACACCGAACTCCGCGCTGGCCTTCAATTCGGTGGAACATATCATGCGCGATGTGAACTACGGCTGGCTGTTGCGCTACATCCATTCCAACGGCGCCTCGATGTTCTTCATCGCCGTCTACATTCACATGTTCCGCGGCCTGTATTACGGCTCCTATAAGGAGCCTCGGGAAATTCTCTGGATCCTCGGTGTCGTCATTTATCTGCTGATGATGGCGACCGGGTTCATGGGCTATGTGCTTCCCTGGGGGCAAATGAGCTTCTGGGGCGCGACGGTTATCACCAACCTGTTTTCTGCCTTCCCGCTGGTCGGCGAACCCATTGTGCAATGGCTATGGGGCGGTTTTTCGGTCGACAATCCGACCCTGAACCGGTTCTTCGCGCTGCATTATCTGCTGCCGTTCATGATTGCGGGCGTCGTCGTGCTGCATATCTGGGCGCTGCACGTTTCGGGCAACGGCAACCCGACCGGCGTATCGGTCAAATCGAAACAGGACACGATCCCGTTCCATCCCTATGTGACGATGAAGGACGGGTTCGCGCTTGTCCTGTTCCTGATCTTCTTCTCCTATTTCATCTTCTACATTCCCAACTATCTCGGACATGCGGACAATTACATCCCGGCCGATCCGCTGGTGACGCCGGCGCATATCGTTCCGGAATGGTATTACCTGCCGTTCTACGCGATTTTGCGGGCCATCCCGTCGAAACTGGGTGGTGTGCTGGCGATGTTCGGCGCGATCGGGGTCCTGTTCATACTGCCCTGGCTGGACACATCGAAAGTGCGCTCGGCGACGTTCCGGCCGCTGTTCCGCCAGGCATT
>Ga0214472_10007584_pt1 | contig 11351 bp, 4 predicted proteins | sample RVTome_6_FD_207662 | JGI IMG/M metagenome (GOLD analysis project Ga0214472, IMG submission 207662) | Soil microbial communities from uranium-contaminated site in the Upper Colorado River Basin, Wyoming, United States - RVT140D175 | ecosystem: Environmental > Terrestrial > Soil > Contaminated >...
CCAATACAACGATTATATGCCATCTGGTTGAGTCCCTCAGTGCTATGAGTTGTTGCAGCCACCGGGCAAACAGTTTCACAAGGAGCATTGTTGCAATGTTGACACATCATCGGCTGGAAGGTAACTTCCGGGTTTTCAGATGCTTCCTCAAGAGCATACTGGTCATCATCAGCAGCATCACTGCTATAATATCTGTCAATGCGGAGCCAGTGCATTTCTCTCCTATTCAATACCTCATCTTTGCCGACTACGGGAATATTGTTTTCGACATTGCAGGCAACGACACACGCCGAGCAACCGGTGCAGGAGTTCATATCCACAATCAATCCCCAGTGGTGGTTGGTGTATTTATGACCCTTCCAAAGGGTGATAGCTTCAGGTTCTTTTTCATGGTTGGGATCAGACCATGTTTTAATTTTCGGAACATGTCTGCCTGCCAAAGGATCACTTTGATATTCTGAAAGTTTCGCCTCCTGAACAACGAAGTTGCGATTCATGTATGTCTGGTGCGTCTGGGTGCGGGCTATCCTATGTTCTTCCTCTGTATTGGAGATTTGCACTCCGGATGAAATGGTGTACGCTAGTGTTCCATTCAACAATTTTACCAAGGGATAAGCATTCACTCCCAATCCGTTTCCAACCCGGCCTGCAGCAGTTCTACCATATCCCAATGAAAGCCCCAGCGTTCCTTTTGCCTGGCCAGGCTGAATAAGTGCCGGCACAGAAAGTGAAATGTTGCTAACGTTAAGGTTTACTTTAGTAGTTCTATCACCATCCATTTCTATTCCCAACTCGGCGGCATCAGATTGTGAAACCGTAACATAGTTATCCCAGGTAACTTTGGTCACCGGATCAGGTAATTCATGCAGGAAAGGATTATTGGCCATGCTCCCGCTACCCATTCCTACCTTCTGATATATGGACAGTTCCCAGCCTGAGTTATCTTTTTTATAATTTTGGTTTAAGGCTGTTTCTACACTGGCAAAGTCAGCAGAGAATGCAGGTTGCTCCAATGTTTCTTCAGAAATTACTACCATAACCCCATCCACAAGTGTCTTATCCCAGAAAATCTGGAATCCTATGCTGTCATTGGCATTAGGATAGAATTTGGTTTTCCAGCTATTTTGCAGGAATTCTAAATAATCAGTCATTTCGTTACCGGCCCATTTCAGAAGAGTTTCCTGGGCCTGACGGGTATAAAATATGGGTGTGATAGTTGGCTGAGCAAGGCTGTAATGTCCTTTTCCTGGCTCCGCATCATTCCAGGATTCAAGGAAATGATTATCAGGTGCACAATATCCAACCAGGGATGTCAATTCATTTCTTCTATCAGAGGTTGAAACTGTCAAGGAAATATTTGCGAGTGATGATCCAAGTTCCGAACCTCGCGGGTGATCGTAAACAGGATTACAATTCAGGAAAATTGCGGCACCAATAGAACCTGATTTGGCTTCGCTGATAAAGGCATCCATTGATTCATCATTTCCCTGGGCGAGGTTTATAGGTTTGGTTAGATCCAGGGTTTTGCCATAGTTGCCAAGCAGGTCGTTGATGGCATTCACCAAAACCTGAACGGCATAATCATTGGAACCGGAGACAACCAAAGATTTAGTTCTGTTATTCCAGAGATCGGTAGCTGCTTTTTGCAGGAAGGGAATATCTACTGCTGGTACATTTGCAGCAGCCGCGCCTGTCTTGGCGGCAATCATATTGTATAATGTAGCCACGGCAAGACCATGCTGCGATGGTTTCATTTTTCCGCGATAGTCAGCATTCGCACCTGTCAAAGACATGTTCGATTCAAAATGAAAATGGCGGGACATCGACTTTTTATTGGGTCCCAGCTTTCTGTTTTTTGAATACTGACCGGAAAATTCCGCAGGTGATAACCATGTACCCAGAAAATCCGCATCAAAGGATACGATTACATTTGCTTTGCTGAAATCATATGCAGGCATTGTATCTGTTGCAAATGATGCCATGTTTCCTTTCCTTATTCCGTGGTATGACCGTGTATCATATACAACATGCAGAGTTGAGGGATATTTTGTTTTGAATATTTCAATAACCTCTTTGGTAGCAGGGCTAAGGATCGTGTTACTAACAATTCTTATCAGGCCACCGGCAGCAGAAATCTGATTTAGCTGTGCAATAATCTCACTATCCAACTCACTCCAATTTAGATCGGTGTTACCTTTCCTGGGGCCATCAAGTCTTTCAGTATCATATAATGAAAGAACAGATGCCTCAACCTGCGCAGTAACAGAACCATTGTTTATTGTTGAAAGTTTGTTGCCATTGATCTTGATAGGTCTGCCTTCTCTTGTCTTAACTACTATCGAACAATAATCTCCACCTTCCTGGTACGTTGAAGCGTAATAATTAGCAATGCCAGGATCAACATTAACCGGTTTATTCAAATAGGGGATAGCTTTTCTGACCGGTGTTTCACAAGCGGCAAGCGTTGCTGCTGTCAGGCTGAAGCCCATCAATTTGAGGAAGTCTCTGCGATCCCACTGCGAATCCGAAGAACCGTTGGTTGGAAGGTATTCAGGGAATTCCTTATCCTTTAACTTCAGGTATTCCGGATCGTTGTTTAACTCCTCTAATCCTTTCCAGTACCTCTTCTTAGTTTCCTTCATAATTAGTAGTAAGTCGCTTTATCAATTAATAATGGCATCGGGCGCATTCCAGACCTCCAATATCTTCAACCTTCATCGGCTCTTTGCTATTCTTTTCATGTAATTCAACCAGTTTATTATAATATCCATTACCGCGGGTATTTACATCTGTCTTTCTGTGGCAATCGATACACCATCCCATAGTTAAAGGTGCAAATTGACGGACAACTTCCATTTCTTCTACCGGACCATGACAGGTTTGGCATTCAATGTTTGCAACCTGGACATGTTGTGCATGATTGAAGTAGGCAAGGTCGGGAAGGTTATGAACCCTGACCCATTCAATAGGTGTGTCATTAGCCAGGGCTGTATAAATTTTTTGAATCTCAGGGCTGTCTCTAAGAATTTCAGTGTGGCAATTCATACAAATATTTGCTGATGGAATATTGGCACTTTTGCTTTTTCTTACACCGGTGTGACAATAATTGCAATCAATGGCAAACTGTCCGGCATGCCTGGCGTGTGAAAACAGAATCGGTTGAGTTGGCGCATAGTCTTGCTGAACCCCAATGTGATAAAGGCCGTCAATTACACTTTTCAAAACAATAGCGGTAAATACAAATGCGATAGCTCCCATGGCTGCTTTTGACCTAAGTACTTTCCCCCAGTCAATTGTTCCGGAAACAACTTCCTGATCAGCTTTCCCCAAATCACCTTTTTGATCCAGGTATCTCTTTAGAATTCCTACAATAAGGATCAACACTATCAGAATCAGGAATATCACAAATAGCAAACCGATCAGGATTGCAATAAGGTATCCGGTTGGAGCTTGAGCAGTAGTAGCTCCCTGTCCCGCATCAGATGTTTGGACTACCTCAGCAGGTTTCCCGGCTTCAGTCTGAACATATGAAATAATAGAAGTTATATCCTCATCAGTAAAGAAATCGAAAGCAGGCATTTCAACCTTGTTGTACTCATTAAATAAATTGTTTGCATACTCATCTCCACTAGTAATTACCTTCTGACTATTCTTTACAAAATTGATAATCCAGGAGAGTTCCCGGCGGTCATTAATACCGGCTAATGCCGGGCCGATTAGTTTTGCTTGCACCCGGTGACACTGTGCGCAATTCTGTTGAAATAGTGTTTGACCCTTTGCAATCATTTCCGTATCATCAGAAGCAGCTGCGACCGAATCGGCCTCTTGAGCAATTGAAGCTATGCCTATGCAGAAGAAAAGGAAAATAAGTACATGCTTAACGACGGTGGAGGGGGATGTCTTAAGGGACATGTTTATAGGTTATGGTTTGGTTTAAGGTTTTTAAGACCGTACAAATCTAATATTCGATATATATATTTCAAATTTATTTCAATCATTTTCAAATTGACCAAATTTGGTCCAAATCAATCCTAATTTCTGACTGAAATTAAAAATCCAAATCCTCTTTTCTTCCTATAAATTATTATTTGAATTTTACTTTTGGTTCTCGTAAATGTATTGGTTTTAAATTTCAAAACAACATACTTCCTGATTATTGCTGAAGTCAGGCCTGGTCAATGTTTTTGTTTAATCAAATCTCTTTATATATTCAACGACACATTATATGGCAAGTCTTGCAATTTTAGGGTCAGGTTTTATCAGCGATTTTTATGTCCAGACACTTCAGGGATACCGAAGCAAGGATAGAGTAATTATTGCTCACTCTCGTGATGAATTAAGGTTGAAGAAATTCTGTGGCCGCCATGGTATACCAAACTTTACCACCACAATGGAAGAAGCCATCAGTCATCCCGAAGTGGATCTTGTTGTGATTGGTCTTCCTAATTATTTGCACAAGGAAGCGGTTCTGCTTAGTGTAAAGCACAAAAAGGGAGTTCTCTGCACTAAACCTCTGGGCCGTAACTATTCTGAAGCGCTGGAAATGATGAAAGCAGTTGAGGAGGCAGGGGTGTTTAATGGTTACCTGGAGGATTTGGTTTATACCCCGAAGACGGTGATGTCAATTGACAACATCCGCAATGGTTCAATCGGAAAAGTAATTTGGGCCAGGAGTCGTGAAACACATCCGGGTCCGCACAGCGACTGGTTTTGGGATAAAGAACTCGCCGGCGGCGGAGCAATTCTTGACCTTGCATGCCATTGCATTGAGATTGCCAGGAGTTTTATTGGTAAGGAAATAAGACCGGTGGAAGCTATGTGCTGGGCGGCTACCCAGGTAAAACCTATTGAAGCCGAAGATCATGCCATCGGACTCGTCAAGTATTCCAACGGAGCTATTGGACAGTTTGAAGTAAGCTGGACGTTTAGAGGCGGGCTGGATCTGAGGGATGAAGTGATGGGCACGGAAGGAACCATCTGGCTGAACCATTTTTTGCGTACCGGATTTGAACTCTTCACCACTTCAGAAAAAAAAGGATATGTTTCTGAAAAATCGGAATCTCAAAAAGGCTGGCTTTTCCCGGTCGGAGATGAAAAAGTTGATCTGGGCTACGTAAATATGTTTACCGACATGCTTAATGCGTGGGAAGAAAAGAAACGACCCGTAGAAACTTTTTATGACGGCATGGTGGTGAATGCCATCATGGATGCATGCCTGTTATCTGCCAAAACAAAAAAATGGGAACCGATAGTAATCGAGGATTGGCGGGGTGAAATGGATTCCCCGAAAGATAGTTTTAAGCAGGAGTACGATGCAGACCATTTCCTGGTGAAAATTGAAAAACTGCAGGACGGAAGTAAGAAGATAATTCTTCAGGAAAAACGAACCGGTAAGATTTCCCAACGAGTTGAATAACACTATATATTATGGTATTGATGAATTCAAAAGTACGGGTGCAGTTGTCTGTAATGATGTTCCTCCAATTCTTTGTGTGGGGAGCCTGGTTTGTAACTCTTTCCTCTTATCTTACTGACATCGGCTTTGAAGGTTTGTTTGTGGGCAGGGCTTACCTCATGAATAATATTGCGGCAATTATTTCCCCCTTTTTTGTAGGAATGATTGCTGACAGGTTTTTCAACTCGGAAAAGTTAATGGGATTTTTGCACTTATTGGGCGGTGTGGTTATGTTCCGGGCGACAGGCATTACTGAGGTTGGACCACTGATTGGAGTACTCCTACTCTATAACGTGTGTTATATGCCGACGCTAGCCCTGGTGAATGCCATCTCATTTAACCAGATGCAAAATCCTGATAAGGAATTTCCGGGGATAAGAGTGTGGGGAACTCTGGGCTGGATTGTTGCAGGGTTAACTATTCTTTTAATTCAAACTTCCTTTTTTGAAGGTGTTGAGACTTCGAATATACCCATGAAAATGGCGGCAGGTGTTTCCATTCTTTTAGGGTTATTTTCTTTTTCGCTCCCAAATACACCTCCAAAAATGGCTGGAGAAAAAGTTTCTGTGGGCGATGTTCTTGGTTTAAAAGCATTACGGTTGATGAAAGACTGGTCGTTTGCCCTTTTCGTCATTTGTTCTTTTCTGATCTCAATTCCCCTGGCATTCTACTACAATTTCACCAATGTATTTTTAAATGAAAGTGAAATGACCGGAGTAGCCGGAAAGATGACAATGGGCCAAATGTCGGAGGTAATTTTTATGATCCTGATGCCGTTCTTCTTTGCCCGGCTTGGTGTAAAAAAGATGCTGCTGTTTGGAATGTTAGCCTGGGTGATCCGGTATGTTTTGTTCGCCCTCGGTAATAATGAAGCCTTGGTTTGGATGTATTACATTGGAATTTTGCTTCATGGAATTTGTTATGATTTCTTCTTTGTAACGGGTCAAATTTATGTTGACAGGAAAGCAGGTAAAGAGATTCGAGCCAGCGCTCAAGGATTATTCGCATTGATTACTTATGGACTTGGAATCGGCGTTGGTTCAGAAGTGTCCGGCAGAATTGTTTCCGCTTACACAGTTAATGGAGTCAAAGATTGGCCATCTATCTGGTGGGTGCCTGCAGTATTTGCATTGGTAATTGTGATCTTTTTTGCATTAAGCTTTAAGGATAAGCAGGAGGTGGATAGTTCACTGTAATAAAAAATAGAGACTGTCTCTTCCCATCGGATTTCTGAGCAATTACTCATTAAAACGCACCCAATTTACAACCGCTACAGGTTGACTTGTACTTCCATCAATAGATTTGAACAAGAAATAAACGTTATGAAATCCGGAAAGTGGTTGTATCGGGATAGTATAAACTTTTTCACTCATTTCCATTACACCTTGATTAAGCTTATACATTCCCAAAAGGTCACCGGCAGGGGAATCTAATCGCACTTCAATTACGCCGCCACTGGTATAGATTGCCGCCAGGCCAATATCGGCATCGATTGATGTAATTCCGGTAAAGTCTATTTCACTGTAGCCAAAATATTTTCCAGAGTAACCAACGGTAACTGTAATGTCGCGATCAAGGATTGGAACCTCGCCCGCTTTGGCAGAATAAGTCATGATCTGGTTGGAGAAATCAAAATCTTCCGCTTCCAGAACCGGATTCCTCAAAATCATATAATCACGAGTTGTCAAAGGTTGTATTCCGTTTGCACCCTGGTCCGTGTATGAAGCAGAGATCACATATATACCTTTTTCACTTTGCTCTTTAAGTTCAAAAATTCCGGACAATTGTGTTTCAGATTGCTTTACCGGTTTATCCAGATTCAGAATATACTCCACCATCAATTTTGTTTCTGTTTCATTAAGTTGGTGGTGAGCAATCATAGGTCTCGTACCCCAAACTCCCACGCTGCCATTCACTATTTTTCCAGATAAAGATTTACTGTTTAGCTCATTATTTTCATACCGGTTGCTGATCTCCAGATAAGATGGTCCAACCGAACTTTGTCTTTCCTGGTGGCAAGCCTGACAATCTGAATTTTCAATTAGAATTTTCCCCAGGTAGGCCGGGTTGTTATTCAGGTAATCCTGGAAAGATAAAGTATTTTTAAGCTCAAAACCTGAAGGCAGAAAGGTGCCGGCAATTACCAATCTTGACAGATCTATTTTATTATTTTGGGAATCTTCCTCATCTGTCAGATTAATGGAGTATTTCAAATCTCCACCCCTGAAAAATGTCTCATTCTGCGCAATTTCCAACGCAATTTCAGGAGGCGTATTTCCCGCATATATATCTAAGCTATTTTTACTTACATTACCTTCTGAATCTGTAACCGTTAGTTCAACTTCGTGTATTCCGTTTTCAGAAATGGTTAAGTTCTCATCACCGCTAATTCCCGGAACTAACTTACCATCCAACTTCCAGTGGTAAGTGAGATCATCGCCATCATAATCTACGCTGTTCCGCGCTGAAACGAGAACCTCTAATGGCACAGCACCGGCTATTTTATCAGTGGTAATGGAGGCAACAGGGGCCCTGTTTCCTGAGATAAAACTGATCTTCGACAACCGGGCATCCGCGTTGCCTACATACCAAATGGAGCCGTATTCAATAATATATAATTCTCCTTTTTCCGAGAAAACCATATCAATGGGGTGAATCCACTTTTCTTCCGGAAGAAAACCTTCCATTTTCGTATAATTACCCGGATCATCCATAGTTACAACATTGATCCACCCACGCATCCAGTCATAGATGAATAGTTTACCATCATAATATTCAGGAAATGCATTTGCAAAATTTTTGTAGTCTTCAAAATAATATACTTGTCCTGCCATTGCATTCCTCCCACCCGTTCCGGTCAGCGGGAATTCTTCCGATGCATCATATGGGTAGTAAATAAAAGCAGGCTGGGCGGATGGCAATTTACCAAGTCCTGAATTGTTGGGTGAATTGTTTATCGGGTTACGCGCATCAAATTTTCTTCCGGAAAGGTTTTTCGTGAAATCATAATCATTATACGCTTTGTTATCCGCAACAAAATATGGCCAGCCAAAAAAACCTGCGCTGCGGGCCTGGTTCACCTCATCATAACCTTTCGGTCCCCGATCTGTGCTGTCTTTAGCGGCATCCGGACCTACTTCACCCCAATAGATAAATCCGGTTTTGTTATCAACCGAAAGTCGGAAAGGATTACGGTTTCCCATTATATAAATTTCTGGCCTGCTATTAATGTCGTCTTTAGGAAACAGATTTCCGTCTGGTATAGAATAAGTGCCATCCGCCTCCGGTTTTATTCGCAGAATTTTCCCACGCAGATCCATGCTGTTCGCTGATGATTTCTGGGCATCCCACGCGCTGCGTCCCTCCCGCTCGTCAATGGGTGCGTAACCATCCGATGCAAATGGATTTGTATTGTCGCCGACTGTAATGTATAAATTGCCTTTACTATCAAATTCCAGGCCGCCTCCTGAGTGGCAACATTCATCCCTTTGATTAGGTATTTTGAGAATTATTTTTTCCGAGGATAGATCTACGGTATCATCTATAATTGTGAACCGTGAAACATACTGGACATGATCATCAATCGCCGGAGAATAGAATAAATAGATCCATCCTGTTGATTCAAAGTCCGGAGATTTGGCTAATCCCAACAAGCCATCCTCCTGCTCTGAAAATACTTCAAGTCTGCCTATTGTTTTCGCTTTATTCTCCTGAGGAAAAAACATTCTAATCCCGCCCCTTCTTTCAATATAAAGTACTCTGCCATCCTTGAGAACTTCCAGTTCCATAGGTTCATTCAATCCTGATTCCATAACCGTTTTCGCAAACCTTCTGACATCCGGAGTTACAGTTACATTATCATAATTAACCGGAGAACCATCGCCGGCAGCGTATTGAATTCCACCCAGAAGATGATTCAGAAATTCAGGCTCTTGAAAAGTTTCGGAGGTGTGACCGAACCCACTATAAAAAACCCGGCCTCCATCAAACTCATGGAACCAGGAGATAGGATGGTTCTCACCATTTTTCCCGCCCTCATAAGAGGATTCTTCCAGATTAATTAACACATTAATGTAGGGCTGGATATCTTTCAAATTGTACCACTCATCAACCCGCTCCCATTCTGTCGGTAACCTTTCTGTTGCAGGATGCTGTGGATTCACCACTTTTACCGTTGCCTTTTGAATTTGAGGATGACTTTCAAAATAAGCACCAACAAGTTGATTGTACCAAGGCCAGTCATATTCTGTATCCACCGCGGCGTGAATACCCACAAACGAGCCACCCGCCTGAATAAAGCGTGTTAATTCTAATTGCTGAGATTCATTAAGGACATCCCCTGTTGTAGATAGAAAGATTATCACTTTATAATTGCGCAGGTTTCTTTCCTTGAAAATGGCAGCATCTTCTGTCGTATCCACTTCGAATCCGTTTTCTTTACCCAGCTTCATGATAGCAAGCTTACCCTCTTCAATAGACTCATGCCGGAATTCCGCGGTTTTCGAAAAAACTAAAACATTACAAGATTGTGGCCTTCTAAAAAACCACCGATAAAGCAGTGTCGCCAGAATAATCAAGGAAATAATAATGAGTAGTTTGCGCATACGATTTGTTTGAAGCACAAGTAAGGCAACAAATGGTGAACTATCAAGTCAAATACAAATCGTAATAAAAAATGATCACTTACTGATGATCTTTGCGGAGATTCCTGATACCTGTTACTCGTCTTTAAGCACATTAACCGGATTCACCAATGAAACTTTGAGGCATTGATAGCTGACCACCAGAATGGCAAAAGCGAAAGTTACAGCGCCTGCCAATAGGAATATCCAGGGGTTTATATCAATACGGAAGGCAAAGGAATTGAGCCAGGTTCTGATGAAGTACCAGCCAGGCGGGATGCTGAGTACAAAAGAGATCAGGATGAGAATTGAAAAATTTCCTGACATGATCAAAAAGATATCCTTCCCGGATGCTCCCATTACTTTTCGCACCCCCATTTCTTTCAGTCTGCTCTCCGCAGTAAATGACGAGAGAGCGAACAAACCGAGTGCTGAAATAATGATGGCGACTGTTGTAAATACTTTCACGATAAATGAGAGACTTTCATCGGACTTATACTGAGAATTCAGATCATCATCCATAAAGGTATATTCAAATGGTATCCCACCGGCCTGTCTATCCCAGGTAGTTTTCATTTCTGCAAACAAGTTTTGATAATTATTTGTGTTTACAGAAACCAGCAAATACCTGGGTTGAAAAGTATCAGGATTTGACATCGTAAACATATATGGAATAATGTCTTCATAAAGAGATTGAAAATTAAAATCTTTTACGACACCTGAAACTTTGTATGTTATAATAGTATCCCTTCCATTAATAGGGAACATGGAATGTATGTTCCTTCCAACAACATCATCCAATTCATAGCCCAAATTGCGTACAGCCGCTTCATTTAAGACTACCGCTGTGTTAACATCCGCGGGGAAATCTTCTGAAAATTCCCGACCATTTACAACTTCTACACCCAGAGTATTCATGAACTTGAAATCCACATAATTTGTGCGGATATTTACCGCCTCATCCATTGAACTTCCATCCTTGTAATAGGAATTATCATTGAAAACGAATTTTCCGGGATAAGCGTGGCCGGCACCAATGTTTACTATTCCAGGAAGTTTTGAAAATTCATTCTCCAGAATTTTGTATTGTCGTCCAACCTCAGGCGAGCGTAAGGGAATTGCAATTTGGTTTTCCTTTTGGAAACCCAGCGATCTTGACTGCACAAAATTCAGCTGTTGATTGATGGTTATCACCCCAACAATCAAACTGATTGATATCAAAAACTGAAAAATTACCAGGCCTTTTCTCACCATTCCCAAGCCTGATTTGTTAC
>Ga0214472_10007585_pt1 | contig 11351 bp, 6 predicted proteins | sample RVTome_6_FD_207662 | JGI IMG/M metagenome (GOLD analysis project Ga0214472, IMG submission 207662) | Soil microbial communities from uranium-contaminated site in the Upper Colorado River Basin, Wyoming, United States - RVT140D175 | ecosystem: Environmental > Terrestrial > Soil > Contaminated >...
CTACGGGCGAGCGCCATTTTTTGCCTGGGCAGGCGTGGGGCTCGCATGGCTGGCGGGGCTGGCCTGGGCGGCGCAGTGGGCGCCGGCAGTGACGGCGGGCGTGCTGCTCGTCTATGTCGCGCTCACGGGCGTGTTCCTGATCCGGCCGGTGCGCCGCGCGCTGGTGAGCGCCCCCATCTTCGGCGCGTTCCGCAAGGCGCTGCCGTCGATGTCGCAGACCGAGAAGGACGCCCTCGAAGCGGGCACCGTATGGTGGGAAGGCGAACTCTTCGCCGGCAAGCCGGACTGGACCAAGCTGCAGGGCTACCCGTGGCCCACGCTCAACGCCGAGGAGCAGGCCTTCCTCGACAACGAGACCGCCGAGCTGTGCCGCCTGACCAATGACTGGCAATCAACGCGGCGCCAGGACCTGGTCCCCGAGGTGTGGCAGTACATCAAGGAGCAGGGCTTCCTCGGCATGATCATCCCCAAGGAGTACGGCGGAAAGGGCTTTTCGGCTTTCGCCCACTCGCAGGTGGTCACGAAACTCTCCACGCGCTCCTCGGCCCCGGCGGTGACGGTGATGGTGCCGAACTCGCTCGGCCCGGCCGAACTGCTGCTGCACTACGGCACGCCCGAGCAGAAGCGCCACTACCTGCCGCGCCTCGCGCAGGGGCTGGACATCCCGGCTTTCGCGCTCACCAGCCCGTGGGCGGGGTCGGATGCGGCCTCCATTCCGGACGCCGGGGTGGTGTGCCGCGGCACCTGGCAGGGCCGCGAAGTGCTCGGCATGCGCGTCACCTTCGACAAGCGCTACATCACGCTCGCCCCGGTGTGCACCGTGTTCGGGCTCGCCTTCCGCCTCTTCGATCCGGACGGGCTGCTCGGCGCCGAGCCGGACCTGGGCATTACCTGCGCGCTGGTGCCGCACGACCACCCGGGCGTCGACATCGGCCGGCGGCACTCGCCGCTCAACGCGGTATGGATGAACGGTCCGATCCGCGGGCGCGACGTGTTCATGCCGCTCGACTTCATCATCGGCGGCCCGCAGATGGCGGGGCAGGGCTGGCGCATGCTGATGGAGAGCCTCGCGGCGGGCCGCTCGATCTCGCTGCCCGGCTCCAACACCGGCATGCAGAAGCTCACCGCGCGGGCGGTGGGGGCCTATGCGCGGGTGCGCTACCAGTTCAAGACCGCGATCGGCCGCTTCGAAGGGGTCGAGGAGGCGCTCACCCGCATCGGCGCCAACACCTACCTTTCCGACGCGGTGCGCATCGTCACCGCCGGGGCCATCGACCTGGGCGAAAAGCCCTCGGTGGTGTCCGCCATCGCCAAGTACCACGTCACCGAACGCGCCCGCCAGACGGTCAATGACGGCATGGACGTGATCGGCGGCAAGGGCATCTGCCTCGGGCCGCAGAACTTCCTCGGCGCGGCCTACCAGCAGATCCCGGTCGGCATCACGGTGGAAGGGGCCAACATCCTCACGCGCAGCCTGATTCTCTTCGGGCAGGGCGCGATCCGCTGCCATCCCTTCGTACTCGACGAGATGCACGCGGCGCAGCAGAACGACCTCGACGGTTTCGACCACGCGTTCTGGGGCCATATCGGCTATACCGTGTCGAGTGCGGCGCGCGCGTGGCTGATGGGCCTCACCGGCTCGCACTTCGTGGCCGTGCCGGGCGGCGACGCAAAGGTCGCCCCCGAGACGCGCCGCTACTACCAGCAGCTCACGCGTTTTTCGGCCGCCTTCGCGTTCCTCGCCGACATCTCCATGGGCACCATGGGCGGGGCATTGAAGCGCAAGGAAAAGCTCTCGGCACGCCTGGGCGACATCCTGTCGCTGATGTACAGCGCCTCGGCCGTGCTCAAGCGCTACGAGTCGGAAGGCCGCCAGGCGGTGGATGCGCCGCTCATGCACTGGGCGATCTGGGATTGCATGTTCCGCGCGCAGAACGCCTTCGAGGGCGTCATCGCCAACTTTCCCAACCGCTTCTTCGCCACGGTGCTGCGCCGCCTGGTGGTGTTCCCGCTCGGCCGCCCCTACGTGGTGCCCTCCGATCGCCTCGGGCACGAGGTGGCGCGGCTCCTGATCGAGCCCTCCGCCACCCGCGACCGCCTCACCGCCGACGTGTACCTGCCGCAGGACCTGGAGGAGCCGCTCGGTGCGCTGGAAGCCGCGCTCGCCGCCACCATCGAGGCCGAGCCGATCGAGGCCAAGGTGAGAAAGGCGCAGAAGGCGGGACGCTTCGATCCGGGGCTGCTCGTCGGTGGCGGGGTGGATGCGATCTGGCGCAAGGCGTTCGAGGCCGGGGTGATCGACGCGGCCGAGCTGGCCGTCCTGCAGCGCCGCGGCGAAATGCGCGACAAGGTGATCCGGGTGGACGACTTCCCGTTCGACTTCGGCCTGCGCGACGATCTGGCCGAGTTCGACGCCGCACAGAGCAAGCGCGCGCAACGCGCCGTCGCCTGAGGAGTGCCGCGCATGACCGGCAGCATCTACATCGTCGACGGCGCACGCACGCCTTTCCTCAAGGCGCGCAACGCGCCCGGCCCGTTCGCCGCGGCTGATCTCGCCACCGCGGCGGGCGCCGCGCTGCTCGCGCGCCAGCCCTTCGCGCCGGATGAGCTCGACGAGGTCATCCTCGGCTGCGCGAGCCCCTCGCCGGACGAGGTGAACATCGGCCGCGTGGTCGCGCTGCGCATGGGCTGCGGGCTCAAGGTGCCGGGCTGGACCGTGATGCGAAACTGCGCCTCCGGCATGCAGGCGCTCGATTCGGCGATCGCCAACATCCGCGCCGGGCGCTCGGCGCTGGTGCTGGCCGGCGGGGTGGATGCACTGTCGCGCGCGCCGCTGCTCTTCTCCGACGCGATGGTGCGCTGGCTCTCGGGCTGGTATGCGGCGAAGACCGGCGGCCAGAAGCTCGCCGCCCTGCGCCGCTTCCGGCTGGGCCATCTCGCCCCGGTGATCGGCATCATGAAAGGACTCACCGATCCGATCGTCGGCCAGTTGATGGGCCAGACCGCCGAAAACCTAGCCTGGAAGTTCGATATCACGCGCGAGGAGATGGACGCCTTCGCGGTGGAGAGCCACCGGCGCGTGGCTGCCGCGCAGGACAGCGCGCATTTTGGCGAGATCGTCCCGCTCATCGACCGCGACGGCACCGTGTACAAGGACGACGATGGCGTGCGCCGCGACTCGTCCGTGGCCAACCTCGCCAAGCTGAAACCCTTCTTCGACCGCAAGTACGGGAAGGTCACCGCCGGCAACAGCTCGCAGATCACCGACGGGGCGGCGTGGCTCGTGCTCGCCTCGGAAGCGGCGGTCGAGCGGCACGGCCTTGCTCCGCTCGGGCGCATCGACGACAGCCAGTGGGCGGGGCTCGATCCCGCCCAGATGGGGCTCGGCCCGGTGCATGCCGCCACCCCCATCCTGCAGCGCCACGGGCTGGGCCTGAACGACCTCGATGCGTGGGAGATCAACGAAGCGTTCGCCGCGCAGGTGATCGCCTGCCTGCGCGCGTGGTCGGACGAAGACTTCTGCCGCGATGAACTGGGCCTTGCCGGGGCGCTCGGGGCGCTCGAGCCGGCCCGCCTCAACGCCGACGGCGGAGCGGTTGCGCTGGGCCATCCGGTGGGTGCGAGCGGCGCGCGCATCGTGCTGCACCTGCTGCACGTGCTGCGCCGCAGCGGCGGCAGGCGCGGCATCGCCACCATCTGCATCGGTGGCGGACAGGGCGGCGCGATGCTGGTCGAAACGGTGTAGACGGACATGAGCATGAGCTACAAGCACTGGCAACTCGCGCGCGATGCCGATGGCGTGGCATGGCTGCGCCTGGACCGCGCGGAAAGCGCCACCAACACGCTCTCGCGCGAGGTGATGGACGAGTTCGGCGGCATTCTGGCCGCGCTCGAGGCGAACCCGCCGCGCGGCATGGTAATCGCCTCGGCCAAGGCGGCCGGTTTCATCGCCGGCGCCGACATCGAAGAATTCACCCGCATCGCGTCGCCCGAGGCGGCGCGCGCGCTGGTCGAGCGCGGTTGGGCGCTCTTCAACCGGCTGGCGGCGGTGCGCTTTCCGACGCTCGCGCTGATCCGCGGCCACTGCATGGGCGGCGGCCTGGAACTGGCGCTCGCCTGCCGCTACCGCGTGGCGGTGGATGAACCGGGCACGCGTCTCGCGCTGCCCGAGGTGATGCTGGGCATCGTCCCGGCGTGGGGCGGGATGCTGCGCCTGCCGGCCACCATCGGCCCGGTCGCGGCGCTCGACCTGATGCTCGTCGGAAAGGGTGTGGATGCGAAGAAGGCGCGCCGGCTCGGGCTCGTCGATGAACGCGTGCCGCCGCGCGTGATGGAGACGGCCGCGCGCACGCTGGTCATTTCCGGCCAGCCGCGCCGGCGTCCGCCGCTCGCAGCGCGCCTGCTCAACGGGCCGTTCAAGGCGCTGGTGGCTAGCAAGGCGAAGAAGCAGTTGGCCGCGAAGGCGCGCCGCGAACACTACCCGGCCCCGTACGCCCTCATCGATATTTGGGCGAACTTCGGCGGTAACGCGCTGGCCGTGCCGGCCGGCCACCCCGCCTCGCTCGAAGCGATCTTCCGCTCGCCCACCGCGAAGAACCTGGTGCGCGTGTTCTTCCTGCAGGAGCGCCTGAAGGGCTTCGGCAAGGCCAGCGATTTTTCGCCGCGCCATGTGCATGTGGTCGGCGCCGGCGTGATGGGCGGCGACATCGCCGCGCTGTGCGCCGCCGCGGGACTCACCGTGACGCTGCAGGACCAGAGCGTCGAGCGCATCGCGCCCGCCGTCGCGCGTGCCGCGAGATATTTCGAGCGGAGATTCCGCGGCGACGCGAGACAGGTGCGCTTCGCGCTCGACCGCCTGATCGCCGACCCGCAGGGGCACGGCGCGCGCCGCGCCGACCTCGTCATCGAGGCGATCTTCGAGGACCTGGCCGCCAAGCGCGCGCTCTTCGCGGAGCTCGAAGTTCGCGCGCGGCCCGACGCGGTGCTCGCCACCAACACCTCCAGCCTGCGCCTGGAGGACATTGCCGGCGCCCTGCGCGCGCCCTCCCGCCTGGTGGGCATCCACTTCTTCAACCCGGTGACGAAGATGCCGCTGGTGGAGGTGGTCGAGGGCGAGGCCGCCGATGCCGAAGCGCTGCGCCGCGCTGCCGCCTTCGTGCGCCGCGTCGACAGGCTGCCTCTGCCGGTGAAAAGCGCACCCGGCTTCCTGGTGAATGCGGTGCTCGCCCCCTACATGCTGGAAGCCCTGCGCGTGGTGGAGGAGGGCGTCCCCCCCGAAACGGTGGATGCCGCGCTGGTCGCGTTCGGCATGCCGCTGGGGCCGGTCGAGCTCGTCGATACGGTGGGCCTCGACATCGCGCTCGCGGCCGGCAAGGCGCTCAGCGGCGCCGGCGCGCATCCGCCGCAGCGTCTGCTCGATGCGGTCGCCGCCGGCAGGCTCGGCAAGAAGCGCGGCGAGGGTTATTACCGCTGGCGCGAGGGCAAGCCGCTCAAGCAGGCCGCCGGCCCCATTCCGGAGGGTCTCGCGGCGCGCGTCGTCGCGCCGCTGCTCGCCGCCGCGCGTCGCTGCGTGGCCGACGGTGTGGTGGCCGATGCCGATCTGGCCGATGCTGGGGTAATATTCGGTACCGCCTTCGCGCCCTTCACCGGAGGCCCCTTGACCTACCACGCTTCTCTGGGGAAAAGCCCGATTGGCGCACCCTCGCGGCTGACCGATGAACGCGTCGTGCCTGCCCGCTGAGCATATTGGAGAGCGTTTTCATGCCCGAAGCCTCGGAAAATCCGGTGCGCTTGCCCGAACACAAACAGCCCGCGCTGCGCGTGATGCCGATGCCCGCCGATCTGAACCCCGCCGGCGACGTGTTCGGCGGCTGGATCATGGCGATGGTCGACATCGCCGGCGCGATTCCCGCGCGGCGTCGCACCAAGTGCCGCGTCGCCACCATCGCGGTGAATTCCTTCCTGTTCAAGCAGCCGGTGTCGGTCGGCGACCTGGTGAGTCTGTATGCCGAGGTGGTGCGCGTGGGGCGCACCTCGGTCACGGTGGATGTCGAGGTGTTCGCCGAGCGTGATCCGGAGAACCCGGTGGTGGTGAAGGTCACCGAGGCGCAGCTCACTTACGTCGCCCTCGACGACAAGGGGCGCAAGCGGCCGATCGCGCCCGAGTGACATTGATGGACCGAAGTACGCGCATTGTCGGTGATCCCGGAAAGTGCGCGCCGAAGGGACCGGGAGCCATAGCCCGGAGAGGCTTGTGCAGCATCGCCAAACGATTCGAAGAGGAGACCATAGCAATGCAGAAAGCAACGATCACCCGCCTGTTGCCCGTCACCCTGATGGCGCTGGCCTCGGGCACCGCTTCGGCGGCCGGTTTCCAGTTGCTGGAACAGAACGCCAGCGGCCTGGGAAACGCCTACGCCGGCTCGGCCGCGGTGGCCGAGAATGCAAGTACCATTTTCTTCAACCCGGCAGGCATGACGCAGCTGCAGGATCGGGAGGTGTCGCTGGGGTTCTCGGCGGTACGGCCGAGTTTCAAGTACAAGGATCGGGGCTCCACCGGTACTGGCGTATTGACCGGAAATGGCGACGATGCGGGCGACTGGGGCTTCATTCCGAACGGCTACCTGTCGTGGGCGCTGAACAAGGATTTATACCTAGGCGTCGGCCTTAGTGGGCCCTTCGGTTTGATCACCGATTACGGCGACTCGTGGGTGGGCGGTGCCCAGGCACTCAAGTTCGAGATCAAGACCTACAACATCAATCCCTCCATCGCCTGGCGCGTCAATGACAAGCTTTCGGTGGGCGGAGGGGTGAACTGGCAGCGCCTGGAAGCCGAGTACGAGCGCATCGCCGCGGTTGCTGGTCCTCTGGCCGCGACAACGGCGACGCTGGATGTCGATTCAGATGCGTGGGGTTGGAACGTCGGGGCCCTGTTCACACTTTCGCCGCGCACCAAGGTCGGCGTGTCGTACCGTTCCAAGATTGACCATGAGTTGAAAGGCGACTTGGACGTGGAGGGACCGAGCGCCCTGATTAACGCGGCGGGGACAAGCAAGGCTGAGGCGGATGTTGAACTACCGGATACCTTTATTCTGAGCGTTGCGCAAAAGCTCGACGATCGCTGGGAAATGCTCGGTGACTTGTCGTGGACCGGCTGGAGCAGCGTCGATGAAATCGACATTGTCCGTACTTCGGGACCGCTTGTCGGGACGCCACTCCAGACCGCTCAGACGCTGGAAGCCGCCTTCCGCGACACCTGGCGCATCGCGCTCGGCGCCAACTACACGCTGAACGACGCCTGGAAGCTCAAGTTCGGCGTGGCCTACGACCAGACGCCGGTCAAGGACCGTCAGCGCCGGCTGGTCTCGCTGCCCGACAACGACCGCACCTGGTTCACCGTCGGCGGGCAGTGGAAAACCAGCAAGACCACGACCCTGGACCTGGGCGCTGCCTACCTCTACGTGCCCGAGACCAAGATCGACAATGACCAGATTGCGGCCGGGCGCGGTCGGGTCACCGGCGAATACACCTCCAGCGTGTGGATCCTCGGCGCCCAGTACTCGATGGCGTTCTGAGCGGTTCGATCGCATCGCGGGCGGGGGCGCATTCGTTCCCGCCCGCCACGCCGGCGCAAGACCGGCGTGTTCTTCCAATAAACAAGACCAGGGAGTGTCGTCGGGAGCGGCTCGCGCCGCCTCAATGACAACGCGCTATACCTGAACAGGAGAACAGTGTGAGCAATTTCATCATTCGCAAGGTCGCCGTGCTGGGCGCCGGCGTGATGGGGGCGCAGATCGCCGCCCATTGCGCCAACGCCGACGTGCCGGTCGTCCTCTTCGACCTGCCGGCGAAGGAAGGCAAGCCGAACGCCATCGTCGACAAGGCGCTGGCCGGCCTCAGGAAACTCGATCCGGCGCCCCTGGCGGCGAAGGACCGGGTCACCTTCATCGATGCTGCCAACTACGACTCGGACCTCGCGCAACTGCGCGACTGCGACCTCATCATCGAAGCCATCGCCGAGAAGATGGAGTGGAAGCGCGACCTCTACGCCAAGGTCGCCCCGCACATCCGGCCCGACGCGGTGTTCGCCTCCAACACCTCGGGCCTGTCGATCAACGAACTGGCGGCCGGCATGCCCGCCGAACTGCGCGGGCGCTTCTGCGGCATCCACTTCTTCAATCCGCCGCGATACATGCCGCTGGTGGAACTCATCGCCACCGCCGACACCGAGCCGGCGATGCTCGATGCGCTCGAGAGCTGGCTCACCACGCGCCTGGGCAAGGGCATCGTGCGCGCCAAGGACACGCCCAACTTCGTCGCCAACCGCGTCGGCGTGTTCTCCATCCTCGCCGTGATGCACCACACCGCGCGCCTGGGCCTCGGCTTCGACGAAGTCGATGCGCTCACCGGTCCGAACATCGGCCGCCCCAAGAGCGCCACCTATCGCACGGCCGACGTGGTCGGCCTGGATACGCTCGCGCACGTGGTCGGCACCATGCAGGCGACCCTGCCGGACGACCCGTGGCACGTCCATTTCAAGCAGCCCGCGTGGCTTTCGGCACTGATCGCCAAGGGTGCGCTGGGACAGAAGACGCGCGCCGGCATCTACCGCAAGGATGGCAAGCAGATTCTCGTGCTGGATCTGGCGAAACAGGATTACCGGCCGAGTGCTGCCGAGGTCGCGCCGGAAGTCGCGGCCATCCTCAAGAACCGCAACCCGGCCGAAAAATTCGCCCAGTTGCGCGCAAGCCGGCACCCGCAGGCGCAGTTCCTGTGGGCCATCTTCCGCGACGTGTTCCACTACTGCGCGGTCCATCTGGGCGCCATCGCCGACAATGCGCGCGACGTCGATCTGGCGATGCGCTGGGGCTTCGGCTGGGCGCAGGGCCCGTTCGAGACGTGGCAGGCGGCCGGCTGGGCCGACATCGCGCAGGCGCTGCAGGCGGACATTTCCAACGGCCAGGCGATGAGCAATGCGCCGCTGCCCGGGTGGGTGTTCGAGCGGCGCGGCGTGCATGAGCCGGCCGGCTCCTACTCGGCCGCCGAACGCACCCTCAAGCCGCGTTCGGGCCTGGCGGTGTATGGCCGGCAGCTCTACCCCGAGCAGGTGCTGGGCGAAGCGGTGCCGGAGCGCGGCGCGACCCTGTGGGAGAACGACGGCGTGCGCCTGTGGACGCGCCCCGACCAGGACGCGCGCATCGGCATCCTGTCCTTCATGCACGCCATCGGAGCCGAAGTGCTCGACGGGCTGATCGAAGCGGTGGCGCGCGCCGAGCGCGATCTCGACGGCGTGGTGCTGTGGCATGAGGCGCCGTTCGCGGTGGGGGCCAACCTGCAGCAGGTGGCCGAGGCCTGCAAGGCCGGCCGGTTCGATGTGCTCGAACGCACCGTGGCCCAGTTCCAGCGCGCCTCGATGACGCTCAAGCATGCGCAGGTGCCGGTGGTCGCGGCGGTGCAGGGCATGGCGCTGGGCGGCGGCTGCGAGTTCGTGATGCACGCCGCGCACCGCGTGATGGCGCTGGAATCCTACGTCGGGCTGGTCGAGGCCGGGGTCGGGCTCATTCCCGCTGGCGGCGGCTGCAAGGAATTCGCCCTGCAGGCCCACAAGCTCGCGCAAAGGACGGCGGGCGGCGACGTGTTCCACTTCATCCAGGCGAGTTTCCAGACCATCGCCATGGTCACCGTCGCCAAGAGCGCGCTGGAAGCGGTGCAGCTGGGTTTCGCGAAGGCGTCCGACGACGTCCTCTTCAACCCGCACGAGTTGCTGTACGCCGCGATTCGCCGGGCGCGGTCCATGTTCGAGGCCGGCTACCGCCCGCCGCTCATCGAGCGCAACGTCACCGTCGCGGGCCGCAACGGCATCGCCACCTGCGAACTGATGCTGATCAACATGCGCGAAGGCGGCTTCATCTCGGCCCACGACTACCAGGTGGCGAAGGCCGCCGCCACCGCCCTGTGCGGCGGCGAGGTGGAGACCAACGCGCGGGTGAGCGAGGCGTGGCTGCTCGACGTCGAGCGCGCGCTCTTCGTAGACCTGCTGAAAACCGAAAAGACCCAGCAGCGCATCGTGCACATGCTGGAAACCGGCAAGCCGCTGCGCAACTGATCGAGGAGACGGACACATGAGCAAACAGATTCAGGAAGCCTACATCGTGGCCGCGACGCGCACCCCGGTGGCCAAGCGCAACGGCATGTTCCGCAGCGTGCGCCCGGACGACATGCTGGCGCACGTGCTGCGCGCGGTGATCGATGAAGTCCCGGACCTCGACGAGAGCGAGATCGGCGACGTCATCACCGGCTGCGCCATGCCGGAAGCCGAGCAGGGCATGAACGTGGCGCGCATCGGGCTCTTGCTGGCGGGGCTGCCGGCGAGCGTGCCGGGCATCACCATCAACCGCTTCTGCTCGTCGGGGCTGCAGGCGGTGGCTGACGCCGCCGCGCGCATCCGCCTGGGCGAGGCCGACGTCATGATCGCCGCCGGCACCGAGTCGATGAGCGTGATGCCGCAGATCATGGGCAACAAGGTGAGCCTCAACCCGGCCGTGTTCGCCCACGACGAGAACGTCGCCATCGCCTACGGCATGGGGCTCACCGCCGAGAAGGTGGCCGAGCGCTGGAAGGTGAGCCGCGACGACCAGGACGCCTTCGCGCTGCAGTCGAACCAGCGCGCCACGGCGGCCATTGCTGGCGGCCATTTCCGGGACGAGGTCACCCCGTACACCGTGCGCACCCATCTGCCCGGCGAGGGCGGCAGCGTGCGCGTCGTCGAGCGCCTGTGCGACACCGACGAGGGCCCGCGCGCCGATGCCTCGCTCGAGGGGCTCGCCAAGTTGCGCCCGGTGTTCGCCGCGCGCGGCTCGGTCACCGCCGGCAACAGCTCGCAGATGTCCGACGGGGCCGGCGCGGTGCTGCTGATGAGCGAGGCGGCGTTGAAGCGCTACGGCGTGACGCCGGTCGCGCGCTTTGCTGCCTACGCGGTGGCCGGGGTGCCGCCGGAGATCATGGGCATCGGCCCGGTCGAGGCGATTCCGCGCGCGCTCAGGGCGGCCGGCATCGTCCAGTCGGACCTCGACTGGATCGAGCTCAACGAAGCCTTCGCCGCGCAGGCGCTGGCGGTCGTGCGCAGTCTCGGGCTCGATCCGGCCAAGGTCAATCCGCTCGGCGGCGCCATCGCGCTGGGTCATCCGCTCGGCGCGACCGGCGCGATCCGCACCGCCACGCTGATGAGCGCGATGCAGCGCGAGCAGTTGCGCTACGGCATGATCAGCATGTGCATCGGTACCGGCATGGGCGCGGCCGGGGTGTTCGAGCGGGTCTGAGGTCGCACGACCGGGACGGCGGCGCGGGCGGTC
>Ga0214472_10007586_pt1 | contig 11351 bp, 8 predicted proteins | sample RVTome_6_FD_207662 | JGI IMG/M metagenome (GOLD analysis project Ga0214472, IMG submission 207662) | Soil microbial communities from uranium-contaminated site in the Upper Colorado River Basin, Wyoming, United States - RVT140D175 | ecosystem: Environmental > Terrestrial > Soil > Contaminated >...
CATCGCCGCTCTCGAAACGAAAGCACACGCGCCACCGATCGTTCACGCGGATGCTCCACTGTCCGGCTCGATCATGCTTCAGAGCTTCCAGCCGGTTTGATGGGGGCAGGCGTAAATCCTCGATCCGGGTGGCAGCGTTCAATTGCGTGAGCCGCATCGCCGCCCGCGCCCGAATCTCCGTTGGCAGTCGCCTCGATTTCCCCGTGGTGTAAAAGCGCTTCGTTTCGGCATCGGCGAACGATTGGATCACCAGGAGGATCATAAACAGACTGTTTATGCAGGTCAAGTCCTCATTGACCTGTTCGGCGGATACTCCGGAGCGATACCAGTGCTTGCCCCCGTCTCCGCACGGGCGACGCACGACCGAGGCGGGGGCAAGCCCCGCCCTACATTGGTTGTGGAATCGCTAATCGGCGCTCCAACGCGGCCCTCGGCCTGGAGTCCAAGGCGCGCCGGCCGGATTGAAGACGATCAGCCAACCAGGATCGGCATCAGGACGCCGAGGCCGAGGACGAACAGCCACAGCGCGGGAGCCGGGGTGCCGAACGGGCGGCGGCGGCGCGCTTCGCGGGCCGCGGCCCGCGGATCCAAGAGCAGCCACTCGGCGTAGCGGCGCTCGAGCATCAAGAAGAATGACGCGGTTACAGCCCCGTAGATCAGGTGGCCGATCAGCGCCGGGAGCAGCTCGACCGCCGCTTCGACGTTCCAGTCGAGCGAGCCGCCCAGCATCACCGGCATCAATGTGAGCGGGCCGAGAAACCACCAGATCAAGCCGTAGACCATTCGCCGTCGCGATCCTGGAAAGAACTCCACACGACCACAAAGTTGCCGGCGGAATCATGCGAAATCGCGGGAAATCGCTGAGGGTTGGGCGTGAAGATACAGATAGCCAAGCATACCCCCGGCCATGCTGGCTGCCCCCGCAACTCCTAGGATTTTCCCTTCGGCATATGGCTCGTCATCCAGCGCGGATAAGCCGCCCAGTAGGCCGAGACCGAAACCACCAGCGGCTCCCACAATGGTCCACAGAATCCGGTTTTTTGCGGTAGTTTGCTGCGCTGAAGCCGGAGCTGCGGGAGGGCCTTGGGCGGCTGCCAGGCTGTGCCCAACTGGAACAAAAATGATGGAAACGACCAGGACGAACACCAAGATGATTCTCATGACCTGATCTCCTTCTCGTCTGCTTCTGCGTTATCCGCTGGTTTTTCGGCTCAGGGGTCGTCACGCTGCCGCAAGGCTGATCGGCTGATGGTCCGAAGTCCTCAAGGTCACCATACGAGATCGTCCATTCCCTCCTTCTCAATACCGAAAGAAGATGAATCGCGGAAACATTACAGTGCGGCCGGCCTAAACTTGCCTGTCGCCATTATGTACACCTGTTCCGCGAGGCACTGGCGATCGATCGGCGGACGCTGGGGAACGCGCATCCGGAGGTCCCCAAGAAGCTGGTCAACCTGGCGCTAGGCTGATCGATCAGGGCAAGCCGGACGCGGCCGAGGCGTTCGCGCGGGCAGCAGTCGCGATCCGGCGACAGGTGCTCGGAGACCGGCATCCCGCGCTGTCCAACGCGCTCGAGATCCTATCGCGCGCTCTCGAGGAGCAAGGCCCGGTCCCATGGTTACGCGATCTCGTTCCGCGGCAGCTTGACAAGCGTCACGTGACAGGTTACCTTGGACCAAGTGATCAAGACCTATGGGATGCGGCTCAGGCCATCAAGATGGAAGTGAAGCGCATCAAGCCGTTGAGGGCCGCATGACAGCGCACTGCTGGTGTCGGTCCGCGGCGCAAGACACCGGGAATTTTAGGCGTGATGCACGGCGGCGGCAGAGACGGCTCTTCCATGGCGACTACCTCGAGGTTGAACCCAGGGGAACCACCTTAGAGCCGAGATGAGGACACCGAGGCAGGCGTACCTGGAAACCCGGGGTGGAGCCCAGCCGCTTCATCGTATCCGCGGGGACAGCAGGCGCATGCTGGTTGCGGCGCTGCTCTCGATCGCCGTTTTCGAATGGACGCCGGAACTGTGCGCCAGATCGACCGCCTCCCCCGCGAGCGACACCGATGCCGCGTCCGCGCGGATCCGCGCGGCTCAAGAGTTTCTCAGCCAGAGGAAGTTCAAGGAGGCGATCCGGGAGTTCAAGGCGGCCGACACGCTGGCCGGCCACGAGTGCGCCGCCTGTCAGGTCGGCCTGGCCCAGGCGTTCAATGGGATGGGAGCCTTCAAGGACGCTCTGAAAAGCGTGGATGCCGCCCTGAAGCTGACGGCCGAGCCAGAGATTGTCGGAATCGCATTCAACGAACGCGGACTGGCCCTGCTCGCGTCGGCAAACTCGGACCCTGAGAAGCTGGAGAGGGCCGCGGAAGCATTCCGACAGGCCATGCAACTCACCCAGGAGAGTGCTTCGTACTTCAATCTCGGCTTGACGCTGCTCCGACTCGGGAGAGATGAAGAAGGTCGTTCCGTATTGCAGGAATTTCTGGAGCAGGATCCGGAGTCTTCGCGCGCCCATGAGGTGCGCGACCTGATCGAGAACCCGATGCGAGCCAGAAAGCGCTTGCTTCCCGATTTCGATGTGGTGACGCTCGCGGGGGAGTACATCACCCCGGAGGAATTGAGAGGGAAGGTCGTGCTACTGGATTTCTGGGGCACCTGGTGTGCCCCATGTCGGGCTGCGATTCCCGGGCTCAAGCGACTGGGTCGTCGCTTCGAGAAGAAACCCTTCCTCCTCCTCAGCATCAGTAATGATGACGACGAGGCGGTTCTTAGAGCGTTTCTCGAGAAACATGGGATGACCTGGCCCCAGGTTTGGGATCGGGAGCGCCAGATCGTCAACAAATTTGGAATCGAGCACTTCCCAACCTATCTCTTGGCCGACATGGAAGGCGAGGTGGTCTACAGTACGACCGGCTGGGGAGACAGGGTCGAGCGGGAGATCGGAAACCGAGTCAACGCCGCTATCCGGGCCGCCGAGAAGAGGTCCGATCAGAATCGCTGAATTGGTTCCCTCCGGCCCAGCTCGAGGGCGACTTCGCCGGCGTTGTCGACCCAGACCACCTGCGGGCGGCGCGGCGAACGTCCTGGCGCGAGAGCCGATCCATCGCGAAGGCGAAGCAAGCTTGGCGCGCATTTTGCCGTTGGCGGCACGAGCACTGGATCGCGGGTTGTTCCCGTGCATTACGGGGCGAGCCTTGGCTCGCGGATGCGGTATCGGGTGGCATCTGCCTTCCGCGCCAGCAACAGAGGGCGGCAACCCTACGCCGGCTCGCCGGTCAGTTCGGTGCTGCGCTGAGTTGCCTTCGATGGATCTGGATTGAAGACGATCAGCCGACCAGGATCGGCATCAGGACGCCGAGGCCGAGGACGAACAGCCACAGCGCCGGGGCCGGGGTGCCGAACGGGCGGCGGCGGCGGGCTTCGCGGGCGGCGACGCGCGGATCCTGCGCAGCAAGGATACAATCTCGACCAGGGCTTCTCTGTATTCGTCGAGGGGCACCCTCAGTCGGTCCCCTGGGGCCGAATCAACTCGCTGGCCGGTCCAGCGCAACAGAAGGTCAGCCAGCCACAGATAGAGCCTGCTCTGGTGAAGCGCCGCCCGCAGGCGATTTCCGCGACCAGTTCGAAGCCGTTCGGCGTCGGTCACCGTGCTCTCATTGGCATCGTTCCAACCATAGCTGATTATGGCCAGATCAAAGTGCTCGGTGGCCAAGTCGTGGCGCACTACAACCGCTCTCGGCGCGGGTGATCGAGGTTTTGGAGGGTCGCGGGGGCGGCGCGGCGAGCTGCTCTCCTCGCTGCGATAGCCCGGGCGGCCCAGCTGATCGCCTTGATGTCGGCGCGAACCAAGGCGTAGCGCGGCAATCGCCCAGCGGTCATTCCGGAATCGCGGCAACCTTCTGGCTATTTCGTCCGGTCCGATACGGCAGCACCTATATGGAACAAGCGACGCTCCCTTCCGGTTTTATCAACATCAGACGCCCCCCGCGTCAAGGAATGCGAAGAACCTTGCACACGTGCTATTGCCTTCGCTTGCACCGCGCTGGCAGGTGCATTGGATGTTTGTATATTCCTGACACGTGGTAAATCCACGCGGATCGCGCTTACCGAATCTCGCGATGAGCTCACAAGCGTGCGCTACCCACTCCGTGCCGGTATTGCCCCTGAGCTTTACAAACGCTCCGTCCGGCATCACGTAGTAGGGAAATTGGCCCCGTGGGTGACCCGGCTCGTGAACGAACGTTGGTTGCCAGTGGTTATCGGTACATAGGCCCATGTCAGCGCTCCTCTGTTTGGCTCGATCGAGCTATCACTTGTAGACCGACATCGCCCAGATGAAACCAAGCGGGCATTTTCCCTGAAGGGCGCCAGCAGTTGATCGCTGGGTGCCTCCCCTCCATTCGAAACGAGGCTTGGCTGGCGGATGTGGTTTCGGATGGCCACTGGCTTCCGCACCAGAAGCGGAGGGCGGGTACGCCAAGATTTGGCGCATTACAGAAATCGGTCCATCCATAGCCCCCTTACGACTTTGCTACTACCTGGGGACCCTTATAGCAGCGAACGGGGAAAATTTGCAAGACGAAACGCTCTTTTCTTATAGGAGGGCGGGCCGGCGCGGGGCTCGTGTGTCAGACTTGGGACCTGACTCGCGCCGGGTAGGCGCTCTGGATGTAACCCGCGCAGGAAGGCAAGAATTGTGTGGATGGTGTTCCATCTCCCCGCCGCAATACTGGGTCTTGATGATGCTGCCACCTCCGGGCTGGAAACTCACCCTCGTATTGGCTTTGCCATCGCCGTCCACGGTGACGGTCTGGCCATTGGCGTTGATCCCAAGGACAGCCAGCAGCATCCCCAAGGTATTCTGGTTGTTGCGGATGAAGATCGGCCCGTCGGCTGTCACACCGGCCACGGAGTTGAAATGGCCCCTGCTCACCCTCGTCCAGGTAACCGGCAATGGGATTGGGGGGGTACTGAGTGGTGTGGAATGAGTCAATTCCGAACTCCGAGAGGAACATCGGCTTGGAGGTGATCATCTCCCATTCCTGTGGCATGGGCACGCGCAGCGCGCCCATGGGCGCCCTTCGGCCGCCCATGCCACCCCATTCTGGACATGCGGGCGGATATCAAGGGCGAAGCCCTCGCTCTAGGAGGCAGGCTTTGGGTAATGAAACTTGCCCGCTGCGGGACCGTCCCTCCTTACGTTGAGGTACTATATGGAAAGGCTGAGAGTGCCTACAGGGCCGACGGTAGACGAGAAAACGTGACCGTAGCCTTCCTGCGCACAGAGGTGCCGTGTCGGAGCTGATCGCCGGTCGATACGAGCTGGTCAAACAGCTTGGCCGTGGGGCCATGGGCGTGGTGTTCCTGGCCAACGACCGGAGACTAAGTCGCCAGGTCGCGGTCAAGGTCCTGACTTCCGCTGGGGAGCTGGAAGAGGGGATTCGCCGGCTCTTCGAGCAGGAAGCGCGGCGGGCGGCAGCGCTCTCTCACCCGCACATCATTACCGTCCACGATGCCGGAGAGGACGAGAGTTGCCCCTACATTGTCATGGAGCTGCTCGAGGGGCACGACCTCCGCGACCTCCTTCAGTCCAAGAATCCGCCCCCCTTGAAACAACTCTTCGAATGGTACGCTCAAGTATGCGACGGGCTGGCCTATGCGCATCGCCAGGGAGTGGTTCATCGCGACCTCAAGCCCGGCAACATTCGGATTACCCTGGACGGCCAGGCCAAAATCGTAGATTTCGGCATTGCCCGCGTGGCCTCCGGCAAGGAAGGCCAGCACCGAACCGGTGCCGGGGTGATCGTAGGCACCGCGGAGTACATGTCGCCTGAAGGAATTCTCGGCAAGCAGGTTGACCACCGGGCGGACATTTTTTCGATGGGGGTCATTCTTTACGAGCTGATTACGCACCACCGCCCCTTCGAGGCCCCCTCGGTCGGCGAGGTCATGTCCCGCATCGTCAAAGACCAACCGAATCTGTCGCTCGATCCGCTCCCGCGCATGCCGGACTGCGTTCACGAAGCGCTCACCAACGCCCTCGCCAAGGCGCCGGAGCAACGCTACCAGAGTGTCGGCCCGTTGGCTCACCAAGTGAGGCTGGCGCTCGGCGAGCTTCTGAACCGCCGGGATGAGATCGAGCATTCCTTTCGAGCCGCTCTGTCCGCCGGCGAGCTGACGCGCGCCGAGGAATTGTTGGGCCGGCTGGTGAGCCATCCCGAGACGCGCCCTGCCGACCTGGTCCAACTGCAGGAGGACCTGGACCGAGCTCGGTCCAGGCTGGAGCGCGCAGCGGATCCCACGGATCTTCCTTTCGGTGCACGCCTACAGGGCATTGGTGAGGGGTCTTCCGGCAGCGCGCCGAAACCTGCCAGAGTCTCGATGGCTGCTTCACTTGGGCGCAGGACCGTGTGGGCCGCCGCGGCTGCTGGTGCCGTTGGGCTCGCGCTGGTGGCGGTCTGGTGGCTGGGCCGAAGGGTGCAGGGCCCGAAAGCGGAGTCAAGCTTTCCCTCAATCGCGGTACTTCCCTTCGTGGACCTTAGCCCCACCAAGGATCAGGGGTACTTCTCCGATGGTCTAAGTGAAGAGCTGCTGAACACCCTGGCAAAGAACCCGAAGCTACGCGTAGCGGCGCGGACCTCCTCGTTCCAGTTCAAGGGCAAGACCGGCAACATCGAAAGCATCGGGAAGCGGCTCAAAGTGGCAACCGTGCTCGAGGGCAGCGTCCGTAAATCCGGCAACCAGGTGCGGATCGCGGCCCAGCTCGTGAGCGTCGCGGACGGCTATCAACTGTGGTCGGCCACCTATGACCGCACGCTGGATAATATCTTCGCGGTCCAGGACGACATCGCCAGCTCGGTCGCTGAGGCACTCAAGGTGCGGCTGCTGGGCCGCAGCCAGCCATCCGACAGATCGTCGAGCCGCAGTGGTGAAGCCTACAACGGCTACCTCCAAGGGAAGTACTTCTTCGAGCGCCGGAGCAAGGAGAGCATGGAGAGGGCGGTCCGCTATTTCGAGCAGTCGCTGCAGCTCGATCCTGGCTACGCGCCCGCCTGGGCGGCCTTGGCTCAGGCCCGCGCGGGCCAGGCAGACCTCGGCCATGTGCCAGCAGACCAGGGATACCGAGAGGCGCGGCAGGCGGCTGAGAGGGCACTCGCATTGGATCACGGCTTGGCTGAGGCTCACGCCGCCATGGGTTGGATCAAGAGATCCTACGATTGGGACTGGTCCGAAGCCGATGCGTCTTTCCAGCGCGCGTTGAAACTGAAGCCCGGGGGCGCCTCCATCGTCTGGAGGGCTGCTGTGCTGGCAGCCACGCTGGGCCGTTTCGAGGAGGCGGTCGATCTGGATCGCCGCTCCGTGCAGCTCGATCCGCTCAGTGTTCCGGCCTACTCCAACCTCGGGTTACATGCCTACCGGGCCGGCCGGCTGGCGGAAGCTGAAGCAGCGTTCAAGAAGGCCCTAGAGCTCAACCCGGAGATTCCCGGGCCGCATAGCTTTTTGGGCCGGGTCTATCTGGCGCAGTCGAAGCCCGCCGCCGCGCTTGCCGAGATGGAGCGGGAGCCGAGGCCGATCTGGCGTCGCCAAGGCCTGGCACTGGCGTATCAAGCCCTCGGCCGCCGCAGCGAAGCGGACGCGGCGCTAGCCGAGCTGATCGAGAAAGATCGGCACAGCTTTGCCTTTCAAATTGCCGAAGTCTACGCTTACCGTGGCGAGCAAGACAAAACCTTCGAGTGGCTGGAGCGCGCCTACGTCCAAAGGGACGTCGGACTCGCAGAGATGAAAGGCGATCCGCTGCTCTTGAGCCTGAAGGGCGACCCGCGCTTCGCTGCCCTCCTCAAGAAAATGCGCTTGCCACCGTGAGATGCTGAAATCTTCGGCCAGTGCACCAGATAGCTTCAACGCAACTGAATGAAGTAGGGCTGGAAAGCATATAATCTCGCCATGACCCAGTCGACCTGGTTTGAGTTCGCGGGATCCACCCATCCCGGCCCTCTGAACCTGCTCCGAACTGCATTCCCCCTCCGGGCCAGGCGATTCAGGGAGTGCGTCTGGTTGGAACGACGGGTAGTTTTCAGTTACCGAGGGGGCGACACCTGGTCGGGCGCGATCCCGCCGCGGCGGTCCGGCTCGAGAGCCGGGGCTGCTCGCGCCGGCACGCGGTGATCTGCGTCACTGAAGCCGGCGTGACGGTCGAGGATCAGGCCAGCTCGAACGGCACCTTCGTCGATGACGAGCGGATCACGGAGTGCCGCGCCCTGCGCGGCGGCGAGACGGTGGTGTTTTCCGACAGCCTGTTCCGAGTCGAGCTTTTGACCGGATCCGAACCCCGATGAACAAGAAGTACGATCTAGTGGTCATCGGATCCGGTCCGGCCGGCGAGAAAGGGGCCGCCCAGGCCGCCTACTTCGGCAAGCAGACCGCGATCATTGAACGAGCGGCCAGCATCGGTGGGACCGGGATCAATACCGGCACTATCCCGTCCAAGACACTGCGAGAAACCGCGCTCTACTTTTCCGGCCTGCGCCAAAGGGGACTGTATGGGATCGATTATTCGCTGAGAGACAACGTCACGATCAACGAGTTCATGTATCGAAGAAACCTGGTGGTCGAGACCGAGTGGAAGATCGTTCACGCGAACATTGCCCGCCACCACATTGATCTGATCTGGGGCGAAGCCTCGTTTCAGGATCCGCATACGCTTCTGGTCCAGCGCGAGGGCGCTCCGGCGGTCGAGGTCAGCGGCGACATCATTCTGATCGCGACCGGGTCCGCGCCTTTCCATCCGCCGGGCATCGACTTCGATGGCCGCTGGATTTGCGATTCCGACAGCATTTTGGAAATCGAGCGGATTCCCGCCGCGATGATCGTGGTCGGCGGCGGGGTGATCGGCTGCGAGTACGCCTCGATCTTCGCCGCGCTCGGAACCCAAGTGACGCTGGTCGACGGGCGCGACCGCTTGCTGCCGTTCGTGGACGGGGAGATCGCGGCCCGGCTGCAGGAGCGGCTGGAGCAGATCGGCGTGCGCTTTCGGCTCGGGGAGCGGCTCGAGCGCGTCGCCGGTCCGGGCTCGGGCGTTGCGGTCGACCTCAGCAGCGGAGAGTCGCTGCGGGCTGATCTGCTGCTGATGGCGGCCGGCCGGCAGAGCAACGTCGAGGCGCTGCGGCTCGAGGAGGTTGGCGTACGCTTAGGCGAACGGGGCCTGGTGATCGTCAACGAGAAGTATCAGACCTCGGTGGACCACATCTACGCCGCCGGGGACGTGATCGGATTCCCGGCCCTGGCCTCGACCTCGATGGAGCAGGCGCGGGTCGCGATGGTGCACGCCTTCGGTTTGAAATACAAGGAAAACGTGTCGCCGGTCTTGCCGTTTGCGATCTATACGATTCCAGAAATCGGTTGCGTCGGTTGGACCTGCGAGCAGTGCCGGGAAAGGGGAGTAGAGTTCGAGCAGGGCGTCACCAGCTACGGCAACAACGCCCGCGGGCAGATCATCGGCGACGTCCATGGTTTGGTGAAGATTCTCTTCCATCCGCAAACCCTCCAGCTCTATGGCGTGCACATCCTCGGCGAAGGCGCCGCCGAATTGATCCACATCGGCTCGAACATCATGGCGCTCGGCGGCAACCTCAAGACCTTCATTGACGTGGTCTACAACTACCCGACGCTGGGCGAGTGCTACAAATATGCCGCCTATGACGGGCTGGGCAGGGTGCGCGGGCGGGATCAAAAGGCCGCGGGGCAGGCGAACTAGTGTCCCGGTTCCGAAATAGCTTGCCAATCGTTGGGAGCGCCGCGGCTCCAGATGCAAGGCGCCGCGACGCAGGCGATACCTCCGTACGCCCGAGGAGCAGCCATGGGGCCACTGGGTCTCTCTTATAGCGACGGCGGCTCGGAGAAGGTCATCGAGCTGATCGACCCCTGCATCACCATCGGCCGCAGCATCGAGTGCGACGTGGTGATCGATAGCGTGGATATCTCGCGCCGGCATGCCCAGCTTCGGCGCGAGGGTGAAGGCTACTGGCTGGTAGACCTGGGCAGCTCCAACGGATCGAAAGTGAATCATGCCAAGGTCAGCTCGACCATGCTGCAGATCGGCGACGTCATTGAGCTCGGCACCGTGACCCTCAAATACATGGAGCTTCCGGAGCGGCCTCGAACCGCGGTGACCTGGTTGGGCGCCCGGACCGCGCTCGTTAAGGACGGGCTGGTGCGGGTCCGCAAGACCTGCCACCTGGGCCGCGAGGAAGTCGCCCGACTCCAGGAGAGCGACTCCATCGTGAAGGAGGCGATTGCCTTCCTGAGCGGGCTGGGCGCGGAGGAAGAGGTGCTGGAGCGGATCGGGGCGCGGCTGCAGGAGCTGTGGAAACCGGCGGCGGTGGGGATCGGGTACGTGGTGGAGGGCTCGCAGTGCGAGTGGATTTGCCGCTGGAAAGATGGCCAGATCTGCGAGGACGAAGAGCTGCTGATGTATGCCGAGGGGCTCTGCGAGGAAGCGATCGGGGAAGGCCGCGGCGTACTGGGCTCGGTCCAGAAACCCTTCCCGGGCGCCGCCGCCAAGGAGAAGAGCGAGCCCACTTGGATCGCCTGCGTCCCGGTCTGGCGCCGGCGCGATGTGTTCGGCGTCATCGCCGTGGAGTCGGTCGGGGCGGAGCGGTTCACGATCCGAGAGCTCGAGCGTCTGATGATCTACGGCTACCTGTTGGGCTGCGGCATCGAATATACCCGGCTGTCGCAGGAGCTGCGACGGGAGCGTTCGGCGCGCGGGCGGCTCGAGATCTATCACGCCCCCGCCGTCCTGGAACGCCTTTATAAACTCAAAACCACCCAGTGGAAGTTCGGCGCCTCCGAAGAACGCGACGTAACGGTCGTGTTTGGAGACATCTGTGGTTTCACCCCGCTGGCGGAGGCGCAGGATGCGCGCACCGTGACCAGCTTGCTCAACGTGCACTTCGACATGGTTGCCGACGTGATCGCTGAATATGAAGGTACGCTCGACAAGTTCATCGGCGACGCCTTCATGGCCGTGTTCGGCGCGCCCCGCGATCAGCCGGACCACGCCCTGCGGGCGGCGCGCTTCGCCCTCGAGGTGATGACCCGAAACGCCCAGCTCAATCAGCAGCGACCAGCAGAGCTGCAGCTCAGCCTGCGAATGGGGATCAACAGCGGCCGCGTCGTAGCCGGCGACATCGGCTCTCTGAGTCGCCGCGAATACACCGTCATCGGCAACGTGGTCAACGTCGCCGCCCGCCTCCAGGCCCAGGCGGCGCAGGCGAACGAAATCATCCTCGGCGAAGCCACCCACGCCCTCCTCACCAGCAGCATCGTAGCCGAACCCAAGGGGAGGGTTGCCCTG
>Ga0214472_10007587_pt1 | contig 11348 bp, 10 predicted proteins | sample RVTome_6_FD_207662 | JGI IMG/M metagenome (GOLD analysis project Ga0214472, IMG submission 207662) | Soil microbial communities from uranium-contaminated site in the Upper Colorado River Basin, Wyoming, United States - RVT140D175 | ecosystem: Environmental > Terrestrial > Soil > Contaminated >...
CGCTATCGCCACTCGCTACGACAAGCTCGCCAGAAACTTTCTCGCGGGAATTCAACTCGCCTCCGCTATGATCCTCCTCAACTGAGGACACGCCCTAGTCGGGACCGAAAAAGCGTTGACGCGCTTGCTCCCGATTGTCCGTTCCAATTCACAAAGGATGAAACCATCATGCGATCCCCTGCCCGAACCATGACCATGATTCTCGGCTGTGCCGCCCTGCTGTCGGCAGGCGCTGCCAGCGCGCAGAATTTTCAGGCGCCCGGCCAGCAGCCCTTCAAAATCACCGGCGCGCAACTGGCGATCAAGTCGCCGGCTTCGAATGCCTGCCCCAACCAGGCGAAGATGACCGGCTGGATCATGACGAGCAAGCCGGGACCCGTCAGCTACATGATGGTGCGCAAGGGCGGCTCGGTTTCCGGGCCCTTCCAGATCCAGGCGGTCGCCAGCCCCGCCGGCGGCATGGCGACCTTCAGCCAGAATATCCCGATCGTAACCGCCATAAACGCCGAGTATCGCATCCTTGTGGCCGGCGGCAGCGGCATCGTCAGCAACTGGGCGCCGCTGAAAGCGTCGTGCAAAATCCAGCTCGGCGGCTAGCGCCGACATTGGCGGGGCGCCGGATACGGGTGCGCCACGGCAGGCCCGTCACCGGCTGGCGTTTCCAGACGCGATCGCGCCTGAGCAGCGCACACATGAATTTCCGCCGAGACTCGGATAGTATCCCCGTCATTCGAAGTGGCGGGATTGCCCGCCGCAAGGGGAGGAAACCGAAATGCCGCATTTCATGTTCCAAAGCCGCTACACGACCTCATCGATCAAGGCGATGGTCGACCATCCGCAGGACCGCGAAGCAATCGCCAGGAAAACCATCGAAGCGGTCGGCGGCAAGTTGCTGAGCTTCCATTTCGCCTTCGGCCGCGACGATGTCGTGCTGATCTTCGAGGCGCCGGACGATGTTTCGGCGGCCGCGATTTCACTGGCGGCAGGCGCCGGCGGCGGCTTGTCCGGCGGCGCGCTCACCAAGCTCATGACGATCAAGGAAGCGATGGCAGCGATGACAGCCGCAAAGAAGGTCAGCGCAGCCTATACGCCGCCAGCCTGACACGCTCGCAGGCCATTGCCCGGCAGGCCGGCCCGCGAAACCGACCTACCCCTGCGCGCCCGCTGCCTTTCTGCGCGGCTGGCGCACCATGGCTGCGACGGCCGGCGCTTGCCCGGCCTCTTCGCTGAACGACGACGCCATATTGGCCTGGCGCCTGCGTTCGCGGTATTTGGCGAACTGGTTGTCGGCGATCACGCCGATGAGGATCACGCTGCCCATCACGGCGAAATTCAGCGAACTCGGTATCCCGAGCAGGTTGACGAGATTCTGCAGTATCTGCAGCAGGATGACGCCGAGCACCACGCCGACGATCGAGCCCTCGCCGCCGCGCAACGAGAATCCGCCGAGGACGGCCGCCGCGATCGCATAAAGTTCGTAGAAGTTGCCGTGTCCCGAAGGCAGAATCGAACGGGTGTACATCGCGAAATATATCGCCGCGATCGAAGTCAGCACGGCACAGATAACATAAGCGGCAACAATGACCTGAGTCGTGCGTATTCCCGAGAATCGCGCCGCTTCCTCGTTCTTGCCTACAGCATAAAGATAGCGCCCAAACACCGAGCGGTGCAGCACGAACCACATTACAACTGCCAATATCAGCATGAAGATGAACGAGTGCGGAAGGACGATCGAGTGCAGACCGCCGCCGGTGACCAGCGACACGAAATCCGTGCGGCCTGCGGTCAGCCATTCGAGATCGGGAAAATTGGCGCCGAACGGAAAGCCGGCGGTGGCGTCCTTGGTATAAAAGCGCGCGGCCCCGCGGTAGATCAACAACCCGCAAAGCGTAACCACGAATGGCTGCAGCCGCATTTTCGTGATCAGCAGGCCGTGAATCAGCCCCATCACAAAACCGATGACGATCACAATCAGACCGGCAAGCGGCCAGGGAACGCCCCGGTTGGCGATCAGATCGACAAAGATCACGCCCAGAATTGCGATCATCGAGCCGACCGACAATTCGATACCGCCGGTGATGATCACGAATGCCTGGCCAATGGCGAAGATGCCGAATAACCCGACCAGGTTCGCCGTATTGGCTATGTTGATGGAGGAAAGGAAGCGGGGATTCATGATCGCGACAACCGCGCCGACGACCAGGATCAGGACCAGAAGCCCGGCGTCTTTCTTGAGATTCAGCATCCGGTACTTCCCGTCATCGCCCCAGAAATGCCCCCGTCGCGGCGACGCCGCACACCGGGTGCGGCGCCGCGCTACCTGCGAGCCAGCCCAAGTGGAGCGAATTTGACGTTTGGTCCGCGCCTACCGCAGGCGCCCCACCAAATTTCAAATTCAAAAGCTCCACTAGAATCAAATAGTCGCCAGTGGTCCTTTTGCTTCCGACATTTGCACTCGGACCCGCAGCAAAAGAACGCAAATGTCGGGATCGGACCACTAGAGGAACAATAGCTTCAGTTGGCATGGCCAGCCACGCCTTTTCCGACCGCCAGGTGCAATATATTCTCCTCGCTACATTCCTGGCGGTCGAGAATGCCGGAAATCCGGCCCTCATGCATGACCGCCACCCGGTCGGACACCCCGATCACTTCTTCCATATCCGAAGAGATCATCATCACCGCAACGCCGGCGTCGGCAAGTCCGCGCATCAGACGGTAAATCTCCGACTTGGCGCCGACATCGATGCCACGCGTCGGCTCGTCGAGGATGATGACTCTCGGGTTCATCGCCAGCCATTTGGCGACGACTACTTTTTGCTGGTTGCCGCCTGAAAGCGCGCCGGTGCGCACCTGGACGCTCGGTGTGCGAATGTCGAGTTCCGTCCGGCTCCTTTCGGCCTGCGCGATCTCGGCCTCGCGCGAGACGGTCAGGCCGCGCGCATAAGCGCGCAGGTTCGGCAGCGTGATGTTCTCCGTGATCACGAGGTCGAGGAGCAGTCCCATTCCCTTTCGATCCTCGGGCACCAGGAAGATGCCGGCCCTGACTGCATCGGCGGAAGTCGCAAAGCGCACCGGCTTGCCATCGAGTTCGATGCCGCCGCCGACGACGCGATCGATGCCGAACAGCGCACGCGCCAGTTCGGTCCGTCCGGCGCCGACGAGGCCGGCAAGCCCCAGGATCTCGCCGCGGTGCACGTCGAGGTCGACCTCCCGAAACGGATAGGTCGTCGTGCGCAGCTTTCGCACCGATAACGCATTTTCGCCGCGCGCATTGGCGGGTGCCGCATAGGCGACTTTCAGATCGCGCCCGACCATCAGCTTGACCATCGCGTCATGGTGGATCTGGTCGCCTTCGAGATGGCCGACGAGGCGCCCGTCACGCAGGACGATCACTCGGTCGCAGGCGCGCACGACCTCGTTCAGTCGGTGCGAGACGAAAACGACGGCAATCCCCTGCGCCTTCAGGCCGGCGATAACCTCCAGCAATTTCTCGGTCTCCGCCAGCGGCAGGCTCGACGTCGGCTCGTCGAAGATCACCAGCCTGGAGTTGAAGCTTAACGCCTTGGCGATCTCGACCATCTGCTGCTGCGCCAGCGACAGCCGGGAAACCAGCGTGGAGGGGGAAATATTGGCGCCGAGCCGGTCGAGATAGGGCCGGACCATCGCGTGAAGCCTGTCATTGTCGACCAGCTTCAGGAAACCGAATTTGCGCGGTTCGCGCCCGATATAGATGTTTGCGGCGACATCCAGGTTGTCGAACAGATTGAGCTCTTGGTGGACGAACGCAATCCCGGCGCTCATTGAACCGGCAACCGTCAGCGAATCATGCCTGACGCCGTCGATCTCGATAACGCCGCGGTCGGGTGCGGTCACGCCGCCGAGGATCTTCATGAGCGTGGATTTGCCGGCGCCGTTCTCGCCGACCAGGCCGATCACTTCGCCAGGACGCACGTCCATCGAAAAGTCGGCCAATGCCACGACACCGGGATAGGTTTTGCGCAAACCCGAGAGCCTGATGAACGGCTCTGCGGATGCCTGCGGCAAAACACGGGCATTTGCGTACGCAATCATAGCGCCAGAAATCTCACAGGAGCCGCCATTCGAACAGCACCCGCAGCCGGAGGACCGGCTGCGGGCATTCTTTGAACTACGCTTAGCCGCCAGCCAGCTTCTTCTGGAAGTCTACCTGGAACTGCTTGACGGTGTCCTTGGTGAGTGTCAGGCCCGGGATGATCTTGATCCCATCGGCCGGAACGCCCGACTTGTCGCCCTTGAGGTAGTCGGCGATCAGCTCTACGCCCTGAGCACCCCACTCGTAAGGCTGCTGCACGACCGTGCCGGCGAACGAGCCTTCCGCGACTGCGCCCAGTGTAATCGGGTCTTCGTCGAATGCCACGACCGTAATCTGGCCGAGCTTGCCGGCGTCGCGTAGCGCCTCATACATGCGCGGCGGGTTGTACGAGTAGAAGCCAACCATGCAGTTGATATCCGGATGCGCGACGAGCGTGTCATCGACATTGGCACGAGCGCGCGTCTGGTCGATGTCGTCGCCGCGGACGTCAACGAGCTCAAGGCCGGTGCCCTTGACGGCATCGTTGTAGCCCTGGATACGCTCCTTGGCGTTGTCAGCGCCGGGTAGACCGACGAAGCCAATGCACTTGCCCTGCTTGCCCGCCATCGCCTTCTTCATCAGGTCACCGGCTGCCTTGCCGAGCTCGACATTGGACGAGCCGATATAGGCGACGCGCTTGGACTGGGTCGCATCCGAATCGAAGGTGAAGAACGGAATCTTCTCGGCGACGCGGTTGATCGCGTCGGTTGATGTTGGCGGATCGACAACTGACACCGCGATGGCATTGACGCCCGCGGCGACCAGATCGTCCATCATGCGACGCTGCACCGCCGCGTCAGCGCGTTCCGGATATATGAACTGCAGTTCAACGTCCGGCATGTCCTTTTGGGCCTTGGCGACTGCCGCTTCCATGATCTTCCAGAAGTCTGACGGTCCATTGACCACAAATGCGATCTTTGGCTTCTCCTGCGCATATGCGCTACCGCTAAGCGCCGAAGCGAGTGCGATCGCACTGACCAATTGCGTGATCTTCATAGTTCCTCCCTATCGCTTTCAATGAGGCTCATTCTCTGCGCCGTCGAGCGCATTGATAGCTAATATCATCAACCCGAAATTATCAATATTAAATCGCCGCTATGCCGCTGCCCAGCACGTTCATTGCCGGCGCCGTTCTACCCGATCAGCCGACGACCTGGCCCCCGGCGATGTGCAGGTGGAAGTCGTCGAGGCAGCTGCGCCAGGTCGAACGGCGGGATTTCGTTCAGATGCTATGTTCGAATTCGATGGCTGGCGCGAATCCGTTCGCGCGGTGTTCCGCGCAAGATTGCGCGGACGCCCTGTGAGGAGCGCCCGCGCACCAGCGGGCAGGTTACTGGGAGGTCACTTACCCACCGATTTGGTTCAGTCGGTCAGTTTTTGGCGCAGAAGCCAGGATCGTCCTGGTTGCAGACGTCGAGCCCGGTATAGAGCGGGTCGTCCACTTTCTTGCCTTCGATGAGCTGGATCATCACGTCCGGTCCCTTATAGCCCATCTCGAATGGACGCTGGCCGACCTGTGCGTGGCTGCGGCCATCGCGGAACGCCTGGGTCTGCGGCGGCAGCGTATCGCCGGCAACGATGATCAGCTTCTTCGACTTCAGCTTGTCCATCACCTGGTCCGTCACCTGGGCATAGGCCTGCGGCGCAAACTGCGCCCAGCCGCCGACCAGGATGAAGGCGTCGAGGTCCGGATTGGCCGTGAACGTATCGGCCATCTGCTGGTTGGCGAGGTCGGCCTGGTCATTGGTGAAGACCGGGCAGCCGGCGATCTCGGTCCAACCGCCTTCGCCATTCAGCCGCTCGATCCCTTTCTTTCCCGACGCCGTGTCGCGGAAGCCCTGGGCGCGTGCGTTGATGTTGTCGGCCGCGACGTTGCCGAGCTGCAGGCAGACGGTACCGCCGTTTGCCTTCAGCTTCTTTGCTTCTTCGGCCATCTTGACGCCCATCAGATAGTTGTCGGTGCCAAGATAGGTCGTGCGCAGGTCGCGATCCTTTTCGAGGAAGTCGGCGTCGATCGTCATCACCGGAATCTTCGGCGCGATCTGTCGAACGCGGTTGGCCATCGCCGGCGCATTCGACGGCGAAATCGCGATCGCCGCAACTCCCTTCGTCAGAAGATCGTCGACGATTTGCACCTCGCCGGATTCATCGGCCGAAGAGGCCGGACCGGTATAAAGGCACTCGTACTTGCTGTTGGCGTTCTCCGACATCCATTTCTGGCAACCCAGATTGATCTGTTCGAAGAACGGGTTATCGAGACCCTTGACGACGATCGCCAGTGTCTCCTTGTTCTGCGCCTGCCCTGCGCCGGTCATCAGCGCAAATACGGCGGCCGCAGAGGCCAGTATTCCAACTACCTTCATCGCTTGTCCTCCCGATGGGTTTTCAGATCCGCCCGGCCCACTAGCCAGGATACCATATTTTGCGCGGGTCGCTGCTTTCCCGCACATAACTCCACGCGTCCTCGATCAGCTTTTTCAGGTCGTAGAGCGGACGCCAATTGAGCCTGAGCCGGGCTTTGGCATTGTCCAACCAGTTGCTGAACAAGTCGGTGTGGATTTCGACCGCGGAGTACCCGCGCGTGTCTTTCAGGTAGCCTGCGACACGGCCATAATCGACGGGTTCGTCCATTGCGATATTGAAAAGCTGCTGCTTGGCAGCCGGGTTGTCGAGCACGGCGAGGATCGCGCCGACGAGATCGGAAACATGCACGAAGTTCCGCTTCAGCGGCGCGCCGGTGCTGTCCAGCATCAACGGCACGACCTTCTGGCGGGAAAGCCGCGCAACTTCCTCGTCCGCCAGGAACTCCGTCCACAGCGGCCCGCCGAACTGCCCCTCGCCAAAAGCAAGCGCACAGCGGAAGTCGTCTTTTTCCATGATCCAGGGCGCCCTGAGGCAACAGCCGTTGATTCCGTACTGAATCTGGTATTGTTCCAGCATCACCTCTTCGAGGACCTTCGTCAGGGCATAGCATCCGCGATAGGCGCGACGAGGTGAAGTCTCGGTGACCGGGCCGTCGTATCGATGGAAAACATGTCCAACCGAACAATCGCCGCCAATCAATATGAACTGGCTGGCCACCGACGAATTCCGGAAGGCCTCGAGCAGATGGAACATGCCCTTGACGGCTACGTCCATTGCGAGGTCGGGCGACTCCTTGACCGCCGCCATGTGCACGACATGCGTCACGTCGGCCATCGCCTTGGCAACCACGTCGCGGTCGGACAACGATCCCCGGACGACCTTGACACGGTCGCCGGATTGAACGACGCGACTGTTGCACAGGGCGACAACCGGACAGTCTGCGAACCTGTCGTCCGCGAGGAACGCCGGCAGGAAATGACTGCCGACCTTTCCCGTCGCCCCGGTTATGAGCAGCTTCATGGATCCTCCCAAGCTGATAATGATAATATTTACTAATAAGCGCGCGTCAACTATTTCTCTTGGGATCGCTGCGCTCGGCGCGAGGGAGGAGGCAAGGTGGCAGAAAGGCTGAGGCTGACCGGGATCAGCAAACACTTCGGCGCGATCCACGCGCTCAACGAGGTTTCGCTATCGGTGGACGAGGGCGAAGTGTTGGGCTTGATGGGGGATAACGGCGCCGGCAAGTCGACGCTGGTCAAGATCATCGCGGGCAATTTCCGGCCTTCGCATGGCGAGATCAGCCTGGACGGCGAGCCGCGCGATTTCCACCGCCCGAAGGACGCGCAGAACGCCGGCATCGAAATTGTCTATCAGGAGCTGGCGCTTTGCGACAATCTTAGCGCGGCGTCGAACGTCTATCTCGGGCGCGAACTCCGGCGCAGCTTCGGACCGATCTGCGTCCTCGACTACAAGGCGATGTATCGCAGGGCCGCCGAACTGTTCGCGCTGCTGAAATCGGAAACGCGTCCCCGCGACCTGGTGCGCAAGATGTCCGGCGGCCAGCGCCAGGCGGTCGCGATCGCGAGGACGCTGCTCGCCGACGCCAAGGTTCTGCTGATGGACGAGCCGACCGCCGCAATCTCGGTGCGCCAGGTCGCCGAAGTGCTCGAATTGATCCGTCGCCTGCGCGACCAGGGGATCACGGTGATCCTGATCAGCCACCGCATGCCGGACGTGTTCGCGGTTTCCGACCGGATTGCCGTACTTCGGCGCGGACAACTCGTCGCCAACAAGCCGACGCCCGACACATCGCCCGAGGAGATCACCGGGCTGATCACCGGCGCGATACATGCCGCGTGAGGGGGAAGCCATGACAACCACTCTCGAACAGGCCATCGGGCAAAGCCAGCACCGCAATTTCCTTTCGCGGATCATGGGCTTGCAGGTGTTCTGGGTATTCCTGGCGGCGGTCCTCGCATGCGTCACCTTGTCCCTGATCACCGACACGTTCGCAACCGAGCGCAATCTGTTCAACGTCACGCGCAACTTCGCGTTCGTCGCCATCATCGCGATCGGCATGACGACCGTGATCGCTTCCGGCGGCATTGACCTGTCGGTCGGCGCGTCGGTGGTGCTTTCCGCGGTGGTGATCGGCGCTACGATGGAGGCGGGCTATCCGATCTGGGCGGCCGCGCTGTTCGCCATCGGCGCGGCCCTGGTGGTCGGGCTGGTCAACGGCATTCTCATTGCCATTGTCGGCATGCCACCCTTTGTCGTCACGCTGGGCATGTTGTCGTTCGCGCGTTCGATGGCGCTGGTGCTGTCGAACAACAAGATGATCTACCAATTCGGGCCGGACCACGAAACCCTGCTCTGGCTCGGCGGCGGTTCGACCTTCGGCATTCCCCATCCCGTTTACGCGCTTGCCATCCTCACGATCATCATGAGCTTCGTCTTCAAGTGGACCCGCTGGGGCCAGCACGTCTTCGCGATCGGCGGCAACGAGAGCGCGGCGGTGCTGACCGGCATTCCCGTGCGCGGAATGAAAATTTCCGTCTACATGTTTTCCGCGTTCACGGCCGGAATCACCGGCATCCTCATGGTTGGCTGGCTCGGCAGCGTCACCACCAATCTGGGCACCGCCATGGAACTCGCGGTCATTGCCGCCGCCGTCATCGGTGGCGCCAACCTGGCCGGCGGCGAAGGTAATGCATTCGGCGCCATTGTCGGCGCCCTGCTCATCGAGGTCATTCGCAATTCACTGATCCTGCTCGGCATCTCCACGTTCTGGCAGGGGGCGTTCATCGGCAGCTTCATCATTATCGCGGTCGGTTTCGACCGCATCCGGAGATTGCGGAGCCAGGATTGAAGAACAGGCGCGGCAATACGCCGGTTGAGGCCGGGTTGGGTTGGCAGGTAGCAGTGCGGCATCCAGGACAGGGGCGCGAGGTTGGCTGAGGCAAACGTGGACGTGAACACGGACGAAAGTCGGAGCGCAGTCGCTCATTTGAGACCGACCATGATGGACGTCGCTACCAAGGCGGGCGTCTCCCAGGCAACCGTTTCGCTGGTGCTTAATGGCAGCCCCGGCGCCCGACTGAGCACGCTGACGCGCGAACGGGTGAAACAGGCGGCCGACGAACTTGGCTACAAGCTCGTTCGTCGTGGTCCGCGCCACGCTCCCGTCGACCAGAGCATGATCGCTTTCCTTGCCGACGAGATCGCCACCGATCCCTGGATGTCGCTCGCGTTTGACGGAGCCCGGGAAAAGGCCCTCGAATACGGCCTCACCGTGTTCCTCACGGCGACGCGCGGCGACCCGGAAGCCGAGGCGATGATTCTCAACCAGATGGGCCAGCAGCTCCTTGGCATCATCTACGGCACGATCCTGACCCGGCGGATGGAGCCGTCGCCGGCGCTGCTTGCGCACCGAACGGTGTTGCTCAACTGCTATGACGCCAAACGCATTTTGCCCTCGGTCCTGCCCGGAGAAGTGGTCGGCGGGCGCGTCGCCACCGAACGCCTGATCCAGGCGGGGCGAAAACGCATCGGCTTCATCAATGGACAGGAAGGCCTCGATGCCAGCCGCGACCGGTTGAAGGGCTACCGCCAGGCGCTGTCGAGTTACGACATCTCCTTTGATCCCGACCTCGTGCGGCCGGGAAACTGGGAACCGTCGTCGGGCTACGAGATGACCAAGGAACTGATGGCGCTCGACCAGCCGCCCGACGGGATATTCTGCGCCAACGACATGATGGCGGTCGGCTGTTTCGATGCATTGCGTGAATTGGGAGTTCGCGTGCCCGATGACGTTTCCGTCGTCGGCTACGATGATCGCGAGATCGCGCAATTCACCCGGCCGCCGCTGACCACGCTGGTCCTGCCGCATTACGAGATGGGCGAAATCGCCGCCGAATTGCTGATCAATGCTGCCGGCGGGCTTCAGGCGGGACCGACGCAGATCAAGGTGGAATGTCCCCTGGTCGAGCGCGAATCGGTCCAGCGCAATCCGTAGCAAAAAATCCTGGCCATGCCGATTTCGTGGCAGGCTTGGCCGTTCGCAATCTCATTTCGACCTGCCGCCAGTACCGATTTCCAGCGTGGAGGCTCAGTCCGTTGCTGCGGGCAACAACACCGACATGGTAGTCCCGCGGAAAATTGTGCTTTCAGCGGTGATCCTGCCATTATGGATTTCGGCTATTCGTTTCGCGATCGCCAACCCCAGTCCTGTACCTTTTGGTTGGGACGCGTCTGGGGCATTGCCTCTGTAAAATCGGTCGAAGATGCGGGGCACGTCCTCGGCAGGGATGCCAACGCCGGAATCGGCCACGCGTACAACAATCCCCTGCTTCGAACGATCGACGATAGTTTTTACCGAGCCGCCGCTGCGCGTGAATTTGATGGCATTTTCGATAAGGTTTTCGAGCATGCGCTCAATCAGTCGGATGTCGCCGGTTGCATAAGCAGCTTCGTCGAGAATGGAGATTTCAAATCTCAGATTTTTCCGCTCGGCATCAATTCGGTATTTCTGGCCGATATCTTGCACGAGTTCGCCCATCGAAAAAACTTCCCGTTCAATTGGCGCTTCCGGATCTTCAAGTGCGGCGAGGTCAAAAAGCTCGGAGATGATTCGGTCAAACTGTTCGCTGAGTTGCAACGCGGATTTGAGATATCCCTCGCGCGTGCGTTCTTCCAGGGCCCGCCACTTCATCACCAGCGTTTCGAGATACCCATGAAGCGTCGATAGCGGCGTCTTGAGATCATGTAGAATGTGCGTGACCATTTCCCGGCGCGACCGGTCGTGATTCTTGATCGCGGCGATTTGCTCGATCATTTGCTGTGCCATGTGCCGAAATGCGGTATCGGCCTTGTC
>Ga0214472_10007588_pt1 | contig 11347 bp, 9 predicted proteins | sample RVTome_6_FD_207662 | JGI IMG/M metagenome (GOLD analysis project Ga0214472, IMG submission 207662) | Soil microbial communities from uranium-contaminated site in the Upper Colorado River Basin, Wyoming, United States - RVT140D175 | ecosystem: Environmental > Terrestrial > Soil > Contaminated >...
TCGACAACGACGGCTGGCTCGACATGCTGACGGTCAACGGGACGGTGTCGGCCATCGAGGCCCAGGTGAGCGCCGGCGATCCCTTCCCCTACCACCAGCCCAAGCAGCTCTTCCGCAACAACCGGGACGGCACCTTCCGGGACGCCAGCAAGGAGGGGGGGCCCGCCCTGGCCGTCTCCGACGTCAGCCGCGGCGCCGCCTTCGGCGACGTCGACAACGACGGCGACACCGATGTCCTCATCACGCAGATCGACGGCCCCTTGAGGCTGCTGCGCAACGACGTCGGGTCGCGACAACACTGGCTCGGCGTCCGCCTTCTCACGGGGAAGCGCGACGCGTTGGGGGCGGTGGCCGTGCTGAGGCGCGAGGGCGAGCCTGCCCTCGTGCGCCGGGCCCGATCCGACGGTAGCTACTTTTCGGCCAACGACCCGCGGATCCTCTTCGGCCTCGGCCAGAGCGTACGCCCGGGGACACTGGAGGTCCGATGGCCCGACGGGCGCCGGGAGCGCTTCCGCGGCCTGGGCCTGGACCGCTACGTGACCCTGACGCAGGGCCGGGGCGAGCGCGTGCGGTGAGGGGGGGATGGGCCATCATGGGCGGGCTGGCGCTCCTCGCGGGGGCCTGCGGCCGGCGGACGCAGGAGGCAGCCCCCCCTTCCCCTTCCCCGCCCGGCCCCATACGCGCCCCGGACGCGTCGCTCCTGCCGATCGTCCGGCCGCCGGGCGCAGGGCACGACGCCGCATCGCTCCAGCGGATCCGGCGACGCGAGCTGTACCTGGAGGGCGTCATCGCCGCCGGCGCCGGGAAGGACCAGCTCGGCACGGCGTACGGGGAGCTGGGCAAGGTCTACCAGGCGTACGGCCTCGCCGAGTCGGCCGCCCCCTGTTACGAGAACGCGGCCCGGCTCCAGCCCTCCGCCTTCGAGTGGCCCTACCTCGCGGCACGGGCCTACTGGCAGCGGAACCACGAGGACGAGGCGCTGGCCGCCGCCCTGAAGGCGCTGGCGCTCCGGCCCGACGACGTTCCGGTGCTCGTGTTCCTCGGCGACCTCCATCGGGCCACCGGGCGCGTCGAGGAGGCGAAAAAGGCCTACACGCGGGCCGTCGAGATCCTGCCCCGGTGCGCCCCCGCGCTCTACGGGCTCGGTGAGATCGCCTCCCTGGAGGGCGATTTCCGCCAGGCCATCCGGCTCTTCGAGGGCGCCCTCGAGGTCCAGCCCCAGGCCAGCCGGATTCACTACCCCCTCTCGCTGGCCTACGCGCGCGTGGGGGCCGCCGCGGAGGCCAAGCGCCACCTGGCCCAGCGCGGCAACGTGGATGCCGCGCTCGCCGACCCGCTCTATGATGCCGTGCTTCGTCTCAATCCCTTCACCTACGCTCGCCGGGGCCAGGATGCTCTCCAGGCCGGCAACCTCGGCATGGCCCTGGAGTTGCTCCGCTCGGCCAGCCAGGCGCTGCCCCACGACCCGGAGATCCGAGTGCACCTGGGCGCCGCCCTGGCCCGCTCCGGGGACCTCGAGGCGGCCGTTGAGCAGTACCGCGAGGCCGTGCGGCTCCAGCCGACGAACCCGCGCGCCCACTACAACCTGGGGACAACCCTCCTCTCGCTGGGGCGGGAGGAGGAGGCCCTCGAGGCCCTGGACCGCGCCGTGGAGCTGCACCCGGATTATCAGCAAGCGCACTTCAACCGCGCGCAGGCCCTGAGGCGGCTGAACCGGCTGCCCGAGGCGTTGCCGCCGCTGGAGGAGACCTTGCGGCTGGCGCCCACCCACGAGGGGGCACGCCTGTCCCGGGCCCGCGTGTTGGCCCGCCTGGGGCGTTGCCGCGAGGCGGTGGCGGGCGTCGAGCAGGGCCTCACGGCTCTCCCCCAGAGCCGGGCCCTCAAGGGCCTGCTCGCCCGCCTGCTGTGCGCGTGCACGACGGATACCGCACCGGACGCCTCACGGGGGCTGCGGCTGGCCGAGCAGGTCTTTGCGGAGGAGGGCACCGCGGAGAACGCCGCCGGCCTGGCCTTCGTCCACGCCGCTCGCGGCGCCTTCAAGGACGCGGCACGGTGGCAGCGCCGCGCCCTCGCCCTGCGCGCCGAGGGCACCCCGGTCGCGGAGGCGCTCGAGGCGCAGCTCCGCGCCTACGAGGCGGGACGACTCGCGGTCGAATGGTGAGGGCGCGCGCGGCTGTTCCGAGCCACGGGGGCGTGTCCTTCGCGAACGTGGTAGCGGTGGTCGACCTGCAGGCCCTCCAACGTCTGCGTCTGGCCGGTCGCGGGCCAGACGATCTCCACTGAAGCGATCCCGGTCGCGTCTCCGAGCCCGATCTCCTGTCGGAGCGGCGAGGCGCCGAAGCTCGCGCCGCTGCTCACGGTCCGGTGGATGACCCTCGGACCGCCCTTTGCCGTGACCGACACCTTGATGCGCGCGCCGAGGGCGCTGCGGTTGGAGCGCAGGCCCTCGAGCTCGAGGGTGAGCCACCGGTTCGCGTGGCCGGGGTTCTCGTAGAAGGCGCTATAGGCCTTGTCGGCCAGGTGCGCCCCTCCCATCTGCTCGAAGACGTCCTGGTCCCCGTCGTCGTCGGCGTCCCCGAAGCAGACGGCGTGCCCCTTCTGCAGATGGCCGAAGTTGCCGGAGGTGGTCACGTCCTGGAAGACGCGGCCTCCGGAGTTGCGGAACATCCGGTTGGGGACGAGGGTGGCGAGGTTGGGTGTACCGGTGCCCAGATAGAAGTCCAGGAAGCCGTCGGAGTCCAGGTCTCCGAAGTTCAACCCCATCGCGGGAGCGACCCTGTAGACCCCGGCCGCCTCCGTCACGTCCTCGAAGCGGCCGTCGCCCTTGTTGCGGTACAGCCGCCCCCGGGGCGCCGGCGTGGGCAGGCCGAGATAGTCCGCGGCGACGTCCCCCCCGGTGGTCGCGGGATCGAAGCCCGCGACGAACAGATCCGGCCATCCGTCGTTGTCGTAGTCGAAGAAGAACGCCCCGAAGCTGGATGCCGGCTCCGTGACGCCGGCCTCGGCGGCGACGTTGGAGAAGCGCCAGCCGTCCCCCGGCCCCGGCCCGTCGTTGCGAAGAAGCAGGTTGTCCCCGCCCAGCACGGACACGTAGAGGTCGGGACGGCGGTCGTTGTTGTAGTCGCCGCTCACGACGGCTTTCACGTAACCGGCGAGGGCGACGCCGGCTTCCCGCGCCACGTTGGTGAACGTGCCGTCACGGTTGTTGTGGAAGAGCTCGCAGGGATGGACATCGGCCGGGTCCGACCCCCGCGGGGCCGACTCGTTCCCGACGAACAGGTCCAGCCACCCGTCGCCGTCGTAATCGAGCCAGGTCGCGGTCTGGGTGGGGCCGAACCGCAGCAGCCCGGCCGCTCGCGTCACGTCGACAAACCGGCCTCCGCCCTTGTTCCGCAGGAGCGACAGCGGGAAGCGGCCCTCCGTCTTCATCCACGCCCCCCGGAGGACGAGCACGTCCACGAGCCCGTCGTTGTCGTAGTCCGCCTGGACCATGTTGAGGCCGCCCGTGATCCCCGCCAGGCCCGTCTGCGAAGTCCTGTCCTCGAAGCGGCCGTCCCCCCGGTTGTGGAAGAAGCGCACCTCGTCCTCGAAGCCGATGGCGGAGAGGACGAGGTCGAGACGGCCGTCGCCGTCGAAGTCGTCCAGGATGGCCCCGCCGGAAAGCCCGTAGACGTCGAGGCCCGCCCGCTTGGCCACGTTCTCGAACCGGGGCAGCGCATGCTCCGACGCGAAGGTGGCGGGCGGGATGAGCTGGGCCGGGGGCACGCCCTCGGGGTAGGCGCCGAGGGTCATGTGCGCGATGTTCAAGAGCCATCGCGCCTGGAGATTGCCGGGGTCCCCGCGCAGGATCCCGCCCAGCACCTCGGCGGCCCGGGTGGCGCCTTCGCGTCTGCGGTGGATGCCCTCGCCGCGGATGGGGAGGAGGCACGAGTCCCGCGTGTTGCCCTGATGGCAGTTCTGCTCCTCGGCCAGCCGGAGGGAGGCCGTGGCCTTCAGGATGAGGATCTCGGAGGAGTGCGCCTGCCATACCGCGGGCGCGCTCGTCTTGACGTCCTCCTCCAGCGCCTCGATGGCCTCCAGGGCTGCCGGGATCTGCCCGGCCTGCAGAAGCTCCCGCGCGTACGCGAACCGGAGCCCGAGCCGTCTGCCCGGGGGGGCGGGCAAGCGGACCTGCTCGGCCAGCACCTTCGCACGGCGGTCGTTCACGAGGAACAGGAGCCTGGCCGGGTCCACCATGGCCGCCCGCTCCTTGAGCAGCGCCGCCATCTCGGCCGTGCCCGCGTCGACGAGCGTGGACTCCGCCGCCGCCGGGGCCGGGGACCTGGCCGACGCCGCGCACGCCGCCAGGAGCAGGCACGCGATCGCGCGCGGGAGCATGCGGACGCTCCTCCTCAGGACACCCTCCCGGCGTTCCTCGAGGCCAAGGCCCAATGGTACTCCGCGGCTCGTCAAGCGGCTATCATCCCGCGCATGGAGGCCGCGACTGTGCCGCGGGTCAAGATCTGCTGCATCCGCAGCGTGGCCGAGGCCTGGACCGCGGTGCGCCACGGCGCGTCGGCCCTGGGCCTCGTCTCGCAGATGCCCAGCGGCCCCGGCGTCATCCCCGACGAGGACATCGCCGCCATCGCGGCCGCGGCGCCGCCGCCCGTGGCCACCTTCCTGCTCACCTGCCGGCAGGACGCCGCCTCCATCATCGACCAGCAGCGGCGGCTGCGCACGACCGCGGTGCAGCTCTGCGACCGGCTGGAGGGGGGGAGCTACGCGGAGCTGCGGGAGGCGCTGCCCGGGGTCCGGATCGTCCCCGTGGTCCACGTGACGGGGCCGCGCTCGGTGGACGCGGCGGTGGCGGTCGCCCGCGAGGCGGACGCGATCCTGCTCGACTCCGGCCGGCCGGAGGCGGCGGTCAAGGAGCTGGGGGGCACGGGCCGGCGGCACGACTGGGCCTTGAGCCGGCGGATCCGGGAGGCCGTGGACGTCCCCGTCTTCCTGGCCGGCGGCATCACGGCGGACAACGCCGCGGAGGCGATGGCGGCGGTGGGCCCCTTCGGCATCGACGTCTGCACGGGCGTCCGCACCGGCGGCGTCCTGGACGAGGCGAAGCTCCAGGCGTTGTTCGCGGCCCTGGCCGCCTAGGGGGGGTCAGGCCGCGGGAGCGGCGCTCTCCGTGGGCACGCGCCGGTCCAGCCGGAACCGCTCCGCGCTCCGCGGGGGGAGCTGGATCTCGGTGGCCAGGCCGAGGGCGGACAGGGCCCGGATCGTCAGCCAGGTCATGTCCAGCTCCCACCAGGCATGGCCGTGGCGGGCGGAGCGCTGGAAGGCGTGGTGGTTGTTGTGCCATCCCTCGCCCCAGGCGACGAGGCCGACCCACCAGCAGTTGGTCGAGCCCTCGGGGGTGTCGTAGGTGCGATAGCCGAAGGTGTGGGCCGCGGAGTTCACGAACCAGGTGGAGTTGAGGCCCACCACCAGGCGGAGGAAGACGCCCCACACCACGAAGGGCCACCCGCCCCACGCGTAGAGCGCGAGGCCGACGACGATGTTGGGGAGGACGTGGAGGCGGTTCAGGACGCGGTGGACCGGGTCGGCTACCAGCTCCGGGGCATGGCGGGCCTCCATCTCCCGGTAGTCCATGCCCAGCTTGGTGAGGATCCAGCCCCAGTGGCTCCACCAGAAGCCGTCCTTGGGGGTATGGAGGTCCTTGCCGGGCCGGTCGGACAGCGTGTGGTGGATGCGGTGCATGGCCACCCAGGAGATGGCGCCACCCTCGCTCGCGAGCATGCCGAAGACGGTCAGGAGGTACTCGAGCGGCTTGGGCACGCGGAAGCCGCGATGGGTGAGGAGCCGGTGGTAGGTGAGGCAGATCCCGATGGAGGCCGAGAGCCAGTAGAGGACGAAGGCCAGGCCGACGGCCGTCCACGAGAACATCCACGGCGCGGCCAGCGCGCCCAGGTGGATGACGCCGAAGTACACGACGTTCACCCAGTCGAACCGCTTGCCGTTCCAGGTCAGGGTCAAAAAGCCTCCTCGGGCCGTAGCGCGCCGCTCCTCGCGACCGTCCATTGAAGGCTAGCACCTGCGGGTCGGCGCCAATGTCACAGTTGTGTAATAGCTTCGGGACGAGCGGTGAGGGCCCGCACCGATCCGGTGATCCGGCGCCGGGGCTATCTCTTGCGGCCCGCGACCCGCCGCAGTGGAGTGGCGTCGGCGCGCAGGACGCGGGCGGGCTTCGCCGTGCGTCCCAGGCTGGCCTGCAGGGCCTCCATGAGGTCGTATCTCGAGCTTTTCGACTCGCGCTCACGCCCGTCCAATGGCACGGGTCGTGCATCGTCATGGACATGCCGCGGGAAGCGTGAGCCCGGCTGACCGCGGCCTCTTTTTCTGCCTGGAGGAGGGAGAACATGAAACCGAATGGGACGTCCGAAGGTCTCCGGGAGCTGCTGTGCCAGGCGCTGGAGACGGAGATGGGCGGGGTGAAGGTCTACCGCACCGCGCTGCGCTGCGCCGTCAACCACGAGCTCAAGGAGGAATGGGAGGAGTACCTCGAGCAGACCGAGAACCACGAGCGCATCGTGCGCGAGCTGTTCCGCACGCTCGGCCTGGATCCCGAGACGGAGACGCCCGGCCGCGCCATCGTGCGCGGGAAGGCGGAGGGCCTCGTGGAGGCGATGGAGAAGGCGCTGTCCTCGGGCAGGAAGGACGCCGCCCAGCTCGTGGCGTGCGAGTGCGTGGTCGAGGCGGAGACGAAGGACCACCTCAACTGGGAGCTGATCGGCGAGGTCGCGAAGAAGCAGACGGGCGAGGCCGGCCGCGCCCTCAAGGCCGCGCACGAGGAGGTCGAGGAGGAAGAGGACGAGCACCTGTACCACACCACGGGATGGTGCCGGGAGCTGTGGCTGCAGTCCCTGGGCCAGCCGGCGGTCCTTCCCCCTCCGGAGGAGAAGAAGGACGTGAAGACGGCCATCGGGGCGGCGCGCGCCAAGGCGAGCCGCCGTCCGAAGTCCGGCGTCGGGAAGGCGGCCAGCCCGCGGAAGCCCGCCGGTAACGGGACGCGCGGCGGAAAGCGGCGTCCAAGCCGGTCGGTCTCCCAGCCGCGCTCCGCGAGGGCCTAGACAGACGTGGTCGTTTCGTAGCCTGTAGCTTGTCCCTGGGGCGGGGTGCGTTGAGCTCTACCAGCGCATCCCGCGCCGGCGGACGGCCGCGATACCCGCACCCATCGCCGCCGGGGTCTCATCAGGGCGTCATCGCCTGCGGGCTCGGGATCGTGTGGAGGTCGAGCCCGGCTCCGCCAGCACCTTGAGCTTCAACGGGACCGCGCCCAGGCGGATCTCGTCGCCGTCGGCCACCGGTATGGCGCGCTCCACCAGCCGGCCACGCAGGTACGTTCCGTTCTTGCTGCCAAGATCCTCGAGCGTCGCCTTGGCTCCAGCGATCACGATACGCGCATGGCGGCGGGAGACGGTGTCGCGGTCGATCCATTCGATCGATTCCGGGCCGCGCCCGAGGACGTTCTCGCCCTCCGTCAAGACGATCTCCTTCTGGCCCCAGATGAGGCGGAACCGACTGACGCCGGACCGCCTGGAGGCCGGTGGGGCGGGGCCGGCCTCGGCGACCTCGCCGCAGAAGGCGTAGCCGAACCCGTACACCGTCCGGATGAACCGTGGCGTGCGGGCGTCATCCCCGAGCGCCCCCCGCAGCTCCGCCACCAGGCTGGCCAGGTTGGACTCGTCCACGAAGACATCCGGCCAGAGGCTGCTCTGGAGCGCGTCCTTGGAGAGGGCCTTGGGCGCGTTCGCGACGAGCGTCTCCAGCATCTGGAACGCCTTGCCGGTCAGGTGGACCGGCCGGCCGCCGCGCAGCAGCTCCCGGGAATCCGTGTCGAGCGTGCAGTCACCGAAGCGGATGCGCACGTGCCTCTCGCAGGAACCAGGAGTTTCTCATGAGTTCCGAAGGACTCCACAACGCCGGATGTTGTCTCCTGATGCCGCGCAGAAGGAGCTACCGGCTGCGCTGGATGTCAAGCCCCGGAAGGGGAAGAAAGGATGAAGACGATGAGAATTACGAAGCTCCTGGCCCTGGCGGCGGCGGTCGTTTTCGCCGCGGCCTGCAACGGGATCTCGCCGACCTCACCCAACAACGCGGCTGTCACCTCCGATGACCCCGCGGCACTCGTCGGCGCCCAGGCTCTGAAGGAAGTCCCGACCCCCCTCGGCTGCCGGGACATCACGCGGGTCGAGCTGCGCGTGCTTCGCTCGCCCGGAGGCACCCGGGTCGAGGCGATCTACTTCCACCGCGACGCGACCGTCCAGTGCAAGATCGCCCCGCAGTGGAGCTCACGGCCCCGGGGACGGATCACTCGGACACGCAATCCCTTCGTCGTGAACGTGACCCTGACTCGACCGCCCAGCACCGTCCAGGTGTCCGCTCAGGCCCCCAACGGGGTCCAGGGCAGCATCCTGGTCCGGTGACGACGGCCGAACCCGCCGTCTGGACCTCGGGGGTTGGTTCGTCCACCCCCGAGGTCTCGCCTTGCGACGAGCGACCGTCGCGATCGCGGGTGGGGTCGGGCCGATCCAATCTAACATTGACGTGTGCCCCCCGAAGGCCGTCTCATCGTCGTTTCCAACCGCCTGCCGCTCACGCTCCGGCGCGCCGGAGAGGGCTGGCGCACGGAGCGCAGCTCCGGCGGGCTGGCCAGCGCCCTCGATCCCGTCCTGAAGCGGACCGGCGGGTTGTGGCTGGGCTGGCCGGGAGAATCCCCGGCCGCGCCCGACCCGGCGCGTGAGGAGCACCTCCGGAGCTGGAAGAGCAAGCACGGTTACCTGGCCGTGGAACTGCCGGTGGACGTCGCCCGCAACTTCTACGAGGGCTACGCCAACCAGACGCTCTGGCCGCTCTTCCACAACTTCCCGACCAACGTCGAGTTCGACCCCGCGGGCTGGAACGCCTACGTCGAGGCCAACCATCGTTTCCGCGACCGGGTACTCGAGAACCTCTCCCCGGGTGACGCGGTCTGGGTGCACGACTACCACCTCATGTTGTTGCCCGGACTGTTGCGGGAGGCCAGGCCCCAGGCGGCGGTGGGCTTCTTCCTCCACATCCCCTTCCCGGCCTCCGAGGTCTTTCGCATCCTGCCCCGGCGCGAGGAGTTGCTGCGCAGCCTGCTCGGCGCGGACCTCCTCGGCTTCCAGACGCACGCCGACCTGCAGCACTTCAGGGCGTCCCTGCTGCGCATCAGCGGGATCGAGAGCCGGATGGACCGCGTCAAGGGCGACGGCCACCGCACGCGCCTGGAGGCCCTGCCCATCGGCATCGCCCCTGACGAGTTCCTGCGCTTCATCGAGAAGGACCGCGCAACCCAGCAGGCCTACGAGGAGCACCGCCGCCGCTTCCAGGGCCTGAAGATCCTGCTGGCGGTGGACCGGCTCGATTACACGAAGGGCATCCCGCATCGGCTGCGTACCTATCGCCGGCTGCTCGAGCGCGCGCCGCGGCTGCGGGGCAAGGTCGTGCTCGTCCAGGTCGCGGTCCCCTCGCGCGAGCGCATCCCGCTCTACGAGGAGCTGCGTCAGGAGGTGAGCGGGCTCGTGGGGGAGATCAACGGCGAGTTCGGGACCCCGCAATGGACGCCCGTCGTGTACATGCGGCGGGGCATCGCCCGCACAGACCTGGTGGCGCTCTACGCCGCCGCCGACGTGGGGTGGGTGACGCCGCTGCGGGACGGGATGAACCTGGTGGCCAAGGAGTACGTGGCGTGCCAGCGGCGCGCCGAGGGCGTGCTGCTCCTGAGCGAGTTCGCGGGGGCGGCGGCGGAGATGGGCGAGGCCTTCCTGGTCAACCCCTACGACGAGGACCGGACGGCGGAGGTGCTGGAGAGGATCCTCGACCTGCCCGTCGAGGACCGGCGCGAGCGCATGGCCGCGCTGCACCGCCGCGTGCACCGCAACACCGTGTTCACCTGGAGCGACCGGTTCGTCCACCTCCTTCGCGAGGCCGCCAGCGACCAGGCGCGGCGCTCCGGAGAGCAGCCGGCGCGTCTGCCCGTGGACGAGCTGGCCGCCGCTTTCCGGCGGGCGCGGAGCCGCGTGCTCTTCCTCGATTACGACGGCACGCTCGTCCCGTTCGCCAACACGCCCCGCGAGGCCACGCCGCCGGCGGCGCTCGTCTCCCTGCTCTCGCGGCTGGGCGGCCTCCCCGGCACGGCCACCACCGTCATCTCGGGACGGCCCCGGGCCGACCTCGAGGCCTGGTTCGGGAAGACCGCCGGGCTGTGGCTGGTGGCCGAGCACGGCGCCATGATCCGGCCGCCCGCCGCCGCGGAGTGGGAGCTGACGCGCCCCATCATCCCCGTGGCATGGAAGGCCAGGGTCCTGCCCGTCCTCGAGCACTTCGTGGACCGCACCCCGGGCAGCTTCGTGGAAGAGAAGGACTACGCGCTCGTCTGGCACTACCGGATGGCGGACCCCGTCTTCGGGGAGTGGCTGGCCAACGAGCTGTGCTCGAACCTGGAGGAGCTGCTCGCCGAGACCGAGCTGCGGGCGATCCGCGGCCAGAAGTCGGTCGAGGTCCGGCTGGTCTGGACCAACAAGGGCGAGATGGTCTCGCGCGTGGAGGCCGCGCTCCCGGCCGTGGACTTCCGCTTCGCGGTCGGCGACGACCGCACGGACGAGGACCTGTTCGAGAGGCTGCCCCCCGACGCCTGGACGGTCCACGTGGGCGAAGGGACGTCGCACGCGAGGTACTGTCTCCCCGGGCCGCACGAGGTGGTCGAGGTGCTCGACCAGCTGGCGCGTTCGGCCGCCGACGGGCCGTAACCGCGGCTACCTTCCGCCCTCCACCGTCGCCAACAGGTCGGCGATCGGCCAGCGCGCGCGCTCCGGGCGCAGGGCCAGGTCGTGGCGCAGCTCGGAGAGGAGCGTCTCCACGAGCGCGGCGTCGAAGAGGACGGCCATCTCCTCGTGCGAAGCGGGATGGAAGGGCGCCCCCGCGGCGGCATCGAGATAGCTCTTGAGGAAGGCGGCGGAGACCCAGTCCGTCCAGAACCGGGCCCAGGGCTCCAGGACCGGCAGGTCCTCCGCGCGCACCCCCGCCGCCCCGATGCGGCCCGAGAGCGCCTGCGCGGCGGCGTGGTGGAAGGAGCGGATCATCGCCGCCACGTCCCGGAGAGGTGCCCGCTTGATCCGGCGCTCGCTCAAGGGCCGGGCGGGGTCGCCCTCGAAGTCCCGGATGAGGAAATCCTTCCCCGTGTAGAGCAGCCGCTCCAGGCGGTAGTCGCCGTGGCAGCGGATCCGCTCCACGCCGATGCTGCGTTGGAACACGGTCCGGAAGCGCCGCGTGATCTCGGCCTCCAGCG
>Ga0214472_10007589_pt1 | contig 11346 bp, 10 predicted proteins | sample RVTome_6_FD_207662 | JGI IMG/M metagenome (GOLD analysis project Ga0214472, IMG submission 207662) | Soil microbial communities from uranium-contaminated site in the Upper Colorado River Basin, Wyoming, United States - RVT140D175 | ecosystem: Environmental > Terrestrial > Soil > Contaminated >...
CGATTTCCGGCACCGCATCGAGGCGCGCCTCGAAACTATCGTGCGTCGCCGGCGGCAGCAGCGTCGGCAGCTTTCCCTTGGGGGAGCCCATCTCGCGCCAGCGGCGCCGCGCCTTCAGCTGTGCGTGGTTCCACACCTCTTCCGGTGAATTGATGCGCGCGTTGGCGATGCCCGCCGCATCCAGCTTTTCCACCACCTGCTCCGCCGTCAGGGGCAGGAAAACCTTGTCGATGAGCGCCCTCACTTCCTCGCGGCGCTCGTTGCGCTTGGAATTGCTGTCGTAACGCGAATCGGTCGCCAGCCCCGGCTGGCCCAGGACCTGGTCGCAAAACGTCGCCCACTCGCGCTCGTTCTGCAAGCCGAGCATAACGCTCTTGCCGTCGCCGGTGAGATAGCGCCCGTAGGGAACGATGGTTGCGTGGTCGGGACCGGTGCGTGGGGGCGCAGCCCCGCTGTAATGCGTGTAGTAGAGCGGATAGCCCATCCACTCGCCCAGCGCTTCCAGCATCGTAACCTCGATGCGCCCGCCCTTGCCGGTCTTCTCGCGTTGCAGGAGCGCCGTCAGGATCCCCGAGTAGGCGTACATGCCGGTCGCTATGTCCGCGATGGAAATGCCGACCTTGCTGGGCATGTCCGCCGTGCCGGTCACGGACAGCACGCCCGCCTCGCTCTGCACCAGCAGGTCGTACGCCTTCTTGCCGGCATAGGGGCCGCTGTCGCCATAGCCCGAGATGTCGCAGACAATCAGCCGCGGGTGCCTGGACAACAGGTCGCCCGCGGAAAGCGCCAGGCGCCCGGCGGCGCCGGGCGCGAGGTTCTGGATGAAGACATCGGCACGCGCAATCAGCCGGGCAAGTATTTCCTTCGCGGCTGCGTGCTTGACGTCCAGCGCCACGCTTTCCTTGGAGCGATTGAGCCACACGAAATGCGAGGACAGGCCGTTCACGGTCTGGTCGTAGTCGCGCGCGAAATCGCCGACCCGCGGCCGCTCGATCTTGATCACGCGCGCGCCGAGGTCGGCCAGCTGGCGCGTGGCGAACGGCGCCGCCACCGCTTGTTCTAACGAGACAACCGTGATTCCGTCAAGCGGTCGCGCTGCCGTCATCCGTCATTCATCACTAAAAAGATCTCGGCATGCCGAGCACGTGCTCGCCGATGTACGAGAGAATCAAGTTCGTCGAAATCGGCGCGATCTGGTAGAGCCGCGTCTCCCGGAACTTGCGCTCGATGTCGTAATCCGCCGCGAAGCCGAAACCGCCATGGGTCTGCAGGCACACGTTCGCCGCCTCCCATGACGCATTGGCAGCGAGGAGCAGCGCCATGTTCGCTTCCGCCCCGCAAGGTTTGCCGGCGTCGAACCGGGCTGCCGCCTGGTAGCGCATGAGGTCCGCGGCCTGCACGTTCGCATAGGCGCGCGCGATCGGGAACTGGATGCCCTGGTTCTGGCCGATGGGCCGGTCGAAAACGATGCGCTCCTTCGCGTAGGCTGTCGCTTTATCGATGAACCAGTTGCCGTCACCTATGCACTCGGCGGCGATCAGGATGCGCTCGGCGTTCAGGCCGTCGAGGATGTACTTGAGCCCCTTCCCCTCCTCGCCGATCAGGTTTTCCGCCGGGACCGGCAGGTTCTCGAAGAACAGCTCGTTGGTCTCCTGGTTCGCCATGTTGCGGATGGGCTTGACGGTGAGTCCCTTCCCCACCGCCTGCCGAAGATCAACGATAAAAACCGAAAGTCCCTCGGATTTCCTGCTGACGCGGTCGATCGGGGTGGTGCGCGCGAGAAGGAGCAGCAGGTCCGAATGCCGCACCCGCGAAATGAACACCTTCTGCCCGTTCACGACGTAGTGGTCGCCCTTTCTCACCGCGACGGTCTTGAGCTTCGTCGTGTCGGTGCCGGTGGTGGGCTCGGTTACCGCCATCGACTGCATGCGCAGCTCGCCGCTTGCGATCCTGGGCAGGTAGCTGCGCTTCTGTTCCTGGGAAGCGTGCCGCAGCACGCATCCCATGACGTACATCTGGCCGTGCACCGCGCCGGCAAAGGCGCCCGAGCGGCTGATCTCCTCGAGAATGATCGAAGCCTCGGTAACGGACAGCCCCGAGCCGCCGTACTCCTCGGGTATGAGCGCCGCGAGCCAGCCCGCCTCGGTCAGCGCCTTCACGAAAGCATCGGGATAAGCGCGTTTCTCGTCGATTTCGCGCCAATACTCGCCGCCGAACCGACTGCACAACTCGCGGACCGCGTCGCGCAGCTCGCTGTGGTCGTCGTGTCCGAAAACGGGCTTCATTGACGGGCCGCGGGAATGCTGGACAATACGGCTGATTATAGATGGAAACGGCGCAGAGCCGTCTCCTTGACCGCAGGATTCGATCGGGGGAGCGATGTACTTCACGAATTCCAAGCGACTCACACTCGCGGGTGCCAGGAAGATGATGGACACCGCCACCGCCAGGGCAGAAAAGGCCGGCCACGCGATCGCGGTTGCCATCGTGGACGCCGGGGGACATCCGGTCCTGATCCAGCGCATGGACGGCGGGCGATTTCACACCGTGCACTCGTCCACCACGAAGGCGGTATGCGCCGCGTCGAACAAGCGCCCCACGACCATGAAGGGCGCCGCGGGGCAGTCGCTCGATACCATGCACGCCCTCGGGCTCGCGCTCGCGGCCGGGGCCGAGCGCTGGACGGCGATGGAGGGCGGTTACCCGATCCTCTTCGACGGCGAGTGCGTGGGCGGCATCGGAGTCTCCGGCGCCACATGGGATCTCGACGACCAGATCGCGCGCGAGGCGGTGGAGTCCATTGGCGCCACCTACAAGATTGATAAAGCGTGACGGGTGACTCGTGACTTGTGACCTGTGGTTGACTGGATTCCCCCTCCGCGGGAATGACTGACAATGGCCGATAATCCGTTGCGGGTGGCGTGTATCGGAATGGGCTGGTGGTCGGATGTGCTCGCCGACGCCATGAAGCGCTCGAAGCAATTCGAGATCGCGGCCTGCTACACGCGCTCCGAGGAGAAGCGCCAGGCGTTCGCGAAGAAATACGGCTGCCGCGCCGCGCCGAGCTACGACGCGATTCTGAATGACCGCCAGGTCGAGGCGATCATCAACACGACGCCGAACAACGTGCATGCGGAGACGACGCGCGCGGCGGCGGAAGCGGGCAAGCATGTTTTTCTCGACAAGCCGATCGCCAACACCATCGCGGATGCCCGCGCCCTCACCGGAGCCTGCCGCAGGGCGCGCGTCGTGCTGGCGCTGGGCTACCAGCGCCGCAAGGAGAGCCACTTCCGCTGGATCCGCAAGCAAATCGACGACGGCGTATTTGGCAAGCTCGTCAATGCCGAGGCCAACATCAGCCGCGACCGGCTCGGGCAGTTCGAGCTCGGCTCATGGCGCTACACCGCCGAGGGCATGCCCGGCGGGGTCATGCTGCAGATCGGCATCCACTACACCGACGTGCTCGAGTATCTGATGGGCCCAATCAAGGCGGTGCGGGGCAGCCTGGCGCAGCTCGTTCTTCCGGGCGAGAACCCGGACATCGCGAGCCTTATACTGGAGCACGAGAACGGCGCGCTTTCCACGCTCAACGCCTGCTATGCCTCCGCATCCGAGTACTACCTCATGAACATCTACGGCAAGGAAGCCAGCGCCTACTACGACCTGCACCAGGGCCTGCGCTACCTCAAGCGCGGAACCAACGTGGCAAATCCGGTCCCGTGCGCGAAGAACGACACCATCCGCGAGGAGCTGGAGGAATTCGCCGAGGCCGTGCGCGGGAAGGGGCAGCCGGAGATGGACGGAGAGAAGGCGACTGCGTCACTGGCCGTATTGCTCGCGGGAATCAGATCCGCGCGCGAGGGACGGCGCGTCGAGACCGCGGAAATTCTCGGACGTTGACGCCTGCGAGGACAAGCTGGAAGATGCCGCGGTTCAACAACGACTCCAAGGAGGAAACCATGATAAGCCACCACCCAATCGCAACTGGATCCCGCCGGGCGCTCGCAGCGATCGCCACATGTGCGGTGCTGGGACTCGCGCCGCCCGCCCCGGCGCGCGCCGCCGATTTCCCGACCCAGCCGGTCGAGATGACGGTGCTGTTCGGCGGATCGAGCGCAACCATCGCGCAAGTGCTGGCACAGGCGATGGGCAAGCAGCTCGGCCAGCCGGTGGCGGCGGTGAGCCGCACCGGCGCGAGCGGCGCGGTCGGCTATTCCTACGTCAAGTCGACGCCGCCGAACGGCTACAACATCGTCTGGAACTCGAACTCGATCAGCACCGCGTATCACGCCGGCAATATGGACTTCGACTACCGGAGCTTCGACGGCGTCGCGCTGGTGGGCATGGAGGTTCCGGCGATTGCCGTGCGCACCGATTCCGGCTGGAAAACGCTGAAGGAGTTCGCGGCGGCCGCCAAGAAGCAGAAGCTGAAGGTCGGCATATCGGGCCGCGGGTCGTTCACCCACCTCGCCTCCGCCGCGCTATTCAACAAGATGGGCATGGACGTCGTGTACGTGCCCTACGGCAAGGGCAGCGCGCCCGTGGAGCTGCTCGGCGGGCGGATCGACGCCGCGTTGCAGTGGCCGTCGCAATTCAAGTCCCACGCGGAAGCGGGGACGCTGCGCATCCTGGCGGTCACGAGCGAGCAGCGGCTCCCCGTCCTCCCCGACGTGCCCACGGCGCGGGAGCAGGGTTTCGACGTGGATATGGTGCTGTGGCGCGGGGTGGCGGCTCCCAAGGGCACGCCGAAGGACGTCATCGCCAGGCTCGAAGGCGCCGTCAAGCGCGTCGTGGAGAGCGAATCGTTCAAGGACCGTTGTGCGAAGCTCGGCTTCTCGCCCAATTTCCTCCCTGCGGCGGAGTTCGACCGGTTCATTGCGAGGGATGACATGACGATCGCCAGGCTGATGAGCGAGGTTGGGCTGAAGAAGACCAAATAGTCCGAAACGCGCGGCCATGCGCCTGGATCATCTGGACCGCTGGCTCGGTCCGTGCCTGATGGCCCTGGCGCTGATCTGGCTCGGGCTCGCGTACGCCTACATACCCGGGGCCCGCGGCGAGGGCGAGCCCGGTCCCCGGGCTTTTCCCATCCTGCTCGGCGCGGTGCTGGCCGGGCTGGGCGCGATGATGACGGCGGCCGCCTTCGGCACGGGGCGGCGCGAGGCGGCCGACGAGCAGCGGGTTGCGGCCGTCTCCGGCCGTGAGGCGGCCATCGTCGCGGGCATCTTCGGCGCGCTGATGCTCTACGCCTTCCTGCTGGAGCGGCTCGGCTTCGTCATCGCGACACCGATCATCATCCTGGCCACGATGCGCGGCATCCTGCGCATCCGGACCTGGACGATCAATTTCCTGTTGGCGGGCGGCGTCACCTTCGCCTGCTGGCTCATATTCGCCAAGCTGCTCGAGGCGCCGCTGCCCCGCGGCAGCTGGCGCTGGTTGCTGTGACGCGGAGATCCTGACTGGACACGCTCGCGCAAGCGGCCGCCGCCGCGTTTCAGACCAGCACCCTCCTCGCCACCGCGCTCGGCACGGTGGTGGGGCTGTTCTTCGGCGCGATCCCCGGCCTCACGTTCTCGATGGCGCTGGCGTTGATGCTGCCCTTCACCTTCGGGATGCAGGCGGTGCCGGCCGTGGCGCTGCTGCTCGGCGTGTACGTGGGCGGCATGACCGGGGGATCGGTGTCGGCCATTCTTCTCGGCATCCCCGGCACGCCTTCCGCGGCAGCCACGGTATTCGACGGGTACCCCATGGCGCAAAAGGGAGAAGCCGGTATCGCCCTGGGATCGGCGGTCATTGCCTCCACCTTCGGCGGCCTGTTCAGCCTCGTGGTCATGATGCTGCTGCTCGAGCAGGTCGCGGCGATCGCCATCAGGTTCGGCCCCGCGGAGATCTTCGCGCTGGTGGTATTCGGGCTCTCGACGATCTGCGGGCTGGCGGAACGTTCGCTGCTGCGGGGACTGATCGCCGGCGTGCTCGGCCTGATGCTCATGATCGTCGGGCTCGATGAGTTCGACGGGGTGGCGCGCCTCACATTCGGCACGGTGCAGCTGCAACAGGGCGTGAACCTGCTGGTCGCGATGATCGGGCTGTTCGCGGTGCCGCAGGTGATCGGCACGTTCCTGGACTACGGCCGCGTGCAGCCGCTGAAGCTGCCGCACGACGTGCGGGCGCGGCTGCCTTCATTGCGCCAGCTTGGGGACCGCCTGTGGCTGATGGTGCGCTGCGCCGGCATCGGCACCGGTATTGGCGCCATCCCGGGCGCGGGCGGCCCGATCGCCGCCTTCCTCGCCTACGATCACGCGCGCCGCTTCGCCCGCCACCCCGAACATTTCGGCAAGGGGGAGCTCTCGGGCGTGGTGGCGCCGGAAACGGCCAACAATGCCGTCACGGGCGGCGCCATGGTTCCGTTGCTGAGCCTCGGCATTCCCGGGGACCCCGCCACGGCCGTCATCCTGGGCGGGCTCCTCATCCACGGGCTATATCCCGGCCCGATGCTGTTCCAGACCCATCTCGACACGATCTACGCGCTCTACATCACGATCGTGCTCGCCTACGTCGTCATCCTGGCGGTGCAGCTCGGGGGCATACGCGTGTTCGTGCGCGTGCTGCAGGTGCCCCCGCATCTTCTCGCCGTGTGCATCATCGTGCTCTGCGTGCTCGGCTCCTATGCCATTCGCAACTCGATATTCGACGTGTATCTCATGGGCATCATGGGCCTGCTCGGCTACGTGCTGCAGCGTCTGCGCATACCCATTGCGCCGGTCGTGCTGGGGCTGGTGCTCGGGGAGACGCTCGAGAAGCAGTACCGCACGGCACTGATCCTGAGCGAGGGCAGTTACCGGATATTCATCGACAGCGGCCCCGCCCTGTTCTTCTATGCGCTCACGGCGCTCACCATCGGGCTTCACGTCTGGTCCACGTCGCGTGGCGGCCGTAAAGGCGCCGCCGGCCCGGCGGCAAGATGACACGGGACCGCTCCGCCGACTACCATTCACTCTCACCGCCCGCCTCACGACGAAGCTTACGAAGGACAGCACAAGCATGAGAAAAGTGGAACGCAAGAACAACAGCGAGCCGCGAGTCACGAGTCACGAGTCGCGCGCCTCGTTGGCCTGGCCCGACGAAGTCCACGCCAACCTGCGTGACCTCGGCGTGTGCCAGGTGGGCTACGTGCCCGACACGGGCCACGCGCGGCTGATCCGGCTGGTGCAGGCGGATCGCCGGATGCGCGCCGTTGCGCTGACGACCGAAGAGGAAGGGGTGGCGATGGCGGTCGGGGCGTGGCTCGGCGGCGAGCGCAGCGCTCTGCTGCTGCAGTCGAGCGGGGCCGGCAATTGCATCAACATGCTCGGCATGATCGCGGAAGTCCGCGTGCCGCTGCTCCTGCTGGTGACCATGCGCGGGCAATGGGGCGAATTCAACCCCTGGCAGGTGCCGATGTCGCAGGCCACGGCGCCCGCTCTGGCGGCCATCCAGGTCGTCGTGAGGCCCGTCGATCAGGCCGATGACGTCGGCGCGACGGTCGCCGCCGCCGGCAGGCTGGCCTTCAACACCGGCCGCGCCGTCGCCGTGCTGATCGCGCAGCGCGTGGTCGGCACCAAGGAATTCAAATGAAAGGGACGAGATACGCGTGACGAGATGCAGGTGACGAGATAGGGGTGACGAATTCATGAAGCACAAGAAACCAACACTGGAGCGGCGCAGTGTCGTGGCGGGCATCCTCAAGGATCGCGGCGGCGCCCTCGTCGTCGCGGGACTCGGCGCGACGTGCTGGGACACGATGGCGGCCGGCGACAGCCCGCTCAACTTCTATACCTGGGGAGGCATGGGTGGCACGGCCATGATCGGCCTCGGTCTTGCCCTCGCCCAGCCCAAGCGGCGCGTCCTCGTAATCACCGGGGACGGCGACATGCTCATGGGTCTGGGCTCGCTCGCGACCATCGGCGTGCAGCAGCCGCGCAACCTGGCCCTCATCGTGATCGACAACGAGCGCTACGGAGAGACCGGCATGCAGGATACGCACACCCGCTTCGGCGTGGACCTTGCCGGCATGGCGAAGTCAGCGGGCTTCCGCATGTCCGGCACGGCGTACACCGCCGCGCAACTCAAGACCTGGATTCCGCGCTTCCACCGCCAGGCCGGGCCGGTGTTTTGCGCCATCAAGGTGACGGCGCACGCGGCGCCCATGGTCCTGCCGCTGCGCGAGGGTCCGGCGCTCAAGAATCGCTTCCGTGAAGCGGTGCTCGGCGCGAAAGCCCATGAGTAACTTGTGACGAGTCACCCGTCACGAGTCACGCAGTGAAGTTGGAGGGATCGCGATGGACACCCCAACCAGTACGCTCACCCGATACAGGATGTTCATCGGCGGGGAATGGGTCGAGGCGGCTTCCGGCGAGACGTTCCCGAGCGACAACCCGTTCACCGGCAAGCCCTGGGCCGTGATTCCCAGGGGCGGCGCCCCCGACGCGGACCGCGCGGTGCGCGCGGCGCACAAGGCGTTCACTTCCGGCGAGTGGCCGAAACTCAACGCCTCCCGGCGCGGTGCGCTGTTGCGCAAGCTCGGCGAGCTGATCGGCGAAAAGTCGAAGGTCCTCGCGGAAGTGGAGGTGCGCGACAACGGCAAGCTCTACGCCGAGATGAGCGCGCAGACCGCCTACATGGCGCAGTGGTACTACTATTACGGCGGGCTCGCGGACAAGATCGAAGGGCATGTCATCCCCACCGACAAGCCCGATATGCTCAATTACACGCGCTACGAGCCCCTTGGCGTGGTGGCGGCGATCACGCCGTGGAATTCCCCCCTCCTTCTCACGGCGTGGAAGCTCGCGCCCGCGCTCGCGGCCGGCAACACCGTGGTGCTCAAGCCCTCCGAATTCACCTCGGCCTCCGTGCTGGAGTTCATGAGGCTGATCGAGCAGGCCGGATTCCCGCCGGGGGTCGTGAACGTCGTGACCGGATTCGGAGCGGAGGTCGGCATGCCGCTCGTCGAGCACCCCCTGGTGGCGAAGGTCGCGTTCACCGGCTCGGACCGGACCGGCACGCTCATCTACCAGACCGCGGCGAAGGGATTGAAGCGCGTCAGCATGGAGCTCGGCGGCAAGTCCCCCAATATCGTGTTCGACGATGCGCATCTCGAGAACGCGGTGAAGGGGGTGGTCTCCGGCATCTTCGCCGCCACCGGCCAGACCTGCATCGCCGGCTCGCGGCTGCTCGTGCAGGCGAGCATCCACGACCGGTTCGTCGAGCGGCTCGTCGATTTCGCGAAGACCGCGAAAATGGGCAACCCGATGAGTCTCGACACCCAGGTCGGCCCGGTCACCAACCCGCCGCAGTTCAAGAAGATCCTCGACTACATCGACATCGCGCGGGGCGAAGGCGCGAAGCCCGTGCTGGGCGGGGCCAGGGCCGCGCGCCCGGAATGCGGCGACGGCTGGTTCGTCGAGCCCACCATCTTCACCGGCGTCGCAAACTCGATGCGCATCGCGCAGGAGGAAGTGTTCGGACCCGTGCTCGCCGTGATCCCGTTCCAGGACGAGGAGGAAGCGGTCGCGATCGGCAACGACGTGGTGTACGGCCTCGCCGCCGGCGTCTGGACGCAGAGCATGCGCCGCGCGCTCGCCATGGCGGAACGGCTGCAGGCGGGAACGGTATGGGTCAACACCTACCGGGCGGTGTCCTACCTCTCGCCGTTCGGCGGCTACAAGAGGAGCGGCCTGGGGCGCGAGAGCGGGCAGGAGATGATCAAGGATTACCTGCAGGTCAAGAGCGTCTGGATATCGACCGCGACGGAAGTGCCCAACCCGTTCGTCTTGCGGTGACGGCTGTCACCGCCTCTGCAGCGCTTCCGGATTGATCACGTTGATCGGCGTGCCGGCGATGAAAGCGAGTACCTGCTCGAAGATCACGCCGAAGATGCGTTCGTAACCGTCGCGCTCGACGTAACCGAGATGCGGCGTGCAGACCACGTTGTTCATCCTCAGCAGCGGATGATCCGGATTGCGCAGGGGCTCCTCCTCGTACACGTCCACCGCGGCCCGTCCCGGCCGCCCGCGTTCGAGCGCGGCGACGAGCGCGCCCGGCTCGATCAGCCCGGCGCGGCTCGTGTTCACGATCAGTGACGTCGGCTTCATGCGCGCAAGGTCCGACGCGGCGACGAGCCCGCGCGTCTCCGGCGTCAGGCGCACATGAAGCGTGAGCACATCGGAGCGCTCGAACAGCGCTTCCTTAGTCGCGGCAAACTCGACGCCGTCGGCGCGCGCCCGCTCGGCCGAGCGGTCGCGGCCCCAGGCGAGGACTTTCATCTCGAACGCTTTTCCATATCGGGCGAGCACCGCCCCGATGCGTCCGTAGCCGAGAATGCCGAGCGTGCGCCCGCGCAGGGCGGTGCCGATCGTGGACTGCCAGCGGCCGCTTTTCAGTGCGGCGACCTCCTGCGGAACGCTGCGCAGCGCGGAGATGATCAGGCACCACGTGAGCTCCGCGGTGGCGTACGACGGCGCGCCCGGGTGCAGATCCGAGCACAGCAGGATGCCGCGCCGGGTGCAGGCATCGACATCGACGTGGGGATAAACGCTGGTCTGGCTGATCAGCTTCAGCTCCGGCAGTCGCTCGATGAGCGGTGCGCGGATCGGGGTGCGCTCGCGGATCAGCACCAACGCCTCGGTATCTTTCAGCCGCTGCGCGAGCGCATCGGTGTCCTTGGTATGATCGTTCCAGATGGTGACGTCGTGGCCGGCGAGCTTGGGAAAGCACGCGAGTGTCCGCACCCCATTCTGGTAGTCGTCGAGAATCGAGATCTTCATGTCAGTCGAGCCAGCCGCTCGCTTTCGTTTCGGCGAGCACCCTGTCGACAATCTGTGGCGCATGACCGACGTAGGTCGCGGGATCGAGAGCCGCCCGCAGGGTGTCGGCGTCGAGCGCTTCCTTCACCTGGCGATTCTGCAGCAGCGCCTGCTCGAAGCTGATGCCGTGCTCGATCCCGTGCATGGACGCTTCATACACCAGGTCGTGCGCGGTCTGCTTGCCGACCTTCTCCGACAGCGCGAACATGACGCGCTCCGAGAGCAGGAACCCGCCCAGCAGGTCGAGGTTCCTGCGCATCCGCGGCGCGTCCACCGTCAGTCCGGAGAGGACGTCACTCATCATCGCGAGCAGCCCGCCGGCCATGAGGCAGGACTCGGGCAGCGCCTTCCATTCGCCGCGCCACGCCGATCCGTCGCGCTCGTGCTCGATCACCATGCACTCGAGCATGAATGCGGCGTTGTAGCGCAGCGCGCGGCTCACCGCCACGGCGGCCTCGCAGCTCGAGGGATTGCGCTTGTGCGGCATGGTGGACGAGCCGACCTT
>Ga0214472_10007590_pt1 | contig 11345 bp, 6 predicted proteins | sample RVTome_6_FD_207662 | JGI IMG/M metagenome (GOLD analysis project Ga0214472, IMG submission 207662) | Soil microbial communities from uranium-contaminated site in the Upper Colorado River Basin, Wyoming, United States - RVT140D175 | ecosystem: Environmental > Terrestrial > Soil > Contaminated >...
TGGGCATCGTCGGCATCGGTTTCATGGGGATGATTCATTATCTTTCATATGAAAGAATCCGAGGCGCGAAGGTCCGCGCCTTGTGCGAGAAGGAAACCAAACGCCTGGCCGGAGACTGGCGCGATATCAAAGGCAACTTTGGTCCGGCCGGACGGCAGATGGATTTAAGCGGCATCGAGACCACGGACAACTTCGACGACGTGCTGGGCGACCCGCAGATTAATTTGGTCGATATCTGCCTGCCGCCGGCGTTGCACGCGGATTTCGCCGTCAAGGCGCTGCGCGCCGGCAAGCACGTGTTCTGCGAAAAGCCGATCGCGTTGTCGACGGCCGACGCGCGACGGATGGTTCGCGAGGCGGAAAAGCAGAAACGGCTGTTGATGATCGGCCACGTGCTGCCTTTCAATCCCGAATACGCGTACGCCTACAAGCAAGTGGCCGGCGGCAAATACGGCAAGTTGTTGGGGGGCCACTTCAAGCGGATCATCTCCGATCCCTTATGGCTGAAGGGTTTTTACGACCCGCGGAAAATTGGCGGCCCGCTGTTGGATTTGCACGTGCACGACGCTCATTTCATCAGGCTGTTGTGCGGGATACCCATCGCCGTGTTTTCGCGCGGCCGCACGCGGGGCGAGGTGGTGGAGTTTCTCACCACGCAATTCATGTTCGACGACCCGCGGTTGAGCGTATCGGCCGCCAGCGGAGTGATCTACCAGCAAGGCCGGGCCTTTACGCATGCGTTTGAAATTTACTTGGAAAAGGCCGCCATCTTGTTCGACTTCGCCGTAATCGGCGACGCGGGGCGCCTGGCCACGCCCGTCACGTTGTTGGACAGCCGCGGTAAAGTCCATCAGCCGGAAATGGGTTCCGGCGATCCGGTCGAGGCGTTCGTCGCCGAACTGACGGCCGTGGTCAAGGCCGTGCGGACGGGCAAGCCGGCGCCGTTGCTGGCGGCCGACTTGGCGCGGGACGCCGTGATCATGTGCCGCAAGCAAAGCGACTCCGTCTTTCGGGGGCGGGCCGTCAAAATTTAACGAATGCGCGGCGCCCGCGACCACGCCTGGACACCTTGCGCAAGTGTCCGCCCCACCGGCGCGTCCGGTCGCAGGCATACCAAGGGGCGCGATTGTTGCCCCAACTCCAATCCGTGCCGGCGTTGCGTTCGTTGTCAGAGTCCGCTCGATGCGCGGCTGTACCCATGTGTACGGTTGTGCGGCCGGGATTTTTCCGTGGTTTTTTGACCGCGGCGCACCTGTGTCCTATATTGAATCTTGGCTGGGGATCTTGGACCCGTCTCTGGCCGCGACGTGATTGACCGGCACCGCCTGGTTGGGATTGTGGAAGCGTTTGTAGCGGTCTTGCGGCAAGCGAACCGAACCGGTTGGCCGCTTGCCCGATCCGCTCCGCAATCTTCCGGCAGGCTCCCCTCCCTAAGACGGAACCAATTCATGCGAAACAGGGTCTTCATCGGCGTCGTCGCGCTATGGTCCACGGCGCTTTCTTTATTCCTTTCGGCGCCGGCGGCGCCCGCGCAGTCCACACTGCGATTCCGGATCGCCGAACAGGATGTGTCGGCCGTCAGTGAGTTGCTCGACCGCGGCCGCACGCTGGAAAGCCAGCGTCGCTGGGGCGAGGCCCTGACGCTGTACGAGGATTCGCTCCGCGAGCATCCGGACCATGCGCCCCTCAAAGAGCGGATGAGCATCGCGCGGCTGCACTACGACGTCGTCCGCAGATACGACGACACCAGCTTTCGCTCGTCGTTGGCCCAACTTTCGCCAGAGCGGGCGCTGGCGCTGTACAGCGAAGTGCTGTTGAAAATCGAATCGCACTACGTGCACCAGCCGGATTTTTCGCAACTGCTGGATCGCGGGACGGTGGCATTGGAAGTGGCGATGATCGAACCCGCCTTTGCCCACAGGCATCTGCATAACGTTCCGGCCGATCAGATCAACCGGTTTCGCGGCGCCGTGCGCGATCCAGGGCGGGTGCGGCCCGTCCGCACCCGGCAGGACGCCCGCAGCCGGGTGGACGAAGTGGCCCGCTTGGCCAACGCGATGCTGGGCGTCAACAGCACGGCCGTCATCCTCGAGTACCTGTGTGGCGCGGCCAATTCTCTGGATCCCTATTCCACGTACCTCACGTCCGACGAACTGGACGAGGTCTATTCGCAGATCGAAGGCAACTTTGTCGGATTGGGCGTGGAGTTGAAAGCCGACGCCGGGTCGCTCTTGATCGTCAACGTGATCACTGGCAGCCCGGCGGCCCGCGCGGGAATCGTCGACGGAGATCGCATCGTTGCCGTGGACGGCCAATCGACCAAGGAGTTGTCGACCGATCAGGCGGCCGATCTGTTGCAAGGACCCGAGGGTTCGACGGTCCGCGTCGACGTGGTTTCGTCCCGTCCAGAAAGCAGGCCGCGGCGTCTGACGGTCCGCCGGGAGCACGTCGAGGTGCCCAGCGTCGACGACGTGAAGATCGTCGATGCGACCTACGGCGTGGGTTATCTGAAGTTGACGACGTTTCAGAAAACCACGACCAGCGACCTGACCAAAGCGCTCTGGACGCTGCACAAGCAAGGAATGAAAAGCCTGATCATGGACCTGCGCGGTAATCCCGGCGGGCTGTTGACCAGCAGCGTCGAAGCGGTCGACAAGTTTGTCCAGCACGGCACGATTGTCTCCACGCGCGGCCGCGGCGACGGCGAGGACTTCAGCTACACGGCGCACGAGCGCGACACGTGGAGAATGCCCTTGGTGGTGTTGATCGACGGCGACAGCGCCAGTGCCAGCGAGATCTTCGCCGGCGCCATCCGCGAACATCGCCGCGGCACCATTGTCGGCGCGCGGAGCTACGGCAAGGGCTCCGTCCAAGGGATCTTCCCGTTGGGTGGCGCCAACTCCGGTGTGCGGCTGACCACGGCCAAGTTCTATTCGCCGACCGGTCGTCCCTACAGCGGCGTCGGCGTGGAGCCCGACGTCATCGTGCGTCGCACGGCGCGGCCGGTCGAGGGCGAAGCTGGTCAGCCGGCGCTGTTGGCCGATAGCGACCTCATCCTGGACGCCGGTTTGGAAGTGTTGCGGCGTCAGATGGCCCGCCGGTAGTGCTCTGTCAATCTGTTTTCAGCAAGCACGCGTTGCGACAGATCCGCGGGAGCGCGACTATTGGCCCGGCGCCTGCTCTTCGCGGATGCCCAACTCGCGGTTCATCTCGGCGATGATCGTGGCGTCACGGACCAGTTCCTGGATTAACTGCGGGAACGGCATGGCGCCCAGATGGACGGCGCGTTGAATCAAGTATGGGACCGGGCTGTGCGGCTCCAGCCTCTGTAACGCCCCGGCCGCTTCGGCCAGTTGGCGGTAGACCTCGTCGCGGTTGGAGAGCCGCGGTCTCGCGGTGGTCATCTCGCCGCCCTCCGGCTGGCCTTCGGTGATCTGGTCATCGGTGTCGTCTCCCGGTTCGGCAGGTTTTTTCTGCAGGATTTGCCGAGCCAGCGAGTAGCAATCCTGCAGGGCGGGGCGCAAATAAGTGAAGCCCGGCGATTCGGCCCCCAACCGGCGGTTGCCCAGATCGGTCATGGCCTGCAACTCGGACAATGCCTGATGGATTTCATCGTGGACCGCCTGGCAATCGGCGCGGGTGGCCTGCATCACGACGCCTTCGAACCCCGCGGGATCAGCGTCATCGCGGGATTCCTGAATCCGCTGCCAATCCTGCCAGGAAAAACTCTTCCCGCCGGCCCGCACCAGCGGCAGATCTCGCACGGAATTGGGGAAACACGCGCCGCGATCGGGGTCGTCAAGCCAGTTGAACGGAGCCGCCCGCACTTCCAGATCGTCCTCGTCTTCGATTTCCGGATCCAAGCGGTCCCAGCAGACGTCGACCATGAGCCGCATCAACTGAATCCCGTCGCGCAGTCCGGCGAAGCCGTGCAACATGGTCAGGGCTTCCAGCAGCCGGGCGCCGATCAACAGGTTTTTGGAAGTCGTGGTCAAAGTTGTCTGGCACAGCGCGACGATGCCCTGCCAGTCGGCATACACGGCGTCGTCGGGCCGCATGGGATCGTCGGGGTCGAAATCTTCCGGGTTCACTTCGCGGCGGGCCTGATCCAGCCGCTCGCGGACGTCGTACGGGATGCCGGCGCCGGCCGGGTTGTCGCCCGGAATCGGCCTCAACAGCGACCTCAGCTCCAACAACGGTAAGCCGCCGGTGGCGTCAGCAGCCGGTCGTGTCAATTGCAGCGCTCGTTCGATGAGCGTATCCAAGTCTTCAGTGGCCGCTTGGGTGTCCGACGCCGGCTGCTCCGTGTCATCCGCGGCCGCCGATGGTTCGTCTGCCGTTGTCGCCATGTCGGAACTCACGTCGGTGTCTGCTGTGGTTTCGGTTTCCAGTGCATTCTCGTCTTCGTCTTCGTCGTCGTCGGACAACAGCGCGGTCAGTTCCGGGTCCATGTCCGCATCGGAGTCTGTATCGTCCGTCTCCTCATCGTCCGCGTCCACGTCGTCCCCCAACAAGGCCGCCAAGTCCGGATCCATCCCGTCGTCGTCCGACGAATCCTCCTCGTCGTCGCCCGACGAAAGTCCACCCAGCAAATCGTCCAGACTGGAACTGTCGTCGTCATCATCGTCGTCGCCGACACTCGAGCTGCTGGAGTCGTCATCGTCGTCATCCAGGCTGAAACTGCTCGAGTCGTCGTTATCATCGCCGCCGAAACTTAAATCGTCATCGTCATCGTCATCGTCATCATCATCCGACGAATCCTCGCTTTCGGCCAACAGGGCCGCCAAACCATCGTCCACTTCCGGGTCGTCGCGCGCATCGGCCGAAGACACCGTGTCGCCGGCGTCGCCCGTCGTGGCGCCGGAGGATTCGACGGCTGCTTGGACACCCACGGAGACCGACGCTTCGTCTTCTTCCTCTGCGGCCGCGGCGGCAGGCACGCCGGCCGAATCGCTCCAAAGGCCCGCCAGCGGCCCTGCTTCGGCCGCCAGCGATCGCATGCACGCCACCTCGATCACGTCCCGTCCTTTGACAGACAGGACCGGCATCAATCCCCATTGGACCAGGTGCTGACTGGCGGCCGACGTGAACCGCACTTCCGCACAGACGCCTAGTTCTTCGTCGTCCTCGTCGCGATGCACGTGAATCGGCATACCGTCCAGCGACAATTGCTGCCCGGGCTTCAATCGCCAACCCGACTTTTTGAACGAGCCGGCCACCAATGCAGCACACAGCAGCGCCGGGTTCCCCCATAAATATCCGGTCGGCTGGCCGTCGAATTCGGTAAAGGCGAAGGACTCGACCGGCTTGAAGTCGTCGCCGTAGGGCGGTCGCAGCAAGAACCGCGGTGTGGCCAGGCCGACGTACGCCGCTTCCGGCAGTTCACGCAGCGCTTCCCATGCGGCCTGGGCGTCGTCGTCCAATTCCAGCGTTTCGTCGACCACCCGGGCGTTGACCGCCGCCAGAAACGGCGCCCCGGCCGCGGCTGCGATTTTCCCCATGCGACCCAACAATTCCGCGTGAGGCGCTTGCAGGTCGAAGGAATAGTTGCCAACCAGCAGCGCCCAGGGATCGGCGTCCGGCGTGTTGGCCACTTGGGCGACCAACATCTGGTAGATACCCGTTTCACTGAGATCTTCCGCGCCCGCCAGGTCGGCGGCGAACTCCTCGGCCGTGACGTCATACAGCACGACCTGCACGGCCGTGTTTTTGTGTATCCTCCGCAACAGCCAGTGCAGTCCGCGCCAAGTGGCCTCCAGCGCCTGAAAGTCGGCGTCGTGCAGTACCTGGCGCATCAGCCCGACGGCGGCCTCGCCGGTTCGTTCGGCCAGTTTTTCGCCGGATGCGTCCCCGGCATCCGTCAAGTTCGGGCCGACCGCCCGGACCATCAACTCGTCTCCCTCCAAATCTTCCGCATCGTGATCGGCGGGTTGGGCGGCAATTTCGGCGATTTCCGCCAGGGAACCGGCGATCGGGACGTCGAAACCACGCGCCGGGCGGCGCGGCGCTGCTTCGTGACTGGCAGATTCGGCCCACCGGCGTACCTTGGCGACCACTTGGCTGCCTTCGGCTGCCGACGACAGTTCGTCGCGCAAATCGACCACTTCCTCGATCAGGTCCACTTGTTTGTAGACGGGGTCTGCGTGGAAGTCGTCCAACTCGGTGAATTCCAAAGTGACGCTTGTCGCTCCGCCGGCGATCGGAACGCGCAATTGCGGCGCGAGCGATTCGATCACGTCGTCGAGATTGTCGAAATTCACTTTAATCGCGCGGCGCTGGACGAGGGTGTCGCTGCCGTCGATCTCTCCCCGGTTGGCTCGTCCGGCAAGGTCGGCCAAAATCGCGATCCGCAGCGGTGTCGATCGTTCCGGCGGGCGATGTTGGGGCCCGTCGGTATCAAGATTTCCAAACGATGCTTCGTACGACACGCTAGCCTGCTACAATCTGTGTCAACAAGAATTCCCCAACACGTGAGCCGTCCGCTTTGCACCGCAGCCGTCATTTTACGATTATATCACATGACCATCCGGCCGTTGGTTGCGCGCCGCGGCGTCGCCCGCCGGTGGTGTCTCTTCCCGGCGCAGGTGAGTACGCGGCTGCCGGGATCATGTGTACAAATGTCTCCTGCCGGCGCGTGCGGCGGTTGCTTCCGGCGCCGCTGCAAATGTACGTTTCTTTTCCGGCGCGGACTCCTCACTGGATTCGGCAGATACAGATACAAAGCGGCGATTGCGGTCGGCAAGTGTCGGTCAAGCGGAGAGGCCATGCGGAGAGCAGCGGATGAAGGCCCAAATGTTCGACCGCATGACGGCGACCGTGGCGGTGATCAGCGTGGCGATCTGCATGTTCGTTCCGTTGTTGACGTTGAGCATCGCATTGCGTGAATCTCGGCCGATCACAGCCAAGCCCGAGGGCACCGGCGAGGCGGAAGTCACCGTCGGCATCGCCGTGATCATCCGGGCGACGGCGCGGCGGCTGTTGCGCACGGGCGCTCAGAACGTGTTGCGGACGACTTTTGGAGCCTTCACGCGCACGACCGTGCGGACGTTCACGCGGCGGTTCATTCGCATGTCGCTCAAACCGATCGCGCTGTCCGTAACCCGCGGCATCCGCCACCCCGGCGGCGCAGAAGCCGCACAGCCTCCGCAGGGCAGTTCCTGGCTGGCCGTGCTGCTGGGCTACGTGGGTCTGACGTTTTCATTCTGGGGCGTGCTGCTGATCGTCCGCCACGAGAGCCCGCAAACGGTATCAAGCATCGTCGGCGGCATTCCTCCCATCGCCGCCTCGCTGCTGGCCGCGTTTCCGATTCTTGTCTACTCGCTGTTGACGCAACTCTACGCGCGGTGGTTTCGTGTTCGTCTGCATTTCCAAACGCAATTGGACGGTTTGCTGTTGCAAGCCTACTTCACCGGCGCGGGTTCGTTTCTGCCGCTGACGACCGACGTGGATTATCGCGGCTCTTCGCGCAACAAGACACGCGTGGCGACGCTGACGTTGATGAGCATGTTGATCTTGCACCTGGTTTTGCACTGGCTGGGCTGGTTGTGGAATTGGGAGATCATGCGGTTCTGCGGCGCGACTTTTTTGGTGTATTGCTTTGTCTACGCCTTCCCGCTGCGTCCGCTGGAAGGACATTACATCTGGACGCGCAGCAAACTGCTCTGGTTCTTCGTCTGGGCGCCGATCTTGGTGTTGTTCGTGATGGACATGCCGGAAGCCTTTACGGAAATCCTCTAGCAGCCCGGCGGGGCGGATTCACAATTTCAGTATTTCCAAAAAAAACTCTCGTCGGTCACGCATGTTTTGCGGTTTTACCGTTCCCCCAATTTCAAAGACGGCAAGGGCCGCGTGTGCAGAGTCACTTTACGATATGATGCCACCTTCCAATTCTCGGTAATGTTGCTACAGACTCAAATCATGTCGCCGAAACACGAATGTCTCCGCCAAAAAAACCTCCGTGTCCGTGGTGAATTATTCCGGGGAAACGCGCGCATCATAGCGCCCGTCGTCACTAACAATTCAGGTAGTCGCCGTGGAATCGCCAAACGCTGATGACCATCCCGCCGTCGATTCCGCGGGCGAGACCGGCGGCGGCGCGATTCATTATTTGGAAGCGTACCAATACGTTTTCAATCATCCAGAATGGGCGATGACGCTGCTCTATCTGAGCATCTGCCAGTTGATTCCCCTCCTGGGATCGATCCTGATGATGGGCTATCAATTTGAGATTGTCGAGGCGTTGCACCGCTGCGCCGACGCGGAATATCCGAAGTTCGACTTCAACCGCTTCCTGGAATACCTGATGCGCGGCCTGTGGCCGTTCTTGGTGACGCTGGTCGTATCCGCGGTGTCGGTGGTGTTCATCATTCCGTTGTGGTGCTGCATTTTGTTTCTGCCGGCCGCGCTGTCCGAAGCGGGCGGCGACGCCGCAATCATCGGCGTGCTGCTGATGACGTTGTTCCTTGTGCTGGTCGGGTTGGGGCTGTCGCTTTTGTTCGCCTTGGTTCTCGTTCCCATGTTGTTGCGAGCGGGCTTGTCGCAGGATTTTGCCACAGCCTTTGATATGTCGTTCGTCCGGGACTTTATCCGCCGTGTTTGGCTGGAAATCGTGCTGGAACAGTTGTTTCTCATCGTCACGGGAATCTTGCTGGCATGCGTGGGTTCGCTGCTCTGCTGCATCGGCGCTCTGCCGGCCTATGCGTTGTTCATCATGGCCCAAGCGTACATATATCATCAGCTTTACCGCTTGTATCTGGCCCGCGGCGGAACGCCGATTCCGTTGAAAGCACCGCCTGCCACGGCGCCGCCGGTGAGAACGGGCTAGCAGACAGAAGAGGGCAGTAGGCAGAGGGCAGTGACGCGCTGCCGCGAAATTCTGCCTACTGCCCTCGACTCAGGGCGATTGCACCAAAAGTTATTTGCCGAGGAGGACTTCGGTGAGGTAGTGCTCGTCCCAGCCGGCGGCGAGGCGTTTGTTTTTGATACCGATCTTTGCGGTGCGGTTGTTTTTCAACAAGCTTAACGCGGTGCGGCGCAGGCTGCTGAAGTTGGCGTCGGCGTGACCTTTTCGCACCCGGCTTTGATCTTCCTGAAAAGTTACATCCAGTTGCCAGTGTAAACGATTTTCGATGCCCCAATGACCGCGCACCGCTTCCGCGTAACGGCGGCCGGACATGTAACGGCTCAAAATGTAATAGCGCACCTCGCTCGTCTCCTTGCCGCCGCGAAAACTGTGGTTCACGGAAATGCCGATCGCCCGCAGCTTGCGCCAACGGTTCTTGTCGGGCAGGTCCGCCGGCACGGGACAAAGAAAATAGTAACGGTGTTCTTCGCGGCCGTGACCGCGCTGGTGCGTCTCGTGATGGCGCACCGCGACACGCGCGAAATCATCCTCCATGTGGTCGGCGAAGAAATCGCTGATGCCTTCGTGCAGCGTCGGCTGGTTGCCCTTCACCGCCAACACGTAGTCGGCGCCGCCATCGACGATCGCGCGGGCGATTTCCGTTTGGCAACCCATCGCGTCGATGGTCACCAAACAGCCGGAAAGCTCGAGGATTTCCAGCAATTTCGGGATCGCCGTGATCTCGTTGCTCTTGGCATCCACCACCACCTGGCCGAGGCTGATCGAGTTGGCCGTGGCCCACGCGCTGACCATGTGAATCGCCGCCTTGCTGCTGGCCGCGTCGAAACTGCGCCTGAGCGTTTTGCCGTCGATGGCCACAATCTGGCCGTCGGTGATTTCGTGCAGCGCCGTGATCCAACTCAATAAACACTTTTCAAACTCCGCCGGCTTGATCGCCGCGAAGATGGCGTTGAACCGATCGTGCGACGGGATGCCGGCGCTCAAGTCGAGGAACTGCGACAGAAACTTTTTCTTCGCCCGGCCGAACTTCGCGATGGCCACAAAATCGTCGGCGCCACAGATGACCGCGCACACCGCGATCACCACAATGTTAATCAGCGGATAAACAACCTCGCGAGTGCGCGGGTCGGTCAACTCGACAAAATGTTCTTGGATCGCGGCGGACTTGTGCGACAAATCTTGCGTTGGCATAACACACCTCCTTGCAACCTGCGCCCTGGCCGAGACACACCGCCCCGTTTCATCCAGACCGCACTTGCCGAATTATGCCATATTACCCAGAATCGCGCAATCGCCCTGGGAGATTCCCCCTCTCACGATTGCGTTTCAAATTTCAGACCGCCCACATTGAAATTTGGCTCTCATTTTTGTCTACGACAAGCGCCCGTTGTTCTCATCATGGCGCCGTTTCCACCGGAAGAGATCAGGCTGCGTTCAATTATGCCTAGTACTTAGGCCGTGGAATTAGCCTGCTGTTGGTCAACTACGAAAGTCCCGTGCCCCTGAAGAAGGGGAAGTGCGCCTGGGACGCGCCTCGTGTGTCGCCGTCTGGTTTTCTTGCACCCGTGCATTTTCTTCGTTGGGGAGGTCCACACTAATGACGCTAAGATTGTTTTGCCGCTGCGCTGCCGCATTGACGACTGTTCTGGTTCTGGTCGTGTCCCAGGCCCAAGCCGCTTGGACAATTACTACTTACATGGCAACGGGAAATGTGTTGGTTACGAGTATGGAGGTGGCGGACCAATACTTTACTGGCGCTTTGCCGCAGCGGTTCGTGGGGGAGAGCACGGTGACCCACGTGAATTTGTGGGAGAATGGTGGACTCGGCCAGTTTGGAGACGTTCCTCCGAATAATCCGCAATTTCCGTTTCCGGGCCTGGATAATGTACCCGTTGCAGGCAACACCAACAACTACACGGCCCGCATCACGGGCACGCTCGTCGTGGCCGCCGACAACACCTATCATTTCTTCACCGATAGCGACGACGGCAATCGGTTCCGGCTGGATATAAACCAAAACGGCACGTTTGAAGACGTGACAGAGTCGATCGTGCCCAATGGCGGCCTGCAGGCCGCCGGCAATCCGGGCGATACCACCACGGCGGAACAGTCGACCGACATGGGTTTTTATCCGGATGGGATCCCGCTGACTGCCGGCAATTACAACTTCGAAATCAGCATGTTTGAGTTGAGTGGCAACGCTAGTATCGACGCTGGTTACCGCAGGGGGACAGACCCCTTCGCGCTGGCAATTGGCGACCCTCGTCGGGGCATCAGCCTGCTCGGGCCGGCGCAAGTTCGCGTTGTGGGCGCCGAAACCGGTCCGTTGGGGCTATCCAGCTTCGCGGCGGCCGACGCACTGCGCGCGGGCCCGCAGAGGCCTGGCTTCCCGGTGACTGAATTGCGCGATGTGTTCAATATTGTCAACGGCGGCGGGGATGGTGATTTCCCCGGCGGCGAGGACGCGCCTGGCCTCGCGCCG
>Ga0214472_10007591_pt1 | contig 11344 bp, 14 predicted proteins | sample RVTome_6_FD_207662 | JGI IMG/M metagenome (GOLD analysis project Ga0214472, IMG submission 207662) | Soil microbial communities from uranium-contaminated site in the Upper Colorado River Basin, Wyoming, United States - RVT140D175 | ecosystem: Environmental > Terrestrial > Soil > Contaminated >...
GCCGCAGATGGACCACCAGGCGCGCGTCGCAGGAACTGCAGGGCGCGATCCAGCCGCAGCCGGTGCAGAACAGGGTCGGGGCGTAACCGCGCCGGTTCAGGAACACGAGCACCTGACCGCCAGCGCCGAGGTGCCTCCCGATCGCCGCCAGCGCCGGTTGCGACAGCCCGTCGCGCGCCGCGTGCAGGCGCAGGTCGATGACGCCGACGCGTGGTCTGCCCGCGCGGCCGGTGCGTTCCGGCAGCGACAGCCTCGTATAGCGTCCCGCGGCCGCGTTGGCGAGGCTCTCGAGCGACGGGGTCGCGGAACCCAGCACGACCGGCACACCGGCGCGCAGCGCGCGCGCGACCGCCAGATCGCGGGCCGAGTAACGGAAACCTTCCTGCTGCTTGTAGGAGGCATCGTGTTCCTCGTCGACCACGACCAGGCCGAGCGCCGGCATCGGTGTGAAAACCGCGGAGCGCGTGCCGATGACGACTGACGCGCCGCCTCCGGCCGCGGCGCGCCAGGCCGCGAAGCGTGCGCCATCCGCCATCGACGAATGCAGCGACACCACGGGCACCGGCAGCCGTTCCTGGAAGCGCGCGACAAGCTGCGGCGTCAGCGCGATCTCCGGCACCAGCACGAGGGCGCCGCGCCCCGCGTCGAGCACGCCTTCGATCAGGCGCAGGTACACCTCGGTCTTGCCGCTGCCGGTGATGCCGTGCAGCAGCCAGGCGCCATAGCGATTGAGCGACGCGCCGATTGCTGCGCAGGCCGCCGACTGGTCATCGGTCAGCGCGGGACCCCTGCGCCCGTGCCCGGCGCAGGGCACCGGTTCCGGCAGCTCGAGAGACACGAGCCAGCCGCGTGCGGCCAGGGTCGCGAGCGCAGGCGCAAGGCCGGCAGCGGAGATGGCGTCGGCGGCCGCGCCAGTCTCGCCGACCAGCCCGATCAATTGCTGCTGCCGTGAGCCGAGTCGCGGTCGCCGCGCGAGTTCGTTGCGCCCACGTTCGGAAAGGCGCCACAGGAGCTGGTGACGCACCGCGTTGCCGCCTGCGCGCAGCGCGACGGGCATGGCGGCGAACAACACTTCACCGAGCGGGTGGTGGTAGTAGTCTGCCGCCCAGGCGATCAGCGCCAGCGTCACCGGATCCCACAGCGGCTCGGCGTCGATCAGCTCGAATGCGTGCTTCAGCCGGTCGGCGGGCAGTTCGCTCCGGGCGGCGAGCACCGCGATGACACCGACCGTGCGCCGCCGCCCGAGCGGCACCAGGACCCGTTGTCCCGGCCGCGGCGGCGCAGCGCTATCCGCCGGCGGCAGATAGTCGAAACTGCGCCTCAGCGGAGTATCGAAAACGACTTGCAGGATCGGTTGGTCTGGGTGCAAATGATTTTTGAAATCAATTAGATAGTCAGTTTCGCCGGACGGCGTCAACGACGCTGGCGCAGGCCACGTTATATCACCGTGGCCGCAGCTCGAGTCACGGGATGGTGAGGCGGGAGGTGCCGATGATCGGCTCTGCTACGCTCTCCGCGCCGATGCCGCTGGTCGGCGCAGGTGGCGGGGCGCGGGAGACGGCAGTGGACCAGGAACGGGCACTCGATCGATTCCTGGCCGGCGTTGAGCGGCGCGCCTACCGTATCGCGCAGCTGTCGCTGCGCGATCACGACGAGGCGCTCGATGCAGTGCAGGACGCGATGATCCGCCTCGCCCGGCATTACGGGGGACACCCGGCGGAGCAATGGCGCCCATTGTTCTACCGGATACTGCGCAACCGGATCACCGATAGCCAGCGGCGTCGCCAAGTGCGTCAGGGCGTCATCATCTGGTGGCGCGGCGCGCCGGCCGATGATACGGCGCCCGACCCACTCGACAGCGCGGTGGATCCGGCCAGCACGCCCGAGCAGCAGCTCGAGGGCGGGCAGCTCCTCGAGCGCATCGAGCAGGCGCTGGCGACCCTGAGCAGCCGCCAGCGCGAGGCATTCATGCTGCGCAACTTCGAGGGGCTCGACGTGGCGCAGACGGCACTTGCGATGGGCTGCTCGGAAGGCAGCGTCAAGACGCATTACTTCCGCGCGGTCCAGGCGCTGCAACAGCAACTCGGGGAATGGCGGCCATGAGCGAAAGGATGCAGGACTTCGAACGGAAGAGCCGTGTGGCGTTTGACGACAGTGTCGCGGCGCTCGATGGCGCGACGCGCGCGCGCCTCGCGCGCGCGCGTGAGCTCGCGCTCGCCGGCGCGCGCCGCCGGCGCCTGCCGTGGTCGGTGATCTGGGTGCCGGCCGGGGCGGTGACTGCGGCGGCGCTCGTCGCGCTGACGCTGTGGACCGGCAATGAGCCGGCATCGGGCCCGATGGCGCCGCTGACGCCCGCATTCGAGGAATTCGACATCGTGACCGCGGGCGAGGATCTTGACATGCTCGACGAGGATCCCGGGTTCTATGCCTGGGCAGCCGGCGAGCTGGCCGACGCCATTGGCTGAAACGCGGGACGCGGGTGCCTGGCTGGCTGCGGGCCTGCTCGCGTTGCCGGCCGCGGCGGCAGATCCACCGACAGATCCGCCCCCGTCGGACGCCGAGTTCCTCGAGTTCCTGGCAGTGACGGCGGGTGAGGATGAGGCATTCGTGGAGTATGTGGAGTCACGTAATTTCGATCGCGAGCTGCGCCATATGGAGCGGCAGCAAACGGCGGCGAAGGATGACGACGATGAACATTAGCGGCTGGATATTGGCAGCGTGCCTGGCATTCGCGGTGCTGCCCGCAGCGGCCGGGGAGCAGCAGCACGAACCGGGTGTGGCCTGGTCGTCGCTGTCCGAGGCGCAGCAGGAGCTGCTCGCGGCCCAGGCCGCGCATTGGGACTCGCTGCCGCCGGAACGCCAGCAGGCGATGGCTCGCGGCGCCGACCGCTGGCTGTCCATGAATCCCGAACAGCAGATCAGGGCGCGCGACCGCTGGCAGAAGTGGCAGACATTGCCGCCGGATCATCGCGACCGCTTGCGCGATCGCTGGCGGCGCTTCCACGAGCTTACGCCGGAGCAGCAGGAAGCCCTGCGTGAGAGCTACCGGCGCTTCAAATCACTGCCGTCCGACCGCCGCGAGGAACTGCGCGAACGGTGGCGGCGCATGACACCCTTGGAACGGCAGCGCGCACTGCAGCGGCAACAGTTGCCGCCGCGTCCCGTCACTGCACCGCCGACCCGCCCCCCGCGCTGACCGCGCCCCGGCTCGCGTTCGACCCGGCACCGTGGGAGGATGGGGCCGGGTCTTGGTCGCGATCCGGGTGCTGGCATGTCAGATCAGAAACTGAAGCGTTCGAAGGACCGGATGATCGCCGGCGTCTGCGGCGGCATCGCCGAGTGGCTGGGCTGGAGCGCCGACCGGGTCCGCGTGGTCTACGTGATCGTCTCGATCCTGAGCGCGGCGTTTCCAGGCGTCATCGTCTACCTGATCCTGTGGCTGGTGATGCCGGAAGCGGACGAATGAACCGGCAGCTCATCGAGCTGTATGACGAGTACACGCATGGCGGGCTCGGCCGCCGGGATTTCCTGCGGCGCCTCGGGCAGATCGCGGGTGGCGCCGCGGCCGCCGCTGCGCTGCTGCCGCTGCTCGAGAACCGCTGCGCGCTGGCCGCGACCGTGGCCCAGGACGACCCGGCGCTGAAAACCGCGCGCGCCGGTTTCGACGGACCCGCCGGGCGGGTCGCCTGCTATGTCGCGCATCCCGCAGACGGGTCCGGCCGCTACGCGGCGGTCATCGTGATCCACGAGAACCGCGGGCTCAACGCGCACATCGAGGACGTCGCCCGGCGACTCGCGATGGCCGGCTTCCTCGCGATCGCGCCCGATGCGTTGTCCGGCTCGGGCGGCACGCCGGCCGACGAAGACGAGGCGCGACGGCGGATCAGCGCGCTCGACACCGAGGCTGCGCTTGGCCTGTACCTGGCGGCCCTGCGCCACGCGGCGCGGCACGAGCGCGGCACCGGCCAGGTGGGCTGCGTCGGCTTCTGCTGGGGCGGCGGCATGGCGGGTCGCCTCGCGGCGAATTCGCCGGAGTTGTCGGCCGCGGTCGTGTTCTATGGCATGCCGCCGGTGCCTGCCGAGGCTGCACGCATCCGCGCGCCGATGCTGCTCAACTACGCCGGCAACGACTCGCGTATCAACGACGCCGTCCCCGCATTCGAGAAGGCGCTCAACTCATCCGGCACGCGCTACGAACTCCACATGTATCCGGACGTCGAGCACGCCTTCCACAACGACACCAACGCCGCCCGCTATAACGCCGAGGCTGCCGCGCTCGCCTGGAAACGAACGATCGAGTTCCTCACCCGCGAACTCAGCAAGTAAGGACGGTCCCCGCCGCGCGTTTTCGTCTTAGCCCGCCGCCTTCACGGCATGGATGAGCTCGGCCGCCACTTTCTGGGCGTCCCCGTAGACCATGCGGGTGTTGTCGAGATAGAAGAGATGGTTCTCGATTCCGGAAAAGCCGGCGCCCTGGCCGCGCTTGATCACGAGCACGTTCTTCGCCTTGTCGGCGTTCAGGATCGGCATGCCATAAATCGGGCTGCCCTTGTCGGTGCGCGCGACGGGATTCACGACGTCGTTCGCGCCGATCACGAGCGCGACGTCCGCGGTCTCGAACTCGGCATTGATCTCGTCGAGGTCGGCGATCAGGTCATAGGGCACGCCGGCCTCGGCCAGCAGTACGTTCATGTGGCCGGGCATGCGTCCGGCGACCGGGTGGATCGCGAAGCGCAGCATGACGCCCTTGTCGATCAGGAGCTGGGCGAGCTCCCAGACCTTGTGCTGGGCCTGCGCGACCGCCATGCCGTAGCCGGGCACCACGATAACCTTCTGCGCAAAGGCCATCATGACGCCGGCATCCGAAGGTTCGATCGGCTTCAGTGATCCCTGGACCTGGCCGCCGGCCACCGCCGCGCCCTCGCCGAAGCCCGAGAACAGCACGTTGCCGAGTGAGCGGTTCATGGCCTTTGCCATCAACTGGGTCAGGAGCGTGCCGGCCGAGCCGACCACGATGCCGGCGATGATCATCGCCGCGTTCTCGAGCACGAAACCCTCGAAGGCCACCGCGAGCCCGGTGAAGGCGTTGTACAGTGAGATGACCACCGGCATGTCGGCGCCGCCGATCGGCAGCGTCATCGTGATGCCGAGCACCAGCGCCAGCGCGAAGAACAGCACGACCACCTGCATCGTCGGATGCGCGCTGACCACCAGTGATACGCCGATCGCGAGCGTCGCCGAGACGATCAGCAGGTTCGCGACCTGCTGGCCCCTGAAGCGGAGGCTGCGCTTGATCAGGCCCTGCAGCTTGCCGAAGGCGACCAGCGAGCCGGAGAAGCTGACCGAGCCGATGAAGGCGCCCGCCGCGGCCAGCGACGTGACGACCGGACCGTGCAGGACGGCGGCGCCCGGCTCGGCCGCGGCCATGCGGAACAGCTCGACGGCCGCGATCGCGGCCGCCGCGCCACCGCCCATGCCGTTGTACAGCGCGATCATCTGCGGCATGTCGGTCATCGCGACGATGCGCCCGGACCACCAGGCCAGGCCGCCGCCGACCGCGATCGCGGCGAGCATCAGCGCGAAGTTCCCCATGCCGGGGTACAGGAAGCTCATCAGCGTGCCGATCAGCATGCCAATGCCCGCGACGACGATGCCGCGACGCGCGGTGACCGGCGAGCTCATGGCCTTCAGCCCCATGATGAACAGCAACGCGACCAGCAGGTAGCTCGCGTCGATCGCGAGCGTCGCGACCTTGTCCGGCAGGAGGTCCTGCATCAGGGGGATCCCTTGTTCTTTTTCTGGCCGCTCGCCTTGAACATCTGGAGCATGCGCTCGGTCACGACGTAGCCGCCGACCGCGTTGCCTGCGCCGAGCACCACGCCGACGAAGCCGATCACCTGCTCGAGCGGCGTGTCGGCGCGGCCGAGCGCGACCATCGCGCCGACCAGCACGATGCCGTGCACGAAGTTGGAGCCCGACATCAGCGGCGTGTGCAGGATTACCGGCACGCGCGCGATCACCTCGTAACCGGTAAAGGCCGCCAGCATCACGATATAGATTGCGATCACGCCTTCCATCACGCGGCCTCCACCGTGGTGCGGGTGGGCTCGTGGTGGATGCTGCCGTCGTGCGTGACGCAGGACGCCACGAACACCTCGTCATCCCAGTCGAACTTGAGTACCCCCGCGGCGAGCGCGGGCTTGATGAAGTTCAGCAGATTGCGCGCGTACATCTCGCTCGCGTGAAAGGCGACCGAGGCGGGCAGGTTCACCGGCCCGATGATGCGCACGCCCTGGTGTTCCACGGTCTCGCCAGCCCGGGTCAGCTCGCAGTTGCCGCCGGCCTCGGCCAGCAGGTCGACGATCACCGCGCCGGTCTTCATGCGCTCGACCGCGGCCCGGGCGATGATGCGCGGCGCTGGACGGCCGGGCACCCCCGCGGTCGAGATCACGCAATCCGCCGCGGCAATGCGCGAGTCCAGCACTTGCTGTTGCTTCACCTTCTCTTCCGCCGTCAGCTCGCGCGCATAGCCGCCCGCGCCTTCCGCGGTGACGCCGGTCTCGACGAACCTGGCGCCCAGCGTGCGTATCTGCTCGCGCGTGGCGCTCCGGACGTCGTAGGCCTCGACCACCGCGCCGAGCCGCCGCGCCGTCGCGATGGCCTGCAAGCCGGCCACGCCCGCGCCGATCACCAGCACCGTGGCCGGGCGGATCGTGCCGGCGGCGGTCGTCAGCATCGGGAAGAATTTGTCGAGCGCGGCGGCGGCCAGCAGCACGGCCTTGTAGCCGGCGACGGCGGCCTGCGAGGACAAGGCGTCCATGGACTGCGCGCGCGAGATGCGCGGCACCAGTTCCATGGCGAAGCTGGTGACGCGGCGGTCGCGTAGCGCGCGAACCAGCGCCGGTTGGGCATGGGGGGCGAGGAATCCGACCAGCGTGGCGCCGGCCCTCAGCCGCCCGGCGACCGCGGGGGCCGGCGGCTGGACCGTGAACAGCAGGTCGGCGGCCTCGAGCACGGAGTCCGCGGAATCGGCGAACGCAACGTCCTGGTAGAACCGGTCGGGAAAGCGCGCGCCGGCCCCGGCACCGCGCTCCATGCACAGGCCCGCGCCGAGGGCCGCCAGCTTGGCGGCGACCTCGGGCACGACCGCCACGCGGTTTTCACCCGGCAGGGTTTCCTTCAGCACGCCGATCGTGACTGGCATCCAGTTCCTCCCCGGGATTGCGCGGCCGGCAGGCCGGGTGGCCGCGGCGCGTTGAAAAATATCACAATTGCCGTATTGTCTGCGGTTTCGGTTAACGTAGCCCGGTTGTGAACGCGAGATTGCATCCATCGAAGACGCCGGCCCCGGCGGCGGCCCCTGACCTGGCGATCAAGCTGTCGCAGCAGGTGCTGCGCACTGACGCCTCGGGCATGCCGCTGGAATGGATCGACTACAAAGAAGCCGTCCGGTTGCACTGCCTCGGCCAGGTGGCCTACGCCTTTGGCAGCCGGCTGTACGAACTGCACGGCGGCACCAATGCACGAAGCGGCCGGCAGACCGTCATCGAGGTCAACTCGATGATGGCGACGCAGGGCAGCTCCGGCAATCCCGGCAGCCAGCGCGGCGACTACGTGCCGCCGCTCAACAACGAAACGCTGTTCCGGCGCGATGCGCACCTCTGCATGTACTGCGGCGGCCGGTTCCCGTCGCAGCAGCTCTCGCGCGATCACGTGCGGCCTTTCTGCCAGGGCGGCAGAGACGCCTGGAACAATGTCGTCGCGGCCTGCCGCCGCTGCAACAACGCGAAGGCCTCGCGCACTCCCGAGCAGGCCGGCATGCAGTTGCTGGCGGTGCCGTTCACGCCAACCTACGCAGAGTACATCTACCTGAAGGGCCGGCGCGTGCTGGCAGACCAGATGGAATACCTGCTCGCGCACTTCCCCCGCACCAGCCCGCTGCACGCACGCATCCAGCGCTTCCGGCAGTGACCGGCCAGGCGCCGCCGCTGCTCTACCTCGTCGACGCGAGTTTCTTCGTGTTCCGGGCCTACTACTCGGTGGGCACCGAGATGACCGACAGCGACGGTCAGCCGGTCAACGCGCTGTACGGCTTCAGCCGGTTCCTCGGCGACCTGCTGGAGCAGGCACAGCCCGTGCACATCGCGGTCGCCTTCGACGAGAGTCTGTCGAGTTCGTTCCGCAACGAGATCTATCCGGCCTACAAGGCTAACCGCGAGCCGGCGCCGCCCGAGCTGAAGCGGCAGTTCGGCCTATGCCGGGCCGTGTGCCGTCACCTCGGAATCGCGGAGTTCAGCAGTCCGACCCACGAGGCTGACGACATTATCGGGACCATCGCGACCAGCCTGCGGCGGCGCGGCCATCACGCGGTGCTGGTGACGCGCGACAAGGACCTCGCACAGCTGATCCGCGACGGCGACGCTTACTGGGACTGGGCCGCGGAGCGCCGGCTCGGCTACGCCGACATCGAGGTGCATTTCGGCGTGCGCCCGGAGCGCATGGCCGACTTTCTGGCCCTGACCGGCGACGCGGTGGATAACATTCCCGGTGTGCCGGGTATCGGCCCGAAGACCGCCGCCGCTTTGCTGCGCGTGTTCGCCTCGCTCGAGGAGATCTATGACGGTCTCGAGCGTGTCGCCACGCTGCCGATTCGCGGCGCCGGCAAGCTGGCCGACCGGCTCACCACGCATCGTGAAGCCGCCTACCTGGCGCGACGGCTGACGACCATCGCCTGTGATATGCCCATCGAGGTCACGGCGGAGGCGCTGCGGCGACGCAGGCCCGACCTCGGCGTGCTGGCGGCCTTCTACGACCACGCGCGCTTCGGGGCCATGCTGCGCCGGCAGGCCCAACGCATTGCCGATCGCGCATGAGCGCGGGTCTGGCCGCCGCGCTGGCGGCGGCGGTCGGGCGCAACTTCGCGCCGGCACCGGAGGCCATCGTGTACGGCGGCAGCATCAATGACTGCTGCCGCTGGGAGGCCGAGGGCGGGCCGGTTTTCGTCAAGCGCGCGCCGCTCGCAGGCCGCGGCATACTCGAAGCCGAGGCGCACGGCCTGGAGCGCCTGCGGCAGGCGGGCGCGCTGCGGGTTCCGGCGACGCTCGGCGCCGGCATTGCAGGCGCCGAGGCGTTTCTGGTCCTCGAGTGGTTCAACCTGGCCGAGCCCGATGGCGCGTCGGAAGGGCACCTCGGCGAGGCGCTTGCCTGGCAGCACCGGGAGCGCGCCCCGGCGTACGGGCTCGAACGCGATAACTACATCGGCGCGACCCCGCAGCCGAATGGCGCAGCGCGCGACTGGGTGTCGTTCCTGCGCGAACGGCGCCTGGGTTATCAGCTCGATCTCGCCGCGGAAAACGGCCACACGGGACGCCTGCAGGAGCGCGGCCGCCGGCTCGCTGCCGTCATCGACGTGTTCTTCGCGAGCTACCGGCCGGCGGCGTCGCTGTTGCACGGCGACCTGTGGGGCGGCAATCGCGGCATGCTTCCCGACGGCACGCCGGTGGTGTTCGATCCCGCCGTCTACTACGGTGACCGCGAGGCCGACATCGCGATGACCCGCCTGTTCGGGAGCTTTGGCCCCCGCTTCTACGCCGCGTACGCGACGGCCTGGCCGCTGGACCAGGCCGCGGGGACACGCCGCGACCTGTACAACCTCTACCACGTGCTGAATCACCTGAATCTGTTCGGCGGCGCCTACCGCGCGCAAGCCGAGGCCATGATCGACCGGCTGCTGGCGGCCGCGGGACACTGAGCGCCCGCGCCGGAACCCACGCTGCAGGAACCGCCATGACACCGAAAACCATCGCATTGCCCGGTTACATGGAATATCCGCCCGAGGAAATGCTGGACCGCGCGCGCAAATTCGCCGATCAGATGCAGCGCCGGCGCACGGTTCGCGACTTCTCCGAACGGTCGGTGCCGCGCCCGCTGATCGAGCATTGCCTGCGCGCGGCGGGCTCGGCGCCGTCCGGCGCCAATCAGCAACCCTGGCACTTCGTCGCGATCTCCGACCCGGCGGTCAAGCGCAGCATCCGCGCGGCGGCCGAGGCCGAGGAGCGCGAGTTCTACGCGCACCGGGCGCCGCCGGAATGGTTGGAAGTGCTGCGGCCGCTTGGTACCGATGAAAACAAGCCGTTCCTCGAGACCGCTCCCTGGCTGATCGCGGTTTTCATCCGCCGTTTCGAGCGCTTCGCGGATGGTGCGAAGCGCAAGCACTACTACACCGACGAGTCGGTGGGCCTGGCGACCGGCCTGTTGCTTGCCGCGATCCACCATGCCGGGCTCGTGTCGCTGACGCATACCCCGAGCCCGATGAAATTTCTCAACCGGATACTCGGGCGGCCCGTTGACCTCGAGCGGCCGTTCCTGATGCTGGTCATCGGTTACCCGGCCCCCGGCGCGACGGTTCCCGACATCCGGCGCAAGCCGTTCTGCGAGATCGCGAGCTTCGTCTGACCTGAAAAATCAGCGCGCTGCAAGTGTGGCCGCCACCAGCCAACGCCGGAATCGCTCGCGCGGGCCGCGCAGCGCGGCGGTTGAATGGCGTCCATGCCTTTGTGCGGCGCAGCAAATGGGTGCCGGGCCGCCGAGGTACTGGAGCACTCACCGAAGCCGCGCGAGCGGTGTTATACGGACCCAAATGTCCGATTATTCGCATACATTTAGGTCCTCCAATTGTAGTTAGACAACCCCGTTCACTGTCGATTTGACGTTTTGACGTCATAACGTCAGAATGGAACCCCGATGAGCACCCCGAAGCGAGCAACGGTTTACTTCGAGGCCGATGTACACCGGGCACTCCGGCTAAGAGCGGCGGCAAACGAACGTTCCATGTCCGACATGGTAAACGATGCCGTTAAGGCCGCACTGGCGGAGGACGCTGCGGACCTCGAGGCCTTTTACGAACGGCGCAAGCAGCGAAGCACCTCCTTCGAGAGCTTCGTTCGGGGTATGAAGCGCCGTGGCCGGCTATAGGGTTCTAATCAAGTCTTCTGCCGGCAGAGAGCTGGAGCGGCTAGGCTCGAAGGCTGATCGGGTCCGTCTGGTCGACCGAATCCGGTCGCTGGCGGAGGATCCGGGGCCACGGGGATGCGAAAAGTTGGCGGGTTACTCAGAGCGGTTCAGAATCCGCCAGGGCAATTACCGCGTCGTTTATCTGGTTGGCGATCGGCTGCGCGAAGTGACCGTATTCAAGGTCGGCGACCGCAAGGATATTTACCGCTAGGTTGTCTAACCATGCGACGCAGCGTTCGGCGCTGGTCGTCACGCCGCTTGCTGGGACTGCAATCGGCTCGGAGAAGTTGCGATCAGCAAGCGGCGCGCCAACTGCGCGCCGCTTGCTGAT